>Ga0302279_10000034_pt1 | contig 183123 bp, 152 predicted proteins | sample III_Bog_N3_3_FD_194541 | JGI IMG/M metagenome (GOLD analysis project Ga0302279, IMG submission 194541) | Peat permafrost microbial communities from Stordalen Mire near Abisko, Sweden - III_Bog_N3_3 | ecosystem: Environmental > Terrestrial > Soil > Wetlands > Peat | place: Sweden: Abisko... | reverse complement strand
CCCCCCCTTCGGCTCCACCGGGGCCACCCACCTGAACGAGCCCATCGTCGGCATGGCCCCGACCGCGGACGGCAAGGGCTACTGGCTGGTGGCCTCCGACGGCGGCATCTTCGCCTTCGGTGACGCCGTGTTCTCCGGATCAACGGGAGACCGGACGCTCAATGAGCCGATCGTGGGGATGGCCGCTCCGGCGGTCGGCCGCTGAGCGCAGTTGCTGCATGGGCAGTGGTCGCGAGCAGCGGCTCGGTCTGGCCGCGATCGTCGATGATCCACTGACCTGCCGAAGCACCTCGGGTGCACCCGCGCACCGGGCCGCATCGACCCTGACGACCGACCATCAGCTTCCCGGAGCCGGGGTAGGGCGCCGTCGCCGACGGTGACGGGACGTGAAGGCATCGGCTGCGTGCGATCCGATGGAAACGCCGTTGCGTCGAGCGGCTAGCCGTCAGGTGGCACCATGGGGACATGAGCGACGGGTCCAGTGGTACCACCACGGCACGTGTGCGGACGTGCAGCAGGGAGACCGGACCGAGCCGGGCTACGCCTCCAACGTCGGAAGTCGCAGGAAGGCCGACCACGCCTCTCTGACGGCCACCGTGGATGGCGCCGTGTGGGGAGCAGAGCTGGCACTCGGTGAAGGTCCCGGCAGGATCTATGTCGTGGAGCCAACCGGCCCCATCGGGGACGACCCGAATCTCACGGACAAGAAGGTCCCCGGCAATCCCACGAGGTCGCACCGCCCGCGCGACCCGCTCGTGGTCGTGGTCGTGGGCGTGCTCGCACCCTGGGAGGGCCACGCCCCCGACGTCCTCCAGGCCATGAAGGACAACGTCACACGAGCGAGGGAGTCCGGCATGGAGGCGATCGACGACTGACGGGCCGCTCGTCGCCGACACCCGGCTACGAGCGGGGTGCCGATTCGTCCCTGGCCCCCTCGGGTTCCGCCGCGTCGGCACCGAGCAGCGGAAAGAAGTGGGCGGCAACACCCCTGATGGCGCCGACGATCAGCTTGGGCGTCAATTCCGTCCCCGGATCATTCAGTTCTGCCGGGAGCTTGACCTCCAGCTCCCGCGCCTTGGCGATGAGACCGTGCCCCATGCCCTTGCCGAGGGTGCTCAGGCCGTTGCCTACGACTCCGAGGTCCATCGTCCAGTCGGGTACGGGCAGCGCCCTCGGAGCCGCCCACGTCGTCGGGTCACGAGGCGTGTCCAGCGAAAAGACGTGGTCGAAGGTGCGAGCGGACGCATCCCGCTGCGTGAACGGCTCGCCGAGGTCCCAGCTCGTTCGCAACGTCGCGATCAACGACGTGTGGCGGTACTCCTCGTTGTACACCGAGCCCGACTCGACCCATGGCGACACGATGATGGCGGGGACCCGGTACCCGGACCGATCGAAGGCGAACCCGCACTCCCCGACGGGCGCAGTCGGATCCGGCGGTGGAACCGGTCCCGGAGGGACGTGGTCGTAGGTGCCCCCCGGCTCGTCCCAGCCGATCAACAGTGCCGTGTTCCAGACGTTGGCGCCGGACTCCACGGTGGCGGAGCGGTACGCATCGAAGATGCGCTGCAGGAAGGCGTCGCCCGACAGGATCGACGACGGGCTGTCCACCTCGATGTCCACGGTGTCCGAGAAGGACCGACCCATTGCCGGGTGGTAGTCGCCGTGACCGGCCATCATGTTCGGCTCGATGAGCGAGAAGTCCGGGAGCGTGCCCGCTGCTGCGTCCTTCTCGAACTCGGCGAAGGGCACGAAGTGGGTGGCCAGCCGGTCCTTCAGCCGGGGGAAGTGGATCACCCCGGTGATCGACATCCGCATCGGTTCCATGACGTAGACCTTCCAGGTCTTGCCATGGGCCTCCAGCCGCTCGAAGATCGTCTCGGAATCGTTGATCCGGAACCACTTCCGCACCGGCGTGTTCACGACCGCGCCGGACGAGGTGGCTGCCGTCCAGAACGATCGGTTCATGAAGGTCTGGGACGGCACCTCACTGAACCAGTGGTCGAACACGCCGAAGTCCCGGGCGATTCCGTTGAGTACCGGGAGTTGCTCCGGCGTGTAGCCGGTCATGATGTGGGCGTACTCGTCGTAGGTCGGTTGGCGACCGATCTCGCCGGTGAACGTCGAGATGTAGTCGGTCACGAATCCGTCCATGGTCGGCGACGCTCCCGGTGGAGGCGCATTCCAGGGGGCACTGGCGGCGTCTCCGATCGTGAACCGGTTGTGGTCGTCGAGGGAGTTGTAGAGCTGGGTGTTGGTGTGGAAGTACTCCTCGCCGGAATCGGGGTTGGGGGAGTCCATGTCGGTGGCCACCGTGTACGGCACCACTTCGCGGTCGGCACCGTGCTCCGCCCATTTGGGAATGGGATTCACCAGTTGTTTGCCGACGACGCCGTCGAAGTCCTTGCCGTCACCAGGCCCGTAGAGGTGGCCCAGGACGTTGTCCAGCGAGCGGTTCTCGAAGAGCACCACCACGACGTGGTCGAGGGCATGGCGCTGATCGGGTGGGGCCATGGATCCGATCCTCTCACCTGCGTACGAGTCGCGACGACTCTGGTGGAGCTCGCTGGGAGTGGGTGCAGGAGATCTTGGCCGACTGGTGCATCGAGGCAAAGCGACAGTTGGTGACCGTGACGTCTTCCGACGTGCCCCGGCCGGAGCCGGGAGCACATCGCGATCCGTGCGATGCCGGATCCGCTCGACCTCGAGGACATCCGATTCCGCTACGACCGGCTGGTCGAGACGACGCGGGTGCTGGATGCGACCGGTCCCGCGGGACCGGTCCAGCCGACGGCACTCAGGTGATACTGGACCAGGCCCGTCCGGCCTGCCCGTGAGTCGGCTGAAACGCCGGGCCCCACTTCTTCGTTAGAGGAGGTAGGGCCGGTCGGGCCGCACACCAGTTGCTGGCCTGGCTCCGACCGAATGGTGGATCCGACCGCGAACCGCGTCAGCGCGGAGCAAGGAAGTCACGAGATGAAGCGAGCAGCACTCATACTGGCGGTCGGCTTGGCCGTCGCCGGCATCGGTACCGTCGGCACGGCATCCGTGGCCTCGGCCGCCAAGCCCAAGGTCCCGACCGTCAAGTCGATCTCGCCCGAGCACGGTCCCCTTGCCGGCGGCACGACGGTGGAGATCGATGGGAAGAACCTCGGCGGCGTGAGCAGTGTCCTCTTCGGCGGCACACCATCGCCCCTGGTGACCCCGGTGTCCCAGACCGAGGTCCGGGCGGTCACTCCTCCCGGGACCGGAACGGTCGACACGACCGTGACCACTCCCCTGGGGACGAGCGTCACCGGCCCCTCCGACGAGTTCACCTATGTGACGACCCCGTCGATACAGAAGGTCTACCCGAACGGGGGTACGACCCTGGGTGGGAACAAGGTCACCATCGCCGGTTCCGGGTTCACCGGGGCCACGACGGTGTTCTTCGGGTCGGTCGCAGCCACGAGCTTCACCGTCGAATCCGACCAGGAGATCGTCGCCGTCTCACCGGCGGAGTCCGCGGGGAACGTCGATGTCGTCATCGCCGCCCCCACGGGATCGACTCCGATCGATCCTGCCGACGTATTCGACTATTCGCTGAAGGTCCCCGAGATCACCTCCGTCGCTCCCGACTTCGGACCGGAGTCGGGTGGCACCACGGTGACGATCACCGGGAAGCGCTTCAAGGACGTGTCGGCCGTGGACTTCGGCTCGGTGCCGGCCGCCAGCTATACGGTCACCAGCACCAAGTCGATCACCGCGGTCGCCCCAGCCGGTGTCGGAACGGTCGACGTGAACGTGACCAACGAGTCCGGCGTAAGCGCCGTCGGGTCCGCGGTCGACCAGTTCACGTACCAGCCGGCCGGCTGACCGGGGGACGGCGGCGTGCCGTCGCCCCGGCGGTAGGTCGTCGACGTGGATGATGCAGGCATTCCGGAGGGCCACATCCCGCGAGGGGCCGGTTGCACGTCGCACCCGACGAGACGGACACGCGCGGAGCTCCCGATCCTGACGGTGGACTGGTGGTCCGAGCTCGGCCGATCGCCGGGCATCGCCACATCCACCGGCAGCGAAGGCGTGCGGGGTGGCCGAACGGCGTTCGCCGGGAAGGCGGCAACTCTCCTCGGCGGTGCCTCCATCGGGCCGGCCGCAGTCCGGCTCCCCTGGACCGGGACTACTGTCGGCGGTGGCCAGTGGAAGGAGTCCCATGCATCCAGCGTCCGACGTCAACCGGCACATCCTGCCGATCCACGATCCCCCGTACGTCGGTACCACGAGCTACGACGCCAAGGACCCCGAGTCGTCGTTCCCGCCGATCATCGACGTCCGGCCTCCGGCGGGGGCGCCGAACGTCCTGATCGTCCTCCTGGACGACATCGGATTCGGTGCGTCGTCGGCCTTCGGCGGGGCGATCAACACCCCGACCGCGGACCGTCTGGCGGCCAACGGGATCAGGCTGAGTCGGTTCCACACCACCGCACTGTGCGCTCCCTCCCGGGCGGCACTGCTCACGGGCCGGAACCACCACACGGTGGGGATGGGAGCCATTCCCGAGGTCGCCACCTCGGCACCGGGGTACACGTCCATCCGGCCGAAGTCGACGGCTCCCCTGGCGGAGATCCTGAAGCTCAACGGCTACTCCACGGCCCAGTTCGGCAAGTGCCACGAGGTTCCCGTCTGGAAGACCAGTCCGGTGGGTCCCTTCGACCTCTGGCCCACGGGTAGCGGGTTCGACTACTTCTACGGCTTCCTCGGTGGGGAGACGAACCAGTTCTACCCGGCCCTCTACGAGGGGACGACTCCGGTGGAGCCTCCGGCCACCCCCGCCGAGGGCTATCACCTCACAGACGACCTGACCGACAAGGCCATCTCGTGGATCCGTCAGCAACGGTCGATGCAGACCGACCAGCCCTTCTTCGCCTACTTCGCGCCCGGCGCCACCCACGCCCCCCACCATGTCGCCCCCGAGTGGTCCGACAAGTACCGGGGGCGCTTCGATGCCGGATGGGACGCGCTCCGGGCTGAGGTCTTCGCCCGCCAGCAGGAACTCGGTGTGATCCCGGCTGACGCCGAACTCACCGCCCGACCGGACGACATCCAGGCCTGGGACGACGTCCCCGAGATCCTGAAGCCGGTACTGGCCCGACAGATGGAGGTCTACGCCGGCTTCCTCGAGCACACGGACCACGCCGTGGGTCGGGTGGTCGACCTGCTGGAGGAGCTCGACGTCCTCGACGACACGCTGGTGTACTACATCATCGGCGACAACGGCGCGAGTGCGGAGGGCACGCCGAACGGCACCTTCAACGAGCTGTTCTCGCTGAACGGTGCCGCAGCCTTCGAGACCGCCGAGTTCATGGCGGCCAACATCGACAAGTTCGGCACCCCCGAGGCCTACAACCACTACGCCGTGGGCTGGGCCCACGCCATGTGCACCCCCTACCGGTGGACCAAGCAGGTCGCCTCCCACTTCGGCGGGACCCGCAACGGCGCCATCGTCCACTGGCCGAACGGCTTTGCCGCACGAGGCGAGGTGCGGGACCAGTTCCACCACGTCATCGACGTGGCGTCCACGGTGCTCGACGCGGCCGGCCTACCCGAGCCCACGACCGTCAACGGCTTCGAGCAGCAGCCACTCCACGGCGTGTCGATGACGTACCTGTTCGACGAGCCCGACGCGCCGGACCGACGGGACACCCAGTACTTCGAGATGGTCTGCAACCGTGGGATCTACCACAAGGGCTGGATGGCCGTCACCCGGCACAGCGTCCCGTGGCTGTTCGGTGCGGAACTCCCGGCACTGGACGACGACGTGTGGGAGCTCTACGACCTCTCCACGGACTGGACCCAGGCCCACGACCGGTCGTCGCAGCATCCCGAGAAGCTGGCCGCCCTGCAACGCCAGTTCCTCATCGAGGCGGTCAAACACAACGTGCTCCCACTGGACGACCGCCGGATCGAGCGGTTCAACTCGGACCTCGCCGGCCGGCGCTGCCCACGGGCCCGTCGCAGCTCCTGTTCGGCGGCATGGGCCGCCTCACCGAGAACACGGTCCTGAACCTGAAGAACAAGTCGTACAGCGTCACCGCGGACATCGAGGTGCCCGAAGGTGGACCGAGCGGCGTCCTGGTCGCCCAAGGCGGCGCCTTCGGCGGATGGTCGCTCTATCTCGACGCCGGTGTTCCCGTGCACTGCTACAACCTGCTCGGGCTCACCCGCGTCAAGGCGAGGGGGACGGATCCGCTCACGCCCGGTCACCACCAGGTCCGGGTCGAGTTCGCCTATGACGGCGGCGGACTGGCCAAGGGCGGCGACACCGTCCTGTTCGTGGACGGTGTCGAAGCCGGTACGTCCCGCCAGGAGGCAAGCATCCCGATGCTCTTCTCCGGTGACGAGACGCTCGACGTGGGGGTGGACTTCGGCACGTCGGTCAGCGACGACTACGACCCCGATACGAGCAGGTTCTCCGGGACCGTCAACTGGGTCCAGCTCGATCAGGGGTCGGACGATCAGTCCCATCTCATCAGTCCCGAGGACCGGCTGACCGTGGCGATGGTGCGCCAGTAGGGAGCCACCCCGCACGGCCGACTGCCTTCGACGAACTCCCAGATGGTCCCGTGCCGGGCATCCGACACCGGACCGCCTGCACCCGGCGTCGACCGGACCCGGCCCCTATAGTGCGGCCATGTTCGCCCGACGGACCCTGCTCGCCCTCTCGGTCCTGACCTCGATGTTGGTCGGGCCACTGCTGGTCCCGGCCGGCCCTGCGGCGGCGGCGGTGTCGGAGCAGGCGTCGGCCGGTTGCCATCCGGGCGCGACGCCACTGGCGACCGGCGCCTCGGTGAACTTCACTGCCGCCGGGGACGTCGGGAGCTACCTGATCGAGGGACCGGCCGACTCGAGTGCGGCCCACCCGCTGCCCCTGGTGGTCGACCTCCACGGTTACAGCGAGACGGCCGGTATCCAGGCGGACATCACGCAACTCGGCAGCTACGGTGTCACCGAGGGATTCATCACCGTGACGCCCCAGGTGAACGAGCCGGTCCAGCACTGGATCACGTCTCCTGGCAGTGCCGATCAGCGGTTCCTGCTCGCGCTGATCAAGGAGGCCGTGGCCACGACGTGCGTCGACACGCACCGCATCTATGTGGCCGGGTATTCGAACGGGGCGTTCATGACGTCGGCGTTGGCGTGCAGCGATGCGGGCACCATCGCCGCAGTGGCCACGGTCGCCGGCATCGAGGCGCAGACCGGCTGCCATCCGTCCCGTCGGGTGCCCGTGATCGCCTTCCATGGCACGGCGGATCCCTTCGTCCCCTACGACGGTGGGATCGGTCCGGCGGCGAGGAAGCTGCCGGCTCCGACCGGCTCGGGGACGATCGGGTCCAACCTGAGCACGAAGGTGGACGGTGGCATCCAGCAGAACGACCTCCCGGTGCCGGTGAACCTGGCTCGATGGGCGGCGAGGAACGGCTGTGCGAGGACCCCGGTGACGACGAGTGCGGCACGAGGGGTGACGCTCATCGCCTACAAGTGCCCGGACAATGCCAACGTCGAGCTCTACCGGGAGAACGGGGACGGACACATCTGGGCCGGCAGCGCAGCCATGAGCGAGATCGCGTCGACTGTCGGACCGACGACCTTCGCGATCTCAGCGAACCAGTTGATGTGGAAGTTCTTCCGGAACCACCCGCTGTAGCCGCCTCGGACCCACCGGTGGCGAGCGCAGTCCCGACCCGACCGGTGCGATGGTGGCCCGCGTGCGGAATTCCCGTGGATCGTGTCGATCGCACGCTCGGCCGTTCGTCATACAGGTGACAGAACCACGTGCGATCCGAAAGGACGGAAGCCATGCGATACACCCTGCTGCTCCACTATCCCGAACCGAGCGCTGACGATCTGGGTCCCGAGGCCATTGCTGAGGGCATGCAGGCGTTCCAGTCGTATGCGAAGGCACTCGACGACTCCGGGATCCTGGCCACCGCCGAGGTGCTACAGCGCTCGGACGTGACGACCACGCTGTCGCTGGCCAGCGGTGAGCTGGTCGTGCAGGACGGCCCGTTCGCCGACACCAAGGAGCAGATCGGCGGCACATTCGTGATCGAGGTCCCGGACCTCGACGCGGCGATCGAATGGGCGGCCAGGGCCCCGTCCGCATCGTGGGGCCATGTCGAGATCCGCCCGACAGCGACCCGCTACGTCGACGGTGCATGGCAGGGCGAGCCGCCGGTCAGGTGACCGACGACGAGGTCCGGGCGGCCGCCGACCATGCCGCCCGGACCTCCTACGGTCGGCTGGTGGCGTTGCTCGCTTCGTCGACCCGGGACATCGCCCTGGCCGAGGATGCGCTCGCCGATGCCTTCGAGCGGGCGCTGCGCACCTGGCCGGTGCGCGGTGTCCCCGACAATCCGCCGGGGTGGCTCATGACCGTGGCCCGCAACCGCATCCGCGACCTGCTCGGCTCGGCCGCCGTTCGTACCGCTGGACCTCCCGCCGATGACCTGGTGGTGGCGATGTCGACGTCCGATCCACAGCTGATCCCGGACCGGCGGTTGGAACTGTTGTTCGCCTGCGCCCATCCGGCCATCGACCCGTCGGTGCGGACGCCGCTGATGCTGCAGGTCGTGCTGGGCTTCGACGTGTTCCGCATCGCCCGGGTGTTCGGTAGGGAGCAGGCTGCGCTGGCCCAGCGCCTGGTCCGGGCGAAGCGGCGAATCCGAGATGCCGGGATCCCGTTCCGCACCCCGGTCCGCACCGAGCTGTCCGAGCGGCTGCCCGCCGTGCTCGAAGCCATCTACGGGGCCTATGCCATCGACTGGCTCGACCAGCACGATCGCATCCGCGAGTCCGTCGCCGACGAGGCACGGTGGCTCGCGGTACTGACGGCCCGGTTGCTCGACTCCGAAGCCGAGGCCTGGGGACTCGCCGCCCTCCTCACCTTCGCCCAGTCACGGGCGCCCGCCCGCATGTTCTCGCCGTGGCCACCCCTCGACCGCCAGGACACCGCGCTGTGGGACCCGGCGCTCATCGCCGAGGGTGAGTCGCTCCTGCAACGGGCCTGCGCGCTCGGTGAGCCGCTCGGTCGATTCCAACTCGAAGCGGCGATCCAGTCCGCCCACTGTGATCGGGCGCGGACCGGTTCACTCGACCGGGCCGCCATCTTCTCGCTCTACCGTGGGCTGGTGGCGATCGCTCCGACGAGCGGCGCCGTGGAGGCGCTCGCCGTGCTGACCGCGGGGGACTGACGCCACGACCGTGTGCACCGCCGACTCTCAGGTGACCGCCGGTCTGCCCGACCCGGTCGCCAGCACGTACCCGACTCCTGCCGCCAGGACGACGAGAGCGATCATCAACGTGCCACGTCGCATTCCGCCTCCGTTCCGCCAGGTCCGACCGCCGCTGGTCCGAGTATCCCCGGTGCCCGTCCCACCCGCAACCAAATTCTTGGTGACGGTCGCCTACGGGGGGGTTCGGACCAGGAAGTCGATCCGGGTGGGGGGGGTGGTGCCGGGCACCTGGCTTTGCTATGACTGCAGGGGGCGGTTGTCGATCTGGCGGGCTGGAGGGGAATGCGCGTCAGCGGGGCGGTCGTGGTCGTGGTGTCAGGGCTCATGCTCGCCGCCTGCTCGGCGGGTGGCTCGGGATCGGGCGCGTCCGTGGGCTCGGCGGCGGCAGGGCTCCAACACCCCGTGACCGCGTCGACGGGTCCGACCAAGAAGAACGGCGTCGGTGGCATCGGCTCGTCGCTCGGCGACATGGCCTACATCCACGGACGGCCCCAACGACCAACCGGACCGTGTGCGGCGCCCAACGCCTGCTTCGGGGCGCCCGTGGTCAATACCGAGGATGGCACGACGTATGCCTTCACCGGGGTGACGACGTTCGACGGGCTGGTGTCCGGCTACCGGCAGAACTTCGTCGACGGCACGTCGGCCGTCGCCGCGGTGGGTGCCGTACTCGGCTTCCTGCCGGCTGACGCGCACGCCTCGGTGGTGACCCCGATCTACGGGGCCACCACCTCCTGCGCCTTCGTCAACGTGTCGAGTCCCACGGTGGCGGCACTGTTCCCGTCCCAGTCCCAGCAGGCGACGGACGGCGGACTGTCGAACACCGTCGTGGGAGTCGAGCTCAGCGGATCGACGTCCACGGGCTTCCAGACGTACGACCCCGCCGACGTCCAGGTGGCCCACGTCACGTTGGGCGCCGACTCGTCCTCGATGCCCTGCTGACCCTCAGCGGAGACGGGGCCCCTCGGCCCGCACCCGGGACACGTGCTCGATCGATGTACGGAGTTCGTCGAGCCAGCCGGACTCCTTCTGTCCCACGAAGCGGACGCACCAGGCCAACGCCTCGCTCCGACTCCGGGCGACGCCTGCGGCGAGCAGGGTGTCGAGTACCTCGCGCTCACTGATGCGCAGTCGGGTCATGACCGGCACACCGAGACTCGTGAAGACGGTCGTCGTGTCCCCTGAGGTGACGCCCCATGCCACGGAGCGGCCGCTGGCGGGCTGGACGCGGTCCGCGATCTCCATCCGCGCGGCACGGGTGGCCTCGCGGAAGTCGTCGGGATCGCCGTCGCCCGGTCCGTCGGTGGCCAGTGTCCCGACGATGAGGACCTCGTCGTCGTCGACCGTCAGGCGGGGCGGACCCTCGAACCACCCACCGGGAATCATGGGGGAGACGAGTTCGTCGAGTTGCTTCTGTTCGCTAGCGGTAATCATGATTACAACATTACAGTAGACACGTTCGGGACCGTACGCGGGTGCGGGCGGTACCTTCGGGGCATGACCACGGACATCGAGGATGCTGGCGTTCGTCGAGGCCCATCCTGAGTCGCTGCCGGCGGTGCCGGCGGCCATGGCCGCTCGGGGGGTCCCGGCCAGCTAGGCGACCCTGGCCTACAACGGGCTCCACACGTTCTTCCTGGTCGTCGGAGCGGGGGAGCACCACCCGATCCGGTGGACCCTCTCGCCCGCTTCCGGTGAGGCATTCCTCGAGGATCCCCCGGACGATCTCGACCTCGCGGTCGAACTCGTAGGCCGGCTGGTCTCGGGCGTCGCATTCGACCTCGTCGTCCAACTCGGCGGAGCGGATGACCCGACGGACGACCCGACTGCGGTCTGGCCGCCGTGCCCCACCCTGGTGGCCGGTCGGCTGGAGCTCGACGAGGTCGTCGACGAGAACCGTCCGATGATCTTCGACCCGACGAACGTGACCGACGGACTCGCCCTGCCGGAACACGACGAGATCCTCGAGCTCCGCCGCTCCGCCTACGGCCTGAGCTACGCCGTCCGCTCCGCCACCTGACCCCACCGGGTGGCGATGGGTCTTTCGGCCCTGGTTCCCGTGGTCCCTGACCCGCATCCTTCAATTGGTGATACAGGAAGGCACGGCGTGTCTCATTGCGTCGCGGACGAAGGGGGTACGGCATGACGTTGGGACTCGACCTGGGCTACCTCGAACGCTCGGCGCGCGGGGAGTTCGACCTCGGCTGGCTGCGTGACACCGGTGCCGAGTGGGGTGTGCGTGCCGAGCCGTCCAAGAACGGGCTCACGCTCCGGGACATCGCCATCGGCAGCTACGGCGAGATTCCCGAGCATGCGCCGTTGCGCACCATGGCGCCCCGGGGTTCCGACGTGGAATTCGGTGTGCCGGACATGGGGTACACGATCAACGACCGGTCCGAGGTGTGGGCCGACAACGTCCTCGACCTCTACGAAGAGGCGGTCAGCCGCCAGTGGAGTGCCACCCGGGACATCCCGTGGGCCGATCTCGTCCCGCTCGACCCCGACGTCGAGCACGCCATGTGCCAGCTGGCGACCGTCCTGTCGGAGGTCGAGATGGTGGCGGCCGACTTCCCGGCCAAGTGGCTGTGGCGGATCAACCACGACTTCGTCGAGGCCAAGATGTTCCTCTGCACCCAGGTCATGGACGAGGCCCGGCACACCGAGGTGTTCCGCAAGCGTGCCCTCGCCAACGGGGGTGGCCTGGGCCGGGCCACCGCGGTGGTCGAGCGGTTCCTCCAGCTGATCCTCGACGCGGAGTCCTACGACGAGGGCTCGGCACTCATGCACCTGCTCGGCGAGGGCATCGTCCTGTCTCTCTTCCGGGCCGGCGCCGCACTCGCCCCGTCCCCGGTCGAGCAGAAGATCTTCCGGTTGTGCATGCAGGACGAGGCCCGCCACGTGGCGTACGGGACCATGCACCTGCGCTACCGGCTGGCAGCCGACCCGTCCGTCGCCGAGGACTTCCACACCTACCTCGACCAGGGCGAGGAGATCATCGCGATGATCTTCGCCACCCCCGAGATCGTCGAGCCCACGGCCATCCTGGCCGCCGGGGGACTCGCGCAGGCCTGCGAGCTCGGCACCGCAGCGGGCGACGTGCTGCGCCACCAGATCATCGGTGACTACCTGAAGCGGTGTGCCCACGCCGGGCTCGACCGACGGGGTCGGCTGCACCTGCCCGACGCGCTCATCGACGGGGTGCCCGGCGCACGGGTGGAGGAGGCGGTCTGATGGGCGCCATCGAGGCCCCGTTCCCCTCGTCGGCGTGGTTCGTGGAGTTGGTGTCGCTCGCCACCGCCGACCCGGCCGAGCTCGAACACCTCGGGATCGCCGACCTGCGGTTCGGTGTCGATGTGCTGCAGGCGAACGGGACCGACCAGTTCTTCGGCCTCGTCCTCGACGGGTTCGACATCCATGTGGTCGGACCCACGGCCGAGGAGTCGTTCGGGCCGGACGTGGTCGTGTCCGGGCCGGTCGAGGCGTGGTTGGACATGGTGGCCTGGATCGAGGAGAACGGACCGGCCGACAGCGCCCACTCGCTCAACGGCCTGACCATCGCCGGAGTCCCGCTCCTGGCCCGCTCGGACGACGCCATGGGGAGCGACAAGTTCTATCGGTTCATGGGCACGATCCAGGCCGTGTTCGACGCGGCCGGCGCACCGGCTCCGACCGCGGTCACGGCCTGACGGTGGCGCTCGAGATCGACGCCGCGGAGTGTCTCGGGTGCGGGGCCTGCGAGTCGGCCTGTCCGCCGGGAGCGGTGTCCCAGGGGATCGGGTTCCCGGTCGCCTACGAGGTGGACCCGCTGCTGTGCAACGACTGCCGGCAGTGCCTGCCGGTGTGCCCGGTCGACGGGCTGGTGGCCGACCCTGCCTGGGCGGTGTGCCACGGACGGGGCTGCCCCCTGTCGTCGCACCGCTACGAGGGTGTCGAGTGCAGCGAAGGCCGGACCCCGTGCCCGACCTGTGGCTCGGTGCTGTGGCGGAGCCCCGGAGCCGACTGGGAGTGCCGGTCCTGTGTGTCCGGGACCGGCGGATCCGTTCCAACCGCCGGATGCCCCAAGGTCCGTCGCTTCCGGCGGATCGCGTCGACGACCGCCGGCGCCTGATCGACCCGTCGGGGCCGGCCATCGGCGCCCGGGGACGGATCAGCCGCGCCCGGTCGACACCGGGAGCGTCGCCAGTTGACGGACGACGAACGACGGTCGCCACGTGGGTGCGTCATCGACCAGCGTCAGGTCCGGGAACCGCCGGAGGACCGCCGGCACCACGACCTGTGCCTCGAGTCGGCCCAACGCCGAACCCAGGCAGACGTGGAGGCCACGGCCGAAGGCGAGATGGCGGATGGACGTCCGGTGGATGTCGAACCGGTCCGGTGCGTCGTACTGCCTGGGGTCCCGGTTGGCCGAGCCGAGCAGCAGCCGCACCGGTGTGCCGGGCTCGATGACGGTTCCCTCGATGGTGACGGACTCCGACGCCCACCGGCCGCCACCCGACGCCACCTGGAGTGGGCCGAGGTAGCGGAGGACCTCCTCGACGGCGTTGGGCACGACCGTCGGGTCGTGTCGCACCTCGGCTGCCTGGTCCGGGTGGGAGAGCAGGAGCCAGAGCGCGGTCGAGATGAGGCCGGCCGTCGTGTCGTGCCCCGCCAGCAGGATGAGGACGATCATGGCCAGGAGTTCGTCACGCGTCAGCCGCTCGCCGTCCTCCTCGGCCACCAGGAGGCCGGAGATGAGGTCGTCTCCCGGGTTGCGACGACGTTCATCGACGAGGTCACCCGCATAGGCCAGGAATTCGTCGGCGGCCCGACCCGCCTCGGGCAGGAGGTCGAACTCCAGGGGCAGCTCGTCCACCGCGGTGATGGCGTTGGTCCACTCGTGCAGGAGCTGCTGGTCGGTGGCCGGCACGTCGAGCAGGTCGGTGACCGCCAGGATGGGGACCGGCCAGGCGATCACCTCGAGGACATCGAAGTCGGGGCGATCATCGAGCCCGTCGAGGATCGAGCCGATCATCAGCTCGACGCGGGGACGCAGTTCCTCGATCCGACGTGGGGTGAACGCCTGTGCCACCAGGCCCCGGATGCGGGTGTGGGTCGGGGGGTCGACGAACAGGAGTGAGTGCTCGGACAGCAGGACCATCGACGGCGGCGCACCGGCGGCGAGCACCTCCCGCCACGGCGACGGCGTCGCCACCCCGAACCGCCGGTCCCGCAGGACACGGTCGATGTCGGCATAGCGCGACAGGACGACGCCGATCTCCTCGTGGCCGAACACGGGTGCCTTGCGACGCAGTGCCCCGTACCAGGGGATCGGGTCATTGCGGAACGCCGGGTCCCGGGGGTCCCAGTCGACGGGGTCGAGGTCTGCTCCGGGCTCGTCCACCGGGTCAGGCTCCCACACGGTGCCGACCACCGCCCGGAGCGCGGCCGACGACGATGCTGCCGTCGGCGACCCTGCGATCGGGGCACGGGCAGGTGTACGTTCTGAGCGAGGGCCGGCCGATCCAGGGGGATGCCGATGACGACCACCGACATGACGTGGGAGTCCTTCCAGGACAGGGTCCTGGAAGGCGGGGGACGCGACGACGCCGCAGCGGCCGGGCGTGCGCTCCGTGCGGGGGCACCGGGGGCCGCCTTGGACGTAGCCGCACTCGCCCTGTACGTGGCGCTCGTGTCGCCCGAGCCGCTCGTGGCCGTCTACGACGGTCTCTGTGAGGGCTGGCTCGGTGGCGCTCCCGACGGACCAGACGTGGCTGCTCCGCCAGAGCCCGGCGCCGTGCCCGACGCACTGTGGTCCGGCCTCCGTGACCTCGTCTTCGATCCGGACGCCGGACGTGACCCCGCCGATATCACGGTCCGGACGGCGGCCCTCACCGAGTTCCTGTCCGCCGGGTTCCACGACCGGGTGGCGGCCATGGCACTCCGCTATCCGGGTGTCGCCGAGGCGGCCGCCGCCGGCGTGCCTCCACGCTTCACCCTGGAGGCCCTGGCCACCTGCCCGGGTGACTCACTCGGTGGTGCGATCCACTCGTTCGTCGTCGACAACGGCTTCGACCTCGAGGTCCTCGACCGGGACGCGCTCGGGCTGGCCGACCTGCCGTATCCGCTCGACTACCTCAACGTCCGGATCCTCCAGTGCCACGACATCTGGCACCTCGTGGCCGATCACAAGACCTCGGGGTTGCACGAGGTGTCGGTGTCGGGGTTCCAGATGGCTCAGTTCGGCCACCAGTACTCGTCGATGTTCCTCGGCATGGTGCTCGCCAAGGTCGCGTTCACCCAACCCGACGCCGTCGCCTTCACCCTGGACACGATCCTCACCGGCTACCGCCACGGACGCGAGACGCCGCCGCTCCTCGGCGTCGCCTGGGAGACCGTGTGGGACCGGCCGATCCCGGTCCTCCGCGAACAGCTCGGCGTCACCCCCTACGACTCGCCCTACCCGGCGTGGATCCTGGAGGAACTGCAGGGCCAGCAGCCCCGCAGCGCCTGACGTCCGAGGGCTACTTGAGGATGTTGACGGCCCGGGAGATCACGAGGGCCACGGTCAGCAGCGACGCCAGTGACTGCACCATCATCAGGAGCTTGGCCCGCGAGGTCAGCGGCATGGTGTCCGTCGGGCTGAATGCGGTGGCGTTGGTGAACGAGGTGTACAGGTAGTCGATGAACTGCGGCGCCCACCCCGGTGACGATGCGGGCGTCGACATCTGGGGGAACAGGAAGTCGGGCTCGCGGTGGTGGGGGAGCATCCGTGCCGTCACCCCACCCCGGTCGATCTCCCAGTACCAGAGCCCGAAGGCGATCACGTTGGTCAACCAGATGGGCACGGAGGCGAACACCAGGGCCCGACCGGCGGCCGACGAGTTGTCGAGCAGTGCCCGGATCAGTTCGCCCAGTGCGACCACGTTCACCACGGTGATGACGGCGATCATGGCCAACGACAGCAGGCGGAGGTTCGACTCCTCCCGGTCCACCTGGTGGGGCTTGGTGATGAACAGCGCCACCAACAGCACCACCTCGACCGCCGGGATCAGCCACCTCGGGCCGAGACCCTGGATCAGGGACTGGGGCAGCACCACCTGGAGGGCGATGGCCACGACCACGGCCAGCAGTGGTGGCCACCGGGACTCGCCGGTCGACATCTCCCCCCAGGCGGCACGGTCATCACGCGTCTGACGCGACTCCGGCGGGGGAGCGGCCCCCGGCCCGGGTGGCGGTGTGTCGGTCATGGACCAGTTACTACCACCCGGTGGCCGCGACGATCGGTCCGTTGAGCTGGACGCCGGCCATGCTGCCGTCGGCGGGAGCGTCGCCGTAGTCGTAGACGGAACCGTTGGCCGATGCGATCCAGTAGCCGAGCTTGTCGCCGGTGGCGAAGATGGCCGTGGCCGGGTTCTGCTGAGTCACGGAGCCGAGCGCATCCCCGTTGGTCGCACCGTAGATGTTGGCGTCACCGAACGGCAGGACGAAGCCGTCCACGATGAGGACCCAGTAGCCCAGGCCGTCCGGCGTCCGGACCGCGGAGGTGACCGCACCCGACGGCAGTGCCTGCCCGCCGTTGTCGTCGACCGGCGCACCATCGTCGGGTGCGTCGCCGAACGTGTAGACGTAGCCCGTGTCGGTCACCAGCCAATAGCCGTGTCCGGTGGCGTCGGGCATGACCGACACCGCACTGCCGGCGCAGCCGCCGATGCCCGGGCACGATCCCTCGAACGCGGCGTCGCCGAAGGCGAACACCCCGCCGTCGGCCGCCACCATGAAGTAGCCGCGGTCATCGGTGGAGGGCACCATCCCGACGATCGGGGCGTTGAGTTCCTTGGCCGCTCCCGAGCCGGCCGGTGCGATCCCGAGTCCGGGAATGGATCCGTAGAATCCGGCGTCACCGAAGGCGAACACCCCGCCGTCGGTAGCCACCAGCCAGTAGCCCTTGCGGTCGGCGGTCGGCGTGATGCCGACGACGGGACGCTGGAGGACGAGGTTGCCGGTCGAGCCGTAGAAGCCGGCGGAACCGAAGCTGAAGATGCCACCGTCGGACCCGACCAGCCAGTACCCGTGCGTGGACCTCGGCGCACTGGACGAGTAGGTGAATCTGTCCGCGGGCACCGCCGAGCTCCTGGTATCGACACTGGTGAGCAGGATGTCGACCACGCCTGTCCCGGACGGCGATGACACCGTCAACGAGCCGTTGGCGTTCAGATAGAACGCATCGGCCAGTTTCACCCCGAAGTAGACGTACGCGGCGGCGAAGATGTACTGGCCGGAGATCGTGACGACCGAGCCCCCGGAGGTGGTGCCGGTCGCCGGTGTCACCGAGGTGACCACCGGGGTGGGCGATCCATACTGCACGGTGGACGAGCCGTTGCCGGTGTAGGTGTCGGGCCACGACGTGATGCCGTTGAAGGCGCCGGTGTTCGGGTCCGAGCCACCCAGGTAGACGGGGGTGTACGCGGACGAGGCGGTCCCGGGGCCGGTGACGGTCATGCCGGTGAAGGTGACGGAGCCGTAGTCGTTGATCGACGTCTGGACGCCGATGGTGGGGGCCTCCTCGATCCACTCGGCCGATGCTTTGGGCGTGACGTAGGAGAGCGTGTGGACGAACGTCCAGTTCTGGGTGGTGTCCGAGATCGTGATCGTCCAGAGGTTCGAGCTCGCCTGGGCGATGATGCTGGCGGTGATGGCATCGCCGGGGGCCACGTACTTGTTGATCGGGGTCTCCGCGTTGGGCAGGGTCTCCCACCAGGCCTGGTCCACTCCGCTGGACTGCTGCGCCGTGCCGGTCTGGATCAGGGTCTGCGACGAGGTCCCGTCGATACCGATCCACGTGGCGGAGGCGCTGCTGCTGCTGCTCTCGGCCGACACCGCGGGGACGTTCCAGCTTCCGCCGACGCTGTCGTAGGTGCCTCCGGTGGCGATCTGGCCCGACCAGTTGCTGGAGATCGCGTAGTTGTTCGCGACGCCGGCGGCGTGCGGGTCGGCGCCCCGGCCCGGGAGCCGGCCGTGGATGAGGTGGAGTACGGCGTGCCCTTCGCCGGCGGTGGACGACGTACCGGAGGTGGCGTGCGTGGTGGTCGACGAGTCCGCGGCGGCCGCGGTGCCGACCGCTCCGGTCAGGAGTGCGGCGAGTGCGACCGACGCCACGACGAGTCGCGTCAGCGCACGTCGGTTCCTGCCCTCACGTTGCGTCGCCATGATGTCAGCCCCCCTGGGTCAGGTATCCCGAGGTGAGATATCCGACCGGCCTGCAGCATCCCATGTCCGTTGTCCGTGCCGCTACCAGCGCCGCTCCGAATTGGTAACCGGTGTTGTCAACACCGGCCACTCTCCGTCGTGCATTCGTCAGACGTTCGTCCGACGGTCCGTCGACGTCACTCAGTCGAGGACGGTGAAGGTGATGCCGGCCGCCTGGAGGCGGGTGCGTAGGGCCGGACCGAGTGCCGACGCGGTGGTGACCTGACCCGCCGTCACCGGTAGTTCATCGAGGGCCAGGCACAGCGCGGCCTCGCTGATCATGGCCGACGTCTCGGTGTAGCCCGGGTCGCCTCCGGCGACCTCGGTGACGACGGACGTGCCGCCCCCTTCGCCGAGAAAGCGCACCGCGAACCACGCCTTCTCACGCTGGGCGACGGTCGGTCCGCTGCCCGAGGGTCGCAGCCTGGACAGTGCGCGGCGTGCCGGGGCGAGCTGTGCGACGGCAGCCACGGCACCGATCCCGCCGATCGTCGCGGCAGCGGCCAACGGGCCCTCACTGGCCAGGAAGTGCGAGTAGGTGAAGTCCGGTCCGTAGCGGGCGATCTGGCGGGCCGACTGGGCCACGACCAGAGGGTCGATGGTGGGCATGGGGATGACCCACCATCCGGTGGACGAATCGTGGTTGACCCGCCCGGTGGCGATGGTGACCGAGCGCCCGACGGGCGGCGGCTCCACCTGGGCGCGGATCTCGTGGGTGGTGCGGCCCTGGCGCATCCGGCCCATCACCTCGAGCGCCGAGGCCACCGTCCCTCCCGAGAACGTCCCCTGCATGCGCACGAACCCCCGGACGGTCAGCTGCACGCCTTCCGGCAGTTGGTCCACGGTGAACTGGGCGCCGAGGTCGTGGGGGACCGAATCGAAGCCGCACGCATGGATGAGGCGGGCCCCGGTCGCCACGGCGCGCGCCTGGTGCTTCAGGTAGGTGAGGTCGACGAACTCCGGCTCGCCCGTCAGGTCGAGGTAGTCGGTGCCGGTGTCGGCGCAGGCCGCCACCACTGCGTCGCCGTGGACGAGATAGGGACCGACGGTGGTCATGAGCACCCGGGTGCGGCCCGTCAGGCTGCGCAGCGCGGCGGCGTCGGTGGCATCGACGGTCACGACGTCGAATTCGGCGCCCGTGCGGTTGCGCACCGCGTCGAGCTTGGCCCGGTTCCGCCCGGCCAGCGCGATCGACACCGCCGAGGGGGAGTTGGCCGCCAGGTAGTCCGCGATGAGGCCACCGGTGAAGCCCGTGGCCCCGAGGAGGACGATGTCGAAGTCGCGTGCGTCCGAGGTCATGGCCGGATGCTAGCGACCCGTCCTCCGGACGACCGGTGGTCCGGTCGATCCGTGCGGAAGGTCCCCCTACCTGGCGGTGATGTACTCCATCAGCTCGTCGCGGTCCTTCTCGAGTTCGCCCATGCGGCTCTTCACCACGTCGCCGATGCTGATGATGCCGGCCAGCCGTCCGTCGACCACGACCGGCACGTGGCGGATCCGCTGCTCGGTCATCAGGTTCATGATGGCGTCGACGCTGGCGTCGGGGGAGCAGAGGTGCACCTTGGACGACATGACCGAGTGGACCGGTTGCTCCAGTACGTCACCCCGGAGCTCGCTCAGGCAGCGCACGACGTCACGTTCGGACAGGATGCCCTCGATGGTGCCGTCACCGGGTGACACCACCAGAGCACCGACCCGGTGTCGAACCAGTTCGGCGACCGCGGTCCCGAGCGTCGCTCCTCGTGGGACCGTGGCCACGGTGTCACCCTTGGCCTCGAGGATGGTGGAGACGAGCATGTTCCCTCCCCTTCCGGGCCGAAGGCGGACCGCCGACCCTGGAGCGACTCCTGGTGGGGTCGTCGCGCCATCATCGCGCCGAAGTGACCGGAAGGGAACCGTCAGGTGACAACCCGGCCACCGCCGGCCCGGGATGGGTCCGCAACCCGTGTTGCACAATTGCGACCCGAGGTCACGAACTCCGTGGTCTTGAGTTGCCAGTCCAGGTGGTTTAGCCTGCTCCGCCAACAGGTGACGCGCAGCTGAATTTCCCGTTAACCAGACGGTGGAGCCGGTTGCCCGAGAGAAGCAGGTGACGAATGAGGTCAGAGGGCAGATTCAAGGGAAGCGTCCGGGCAGCGGCGCTCATCGCCGTCCTGGCGAGCGGTGCGATCGCTGCAGGCTGCAGTTCCGGCTCGAGCGGCACCGCGGCCAACACCAGTGCCGGCACGACGACCGCCACGTGGGCCGAGGCGCCACAGACGCCACCCAACTACATCTTCCCCTTCATGAGCCTCGCCTTCTTCTCCGTGTCGAACTCGGAGCAGTTCCAGTACCTCATGTACCGGCCGCTCTACTGGTTCGGCCAGGGCACCACCCCGAACCTGAACACCTCGCTGTCCGTCGCCCAGACGCCGACCTACTCGGCCGACACCAAGACGGTGACGATCAACCTGAAGCCCTACAAGTGGTCGAACGGTGAGACCGTCACCGCACAGGACGTGATGTTCTGGATGAACATGCTCCACGCCGAGAAGGCCAACTGGGCCGGGTACTCGCCCGGTGCCCTGCCGGACGACATCCAGAGCCTGACCGTCAACAGCCCGACGCAGCTGACCATGACGCTGACCGCCCCGGTCAACACGTACTGGTTCACCTACAACGAGCTGTCGCAGATCACGCCCATGCCCAGCGCGTGGGACGTGACCGCCACCGGTGGCGCGCCCGACTCGGGCGGATGTGCCACGGCCGCCTACGGAACCGCCGACGCCGCGTGCAGCGCGGTGTACACGTTCCTGTCCAAGCAGGCGGGCTACGACCCGGCCAACCCCAAGGCGGCCAACAACTCGCTGTCCACCTACGCCACCAACCCGCTGTGGCAGGTGGTCGACGGACCGTGGAAGCTTTCGCACTTCGACGCCAGCGGCAACGTGACGATGACGGCCAACAAGTCCTACTCGGGACCGACCAAGCCGACCATCACCACCTTCAAGGAGGTGCCGTTCACGTCGGACACGGCCGAGTTCAACGCACTGGTGAGCGGCAACGTCGACGTCGGGTACCTGCCCGCCGCCGACATCACCCAGCCGACCACCAATCCGCTGGTGGCCGGCCCGAACAACCCACGACTGTCGGGCAACTACTCGATGGACCCGCTGTACAGCTGGTCGGTCAACTACTTCCCGTACAACTTCCAGTCGCAGGGTGACGGGGGCAACGCCGGCAAGATCTTCAGCCAGCTGTACTTCCGACAGGCCGTCCAGTACCTGGTCGACCAGCCGCTGTACAACCAGAAGATCAACAAGGGCTACGGCGTCGGGACCTACGGTCCCGTCCCGAGCGAGCCGGAGAACAGCTTCGTGTCGTCGGAGGTCAAGAACAACCCGTACCAGTACAGCGCGAGCAAGGCAATCGCTCTGCTGAAGGATCACGGCTGGACGATCGTGCCCAACGGCACCGACACGTGCACCGACCCGGGTAGCGCGGCGAACCAGTGCGGCGCCGGCATCGCCTCCGGAGCGAAGCTCGACTTCGACCTTCCGTACGCCTCCGGCTCGGACTCCCTGACCCAGCTGATGAACGCCGAGAAGTCCTCCTGGGCATCGGCGGGCATCACCATGAACCTGTCCCAGCAGTCGTTCAACACCGTGATCGGCAACTCCACGCCGTGCACCGGTTCGACCTGCACCTGGGAACTGGGCAACTGGGGCGCCGGCTGGATCTTCTCGCCGGACTACTACCCGACGGGTGAGGAGATCTTCCAGACGGGTGCCGGCTCGAACTCGGGCAGCTACTCCGACCCGACCAACGACGCCAACATCACGGCCACCAACACCACGCAGACGCCGCTCACCACGTACGAGAACTACCTGGCCGAGCAGCTGCCCGTCGTGTATCAGCCGAACGCGGTCACGTCGCTCACCGAGATCGCCAAGGGTCTCGACGGCGCCACCCCGCAGAGTGTCTTCTGGGCCCTCACCCCGGAGAACTGGCGCTTCAACGGTTGATCCTCGGGGTAGGGCAGCAGTGCCCGTCCCGAGAGTTGCATAGGACTGTGGCGCAGAGCCCCCGGACCCGGAGCACCATCCGGGCCGGGGGTTCTCCCACATCGACGAGACACCCGTGGAGGCCGGAGTGACTGGGGAGCGATGACCGGATACATCATCCGACGGCTCGGGCAGGCGCTGATCGTCATTCTCGGCGTCATCCTCTTCACCTTCGTCCTCGCCCAGTTGATCCCGGGCGGTGAGGCGAAGGCGGTGCTCGGACCGAAGGCCACCCCGCTGACGATCGCCCTGTTCAACCGGCGCAACGGGCTCGACCTGCCGATGTACGACCAGTTCTGGCACTACATCGAGGGCATCTTCGTCCACTTCGACCTGGGCTACTCCTACAAGTACAACCAGGGCGTGACGCAGGTCATCATGGAGCGTCTACCCAAGACGCTGACCCTGGTGACGGCGTCGGTGCTCCTGGCCCTGATCATCGCCATTCCCCTCGGCATCCTCCAGGTCGTCCGGCGCAACAAGCCGATCGACTACGCCGTCACCGGCGCCTCGTTCTTCTTCTACGCCATGCCCGACTTCCTGGTCGGAACCCTGCTCATCATCTACTTCTCCTTCGATCTCAAGTGGTTCCCCTCGTCGCCGCCGACCACGGCCACGGCCTGGTCCGTCTTCACCGACCCACAGGCCTTCGCCCTGCCGATCATCACCCTGTGCGTGACGAGCATCGCCTCGTTCAGCCGGTACATGCGGTCCTCGATGATGGACGCCATGGCCGAGGACTACATCCGCACGGCACGGGCCAAGGGCGCCAGCAGCAACCGGGTGCTCTACGGGCACGCCCTGCGCAACGCCCTCATCCCGATCCTGACGCTCCTCGGCCTGTCACTGCCCGCCATCGTCAGCGGTGCGCTGATCGTGGAGAACGTCTTCAACTACCCGGGCATGGGGCTGCTCACCGTCCAGTCCGCGTTCAACGACGACATCCCGGTGGTCCTCGGCACGACACTGGTGATCACCATCGCCACCGTCATCGGGTCGCTGCTGGCCGACATCCTCTATGCAGTGGCCGATCCCAGGATCCGGCTAGGGAACGGGTGACCGGATGACTCCTCCTGACGGGTTCGATCCCGTGTTCAACGACGTCGAGGGTCAGACGGCCCTCCCCATCGGCACCGGCGAGTTCATGCGCGTCGGCTCGATCGTCGACGAGACCGTGCCCGAAGGGGGCGAGGCGCACGGCTCGGGCAGCAACCTGCGGCGGATGGGCCGGGTCTTCGCCGAAAACAAGCTGGCCGTGGTCAGCGTCGGCGTCGTCGTGTTCTTCCTCCTGTTCTGCTTCGTCGGACCGCACGTGTACCCGACCAACCAGACGGACGCCCAGGCCGCCCTCCAGAACTCGGTCCAGAACGCGCCTCCCGGCAACGGCAATCCGCTCGGTACCGACGAGAACGGCTTCAACATCCTCGGACGGCTCATGTTCGGGGGTCAGGCCTCGCTCATCGTCGGACTGGCCTCGGCCCTGGTGGCCACGATCTTCGGCACGCTCTACGGCGCGGTGTCCGGGTTCTTCGGAGGCTGGCTCGACTCGCTGCTCATGCGCATCGTCGACATCCTGCTGTCGGTGCCCGTGCTCTTCCTGCTGATCGCCCTGGTCACGATCTACCACCAGTCCGAGGTGCTGCTGATCCTGGTGATCGCGTTCGTGAGCTGGTTGGTACCGGCGCGTCTCATACGCGGGGAGACCCTGTCATTGCGAACCCGGGAGTACGTGCAGGCCGTCCGCGTCATGGGTGGCAGCCGGGGCCGCATCATCAACCGCCACATCATTCCGAACGCCGTCGGCACCATCGTGGTGTTCGCCACCTTCCAGGTGGCCGACTCCATCCTGCTGCTGGCCGCGCTCGGCTTCCTGGGCCTCGGCGTGCCCGCCCCGAACACCGACTGGGGCACCATGCTCTCGAACGGCGTGCAGGCGGCGGGCAACGGCTACTGGTGGCAGATCTACCCCGTCGGTATCTGCATCGTCCTCGTGGTCATCGCCTTCAACTACGTCGGCGACGCACTACGCGACTCCCTCGAGGTGCGTCTCCAGCAGCGGTAGGTGCGGCGGCGGTAACTCGCCCCACCCGGACGAGGTGCGCACCGCGGTCCCGTAGCGGCCGGCCGGCTCAGGCGGTGGCGGTGCCCCGGGTGGCCGACAGGGCCACCGGGGCCTGCAGCGGGAAGTGGCAAGCGGCAACATGCCCGTTGCCGAAGTCCTCCAGCGGCGGCTCCTCCTCGAAGCAGCGGGACTGCGCCGCCGGGCACCGGGTGTTGAAGCGGCAACCGGTCGGCGGGGACATCGATGAGGGGAGCTCGCCCTCGACACGCACCCTACCGACGGCCCGCTCGCGGGCGACGGTGACGTCGGCGACCGGCACCGCGTTCAGGAGGCCGAGTGTGTAGTGGTGGGCGGACCGCTCGTAGACCTCGGCCGCCGGGCCGAGCTCCACGATCTTGCCGAGATACATGACGCCGATGGTGTCGGCCATGTAGCGGACCACGGCAAGGTCGTGCGAGATCATCAGGTACGTGAGCCCGTGGCGCGACTGCAGGTCCTTCATCAGGTTCAGGATCTGCGCCTGGATCGAGACGTCGAGCGCGGAGACGGGCTCGTCGGCCACGATCAGCTTGGGGTCGAGCGCGAGGGCCCGGGCCAATCCGATGCGCTGGCGCTGGCCCCCCGAGAACTCGTGTGGGTAGCGCTCGACCGCGGTGCGGCTGAGCCCCACCTCGTCGAGGAGGGAGCCCACCTTCTCCTCCTGGTCCGCAGTGGAGCCGACCTTGTTCACCTTCAGTGGCTCGCGGATGATCGTGCCGACCCGCATCCGGGGGTCGAGCGAGGCGTAGGGGTCCTGGAACATCAACTGCAGGTCCTTGCGGTGCCCGCCCAGTCCCCGGCCCCGCATCGAGGAGAGCTCCGTGCCCTCGAACCTGATGGATCCCGAGTTGGCCTGCTCGAGCGCCACGAGCATGCGCCCGATGGTGGTCTTGCCGCACCCGGACTCGCCGACCAACCCGAACGTCTCCCCCCGTCCGATGGTGAAGCTCACCCCGGACACGGCCTTGACCGAGCCGATCTGTCGACGGAACACCCCACCCGCCATGACCGGGAACTCCTTCACCAGGTCGGTGACCTCGAGGATGGTCTGCTTCGGGATGCCCTGGCGTGCGTCGGCCGCAGCCGGCGACACGCTGGACGGGGCATGCACCTCGCCGACGGGTAGCGCGGCATCCGGGTCGACCGGATGGAAGCAGGCGAACCGGTGGGGGGCGGCGGAGCCGGAACCGTCATCGGTGAGCGGGGGCTCGGTGGCGCGGCACTCGTCGGTGGCGAACCGGCAGCGGGGGGCGAATCGGCAGCCGACGATCGTCTTCGAGAGGTCGGGCGGCAGCCCGGGGATGGACAGCAGGCGCTCGTGCCGCTCCTGGTCGATCTTGGGCACCGAGGCGAGCAGCGCCTGGCTGTAGGGATGGCGGATACGACCGAACAGTTCGCCCGTCTCGGCCTCCTCGGCCACCTTGCCGGCATACATCACGACGACCCGGTCGGTCCGTCCCGCGATCACGCCCATGTCGTGGGTGATCAGGATGACGGCCATCGACAGCCGCTGGCGCAGGTCGTCGATGAGGTCGAGGATCTGGGCCTGGATGGTGACGTCGAGTGCGGTCGTGGGCTCGTCGGCGATCAGGAGCTTGGGCTCGCAGGCCAGGGCCATGGCGATCATGACCCGCTGACGGAGCCCACCGGACAGCTCGTGCGGGAACTGGTCGAGCCGCTCGTCGGGTTGGGGCATCTCCACCTGCCGCAGCACCTCGAGGGCACGGGTCCGGGCCTGGTCACGGCTTACGTCACGGTGCAGGAGCACCCCCTCGGAGATCTGGCGTCCGATGGTCATCGTCGGATTGAGCGACGTCATCGGGTCCTGGGGGATGAGGGCGACCTCGTCACCCCGCACCGAGCGCATCTCCTTCTCGTCGAGTCCGGCGAGGTCGCGACCGAGGAGGGTGACCGAGCCACCGGTCAGGTGGCCGTTGGCGGGTAGCAACCGCATGATGGACAGGCCGGTCGTGGACTTCCCGCAGCCGGACTCACCCACCACCCCGACGCACTCGCCCTCGTCGACATCGAAGGAGACCCCGTCGACGGCCACCACCGACCCCTCGCGGAGGTGGAACTCGGTGCGCAGGTCCTGCAGCCGGAGCACGGGTGGCATCGTGCGAGTGTAGCGAAGGCCCCAGGGGACCCGGAAGTCCGGGCCGGGCGGTCCCCCCGGGGCCTCCGCTCAGCCGTCGGTCAGACCGTGACCTCGGACTGGAGGCGCTCGGACGCCTCGATGAACTCCTCGACCATGGAGAAGACGACGTCCTTGGCCTTGCGCACCGTGGTGGCTCGTCCGATGACCTGGCCGCACGGGTTGAAGTTGACGTCGCGTGCCTGCTCGGGATAGCGATGCCCGCGCGACACGGCCTCGATGGCCACCATCATCTGCAGGGGCATCGGCAAGGGGTCCGGGGTGTCCTCGGCCTCCCAGGCGTCGGTCCAGTCGTTGCGGAGCATCCGGCAGGGCTTGCCGGTGAACGAGCGGGACCGGACGGTGTCCCGACTGGAGGCGGCCAGGTAGGTCTCCATCTGCTTGGGCGGGATGTCCGCCTCCTCGACGGTCAGCCACAGCGTGCCCGACCAGACGCCCTGGGCGCCGAGCGCCATGGCCGCGGCCATCTGCTTGCCGCTGCCGACGCCGCCGGCAGCCAGTACCGGGATGGGCGACACGGCCTCGATGACCTCCGGCCACAGCACGATGCTGCCGACGTCACCGGTGTGACCGCCGCCCTCGGATCCCTGGCAGATGATGAAGTCGAGGCCCGCGTCCTTGTGGTGCAACGCATGCTTGACCGATCCCGCCAGCGCCCCGATCAGGAGCCCGGCACCCTGCACGCGGTCGACCACGTCGGGCGGGGGTGTCCCGAGGGCGTTGGCGATGAGCTTCACGTTCGGGTGGGCCAGGGCCACGGTCAGCAGTCCTGCGGCGTGTGCCGCAGTCCAGCCGATCATGCCGTTGGAGGTGCGCTCGGCCTCGGGGATCTCCGGCACCCCGTGGTCGGCCAGGATCTTCATGGCGAAGTCCTTGTGCTGCGGGGGGACCAGCCCGCGGATCTGGGCCTCGAGCTTGTCGGGGTCCATCTCGTCCATGCCCTCGTACTTGGCCGGGATCACGATGTCCACGCCGTAGGGCTTGTCGCCGACGTGCTCGTCGATCCAGGTGAGCTCGACCTCGAGCTGCTCGGGGGTGAAGCCGATGGCGCCGAGGACGCCGATGCCACCGGCGTTGGTGACGGCCGCCACGACGTCACGGCAGTGGGTGAAGGCGAAGATGGGGAACTCGATGCCGAGCTTGTCGCAGATCTCGGTGTGCATGGGTGTGCTCCTGTCGGTGGTTCGGTGGATGGTCGGTCGGTAGTCGGTAGTCGGTACTGGATGGTCGGGGGTGGTCGGTCGGGTGGGTGGTCTAGTGGGTCGGTCAGTCGATCAGTCGGTCAGTCGGTTAGTCGCTCGCTCGGTCGGTCGGTTGACGCCGACGGGGTGGCGGCGGCGGAGTCCGCCGGGTCGGCGGGCAGCCCGACCAGTGCGGCGATCCCCCGGAGGGCGAGGTCGTCGGGGACCGTCTCCGGTGTCAGGCGCTTCTGGAGGGCGAGACCGGTCAGCAGCGCCTTCACCAGCACCGCGAGCTCCTCGGGTGCGGCGGTCGGGCGTGCGCCGACGGCGGACGTCCAGCCGTCGAGCTGGCGTGCACTGAACCGGAGCGCTTCGGCGCTGCGGACACGCAGTACATCGGCGACCTCCGGGTCGCGGGCGGCACGTAGCCACAGCTCCTGTTCGAGCACCGGCCATCGACCCGAGGCCTCGTCCGACGTGTCCGAGACGTTCGACCACACGGCGGCCAACTGCCCGGCGGGGGAGTCGCTGACCGCCACCTCGGCCAGCAGCACGGCCAGGACGGAGTCCTTCCACGAGTCGAGGAGTGCGAGGAGGAGACCCTGCTTCGAGCCGAAGTGGGCATAGACCGCGCCCGAGGTACGGCCCGCGGCCTCGGCCACCGCGTCCACCGATACCGCGTCGATGCCCTGGTCCGCGAAGAGGTCCGCGGCAGCTGCCAGCAGTCTCGCCCGTGTCTCCGTCTTCCGTTCCTGCTGTGTCCTGGCCATGTCCCCCCAGCGCCTCCGACGGCAACCTAGTTATATCGGAAGCGTTATGCAACTGCGGTGCGGCCGATCCGTGGGCCAGCGGGTGACCGGCCGGCGGCGCCCCTACAGTGGAATCGTCCTACGCCCACACGTCCCCAAGGGAGCACCATGGCCACAGCTGAGACGACCCGCGACACGCTCTACCTCGACGGGAGCTGGATCCCGTCCACCGGCTCCGGATCGATCGACGTGATCGACTCCACCACCGAGGAGGTCATGGGCACCGTTCCCGAGGGCACCACCGAGGACGTCGACGTCGCCGTCGCTGCGGCCCGGGCCGCCTTCCCTGCGTGGTCGGCCCGTCCGGTCGAGGAGCGTACGGCCCTGTTGACCAAGGTGGCCGAGGCCCTCGGTGCACAGATGGATGACCTGGCCGACCTGATCACGCACGAGGTCGGGATGCCACGCATGCTGTCGCAGCTGGTCCAGGTGGGCCTGCCGCTCAACTCGTTCGCCTCGGCGGCCCAGGTGGCCGCCGACTTCACCTGGGAGCAGACGGTCGGTAACTCGCTGGTCGTGCGGGAGCCCATCGGTGTCGTGGGTTGCATCACACCGTGGAACTACCCGCTGCACCAGATCGCCGCCAAGGTCGCCCCGGCGCTCGCCGCCGGGTGCACGGTGGTGGTCAAGCCCAGCGAGGTGGCGCCACTCAACGCCTTCGTGCTGGCCGAGATCATGGACGAGGTCGGCGTACCGGCCGGCGTGTTCAACCTGGTGACCGGCTTCGGCCCGGTCGTGGGCGAGGCGATCGCCGCCCACAAGGACGTCGACATGGTGTCGTTCACCGGCTCCACGCGCGCCGGCAAGCGGGTCACCGAGGTGGCCGCCGGCACCGTCAAGCGGGTGGCCCTGGAGCTCGGGGGCAAGTCGGCCAACGTGATCCTGCCCGACGCCGACCTGGCGACCGCCGTGCCCGACGGTGTGGGCAAGTGCTACCTGAACTCGGGGCAGACGTGCAGTGCCCTGACCCGCATGCTGGTACCCCGGGACAAGCTGGCCGAGGCCGAGGAGCTGGCCCGCACGACGGCGGAGACGTTCACCCCCGGCGACCCGTTCGACGGGTCGACCCGCCTCGGGCCCTTGGTGTCGGCCGCCCAACGAGACCGGGTGCGGATGTACATCGACAAGGGGATCGGCGAAGGGGCCAAGCTGGTGACCGGCGGGTCCGACACGCCTGACGGTCTCGACCGCGGGTTCTTCGTGGCGCCGACCATCTTCTCGGACGTCACCCGGGACATGACGATCGCCCGGGAGGAGATCTTCGGGCCGGTCCTGGTCCTCATGCCCTACGACACGGAGGACGAGGCCGTCGAGATCGCCAACGACACCGACTACGGACTGGCCGGCGGGGTGTGGTCGGGCGATCCCGAGCACGCCAAGGCCGTCGCCCGTCGGCTCCGGACCGGACAGGTCGAGGTGAACGGCGGCAGCTTCAACCCCGGTGCCCCGTTCGGTGGCTACAAGCAGTCGGGCAACGGCCGCGAATTCGGCGCCTTCGGCCTGGAGGAGTTCCTCGAGGTCAAGGCCATGCAGCTGTAGCCACCTCGGGGCCCGGCGCCCCGCCGGGAAACCGTGAACGTGGACGAACGGGCCGCAGCTGCGGCCCGTTCGTCGCGTGGCGGGTCAGAGCCCGAACTGGTCGTCGACGAGGCCCAGATGGATGCGGGCGGCGTCCATGTAGGTCTTCTCGCCGATGAAGACGTGCTGTGTGCCGGTGTAGAGATCGCGGAAGGCGCGCTCCAGCCGGGTGCCCTCACGGATGGCTGCGGTGCCGGCAGCCAGGTGGGCCCACTGCACGACCTCGCGGCTCGCCTCGGTGGCATAGGTGGCGGCCACCCGCAGATCGGCGCGCCTGGTGGGCGTCAGCGCGCCCTCGTCGACCACCTGACGCTCGGCGGACGCGAAGGCGTCCAGCACCAGCAGCCGGGCCGCCTGCCACATCGCCGTGTGGTGGGACAGGCCCCGCTGGAACGTGGCGCGAGTGGCCAGGGAGCCGTCGTCCCCCATCCGCACCTTCGTGCGGGCCAGTTCGGCGACGTCGTCCAGCATGCTCTTGGCGACTCCCAGCGCCCACGAGGCGTGCCCGGCCGCCGTGATGGGCATGAGCCCCATGTGGAAGGCGGGGGACGAGCCGCGTAGGGGGCTGGTGGTGAACAGCTCGAATGTCCGCGACTCCGGTACGAAGAGATCGGCGACGTTGTAGTCGTAGCTGCCGGTCCCCTTCAGGCCCTGGACGTGCCAGCCGTCGGCGAAGACGATCTGGTCGCGGGGGATGACGGCCACCAGGAGTGGTGGGATCCCGTCGTCACCCACCACGAGCTCCCCGTCGACCGTCGGCATGAACCCGGCGGCGACGTACTCGGCATGACCGGTTCCGGAGCCGAACTGCCAGGCCCCGGAGATGCGGTAGCCACCGTCGACGGACTCGCCGAGTCCGTTCGGGAAGAACTGCCCGCCCATGGTCACCAGGTTGTCGTGCGCCGTGAACACCTCGGCGAACCCTTCGTCGGGGAGGTAGGCGGCACACGCCGCGGACGAGGGGAGGTTGGCGATTCCGATCCAGCCGAGCGACCCGTCCTGCCAGGCGAGCTCGATCCACGTCTCGATCATCTCGGCCAAGGACGGCTCGGCCCCGCCGGCCTCGGCCGGGTTGAACCGCTGCATGAGACCGGATTCCCACAGCGCCTCGACGGTCCGGGCCGACAGGGTGCGCCGCCGCTCGCTCTCGGCCGCCTCCTCGGCGACGAGGACCCGCAATGACCGGGCGGCATCGGCGGCTGACGCGGTGATGGTCATACGACCCCCATCTGCTCCAGCAGGCCGGCGCGGAATCCGGCGGTGAACCCACCGTCGACCACCATGGCCTGGCCGGTCATGAACGAGGCGTCGTCGGAGACGAGGAATGCGGCGGCGGCGGCGATCTCCGACGGTCTGCCGAAGCGGTTGAGGAGGTGACGGTCGTGCATCTTGTCGCGGTAGATCTCGACGCCGGGGGCACCGATGATGTCCATGAGCAGCGGCGTGTCGACACCACCCGGGCAGATGCAGTTGACCCGGATGCCCCGATGGCCGTAGTCGATGGCCATGCACTTGGTCAGCATGATCACGCCGCCCTTGGAGGCGTTGTAGGCACTGCCGCCCTCGGTCCCCTCGATGCCCTCGATCGAGGCGATGTTGACGATGGAGCCCTTGTTCGTCTCGAGCATGTGGATCGACGCGTACTTGTCGACCAGGAACGTGCCCTTCAGGTTGATGTCGACCACGCGGTCCCACTCGGACTCGTCGACCAGGTGGACCGGTCCGCCTCCGGCCACGCCGGCGCAGTGCACGACCGAGTCGACCGTGCCGTGCCGGTCCACGACATCGGCGAAGGCGTCACCCACGGCGGCCTCGTCCCGCACGTCGAGGACGTAGTCCACCCCCTCGGTGAGGTCGATGGTGGCCACGGTCGCACCCTCGGAAGCCAGGCGCTCCACGCACGCGGCGCCGATGCCGGATGCCGCACCGGTCACCACCGCGACGGTTCCCTCGAGTCGTTCCATGTGGGGTCCCCCTACTGTCGTCCGCGACCGGGGCCGGCGCGGCTGGGCCCGAACCTACGGTGGGCCTCCCCACCGGTCAAGGACGACGTGCCCGCCCGGTTCCCGTCCCGGGCCCACTCCATCGCGGCTCCGTGCCGGACGACGGGGCCCGCGGCTCAGTCGGTGGAGGGGAGGGGGATCAGCTGGTGCTGGCCGACGTCACCGACCAGGTCGATGAAGAACCGACGCTCGGCGAAGCGCCACGTCCCGTCGTCGCGCACGAAGCGGTCGTGGTAGCGGCCGGCGACGATGGGCTGGAGCGGCAGGGCCGGGACCGCCTGGAAGACGGTGAAGTACGAGCGACAGGTGCCCGTGCCCGCGGCCTCGTCCACGTCCACGATGCAGTTGGTGGTGACGTGCTTGGTGCGGGGCGTCCCGTCCTCATAGCGCCGGGTGGTCGAGGTGAACATCGCCGTGACGGCCTCGGATCCGGTCAGTGACCCGGGGTGGTCGCCGGAACCCACGTCGGCCCGTCCGAGCAGCTGGCCGAGCGTGGTGAAGTCGCCCAGGTCGATGAGCTCCGCGTAGCGGTGGACCAGGTTCTGGATCTCCGTGGCGGCGTCGGTCATCGGCCCACCTCAGGCGAACGCCACGTCGGCGTCGTCCCAGTAGGCGTGGGCCGAGGCGAACCGCCCGTCGTCGGCGGCCACGAAGACCTCGATCCCGTTGATCCGCATCGTGCCCCCACCGACCTGGACGGCAATGGCGAAGTCGATGGCGACGGTGGATGCGCAGGTGTGGACGGCGGTGGCCTCGAACGTCCAGTCCTCGCTGGCGGCGATGCCGTCACGGAAGAACGCGATGATGGCGGCCCGCCCGACGTTGGGTGGCTGGGATGCGGGGTCGGCCTGGACGGCGTCCTCGGTGAAGAGCGCGCCGATCGCCTGGGGATCGCGTCCGTTGATCGTGGCCACGTACCGCTCGACGGCGGCGCGGAGGCCGTCCGGGGTGGGGGCCACGTCAGCCCCCCATCGCATGGACGCCGCCGTCGACGTGCAGGATCTCGCCTGTCGTCATGGGCAGCAGGTCGGACAGGAGTGCCAGGCAGGCCCGGGCGACGACGTCGGTGTCGAGGACGTCCCACCCGAGCGGGGCCCGTTCACCCCAGGTGTCCTCGAAGGTCGTGAACCCCGGGATGGACTTGGCCGCCATGGTCTTGACCGGTCCGGCGGCCACGAGGTTCACCCGCACGCGGTCGCGTCCGAGGTCCCGGGCCAGATAGCGGGCGAGCGACTCGAGAGCCGCCTTGGACACGCCCATCCAGTCGTAGACCGGCCACGCAACGGTGGCGTCGAAGTCGAGGCCGACGACGGAGGCACCGGGACGGCCGTCGGTGCCGGCTGCCACCAGCAGAGGGCGGAACGCCTCGACGAGCGCCTTCAGCGAGTAGGTCGACACGTGGAGCGCCACTTGGACCTGCTCCCAGTCGGCCTGGAAGATGTCGCCGCCCAGGCACTCGGGCGGGGCGTAGCCGATGGCGTGCAGCAGCCCGTCGAGGCGGTCCCACCGCGAGGCCAGCACCTCGGCGGCGGCGGCCAGCTGTCCGGGCTCCGTGACGTCGATCTCCAGCACCTCGGCTTCGGCCGGGAGCTTGCGGGCGGTCCGCTTGGTGAGGGACAGGCCGCGCCCGGCACCGCTGAGGACGACCTCGGCGCCCTCCTGCTGTGCGGACCTGGCCACGGCGAAGGCCAAGGAGGCGTCCGTCAGCACGCCGGTGACCAGGATGCGCTTTCCCTCGAGGAGTCCCATGCGCGGAAAGGGTAGCCCTGCGCCCGACCCGCGAGGTCCACCCCCGGAGGGTGACGTGGCGTTCACCCCGGTCGCATGGGTCGCGAGGCGCTGTGCCTAAGGTGTGCGCCATGCGAATCGGAATTCTCGGAGGTACCGGCCCGGCCGGACGTGGTCTGGCCGTCCGTCTGGCGGCGGCGGGCGACGAGGTCGTGCTCGGGTCGCGCGATGCGGACCGGGCGGCGTCGGTGGCCGCGGACCTCGTGGGGGCGTGGCCGGAGCACTCCCTGGCCATCACCGGGGAGTCCAACGAAGGCTGTGCCGCCGCCGACCTGGTCGTGATGGCGACGCCGTGGGACGGGGCCGTGGCGACGGTCAAGCCGCTCGCCGGCGCGCTCGCCGGCAAGGTGGTCGTGTCGATGGCCAACGCCCTGGTGAAGGAGGGACGGGAGTTCCTCGCCCTCATGCCGCCCCGCGGCTCCGTGGCCGCCACCCTGCAGGCCGTGCTGCCGCGCTCGCTCGTGTCCGCCTCGTTCCACCACCTGCCGGCCTCGGAGATGGAGAAGCTGGCGACGCCCATGGCGGCCGACGTCCTGGTCTGCTCCGACCACCCCGAGGCCTCCGAAGCGACGGTGGCTCTGGTCGACAGGATCGAGGGCCTGCGCGGCATCGATGCCGGGAGCCTGTCCCAGGCGGCGGCCATCGAGGCGTTCACCGCGGTGCTCATCACGGTCAACATCCGGCACAAGGTCCACGCCGCTGTGCAGCTCTCCGGGTTCCCCGAGGCATGAACCGTCGGGTCGTCCCCAGGTGATCCATCTCTACGACACGGCCAGACGGGCGGTCGTCCCGTTCGAACCGGGGGAGCTGGTGACGCTCTACTCGTGCGGCATCACCCCGTACGACTCCGCGCACCTGGGCCACGCGCAGGTGTACCTCACCTTCGACATCCTCCAGCGGCGCCTGCGCGACCTCGGCCACGAGACGAGGTGCGTCCGGAACATCACGGACGTGGACGACGACATCCTGCGCAAGGCGCGTGAGCTCGGCGTCCACTACCTCGACCTCGCCGCCGAGGAGATCCACCGGTTCGACCGGGACATGGAGGCACTGGGCCTCATCACCTCCTGGTCGGAGCCGCGGGCGACGTCGGCCATCGCCGAGATCCTGACCCTCGTCGGTGCCGTGCTCGACTCGGGCAACGCCTATCAGGCGGGCGGCGCGGTGTACTTCGACGTCACGACCTTCCCCCGCTTCGGCGAGGTCAGCCACTTCGACCACGCGACCATGTTGGCCATGGCGGCCGAGCAGGGTGGCAACCCGGACGACCCGAACAAGCGCCACCCCCTCGACTTCGTGCTCTGGCAGCCGTCGCTGGCCGACGAGCCCGCATGGGAGTCGCGTTGGGGACCGGGGCGCCCCGGTTGGCACATCGAGTGCTCGGCGCTGGTGCTGCGCGAGCTGGGGGAGACCATCGACGTCCACGGTGGTGGGAGGGACCTCGTCTTTCCCCACCACGAGTGTGAGACGGCCCAGTCCGAGGCGGCCACCGGGGCGCCGTTCGTGCGCCACTGGCTGCACGTGGGCCTCGTGGGACTGGACGGGACCAAGATGTCCAAGTCCCTCGGGAACCTGGTGTTCGTGGGTGACCTGATGAAGGAGTGGGAGCCGGCGGTCATCCGCCTCGCGCTGCTGTCCCACCACTACCGGCCGGACTGGGAATGGTCGCACGCCGACCTCGTCCAGGCCGCGGCCCGACTCGCGGCCTGGCGGGCCGTGAGCGGCACGCCGCCCGAGGGTGATCCGCTCGATCCGGAGGAGATGCTCGGCTCCGACGAGGACGGGCTGTGGCGGGTCCGGGCCGCGCTCGACGACGACCTCGACACGTCGACCGCCCTGGCGGCCCTGGACGACGAGGCCTCGCTCGGCCGTCCGGTGGTCCAGGGGGCGGCACTTCTCGGCGTTACCCTGTAGTCCTGCCCCGACGGGCAGACGGGGCCCCGTCCCCACCCGCGTAGGTCCCACCGCCCGCCGCCCGGCGGGCCCACTGAAAGGCAACCCCATGGCAGCCGTGACGGTCCGACTCCCCGATGGCAGCACCAAGGAGTTCGAGCCCGGCACCACCGCCCTGGAGTTCGCCCAGTCGATCGGGCCCCGCCTGGCCAAAGCGGCCGTGGCGGCCACGTTCGACGGTCAGCCGGTCGACCTGTCGCGCTCCCTCCCCGACGGCGCCGAGGTCACCGTCGTGACGGCGGCCACACCACTCGGCCGGGAGGTGCTGCGCCACTCGACCGCCCACGTGCTGGCCCAGGCCGTGCTGCGGCTCTGGCCCGGCGCCCACTTCGCCATCGGGCCCGTGATCGAGGACGGCTTCTACTACGACTTCGAGCTTCCGGGCGGTGCCCACTTCACCGACGAGGACCTGGAACGGATCGCCCTCGAGATGCGGGCCATCATGGCGGAGGACCAACCGTTCGTCCGTCACGAGCACTCCATCGCCGAGGGTCTCGAACTCTTCGGCGACCAGCCCTTCAAGCGCGAGATCATCGAGGCGGTGGGCGTCGGCCAGGACGAGGTCGACGCCGCCTCGGAGGGCGCGGGCGAGCACGGGGTGTCCACGTACTGGAACTCGCCGGCCTTCACCGACCTGTGCCGCGGCCCGCACGTGCCGGGCACCGGGAAGCTCGGGCACTTCGCGCTGATGCGGGTGGCCGGCGCCTACTGGCGCGGGGACGAGAAGCGCCAGCAGCTGCAGCGCATCTACGGCACGGCGTGGGAGTCCGAGGACGCCCTGGCCGAGCACCTCCACCGCCTGGAGGAGGCCGAGAAGCGCGACCACCGCAAGCTCGGTGTCGAGCTCGACCTGTTCAGCTTCCCCCACGAGCTCGGCGGCGGTCTCGCCGTCTGGCACCCGAAGGGCGGCATCGTCCGCAAGCTGATGGAGGACTACAGCCGGCAGCGCCACCAGGACGGTGGCTACGAGTTCGTCTTCACCCCCCACCTGGCCAACGCCAACCTGTTCGAGACGTCCGGGCACCTCGGCTTCTACAGGGACGGGATGTACCCGCCCATGGAGATGGACAACGGGACCTACTACCCGAAGCCCATGAACTGCCCGATGCACTGCCTCATCTTCGACAGCCGCCAGCGCAGCTACCGCGAGCTGCCCCTGCGACTGTTCGAGCTCGGCACGGTCTACCGGTACGAGCGTGCGGGCACCCTGCACGGGATGATGCGGATCCGGGGCTTCACCCAGGACGACAGCCACATCTACTGCACCGAGGAGCAGCTCGGCGACGAGATCGCCTCACTGCTCGACTTCGTCATGAGCGTGCTGCGGGCATTCGGGTTCAGCGAGTTCACCGCCAACCTGTCGACCAAGGACCCGGACAAGTACGTGGGGTCCGACGAGATCTGGGACAAGGCCACCGAGGCGCTGCGCCAGGCACTCGACCGCCATGGTCTGCCCTACGAGATCAAGGAGGGCGACGCCGCCTTCTACGGACCGAAGATCGACATCGACGTGCGCGATGCCATCGGGCGGACGTGGCAGCTCAGCACCATCCAGTGCGACTTCAACCATCCGGAACGGTTCGACCTGGAGTACGTCGGCGCCGACAACGCCCGTCACCGGCCGATCATGCTGCACCGGGCACTCTTCGGCTCGATCGAGCGCTTCTTCGCCATCCTGATCGAGCACTTCGCCGGTGCCCTCCCCACGTGGCTGGCCCCCGAGCAGGTCCGCGTGCTGGGCGTCCGGGACGACCACCAGGACTATGCCGACCAGGTGGCCCACGACCTGCGGGCCCTCGGCATCCGGGTGGAGATCGACCCGGCCACCGAGCCTCTCGGCGCCAGGATCCGCAAGGCGAAGGTCCTGAAGATCCCGTACATCCTGGTCGTGGGAGACGACGACGTGTCCGCCGGCACCGTCGGGGTCAACCGACGGGGGAGCGCGCGGCCCGACCGCGGTGTGCCGGTGGGCGAGTTCACCCGGCTCCTCCTCGACGAGGTGGACGAGCGCGCGCTGCCCGAGGACACCGACGACGCGGTCGCCGGCTGAGCCCGGGTCGATGAGTCTCGAACGGCTGTGGGCCGGGTGGCGGAACGCCTACGTGACGGGTGCGGTGGCCGGCCCGGCGGACGGCTCGCCGCCGCAGTCGGCCGATGACCCGGCACACTGCGTGTTCTGCCGGATCGCGGCGAGTGGGCCGCCCTCGGTGGACACCGGGGTCCTCTGGGTGGGCCGGACGGTCCTGGTCGTGCTCAACGCCTACCCGTACTCGAGCGGACACCTGATGGCGATCCCGCTGCGCCACGTGGGCGCACTGTCCGAACTGACCGATGAGGAGTCGTCCGAGCTCTGGGCGGCCGCCCGGCTCGGCGTCGCGGCCCAGGAGGCCGCCTACCGACCCGAGGGGGTCAACCTCGGGGCGAACCTCGGCGAGGCGGCCGGGGCGGGCATCCCCCGTCACCTCCACCTGCACGCCGTCCCCCGCTGGAAGGGCGACACGAACTTCATGACGTCGGTGGCCGACACCCGGGTGCTGCCCGAGACCCTGGCGTCGAGCTGGGAGCGGCTGTCCGCGGCCTGGCCGGGCGCATGACCGGTCGATCCGGTGGGCCGAGCCGGGTCGCGGTGTGCGCCACGACCGGCGGGGGAGCACACTGGTCGGGCGGAGCGGTCCACGAGGCGAGGAGCATGACGACATGCAGGTGAAGGAACTCGGGCACCTCGTGCTCTACGTGGGCGACCTCGAGCGCTCGGTGGCGTTCTACGGCGACCTGCTCGGCTGGGAGAAGGTGACCCCCGAGGGCCTGCCCGTTCCGGCGGCCGCCTTCAGCTCCGGGCGCACCCATCACGAGCTGTTGCTGATCGAGGTGGGACCCGACGCAACACCTATCGGCAGCGGCCGCCGCCTCGGCCTCTACCACGTGGGCCTGAAGGTCGGGGACTCGGACGACGAGCTGCGCGAGGCGCAGCAGCGCCTCGTCGAGGCGGGGGTCCGGATCGTCGGGTCGTCCGACCACACGGTCACCCACAGCCTCTACGTGCTCGATCCCGACGGCAACGAGGTGGAGCTGTACATCGATGTACCCGGGGTCGACTGGAAGTCCGATCCCTCGCTGGTGATGGCGCCGATCCGCCCCTTGGTGCTCTGAGAGGACGCCACATTGCGTCTGACCTGGGAGTTCACCCGGTGGGCGGGCGCCGCTGCCTGGAGTTAGCAGGTGGTACCCTGGTAAGGACCTTCCAGAGGAGCGTGCATGTTCGACGGGCGATGGCGCGACACGGTGGACCGGGGGACCGGGCCCGTCGGGCGCAGACTGCAGCAGGTCGGGATCTCCGCCGACGTGCTGACCGCCACCGGGCTGATCTCGGCAGGCGCGACAGCGGTGTCGGTGGCGACCGGCCACTTCCTGCTGGCTCTGGTGTTCCTGATCCTGACCGGCCTCCACGACCTGCTCGACGGTCCTGTAGCGAAGGCCTCCGGCACCTCGTCGGTGCGGGGCGCGTTCTTCGACTCGGTCACCGACCGCGTGGCCGACGCCCTCATCCTCGGTGGTATCGCGTGGTATCTCGTGTCCACCCACCCCGGGCACCTCGTCCTGCTGCCGTTCGCCATCCTGGGTGTCACCTCGCTCGTCTCGTACCAGCGGGCGAAGGCCGAGTCGCTCGGGATCTCGGCCAAGGGCGGACTGATGGAGCGGGCCGAGCGGATGATCCTGCTGGGTATCGGCTTCCTGTCCGCGTCATTTCTCGTGCCCGTCCTGTGGGTGATGCTCGTGCTGACGTCGGCGACGGCCATCGGTCGCTTCGTCAAGGTCTGGCGTCTCGCCGAGGCACCCCCCACGGCTGCCCCCCGACGGGTCCGTCGCACCCGCACCGGGGCGCGTACAACGTCATGGGGCTCGTCGCGTGTGACGGGTCGCACCACCGCCACGTCGGCCTCCCGCTGGAGGGCGCGCCGACAGGGTGAGCTGTCGAGTCGGTCCGGCAGGACCTGGAGGGCCCGACAGGCCCGGGCCGGGTCGCGCCAGCGGACCGGCCGGCGCCATGGCTGAACGACGGCGCCACGCCGGCGTGGACTGAGGACCGATGGACACGGGGCAGGTCGTCTTCCGGACCTATACGACGCTGGGCAACTGCATCGCCGCGCTCCCTGAGCCGGTGGCCCTCGGGCTGGGCACCGTCGTCGGTGACGTGCTGTATCGCGTTCGCCACGAGCACCGGGCCATGGTCAAGGCCAACCTCGCCCGGGTGCTGGGTGCCGACGGAGGCGATGCGCAGCAGCTCGACCGCTGGGCCCGCCGCTCCTTCCGCGCCTACGCCCGTTACTGGGTGGAGGGGGCGCGTCTCCCGGGCACGTCGCCCGACGAGGTGGTCCAGCGGACGTTCGTCCAGGGCCTCCATCACCTCCACGAGGGGAAGGCGACCGGTCGGGGGACGATCCTGGCGCTGCCCCACATCGGCAGTTGGGAGTACGGGGGCGCGTTCCTGGCGACCCAGGACCTGCCGATGACCGCGGTGGCCGAGCGCATCGAACCACCGGCCCTGTTCGACTACTTCGTCGAGCAGCGGGCCGCCATGGGGCTCACCATCGTGCCGCTCGACCAGAAGTCCGGCGGCACGCTGCTGTCGACACTGCGCGAAGGTGGTCTGGTGGGCCTGCTGTGTGACCGCGACATCGAGGGGACCGGGATCGAGGTGGAGTTCTTCGGCGAGCGCACGACGATGCCCGCCGGGCCGGCCACACTGGCGCTGCGCACGGGCGCGACCCTGTGCACGGGCGCCGTCTACAGCGGACCCGGCCGCGACCACCGGGCCGTCGTGGAGGCCCCGCTCGACACCACCCGCACCGGCCCGCTGCGCAAGGACGTGGCCCGGCTGACCCAGCAGATCGCCACCCGTCTCGAGGGGTTGATCCGACGGGCGCCCGAGCAGTGGCACGTCTTCCAGCCCCTGTGGCTCGCCGACCGCCCCGTCGAGGTGCCGGCGGCATGAGCTGGGTCGACTTCACCCGACGCGGTCGCCGTACCGGGCGGAACGCGCCCCCGGCCAGCGAGACGCCCGTGGGAAGCGCCCCACCATCGGTCGAGGCGCCGGTCGACGTGCCCGAGCTGTCCTCGAACGGCCACGCCGGCAACGGGGGCCCCGCGACCGGAGCTCCGGGCCGTTCGAACGGGAACGGACGGCACGCCGAGCGGCCCGACCACGACATCGACGCCGTACTGGGCCTGGTACCCGGTGAGGCGGAGGTGGAGGTCGATGTGCAGATGCTGCCCTTCGTGACCGCACCGACGTTCCGACCCGGCGCGCTCAACGAGCCGGAGGTGGTGGCCGTGGTGTCCGACACCGGCCGTCTCGTGTTCGTCAGCGCATCGGCCGAGCGGCTGCTCGGCTACGACGTGAGCGACGCAGTGGGACTCGACGCGCTGGCGCTGTTCGAGCCGACCAGCCAGGAGTGCGTCGAGGACCTGTTCGACGACCTGGTGGCCCGTCGACGCCTGGACGTGTCGCTCGAGCTCCGCTGCCTGCGGGCGGACGGGCGGGAGCTGGACCTCGAGCTGCAGGCCGCCAACCACCTCGACGACCCGGTGGGCGGGATCGTGGTCACGCTGCGCGACATCTCGGAGCGCAAACGACTCGAGGCCCGGGTGCGCGACCAGGACCGACGTCAGAACGCGCTGATCGAGTCCCTCGCCGACGGTGTCGTCATGGTGGATGTCGACGGGACGGTGGTCCGGGTCAACGAAGCGTTCGAGGTGATGTTCTGGGCCCCCCGCACCCGGGTGCTCGGCCGCTCGTTCCGGGCCCTCATCGACGCGGCGGTCGATGGCCGGATGGAGCTCTTCGACGAGTCGGGCGAGACGGTGCCGGCCGACCAGCACCCGGTGCTCGTGTCGCTGCGGCAGGGCCGACGGGTCCACGGACGGGTGCTCGGCTTCCAATCGGGGGACGGGCTGTCCCACTGGGTGCGCATCGGCGCCCAGGCGATCGAGGGACCGGACGGGCGCGTGACCGGTGCGGTCGGCACGTTCAGCGACATCACCGACGTCAAGCGGTCGGCGAACGCACTGCACCAGGAGGAGGAGTTCCTCCGGGTGCTGCTCGACACCCTCGACGAGGGCATCGTCGCCTGTGACGCCGAGGGCCGGATGACGATCTTCAACCCCGCGGCCCGCCGGCTCCACGGGCTCGGCGACGATGTCGAGCCGATCGGCCGCATCCCGTCGAGCCGCCGGATCCTGCATCCCGACGGCACGCCGATGGCACCGGGGGAGAACCCGCTGCTGCGCGCCATGTCGGGGGAGCGCATCCGCAACGCCGAGATCGTCCTGGCCCCGGCCGACGGCGACCAGCGCAAGGTCAGCGTCAACGGGCAGGCGCTGGTGGACGACGCCGGATGGAAGTTGGGCGCCGTCGTGGCCATGCACGACGTGACCGAGCAGCGTCGCAACGAGGAGCGCCTGGCCGACCTCGCCAACCACGATCCGCTGACCGGCCTGGCCAACCGGAACCTGCTGGCGACCCGGATGAGCGAGGCGGTGGACGGACTGCGCGACGGGCGCCCGCCGACCGGGTCACCGCGCACCCCTGGTGCGTCGGACTTCGACCGCGTCGTGCCCGAACACCCCGGCGTCGCCGTCTACCTCCTCGACCTCGACAACTTCAAGGAGGTCAACGACGAGTTCGGGCACGACGTCGGCGACGACCTGCTCGTGGCCGTCGCCGGACGCCTCCTCGCCATCGTCCGCCCGACCGACACCGTCGCCCGCCTCGGCGGCGACGAGTTCGTCGTGGTGTGCGAGATCGAGAGTGGCGAGGAGGAGATGCTGGCCATCTCCCGACGGATCTCCTCGGCGCTCGCCCGGCCCTACCGGATCGACGGGCGCACGCTGGTGGCCGAGGCCTCTGTGGGCGGGGTGTTCGTCGACGATCCCGACACCGATCCGTCCAAGCTCCTGAGCCTGGCCGACGATGCCATGTACGGGGTCAAGTGGAGCAGGCGCAGGCAGCCCCGCGCCATGACGGACTGACCCGGCGGTGGCGTCCGGAGGCACGGGGCCCGAGGCATTGCGCGTGGCCCTCGTCTGTCCGTACAGCCTGTCGCGTCCCGGGGGCGTCCAAGGCCAGGTCCTGGGCCTTGCCCGCAGTCTGATCCGCCGCGGGCACGAGGTGACGGTGTGCGCACCGGTCGATCGGGACGCCGACGTTCCTCGGGGTGTCCGCTTCGTCGACGCCGGGCGGTCGTCGTCCTTGCGGGCCAACGGCTCGGTGGCTCCGGTGGCGCTGTCTCCGGCCGGGGCCCGTCGGGCCCTGGCCGCACTGCGCGACATCGGCCCCGACGTCGTGCATGTCCACGAGCCGTTCGCTCCCGGACTGCCCTACGCGCTGTTGGTGGGTCGCGGTCTCCCACCGTTGGTGGGGACATTCCACCGCAGCGGGGGCAGCCTGCTCTACACGCTGCTGTCACCGGTGACCCGGCCCCTGGCCCGGCGCCTGGCGTTGCGTTGCGCGGTGTCCGACGCCGCGGCGGCCACCGCCACCCACGCACTCGGCGGGACGTTCGAGGTCCTCTACAACGGCATCGAGATCGACCGGTACGAGGCCGTCGACCCGTGGCCGACCGAAGGTCCGACGGCGCTGTTCCTGGGCCGTCACGAGGAGCGCAAGGGCCTGGCCGTCCTACTCGAAGCCTGGCGCTCGGTCGCCGCTGGACGTGCGACGGACGGACCCGGCCCGGTGCTGTGGGTCGCAGGCGACGGCCCGGCCTCCGGCGAACTCCGGGCCCGCCATCCCGAGTCGGCAGCGGTCCGCTGGCTGGGTGTCCTGTCCGAGGAGGAGAAGGAACGACGCCTGGTGGCAGCCGACGTACTGGCCGCGCCGTCCCTCGGCGGCGAGTCCTTCGGTCTGGTGCTGCTCGAGGCCATGGCGGCCCGGACCGTGGTGGTGGCCAGTGACATCGACGGGTATCGCCAGGCTGCCGGGGGGTGCGCCGTCCTGGCCCCGGCAGGGGACCCGGACGGCCTGGCGGACGCCCTGTCCGCCGTGCTCGACGGCAGCGCGGCCACGGTGGGCGGCGACCGGGAGGCATGGGTGGAGCTGGGCGCCGCCCGGGCCGCCGGATGGTCCATGGAGTCGTTGGCGGATCGGTACGAGGAGCACTACCGGGCGCTGGTGGTCGGGCGCCCCTCGTGAGCGGCCGTACACTGCTCGGACGATGACCACACCTCCCGAACGACCAGGATCCACCGGGGGCTCCGGGGCACCGGCCGGCGGAACGGGCGGCGACGCCCGCCCCGGGGGCCAGGGCCAGCCCTCCGGGAGCCGGTCCGGCGGCGGCTCCCGCAATCGACGGCGGCGGAGCGGTGGGGGAGGTGGCGGTCACGCGTCAGGTCAGTCGTCCTCCGGGCGCAGTGGCGGAGGCGGCCCGTCCGGCCAGGGCGGCAAGGGATCCTCGGGCAAGGGCGGCGGCAAGGCAGGGTCCGGTCAGGGCGGCAACCGGTCCGGCCAGCAGCGTCCGTCCTCGGGCGGTCGCCGACCGTCCGGTCAGGGCGGCAACCGGCAGGGCCAGTCGCGCGGCGGCCAGTCGCGCAGCGGGGGAGTGCGCGAGGCGTCCGTCCCGGCACCCGTCGTCGCACGCGTCGACCGCTCGGTCGACCTGGCCGAAGAGGCTGCGGCCGCGACCAACCGGCGCAAGGCCCTCCTGCTGTGCCTCGTCCCGGGAGCCGTGGTCGGTGTGGTGGCGGCCATCGTCGTGGCCGCAGTGGGGCTCCCGATCGTGGCCGTCGCCGTACTCGTGGTGGTGACGGTCCTGGTGGCCGCCGTCGTCTGGTCGACGGCGCCGACCCGGGTGCTGGCCTCGCTCGGGGCGTCCCCCAGTACCGAGGACGCCGACCCGCGCCTGCACAACCTGGTGGACGGGCTCTGCGCCACCATGGGACTGGACCGTCCGGCCATCGCCGTGCTGTCGAGCGACGTGCCGAACGCACTGGCCCTAGGCCGCGACCCCAAGTCGGCGACCCTCGTGGTGACCAGCGGGCTGGTCGAGTCGCTCGGCCTGGTCGAACTCGAGGGCGTGTTGGCTCACGAGCTGGTCCACATCAAGCGCAACGACACCGTCCTGTCAGCGGTCGCCGTCATGGTCGCCCTACCGCTGGCACTCGTCCGTGGCAACGCCGCCGGCGCCGCGACAGTGCACGGCCTGATCGGGCACGGGCGGGAGTTCTCGGCCGATCAACGGGCCGCCCTCATCGTCCGCTATCCGACGGGGATCGGCTCGGCACTCCATGCGATGGCCGCCGCACCGTCGACGGGCAGGGGATGGCCCCCGGCGCCGGGCCGGACCGCGGCGCTCACCCGGTGGTTGTGGGTGGATCCCATGGCCGGCTCCGCACCGGACGAGTCCCCCGAGGGCAATCTCGACGACACCCGGGTCCGGGCCGCCGCCCTCGCACTGGGCTGACCTCGGGCCTCAGCCCCCCGGGCAGGTGTCGACGCCGACCTCGGTGTCGCACGGAACGCCGTTCGCCAGGTTCTGCAGGAGCACGTAGTCCCGCAGACGGCGGAGCAGGACGCCCAGTTGCGCCTCCTCCTCCAGGGTGAACACCTCGTCCAGCACCCGGTCGACCTGGGCCAGGTGCTCGGGAATGGCCTGCGACATCTCGGCGAGTCCGGCCGGGGTCAGCTGGGCGAAGGAACCGCGTCGGTCGTCCGGACAGGACCGACGCGTCACCAGGCCCTGCTCCTGGAGCCGGTCGACGGCACGGGTCAGCCCGCTCGGCGTCAGTGATGCCTGGGCCGCGAGCTCGCTCATGCGGAGCTCGTTGCCCTGGCTGCGGGCGAGTCGGATGAGGATGTCGAATGACTGGTTGCCGTGGCCGCCCGACTGCTCGACCTGTCGATGGAACAGTCGCCGTAGCCCAGCAGCGGACTCGAAGAGCAGCCCCATGGTGGTGAGGCGCTCGTCGGCGGCTTCCGACGTCAGTGGCGTGTCCATGACGACATCCTACCGATCGGCGGTGATAGTTGCGAACGCAACGAGAGGGTGTATAGTTGCTCAGGCAAGCAAGCCCGGGCCCGTCAGGTCCGGCAACCGATCCCCCACAGCACACCCAACCCAAGGAGCACCCATGGCAGAAGAGACCGTTACCATCAGGACCGTCGACGGGGTCGAGTACCCGGCTGTCGGCACGTACGACATCGACGTCAGCCACACCCGCCTCGGTTTCGCCGTGCGCCACATGGCCGTGTCGAAGGTACGCGGCGGCTTCAAGGACTTCAGCGGCACCCTCGAGCTGGCCGAGAACCCGGTCGACTCGAAGGTCAACGTGACCATCCAGGCCGTCAGCGTGGACACGTCCGACGAGAACCGGGACAACCACCTGCGGACCAATGACTTCTTCGACATCGAGAACCACCCCACGTGGACGTTCGTCAGCACGGCGATCCGCCCCCGTACGGCCACCGAGTGGGACGTCGACGGCGACCTCACGATCCGTGGCGTCACCAAGCAGGTCACGCTGGACGCGACGCTCGAGGGCGTCGTCAAGGACCCCTACGGCAACCACCGTGTGGGCTTCAGCGCCACCACGTCGATCATCCGTGACGACTTCGGTGTGTCGTTCAACGGCGCCCTTGAGGCGGGCGGCGTGATCGTGAGCAAGAAGGTCGACATCGACCTCGAGATCGAGGCCACCCTCCGGGCCTGATCCGACCGGGGCGCCACGGCGCCCCGTTGCACCGGCCGCACGTCTGCGGCGCGCCATGGCCGCCCGCTCCCCCGGGCGGCCATGGACGCGCCCGGACCCGGACCTCGGCCGGGCGGTAGTGGACGCGGACCGGGCGAGAGTGACGGGTGCCCACCGCTAGACTGGGAGGATGACCGACTCGACCCCCTCCGACCGTCCGACCGGCACCTTCACCGTCAAGCGTGGCCTCGCCGAGATGCTGCGCGGTGGCGTGATCATGGACGTCGTCGACGCCGAGCAGGCCAAGGTGGCCGAGGACGCAGGTGCGGTGGCCGTCATGGCGCTCGAGCGGGTGCCCTCCGACATCCGGCGCGACGGTGGGGTCGCCCGCATGAGCGATCCGGCCATGATCGAGGGCATCAAGGCCGCCGTGACCGTTCCCGTGATGGCCAAGGCCCGCATCGGCCACTTTGCCGAGGCCCAGGTCCTGGCCGCCCTCGGTGTCGACTTCATCGACGAGAGCGAAGTGCTCACCCCGGCCGACGAGGCCCACCACATCGACAAGTGGAACTTCGAGGTGCCCTTCGTGTGCGGCGCCACCAATCTGGGCGAGGCACTCCGTCGGATCTCGGAGGGCGCGGCCATGATCCGCTCCAAGGGCGAGGCCGGCACCGGTAACATCGTGGAGGCCGTCCGGCACCTCCGGTCGATCCTCGGTGACATCCGCAAGGTGACCGAGGCCGACTCGGCCGAGCTGTACGGCTGGGCCAAGGAGCTGGCCGCGCCGATCGGCCTGATCCAGGAGATCGCCACCACCGGCCGCCTGCCCGTGCCCCTGTTCTGCGCCGGCGGCATCGCCACCCCGGCCGACGCCTCCCTGGTCATGCAGCTCGGTGCCGAGGCCGTCTTCGTCGGATCGGGCATCTTCAAGAGTTCGAATCCGGCCCTCATGGCCCGGGCCGTGGTCGAGGCCACCGCCCACTACGCCGACGCCGGCCTGGTCGCCAAGGTGTCCACCGGTCTCGGTGATGCCATGCCCGGCCAGGAGATCGGCACGCTGGACGTGCGCCTGGCCGATCGTGGCTGGTAGTCCGGCCGCCCCCCTCCGCGCCGGGGTCCGGCACCGGTGACCCTCGGCGTCCTGGCCCTCCAGGGCGACGTGCGCGAGCACGCGTCGGCCTTCGCCCAGCTGGGTGAGTCGGTCCGTGAGGTGCGACGCCCGGACGACCTGGACGGCCTCACCGGCCTGGTGGTGCCCGGAGGCGAGTCGACGACGCTGTCGCTGCTGCTCGGTTCGTCGGGGCTGGTCGCTCCGCTCGCTGCCGAGTTCGACGCCGGCCTGCCGGTCTTCGGCACCTGTGCCGGCATGATCCTGCTGGCGACGACGGTCCTCGACGGCCGCGACGACCAGGTGAGCTTCGGGGTCATCGATCTCACGATCCGCCGTAACGGCTACGGCCGCCAGATCGCCTCCTTCGAGGGAACGGTCGACGTGCCCGTCCTGGGCGACGAACCGGTGCCGGCCGTGTTCATCCGCGCCCCCGTCGTCGAGATCGCCGGACCCGCGGTCGAGGTGCTGGCTACGCTTCCTGGGGCCGACGGGACACCCGGTCGGCCGGTCGTGTGCCGTCAAGGGCCGGTGTTGGTGGCGGCGTTCCACCCGGAGCTGACTGCGGACCGTAGGCTGCAGCGGCTGTTCGTGGAGATGACCAAAGAGGAGAGGCGCTAACGCATGTCGGGACACTCCAAGTGGGCGACCACCAAGCACCAGAAGGGCGCCAAGGACGCGGCCCGGGCCAAGGTGTTCGCCAAGCTCATCCGTCAGATCGAGGTGGCCGCCCGGGAGGGCGGTAGCGACATGACGGCCAATGCCAGTCTCCGCACCATGTACACCAAGGCCCGCGACGCCTCGGTGCCGATCGACACGATCGAGCGGGCCGTCAAGCGCGGGTCGGGCGAGCTCGAGGGTGTGCGCTACGAGGCCATCTCCTACGAGGGGTATGCCCCGGACGGCGTGGCCGTCATCGTGGAGTGCCTGACGGACAACCGCAACCGCACGGGAGCCGAAATCCGCAACCTGTTCTCCAAGAACGGCGGGTCGATGGCCGAGCCGGGCGCGGTCAGCTGGCAGTTCGAGCGCAAGGGTGCGGTCCCGGTGCCCCGCGCCCAGGACGAGGAGCGGGTCCTCGAGGTGGCCATGGAGGCGGGGGGCGAGGACCTCGCCGACGAGGGCGAGCGGTGGGTCGTCACCAGTGACCCCGCCGACCTCATGGCGGTGCGCCATGCGCTCGAGGAGGCCGGGCTCGAGCCGGGTGCCGCCGAGATCACCATGGTGCCGACCTCGACGGTCGAGGTCGCGACGGAGTCGGAGGCCAAGCGCGTCCTGCGGCTGATCGAGGCGCTCGACGACCACGACGATGTCCAGAACGTGTACGCCAACTTCGACATCCCCGACGAGGTCATGGCCGCCTACGAGGGCTGAGCGCCCGGCGGACCGCAGCCGGGACGGCGGCCCGCCGATGACGGTGGTCCACCGGGGTCACCCCGCCGCACCATCGGCTCGGATACCATCGAACGCATGTTCGTCCTCGGAATCGACCCGGGCCTGTCGCGCTGCGGCTACGGCGTGGTGACCCGGCGCGACGGTGGCCTGGCGGCCGTCGCCGGCGGCGTGATCTCCTCGCCTCCGACCATGCCGCTGCCCGAACGGCTGCGGACCCTGTCCGACGAACTGCGGGCCCTCGTCGCCGAGTACCGACCCGATGCGGTCGTCGTCGAGCGGGTCTTCTTCCAGGTCAACGCCCGGACCGCCATGGCCACCGGCCAGGCCGCCGGCGTCGCCCTGGTGGCCGCCGCGGAGTCGGGCTGCGAAGTCGCCCAGTACACCTCGAACGAGGTGAAGCAGGCGGTGGTCGGGTACGGATCCGCCACCAAGGAGCAGGTGCAGCGGATGGTCGCCCAGGTGCTGGGTCTGGCCGAGCCGCCCCGCCCGCCCGACGTGGCCGATGCACTCGCGCTGGCCGCCTGCCACCTCACCACCCACTCGCTCCGCCGGGCCGTGGCCCGTGCGACGGCCCAGGAGGTCACACCGTGATCGGTTCGCTACGGGGCACGCTGCTCGACCGTCCCGCTCCGGGCGAGGTCATCGTCGAGGTGGGTGGCGTCGGGTACCGGGCGTCGTTGCCGACGTCGACCCTGGCCGGGCTGGGCGCGCCGGGTAGCGAGGTCTTCCTGCACGTGCACACCCACGTGCGTGAGGACGCCATCGTGCTCTACGGCTTCGCCCACGCCGATGAACGGCGGTGCTTCGAGGCCCTGCTCGGTGCCCACGGCGTCGGCCCCTCGCTCGCCCTGGCCATCCTGTCGGCACTCTCGCCGGCCGCACTCTCGACCGCCGTCCTGGAGGACGACCTGGCCACGCTCTGTCTGGTGCCCGGCGTGGGCAAGAAGACGGCGGCGCGACTCCTGCTCGAGCTGAAGGCACGACTCGACCTCCCGGACCTGGACAACGGGTCGACTACGGCGCCGACCGGCGGCTCGGCCCGTGGCGAGGCCCGTGCCGCCCTGGCCGAGCTGGGTTACGCCCCCGAGGAGATCGCCGCGGCGCTCGAGGCCGTCGACGCCGACGCCCCCGTCGAGGCGGTCGTGCGGGGCGCGCTGCGCGAGCTGGTGCGCAACCGGTGACCCCCGAGGCGCGCAAGGAGGTGCTTGCCCCGTCCGGTGTGGATGCCGGGGTCGAGCGCGAGCCGCCCCGTGAGGTCGACCCCGTGGCCGCGCCGGCGGAGGAGGCCGACGAGGCCGGCCTGCGCCCACGCGCCCTGGCCGAGTTCGTGGGGCAGGGGCAGTTGACCGAACACCTGCGGATCGTCATCGAGGCGGCACTCAAGCGTGAGCAGCCCGCCGACCACCTCCTGTTCGCGGGGCCGCCGGGACTCGGCAAGACGTCCCTGGCCGGCATCGTCGCCACCGAGCTCGGTGTCGGGCTGCGGGTCACCTCGGGTCCGGTGCTGGTGCGCGCGGGGGACCTGGCCGCCCTGCTGACCGACCTCCAGGAGGGTGACGTCCTCTTCATCGACGAGATCCACCGCATGCACCGGGCGGTGGAGGAGATCCTCTATCCGGCCATGGAGGACTTCCAACTCGACATCCTCATCGGCAAGGGACCGACGGCCCGCAGCATCCGACTCGACCTACCCCACTTCACCCTGGTCGGTGCCACGACCCGGACCGGGCTCGTGGCCGGGCCGCTGCGCGACCGCTTCGGGTTCGTCGGGCGCCTCGACCTCTACGACCCGCTCGAGCTCGAGGCCATCGTGCTCCGGTCGGCGGGCATCCTGGGCGTGCCGATCGAACCCGAGGGCGCCAGGCGCATCGCGGAGCGCTCCCGTGGCACGCCCCGCATCGCCAACCGACTGTTGAAGCGGGTCCGGGACTACGTCGAGGTGCGCGCCGAGGGGACCATCACCGCGGAGGCGGCCGTGGCCGGCCTCGAGGTCTTCGGCGTGGATGCGTTGGGGCTCGACAAGGTGGACCGGGCCATCCTCGACGTGCTGTGCAACCGGTTCGCCGGCCGACCGGTGGGACTGACCACCCTCGCCCAGTGCATAGGCGAAGAACCCGACACCATCGAGGACGCCTACGAGCCTTACCTGCTCCAGCAGGGACTGCTGCAGCGCACGGCGCGCGGCAGGATGGCCGGCCCCCGGGCCTGGACCCATCTCGGTATCCCGCCGGTCGAGGCGACACTGCTCTGACGGTGTGGGCCGGGCGGCGGCCCGTTGTCGGTCTGCCAGCATGGGGGCGTGTCGACCACCACCCCGATGGACGCCTACGACTACGGACTGCCCGAATCGTCGATCGCCCAGGAGCCCCTCGAGCCCCGCAGTGCCGCCCGCCTCCTGATCGGTCCCGGGGTCGGCACCGGCCCATCGCCGACGGATGCGACGGTCGCCGACCTCCCGGGCCTGCTCCGGCCCGGTGACGTGCTGGTGGTCAACGACTCCCGGGTGCTGCCCGCCCGGCTGTCGCTCACCAAGGCCACCGGTGGGCGGGCGGAGGTGCTCCTGATCGAGCCCTGCGGCGGCTCGGACGGCGGGACGGACGAGTGGGAGGCGATGGTCCGTCCCGGTCGGCGCCTGCCCGCCGGTACCGAACTGTTCGAGCCCCACGGTTCCGGGCCGGTCGTGGTGGTGGGGGAGGAGCTGGACCCCGACCCCGAGGGAGCGGGCACCCGACGCGTGCGACTGGTCGACCCGTCGGTGGTCCTCCGCGCCGGTGTCATGCCCCTGCCGCCCTACATCGCCCACGACCTGGTCGATCCCGAGCGCTACCAGACCGTCTACTCGGCCGACCGCGGTCTGGCCGACCGGTCGGCCGCCGCCCCCACGGCCGGCCTCCATTTCACCCCGGAGCTGCTGGGCGCCTGCGAGGCGGCCGGGGCGCGACTCGCCCGGGTCGACCTGGCCATCGGGCTCGACACCTTCCGGCCCGTCACCGCGGCGACCGCCGAGGAGCACCAGATCCACACCGAGCGCTACTCCGTCCCGGAGGAGACGGTGGACGCCTGTGCGTCCGCCGACCGCGTGGTGGCCGTGGGCACCACCGCGGTGCGGGCCCTCGAGTCCGCGGCGGCCACCGGAGCCCTGACCGGCAGGACCGACCTCTACATCCACGGATCCTTCGAGTTCCGGGTGGTCGACGTGCTGGTCACCAACTTCCATCTGCCCCGCTCCAGTCTCCTGCTGCTGGTCGAGGCGTTCTGCGGACCGGTGTGGCGCGACCTGTACGCCGCGGCATTGGCCCGGGGCTACCGGTTCCTCTCCTTCGGCGATGCCATGGTGGTCGGGCGCGCCGGTGACAAGGGTGCACCCGTGTGGCACGCCGCCGGCCTGCGGGGAGCGACGTGAACCCGCTCGTCGTCGAGGTCGAGGCCACCGACGGCGCGGCCCGGACCGGGCGCGTCCTGACGCCTCGCGGCTCGTACCGCACACCCGCCTTCATGCCGGTGGGCACCCGCGGTGCGGTCAAGTCCCTCGACGCGGCCGACCTCGAGGTACTGGGTGCGGAGGTCGTGCTGGCCAACACATACCACCTCATGCTCCGCCCCGGAGCCGCCACGGTGGCCGCACTCGGCGGCCTGCACCGGTTCACCGGGTGGAACGGGCACACCCTGACTGACTCCGGCGGCTTCCAGGTCCATTCGCTGCGACCCAAGGTGGACGACGACGGCGTGACCTTCGCCTCGGTCTACGACGGGGCGTCGACCCGGCTCACCCCGGAGTCGGCCGTCGAGATCCAGGGCCTCCTCGGTGCCGACATCCAGATGGTGCTCGACGTGTGCGCCTCGCTGCCGGCCACCCCGGACGTCCTGCGGGTGGCCGTGGACCGGACCGCGGACTGGGCGGCCCGGGCCCGGGTCCACCACGACCGGGTGGTGGACCGGCCCGAGGGTCAGGCCCTCTTCGGCATCGTGCAGGGTGGCACCGACGCGGCACTGCGGGTCGAGAGTGCCGAACGGACCGTGGCCCTCGACTTCGACGGCTACGGAATCGGGGGCCTGTCGGTGGGCGAGCCCCGTCACGAGCTGCTCGAGTCCCTGGCCGTGACGGTGCCGGTCCTGCCCGTCGACCGTCCCCGCTACCTCATGGGGGTTGGGGACCCCGTCGGCATGCTCGAGTCGATCGCCCTCGGCGTGGACCAGTTCGACTGCGTGGCGCCCACGAGGGCGGCCAGGCACGGGTCCCTGTGGACCTCGTCGGGTCGGCTGAACCTCCGCAATGCCGTCAACGCCACCGACGACGGGCCGATCGACGCCGCCTGTCCGTGCACCACGTGCGCACGCTGGTCGCGCGGCTATCTGCGGCACCTCCAGTCCCTGGGCGAGCCGACGGCATGGCGGCTGTGCAGCATCCACAATCTGAGCTACGTGTTCGGGCTGATGGACGAGGCCCGGGCCGCCATCGGCTCGGGCACGCTGGCCGACCTGGTCGGGCGCACGCATGCCCTCTGGGACCGGTGAGCACGGGTCGGGCCGGACGTCGGGGGGTGGTGCCGTCCCGCCGACGGGCCTGGGCTACAGTCGTGGCGCTGTGACGACCCCCACCCTCCTCCCGAGCCCACGATGACTGCTGCCCTCGGGGCGGTCGCCCCGCTCCTCGGCACCACGAAGTCATCGGGCAGCTCGTCCTCGATCCTGATCTTCGTGGTCATCGGCGCGGCCTTCTACTTCCTCATCTACCGACCGCAGCAGAAGAAGCAGAAGGCGTCCCGGGCCCAGGCCAACACGTTCGAGGTCGGCGACGAGGTCGTCACCGCCGGCGGCATCGTGGGCCGGGTGCTCGACATCGACGATGACCGCGTGACCCTCGAGACCAGCGTCGGCGCCTCGTTCGTCGTGCTGAAGCCCTACGTGCTGCGCAAGCTCGAGCCCGTCGAACCCCCCACCGACGTCGTCGATGGCACGGAGCACGACGCCAACGACGAGCCCCTGCCGCCGACGGGGCCGCCGGCCCTCGACGAGGGGGACGAGCACGGGGCGGACCACGGGTCCGACGAGGAGCCGCACGACGAAGCCGCCCCGACCACGCCGCCGCCCGACGCGGACGACGAGTCCGACGCCACCGGGTCCGAAGGACCCCCGACCGTCTGAGCCGATGCGAGACAAACGACCACTCTGGATCAGCCTGCTTGCCGTCATCGCCATCGCCGTGGTCTCGCTGAGTGCGACGCTGGTGGCCGGATGGTCGCCCAAGCTCGGCCTCGACCTCGCCGGAGGACTGTCCGTGGTCTATGAGACCCACACCCCGGTGACCTCGGCGGAACTCGACACCATCATCACGATCCTCAACGAGCGGGTCGGTAGCGGGTCCAGCGGCGCCACCGTGGCCAGCCAGGGGACGTCCAAGTGCCCCGACGGCGTCCACTCGTGTGCCCTCATCGGCGCGCAGATCCCGGGCCAGAAGAACACGCAGCAGATCCTGGACCAGTTGGGCAAGACCGCCCAGCTGTTCTTCCGACCCGCCCTCTGTTACGCCCCGGCGTTCGCGGTGGCGAAGGGCCAGACCGCCTCGACCGGGACCCTCCCCACGTGCGCGTCGGCCACGGCGTTGACCAAGGCGAACATCAACGTCCAGCCCAACTCGAGCTCGACCCAGGGCTACACGTCGAACCTCGGCTCGATCTCGGCCGACACGCAGTTCACGACCTACCGGTCGACCCTGTCCGCCAACGACGGCAAGAACGACACCGTCCTCCTGCCGGGTCTGGCCGGCTCGGGCACGGGTCGCTACGTCCTCGGGCCCGCCGGGCTGACCGGGGCGCAGATCAAGTCCGCCTCCGCCCAGCTCAACAACGGCCAGTGGTCGGTCAACCTCAACCTGAGCGGTAGCGGGGCCACCCAGTGGGACGACCTGGCCAATCAGCAGTTCCACGCCATCATCGGCATCGACCTCGACGGCCAGGTCATCTCCGCCCCCATCACCCAGCCGACCCAGTCGACGTTCACGTCGTTCGGTGGGACTGTCCAGATCTCCGGCAGCTTCACCGAGGACCAGGCCAAGGCGCTGGCCACGGAGCTCAACTACGGTGCCCTGCCGGTCAAGCTCGACCAGCAGACGGTCCAGACGGTGTCACCTTCGCTGGGCAAGTCGTCGCTCCAGGCCGGCCTGATCTCGGGTCTCATCGGCCTGATCGCGGTCATGATCTACACGATCTTCTACTACCGGATCCTGGGACTCGTCGTCGTGTCCGGCCTGGCCATCACGGCCGCCCTGCTGTGGTCGATCATCGCCTGGATGGGCCAGGCCTTCAACACCACCATCGACCTCGCCGGCGTGATCGGCATCATCGTGTCCATCGGGATCACGGTCGACTCGTACATCGTCTATTTCGAACGATTGAAGGACGAGGCGAGATCGGGCCGCACCGTCCGGACGAGCGTGGACCGTGGGTTCAAGAGCGCCTTCCGCACCGTGTTGGCCGCCGACTTCGTGTCGCTGCTGGGTGCCCTCGTGCTGTACAAGTTCTCGATCGGCCCGGTGCAGGGGTTCGCACTCTTCCTGGGGCTCTCGACCATCCTCGACGTGGCCGTCACGTACTTCTTCACCCGACCGTTCGTCATCCTGCTCGGCCGTAGCCGGAGCGCGACGGAGGCCAAGGGCATGGGTGTGGCCAAGGGGCTCGGCATCGCATCGGGGGTGGACGCGTGAGCAAGGACACCACGACGGGCGACGAAGGGCTCTCCGAGGAGGACCCGTCCGAGGAGCTGGCCGAGGAGTTCGACCAGGAGCTGGAGTACGCAGCCGAGGGAGAGGACGCCCAGGCCGCGGGGGAGAAGCGACCCAACGTCTTCCTGCGCCTCTACCGTGGCCAGACCTCGTTCGACTTCATCGGCAACCGCCGCTGGTGGTTCGCCGTGTCCGCGATCATCATCCTGGTCGGGATCATCTCGCTGTCCACCCGCGGCCTCAACGAGGGCATCGACTTCAAGGGCGGCCGGTCGTGGCTGGTGTCGTCCCAGACGCTGACCGTGGCCCAGGCCACCACCGCCGCCAAGGCGGCCGGGGTGACGTCGCCCACCGTCGTCCAGCTCACCAACCAGCTGAACGGCCAGAAACAGATCCAGGTGACCGCCGACCTGGAGAACGTGACCGCCGACCAGCAGCAGGCCGACCTCTACAAGGTCCAGGCCGCCCTGGCCAGCGCCGCGCACGTGGACGCGAACGCGGTGAGCATCAACCAGGTGGGTGCCACCTGGGGTTCCAACGTGACCAAGAAGGCGATCCAGGCCCTGGTCATCTTCTTCATCCTGGTGACGGCCTACATCTCGATCCGATTCGAATTCAAGATGGCCCTGGCGGCGATCATCGCCGTCCTCCACGACATCCTGGTCGTGGTCGGGATCTATTCCCTCTTCCAATTCCTGGTGACCCCGGACACCGTGGTGGCGGTGCTGACCGTCCTCGGCTACTCGTTGTACGACACCGTGGTGGTCTTCGACCGGATTCGTGACAATTCGCAGGGCCTCGGCGCGTCCGGACGCATCACGTACTCCGAGATGGTCAACCTGTCGATGAACCAGACCCTGGCCCGCTCGATCAACACCTCGTTGGTCGCCATCGTCCCGGTGCTGTCCGTCCTGGTGATCGGGTCCCTCATCCTCGGTGCCACGACCCTGCAGAGCTTCGGGCTCGCCCTGGTCATCGGCCTCACCAGTGGGGCGTACTCCTCGATCTTCATCGCATCGCCGCTGTTGGCGCTCATGAAGGAACGCGAGCCGCGGTACGTCACCATCCGGCAACGGCTGGAGGCCCGGGGCGACCGCGGCCCGGCCCTGACCCCGGCCATGGCGGCCACCATGGGTAGCTCCGGGACCGGCAAGGGCTCGTCCCGGACCCGTTCGGGTACCGGCGTCATCCGGCCCGGCGCCGCCAAGGCGCCGGTGGCGGCGACGGCGGCCGTCGCCGGCGCGGCCGCTGTGGCGTCCGGCGGCACGGGCACCGCCTCCCGCTCATCGCAGGGATCCACCCGTCCCGCCGGCAACCGGCCGCCTCCCCGCCCCCGCAAGGGCAAGGGGAAGGGCAAGAAGCGCTGAGCCAGGGCCGAGCCGGTTCTCGTACCGGCCGCGCCACCAGGACGTTTCCCGCCACCACGCACGGTGACGGAGCAAATCCTTGCCGTGGCGACAGTGGGGACCTACCATGGGTGTACACGCCACGTCGATGTGGTCTGTGTCGGCAGTTACCCGCGGACTGCTCTGATCGAAGGCGGTAGACCCAGATGCGACTGACCCTCACCTCGCGATTGGCCCTGGTTGGCTGTGGAGTGGCGATGGCGGGTGCACTGCTCATCGCCCCTGCTACGGCCTTCGGCGCCGGAACCGGCTACACGCCGGGCGGCACCCCGACACCCGGAGGGACGGCCACCGGGCTGGCCGGCACCGTGGCCTCCACGACGACCATCCAGCCGGGCGGCGGGGTGGCGACCGGGACGGTCGGCAGCGCGACCATCACGGCCACGGTTCCCGCCGGTGCGTTCACGGGAGCGGTCCAGGTGGTCATCACCGACGCCACCTCGTCGGCCGTGGTGCCTCCGGGCGGAGGCAGTGCGATCGTCACGTTCGGGATCGGCATCTATTCCAACGGCGTGAAGGTGACGGGTAGCTTTCCCGCGATCACCGTCACGGTCACCTCGCCCTCCATCACCGCCGGCTCGACCGTCTATTTTGTGACCGCTTCCGGTCTCCAGGCGGTGAGCGGCGATTCCGTCAAGGCCGGCTCGGCCACGTTCACGATCACCAGTGACCCCACGGTCGAGGTGGCGGCGACAGCCGTCGCGGCCACGTCGGGTACATCCACGGCGATCGCCGGGGCGACGTCGAGCCAGACCGGCAAGCCGTTCATCCTGGAGGGCGGCATCGCCGCCCTGCTGTGTGCGGTCGGCGCAGTCCTGCTGGTGGCGGTGCGCCGGCGCGGGCGCCCCGCCTGATTCGTTGGCTGACACTTCCCGGAGGCGCGGACGACGAGCGGTAGCTGCGGTCGTCGGCGCAGTGGTGCTCACGGCGACCGCGTGCGGCGGAGGATCGGGATCGGCGTCGACCACGACCTCGACGACGGCCGACGCGCCGACCCAGACATTCGCGGGCCCGGCGGGCCTGGTCGATGCGACGCAGCCCCAGCCGAACGGGTACATGTGGCTCCTGGCCCGCCCGCCCGGCTCGGCCAACCTCCAGTTGCTCAATCTGGCCACCGGGAAGATCGCCCTGGTCGTGCCCGCCTCGGTCGACTCGGTGGCGGTCGCCCAGTCACCCTCGGGTCTGCTCGGCGTGGGGATTGGCACTCACACGACCGGGGCACTCGAGCTCCGCAACGGAACCTCGGGCGTTCCCGTGGCGACGGTGCCCATCGGTGCGCCGGTGTCGTCCGTCTTTGCCGGGGCCGACGGTACGACGTTCTACGTCCTCAACGGGACGTCCACCTCGGCGAGCGTCACGCTCGTCAACTCGCAGACCGACGAGGCGACGGTGTCGGTGCCGGTCCCGCTCGACACCAAGAGCATCGTGGTCGACCCCACGGGCCAGAGCCTGTTCGCCGTGGGATCCGACGGCACCCTGGACCAGATCACCGTCGGCAGTGGCATGGTGGCCGCCAGCTTCCCTGTGGGCAAGACGCCGGTGTCGCTGGGGATCTCGACCTCCGGGCAGACCGTCTACGTGTTGAAGTCCACGAGCGGCGGGGCGAATGTCGGTGTGGTCGACGTGCAGACCGAGTCCCAGTCCAAGGCACTCCCAGCGCCGGCGGACAGTGTCGGGGTGGAGGCCTCCATCGACGGTCGGAGTCTGTACCTGATCGTGGGGACCAGCAGCATCGGCAACATCCAGGTATTCCCCCTGGCGTCCTGAGTACCCTCTGCGCATGGGTACCGGTGACGAGCCCGGTCCGGAACCACCTCTGAGCTTCGACCGTCCCGCCACCGCAGTCGGCGTCCGGAGCCATGGCTCCGTTCCCCCCGTGGTGCCGGACGCGTTCGGCCCGCCCGCTGAGCCGCAGGTCCCCTCCGTCGCCGACGACGGGATGTCGTCCGTATCCGTCACCGCCCGGGCGTGGTGGACGGTGGCAGGGCTCACGGTGCTCCTGTGGGGCTTCCAGCTCTTCGGCTACGTCGACGTCTACCCGATACTGAGCCTGGCCGTCGTCGTCCTCGGGCTGTGGGGCGTGGGGACGATCGTCGCCGTCTGGCAGCCACGGGCGGTGGGTCGTGGGACGGCGCGTGTCCTGGCCGGAGTCACCCTCGGGCTCGCGGTAGGGGCTTTCCTGACCTGGAGCTTCCTCCAGATCCGTTCGACGCCCGCCTACGGCACCGACGAGATCGCCTTCGACCAGTACGCGGCCCAGCTCCTGCGCCATGGCATCAATCCCTACACCCACTCCATGGCCCAGGCCTTCTCGCTCTACCACGTGTCGCCCGACGGCTACACGTTCCTCCTCAACGGGCACGAGGTCACCACCCTCTCCTACCCGGCCCTCTCCTTCCTGCTCTACGTGCCGCTGCTGCTGGCCGGGTGGTCGTCCCAGATGGCGGTGGCCGTCAACGTGCTGGCCTGGGCGCTCGCGATCGTGCTCACCTTCGTACTGCTGCCCCGCCAGCTCCGTCCGCTGGCCATCGTCGTCGGGAGCTTCGCGGTCTACATCAGCTATGCGGTCGGTGGCGTCACCGACGCGCTCTTCGTGCCGTTGCTCATCGGTGCCGTCTACCAGTGGGACCGGTTCGCCCACGAGCGCGGCTGGTGGCTGTGGCGGGGTCCCGTCCTACTCGGACTGGCGATGGCCGTGAAGCAGACGCCCTGGCTGGTCCTGCCGTTCCTGGCCGCCGGCATCGCCCTCGAAGCCTCCCGTGAGGGCGGGTGGCCGCACGGCCTGCGCACCTGCGGCCGGTACCTGGCGATCGCGTTGGGGGCCTTCGCCGTACCCAACCTCCCGTTCGTGATCCTGTCGCCGCAGGCCTGGCTGAGCGGCATCCTGACGCCGATCGCCAGTCATGCCGTGCCCGCCGGTCAGGGTCTGGTCGGGCTCACCCTCTTCCTCGGTCTCGGCGGGGGGTCACTGACGGCCTACTCGATCATGCTGCTGGTGGTGTTCCTCGTCCTGTGGGTGGTGTTCGTGGTGACCTACCCCAGCCTGAAACTGTGGGCGGTCGTGTGTCCGACCGTCGTGCTGTTCTTTTCCGCCCGGTCGTTCGGGAGCTACCTCGTCACCCTCCTGCCCGCGGCACTGGTGGCGGCCACGTCGATCCGCCCCCGTGCACGGGCCGCGGGACGGGCGCACTCGTCGCGACGATGGACCCGTTGGGTGGTGGTCGGGGGCGTGGTGGCCTGCCTGGTGCCGCTCGGGGTCATCTTCACCTCCCAGGCACCCATGGCGGTGCGCATCACCTCGGTGCGCACCACGGGGCAGCTCGCCACCGTGGTGCAACTGGGCGTAGAGGTCGAGAACCGGACGGCACATCCGCAGACGCCGGCGTTCAGCGTGGAGAGCGGCGGCCAGCTCACGGCGTTCTGGCCCACCCTGTCCGGCCCGGCGGTGCTGGCGCCCGGTGCCCGGGCCCACTACACGCTGCTGGCCCCGAACTTCTTCGCCCAACCGCCCATCACCGGTGGGTTCCAGGTCGTCGCCTTCACCTCGGCCCCGGCCACGGTCAGCGTCAGCCGTTCCTACCTCCCGACCACGTACCACCTCTCCCTCGACCCGAACTCGGTGAGTCGCATCGTGCCGATCGGTGCGCCGGTCACCCTGCAGGCCACGATCCTGGACCCGGTCGACCGGCCGGTCCACGAGGCCGGGGTGCCGGTCTACCTCGGACAGGTCATCTATGACCAGCAGGGGCTCATCTTCGGTCAGGCGATCATCAACCAGGGCCAGGTGGGCCAGACCCCGGTGGCCGCGTTCACCAATGCCGACGGAGTGGCCACCTTCGTGATCCGGGGCACCCAGGCATCGGCTGACCCGGTGTACTTCGAGGCGAACCTCGTCAACCAGCGCCTGTTCTACCCCTACGGGTACTCGGAGATCGTGCCCATCCGGTTCGGTGGCAACTGATGGCCGCCGTCGCCACCGAGGGACGCGCCGACCCCGACGCCTCGGCGCGGGGACCGGGGCACCGCCGGAACCGGGGGGACGAGCGCTTCTCCCGGGTGCTGCGCGTCGCGTGGGTGCTGTTCGGGATCCAGTTGGCGGCCATGCTGGCCTGGAGCACGTTGCTCTACAACCGCTGGGGGATGACCTGGGACTTCGCCATCCGGTACCAGGCCTGGTGGGGGATCGCCCACGGGCACCTCGACCCGTACGCATCTGTCGCCCACCGCTACTTCTGGCAGGACCACTTCGAGCTGATCAACTGGCCGCTGGCGCCGATCTCGTGGATCTGGCCGGGTGCGTTGTGGACGCTCTGGATCCAGGACCTGATGGTCTGGGGCGGCGAGCTGGGCGCGCTCTACCTGGTCGTCGACGCCGTGCGGCGGCCCCGGTGGTCGGGACGCCTGCCCGGGACGTGGGCTGTCGCCCTGGTGACGGTGCTGCTCGTCGCCAACCCCTGGATCTACGACAGCATCTCGTTCGACTTCCATTACCAGTCCGTGGGGGCCGCCTGCTTCGCCATGCTCGCCTGTCGGGAGATGATCCGCGGGAGGAACCGGCCGCTCGTGCTGTGGGTGGTCCTGTGCCTCGCGTGCGGCGACATCGCCGGCACGTATCTCGCCGCGGTCGGGCTCGGTGGGGTGCTGGCCGGACGGGAGTACCGCCGGCGCGGTGCGGCGCTCCTGGCCGCGGGCGCCGGGTGGTTCGTGCTCGCCAGCGTCGCCGGCGGTGGGCAGGGATCAGGCCTGGCCGGACACTACGGCTACCTCCTGCCTCGGACGGCCTCGGGGGCCCAGCGATCGGGCGTGGGCGGACTGGTCGCCGGCTTCGTCTCCCATCCGTTCGCCGTGGTGGGGCACTTGTGGCAGTCGCGGGCGTCGCTGTGGGCTTACTCGTCGAGTTCCGGTTTCATCGGTCTGTTCACGCCGCTGTCCGTGCTGCCCCTGTTGATCCTCCTGGAGAGCGGTGCCGGACAGGGGTCGTCGCTGCGTTCGGTCGCCTACGAGAACTTCGGTGTCCTCCTGTTCGTCGCGCCACTGAGCGTCCTCGCGCTGGCGTGGTTCGCCGACCGACTCGCACACGGGCGCGTGGCCCGCTTCCTCGACCGTCCGGGGCTCCGGTGGTTGGCGTCGCCGATGGGGCCGAAGGTCGTGGTGGTCCTCGTGGTGTGCAATGCCCTGGTCTGGTGCGCCGTGTGGCTGCCGCAGGTGCCGGGCAACTGGCTCCGGACGTCGCCGGCCGCGGCCGGGGCGCTCGACCGGGCCCTGGCCGACATCCCGTCCGATGCCGAGGTGATCGCCTCCCAGGGGATCGTGGGGCGCGCCTGCGGACGGGTCTGGTGCTACTCCATCGGCGCCGACGGGGCACTCACCTACCCGCTGCACGGGCTCACCTACGTACTGGTCACTCCCTACGACGGCATCGAGAGCTCGAGCGTGCAGACCCAGGTCGGGGTGATCAGCGATCTGGCCGGGCCTCTGCGCGCCTCCCTGATCACCGAGGATGCCGACGTGTGGCTGTTCCGGTTGCCGACGGGGCCGTCCACGGCGGTCAGGTTCGACCCGTCACCGACCGAACCGGCGTGGGCCGTGCGCACCGCCACCGGTACCCGGGAGCTCGAGGGTCCCGGGGACACGTGGCACCTGGCCCAGGGGCGCAGCGGGCCGGGCTACGTGCTGTACGGCGCGGAATGGGAGCTGGCACCGGGGACCTACCAGAGCACCGTGACGATGGCATCGAGCGGGCCGTCGGTGGTCGAGGTCTGGGACTCGACCACCGACGTCCTGCTCAGTCGAAGACACCTCCCGGCCGTGGAGGCGCCGACCGCCATCCAGTCGGTGGTCCAGGTGACCGATCAGCGGCCTGCGCAACCGTTCACCGGGTGGGGGCCGTTCAGCTTCCAACCCCGGCCCGGACAGTCCTCGGACCGGATCGAGGTCCGTGTCTGGACGGACGGGACGGGTGCCGTGAGCCTCTACGACGTCGAGATGCTGCCCCACCACGTGGACGGTGCCTGAGCGACCCCTGACCGGGCCGTCGACCCCGTGGAGACGGCACGGCGTCAGCGGGTCGTCACCGTCCAACCGGTCACCACCAGCTGCCCGTTGACCACGCCGGCCTGGAACGCGATGCGGTAGTCGCCGGGCCGCTGGTTGCCGGCCAGCGTCGGCATCGTGACCAGCGTGGCCCCGCTCAACGCGTCTCCCGTCACGTCGAGTGCCGGGTCGAACGTCGAGGCGTTGAAGGTGACCGTGGCGCCGATCAGGGACGAGGCGGTGCTGAAGGGGATGCCGGGAGCCACGGCCGCCCACCACGCCGGCTGGTCCTGCGACGCGGACCGCAGCGCGGCGAAGTACAGCTCGAGGACGGCCGTTTCGTCGTCGAGGGGTGCGACGCTCTGCTGCCAGGAGGCCGACGGTGTGCCACTGACGGTCAGCGATCCCAGCGGCGCCGGGTTGTGCGCCAGGTCGAGACCCTGGGCGACGAGGGCGGGGGGTGCCGGGACCACGGGTGCCGGAGGCGCCGGCGACGGGGTGACCGGTGCGCCCCGGCCGATGACCTGGGTGAGGGAGGCATAGAGGACGTACCGCTGTGATGTCAGGAACAGCGCGTCGGTGGGATAGCACGTGGTCAGGACCAGCTGGGGTGTCGTGGTCTGGTCGATCTCACTTCCCGCCTGCACGACCCGGTGGGAGGCGACGGTGTAGTCGTAGGTGGTGCAGTCGGTGGTGATCGAGATCCGGTCCCCGGAACCCAACTGGTCGATGCGGCTGAACCAGGTGACGTCGTGGGCGGCCAGCACGGAGGTGCCGGTCGTGCCCGGCCAGGAACTCGCCGGCACGTGGCCCACGGCCACGTCGAGCTGGGCGTCGCCGGTGCCCTGGACGATCGGTGCGACCAGTCCGATCGAGGATGCCGTCAGCACCGCATCGGCCACGGGGGTGCCCGCTGCCCCGGTGGTCGGTTCGCCCGTGCCCACGCCCGGGTCAGGCACCGGCACGGCGGCGCCCGTCGACGGACCCTCGGGCAGGGTGTCGGTGCAGTGCCCCGCGGCGCGGGCCGCGGCCGCGGCCCGCTCCTCTTGGAGGATGAGGGCCGTGCCCACCTGGTCGGAGTGACGGTAGAAGACGAAGATGTGGGCCCCGATGGCCAGGCCGGCGGCCAGGCACAGGCAGCCCAGCACGGTGCCGAGTCGTCGGCCCCACGACGGACTCCGCCGAATGGAGTGCGCGTACTGGCGCCTGCGACGCCGTGTCCGGCGCGAGGTGCGGGCACGCTCCCTCCTCGTGCCGGTCGGCACGTCCGGGGGAGCACCACCGCCACGATGGGGACCCGTCATGTGTCAAGTCTCGCTCACCGGGTGGCCCGGGACCGCCCACCCATGGCTCCTCCCGGAGATGAGCCCGGACGACGGCGCGTACCGTCGGCTCGATGCGGGCCCTGACGGGGCCTGCGCCAGCGCCGGTCCACCGGTCCGTCCAGGTACCCTGTAGGAATGGCCCTGGCCACCCCTGTCCCCGCCGAGGGGTCCACTGAAGCAGTCGACGACAGCCTGGCGGGCTCGGCCCTGCCCCCGGCCGAGGTCGAGCTGGTGGCGCCGGTGCTGGCCTCCTACCTGCGGCGCCACCCGGGGGACGACACCTCGATGATCGTGCGGGCCGCCGAGACGGCCACAGTGGCCCATGCCGGACAGCTCCGCCGCTCGGGGGAGCCCTACGTGACCCACCCCATCGCGGTGGCCGGGATCGTGGCCGACCTGGGCCTCGACGCCCAGACGGTGGCCGCGGCACTGTTGCACGACGCAGTGGAGGACACCGGTGTCACCACCGAGGTCATCGACCGGGACTTCGGTCCGGCCGTCGCCCTGATCGTCGAGGGCGTGACCAAGCTCGACCGACTCCAGTTCGACTCCAAGGAGGCCCAGCAGGCCGCCACGGTCCGCAAGATGCTCGTGGCCATGGCCGACGACTGGCGGGTCCTCATCATCAAGCTGGCCGATCGGCTGCACAACATGCGGACCCTGTCGGTCATGCCTGAATGGAAGCAGCGCCGCACTGCCCAGGAGACCCTCGACATCTACGCCCCACTGGCCCACCGGCTCGGCATCCAGGGCGTCAAGTGGCAGCTGGAGGACCTGGCCTTCGCCACCCTCCACCCCAAGCGCTACGCCGAGATCGAGCAGATGGTGGCCAGTCGGGCCCCGCTGCGCGACGAATTCCTGGCCCGGGTGCTGGTGTCCGTCCGCGAGCGCCTGGTGGCCTCGGGGGTGAGTGCCGAGGTGACCGGTCGACCGAAGCATCTCTGGAGCATCTACGAGAAGATGGTCGTCCGGGGCAAGGAGTTCGACGAGCTCTACGACCTCGTCGGCATCCGGGTCATCGTCGAGTCGGAGAAGGACTGCTGGGCCGCCCTCGGGTCGATCCACGCCATCTGGCCGCCGGTGCAGGGGCGGTTCAAGGACTACATCAACTCGCCGAAGTTCAACCTCTACCAGTCACTCCACACCACGGTCATCGGACTCGACGGCAAGCCCATCGAGGTGCAGGTGCGGACCCACGAGATGCACCGGCGTGCCGAATACGGGATCGCCGCCCACTGGGGATACAAGGAGGGCGGCTCGCGCAACGACGCCTCGCACGGCCCTCGGGCCGACACCGGGGGGACGGCCACCAAGCCGCGGAAGTCGAAGGACGGCAAGGCCAAGTCGGAGAAGAAGGCGTCGATGATGACGCCCGCGCAGCGGGCCGAGATGGTCGAGCGCGACCGACGCGCCGAGCGGCTGGCGCTGGCCAAGGAGACGTCCTCCACCACCGCCGAGATCGAGTGGATGCAGCGCATCGTCGACTTCCAGAACGAGACGACGGACCCGATCGAATTCCTGGAGGCGCTGAAGCTCGACCTGGAGGAGGACGAGGTCTACGTCTTCACCCCGAAGGGCAAGGTCATCGCTCTGGCCGCCAACGCCACCCCCGTCGACTTCGCCTACAGCATCCACACCGAGGTCGGCCACAAGTGCATCGGGGCCAAGGTCAACGGTCGCCTCGTGCCCCTCGACACCCGGCTCAACTCCGCCGACACCGTGGAGATCTTCACCTCCAAGGCCGAGACGGCGGGCCCGTCCCGCGACTGGCTGCACATGGTGGCGTCGTCGCGGGCCCGCTCCAAGATCCGTCAGTGGTTCTCGCGGGAGCGGCGCGAGGACGCCATCGAGCTCGGCCGGGACGAGCTGATCAAGGAGCTGCGGCGCGAGGGACTGCCGGTCCAGAAGTTGGTGTCCGACAACACGCTCGTCACACTGGCCGAGTCGATGAACTACGCGGACGTGGAGTCGTTGCACGCCGCCATCGGCGACAACCGGATCAGCGCCCGGGCCGTCACCCAGCGGGTCCTCCGTGACCTTCGGGGCGGGGTCTTCGAGGAGCAGCTGCCGGTCACCGCCCGCCAGCAGCCCCAGGCGGCGCGCTCGGGACGGGGCAATTCCGCCGGCGTCTACGTCGAGGGCCTCGACGACATGATGGTGCGCCTGTCGCGGTGCTGCACGCCGGTGCCGGGCGACGAGATCATCGGCTTCGTCACCCGGGGTCGGGGCGTGTCCGTCCACCGGGCCGACTGCGCCAACGCCGCCTCGCTGGCCAGCCGGTCGAGGGAGCGCCTGATCGAGGTCGAATGGGACCACCGGTCGTCGAGCGTGTTCGTCGCCACCATCGAGGTCGTGGCCATCGACCGGTCCCGCCTCCTGGCCGACGTCACCAAGGTGGTGTCCGAGCACCATCTCAACATCGTGAGCGCCAACACCCAGACCGATGCCGACCGGATCAGCCGGATGCGCTTCGACGTGGAGCTGGCGGACCCGGCCCATCTGGAGTCGGTGCTCAACCTGATCCGCCACCTCGACGCGGTCTACGACGTGTACCGGATCCTCCCCGGAAAGAAGGACTGACCCCCCTGTGGCCGACAAGACCCTGGCGGCACGCGCCCCGACCGGTACCCACGACGTCCTGTGGCCCGAGTCGACACGGTGGGAGGCCCTCCTCGGCCGGTTCGCCGACCACGCCGAGCGCGCCGGCTACGGGCTGGCCCACACCCCGATCTTCGAGGACGTGAAGGTGTTCCGGCGCGGCACGGGCGAGGGCAGCGACGTCGTGGGCAAGGAGATGTACGAGTTCGAGGACAAGGGTGGCCGCCCGCTGGCGCTCCGCCCCGAAGGGACGGCACCGCTGGTGCGGGCCTGGGTCCAGCACCGTCCGCCGCTGCCGTGGAAGGCCTGGTACGCCACCCCCGCCTTCCGCTACGAGCGGCCCCAGGCCGGTCGCTACCGCCAGCACCACCAGGTGGGCGTGGAAGCCCTCGGCACCGCCGACGCCGACCTCGACGTCGAGGTCATCGCGCTGGCCGACCGGTTCTACCGCGCACTCGGGCTCGCCACCTTCGGTCTGCGCCTCAACTCGATGGGCGATGCCAACTGCCGGCCCGCCTACCTCGACCTGTTACGCGACTACCTACTGGCCCGCCGTGACGACCTGTGCCCCGAGCACCAGGAGCGGGCGGCGGAGCACCCGCTGCGGGTCCTGGACTGCAAGCGTGACGCCTGCCTCGCGGCCACCGCCGACGCCCCGACGTTGGCCGACCACCTGTGTGAGCCCTGCCGGGAGCACCTGGCCCGGGTGCTGACCGGGCTCGACGCGCTGGGTGTCGCCTACGAGGTCGACCACCGCCTCGTGCGGGGCTTCGATTACTACACCCGAACGACCTTCGAGTTCTCGTCCGACGCCCTGGGGTCGGCCCAGAACGGCATCGGCGGCGGCGGGCGCTACGACGGCATGGTGGAGATGCTCGGAGGACCTCCCACGCCCGGGATCGGCTTCGGGCTGGGCATCGAGCGGATCCTGCTGGCCTGCGATGCCGAGGGCGTGTTCCCGGTCGAGCCGACCCCGCTCGACGCCTTCGTGGTGGATACCACCGGGGGTGCGGCGGCCCGCGACCTGACCGCGGCGCTGCGTGACGCCGGACTGTCGGCCGATCGGGCGTTCGACGACCGGTCCATGAAGGCCCAGTTCAAGGCGGCGGACCGGTCCGGAGCCCGGTGGGTGCTGGTCGTGGGTCCGGACGAGGCCGCCTCGGGTACGGTGTCACTCCGGCCCCTGCGTGACGCCGGTGACCAGCGGACCGTGCTGGTCGCCGAGGTGGTCGACGCGGTGCGGGCGGAAACCCGTGGCGCTCCCGGCCCCTCCGCCCCGTGACCGGGGCCTGCCCGATCATCGGCTCCGTCACCGGGGCCACCCGAAAGGATCCAGCGTGACCGTTCCCCCCGAAGCCCAGTCGACCTCGAACGGAGCCACCTCCCTGCGCACCGACCGGTGCGGGACCTTGCGCGCGGCCGACGTCGGCCGGACGGTGACCGTGTGCGGTTGGGTGGCGAAGCGTCGCGAACACGGCGAGCACCTGGCCTTCATCGACGTACGGGACTACACCGGCATCGTCCAGTGCGTGGTGCCGGGGACGGTCGACGTCCGCTCCGAGTACGTGGTGGCCGTCGAGGGCACCGTCCGGGTGCGCCCCGAGGGAACCGTCAACCCGGAGCTGCCGACGGGGGAGATCGAGCTCGGCGACTGCACGGTCACCCTGCTGAACGCGGCCGAGCCGCCTCCGTTCCCGGTGGACGACCGTGTCGACGTGGACGAGGTGATCCGGCTCAAGCACCGGTTCGTCGACCTGCGCCGTCCCACCATGCAGGCCAACCTGCGCTTGCGGGCCCAGGTCAACCGGGCCCTGCGGGCGGCCATGGACCGTCAGGGCTTCGTCGAGGTCGAGACCCCCCTGCTGTGGGCGCCGACGCCGGAGGGTGCCCGGGAGTTCGCCGTGCCCAGCCGGCTGCACCACGGCTCGTGCTACGTCCTGCCCCAGAGCCCCCAGCTGGCCAAGCAGCTGCTGATGGTGGCCGGGGTCGACCGCTACTTCCAGATCGCCCGCTGCCTGCGCGACGAGGACCTGCGGGCCGACCGCCAGTTCGAGTTCTCCCAGCTCGACATCGAGGCATCGTTCGTCAGTCAGGAGGACATCCTCGAGTTCGTGTCCGAGGCCGTGCTCGATGCCGCCGAGGTGGCGACGGGGGAGCGACCCGGCCCGGTGCCCCGCATGACGTGGGCCGAGGCACTCGACCGCTACGGCACCGACAAGCCGGACATCCGCTTCGGCATGGAACTGGTCGACCTGACCACCGTCTTTTCCGCCACGGGGTTCCGGGCGTTCGCCGCTCCCTGTGTGAAGGCCATCGTGCTCGAAGGCGGGGCGTCGTCGTCCCGCTCGCGGCTTGACGGGCTGACCGACCGGGCCAAGGCGCTCGGGGCCAAGGGTCTGGCCTGGTTCAAGGTGGTCGAGGGGGAGGGCGGCGGCACCGACGTCGACTCGCCGGTGGCCAAGTTCCTGTCCGACGAGGAGAAGGCCGGACTGGTGGCCACCACCGGTGCCGCCGCGGGCGACCTGGTGCTGACCGTGGCCGACGAGTACCGGCTCACGTGCCACGTCCTCGGGGCGCTGCGCGTCGAGCTCGGCGGCCGGCCCGTCTCGGAGGGTCCCTACAGGTACCTGTGGGTGGTCGACTTCCCGCTGTTCGACGGCGTGGACGAGGCCGGCAACCCGGTGGCCGCCCACCACCCGTTCACCATGCCCCATCCCGACGACATCGACCGGCTCGACTCCGACCCGGCCTCGGTGCGCAGCCAGGCCTACGACCTCGTGCTGAACGGCTGGGAGCTCGGTTCGGGCAGCGTCCGCGTCCACCGCGCCGACATCCAGAGCCGGATCTTCGCGGCGTTGGGGATCAGCGACGAGGAGGCGGCCTCCCGGTTCGGGTTCCTGCTCGGTGCGTTCCGGTTCGGTGCCCCCCCGCACGCCGGGTTCGCCGTCGGCCTCGACCGTCTGGTGGCGATCTTCGCTGGCGAGGACAACATCCGCGAGGTGATCGCCTTCCCGAAGACCCAGTCGGGCTGGGACCCGATGACCGACGCCCCGAAGCCCCTGGCGCCCGGCGCCCTGCGCGACCTCGGGCTGCAGCCGATCCCGACGTTGGACTGAGGCGGGGTGGCCGGTGAGGACCTCTTCTCCGGTGCTGCCGCCGATCGTCTGGCGTCGCGCGCACCCCTGGCCGCACGGCTTCGCCCGAAGACGCTCGACGACATCGTCGGCCAGCACCACCTGGTCGGCCCGGGCGCCCCGTTGCGCGCGCTCATCGAGTCGGACCGACTGACCTCGGCCATCCTCTGGGGACCACCCGGAACCGGCAAGACGACACTGGCCACGGTGGTGGCCACGGCGACAGCCAAGCACTTCGTGCCGCTGTCGGCGGTGACGGCGGGGGTGAAGGACGTGCGCGAGGTGGTCGAGGGTGCCCGACACCTCCTCGGCGAGCAGGGCCGGGGCACCATCCTCTTCCTCGACGAGGTCCACCGGTTCAACCGCTCCCAACAGGACGCGCTGCTGCCGTCGGTGGAGGAGGGGCTCCTCGTGCTGATCGGGGCCACCACCGAGAACCCGTTCTTCCAGGTCAACGCACCACTCCTGTCCCGCTCCACCCTGTGGCGCCTCGAACCGCTGACCGATGACGACCTCGCCGAGGTCGTCGCCCGCGGGCTCGCCGCTGAGGACAGCTCGGCCGAACCGGACGCCGTGGCCGCGCTGGTGGGACTGGCCGACGGCGATGCCCGGGCCGTGCTCACCACGCTCGAGGTGGCGCTCGCCCTGGCCGGCGATCGACCCGTCACGCTCGAGGACGTCGAGCGTGCCCGGCACACCCGGCTCCAGCACTACGGCGAGGACGACCACTACGACCAGGTCAGCGCCCTGATCAAGTCGATCCGGGGCTCGGACCCCGACGCCGGGCTCTACTGGTTGGCCCGGATGCTCGAGTCGGGTGAGGACGCCCGGTTCATCGCCCGGCGCCTGGTCATCCTGGCCAGCGAGGACGTGGGGGAGGCCGATCCGTTGGCACTGGTGGTGGCCGATGCCGCGGCCCGGGCCGTCGAGTTCGTCGGGTTGCCCGAAGCACAGCTGAACCTGGCCCAGGCCGTGGTGCACCTGGCCTGTGCACCGAAGTCGAACCGGGTGACGGTGGCGCTGGGCCGTGCCCAGCGGGACGTGCGGGAGGCTCCCCGGGGCGACGTGCCCTCCCACCTTCGTGACGCCCACTACCGCAGTGCCGCGGCGATCGGTCACGGACAGGGCTACGAGTACCCCCACGACCATCCGGACGCCTACGTCGACCAGGAGTACCGCCCGGATGCCGTGGCCGGCACCCGCTACTACGAGCCCAGCGACCGGGGCCATGAGGCGGTGGTGGCTGAACGGCTACGCCGCCTGCGAGGTGGCGACGGAGCCGACCCGGGGGACGCACCTCGGGCGGCGGCGGCCGCGGACGCCGCGGTGCCGGCGCCGGGGGAGGGTCCCGACCCGGACGGCGGCGCGTGAGCAGGCCCGCGCCCACGGCGTGCCCCACCTGGGACAGACTGCACGGGTGAGTGGGAACCCGCAGCGCCCGTCGGGTCCCTGTCGCCGTGCCCTGGTGGCCGCCGGTGCCCTGGTGGTGATCGCCACCGCCCTGACGCCGGCGGTGGAGGCCGGTGCCGCTCCCACGGCCATGGTCCGACTGGCCGGGACGGTCGTGACCGTGCCGGCCGGCTCCACCGTGCTCGGCCCGGCCGACGCCTCTGCCCGCCTGACCGTCGACGTGGCCCTCCGCCCGCGCGACCCGGCCGCCCTCTCTGCCTTCGTCACCGCCGTGTCGACGCCGGGCAGCCCGCAGTACCACCACTACCTGGCGGCAGGACAGTTCGGTCCGCTGTTCGGCCCCACACCGGCCACGATGGCCGCCACCCGCAGCTGGCTCACCGGCACCGGCCTGACGGTCGGCACGACGTCGTCCGACGGACTCATCATCCCGGTGTCGGGGTCGACGGCCCAGGTGGAGGCGGCGTTCGCCGTGCCACTGGTCCAGGCCCGCCTGGCCTCGGGTCGGACCGCCCGAGTCGCCACCCGTGACCCGCTGGTCCCGTCGTCCCTGGCCGCACGGGTCACCGGGGTGATCGGGCTGGGCAACCAGGCGACGGCCACCCCTCAACTCGTCCGGGAGGCACCCCGGGCGGTGGCGCCCGGGGCCTCGCTGGTGTCGCCACTCGGTCAGTCCGGACCCCAGGCGTGCCCGGCCATCCAGGGCTTCCAGTCGGGGTGGACGGCCAACCAGCTGGCCCAGACGTACGGACTGTCGTCGCTGTACGCCAACGGGCGCGTCGGTGCCGGCCAGACGGTCGGCATCTTCGAACTGGAGCCGTTCACGGACTCCGACATCCAGGCCTACCAGTCCTGTTACGGGACCAATGTGCCGGTCACCACCGTCCCGGTCGATGGCGGCGCCACCGGTGGGCAGGAAGGGGAGGCGGCGCTCGACATCGAGGTCATCGCCGGGCTCGCCCCGGGGGCGTCCATCCGCGTCTACTCCGGACCCAACGACAACGGCAACGGACCATTCGATACGTATAGCGCCATGATCAACTCCCCAGTCGAGCCCAAGGTCATCTCGACGAGCTGGGGCGAGTGCGAGGCCCAGATGGACCCGAGTGCCCAGCTGGCCGAGTCCACACTCTTCGCCCAGGCCGCCGCCCAGGGCCAGACGATCCTGGCCGCCTCGGGCGATTCGGGGTCGTCCGACTGCTGGACGCCCATCGTGCCCGACACCAACCTGGCGGTCGACGACCCGGCCGATCAGCCCGACGTGACCGGGGTGGGTGGCACGTCGCTGACCTCGGTGTCGCCCGGCGCCCCGGCCGAGTCGGTCTGGGACGACCCGGGTGGTGAGCCACCGAGCGGTGGTGGTGGCGGCAACTCGTCCGACTTCGTGGCGCCCTCGTACCAGCAGGTGCGCTCGGCCCAATCGGCCGACACCGCCTACACCTGCGGTCTGCCCGACGACCAGCAGTGCCGTGAGGTCCCCGACGTGTCGGCGTCGGCCGACCCCAATCACGGCGACATCATCTTCTGGTCGGGCACCTGGTGGACCTTCGGCGGCACGAGCCAGGCGTCCCCGCTGTGGGCCGCCCTGGTGACCGACACGAACCAGGGCTGCGCCAGCCCGGCGGGTGAGCTCGGCCCTGCGCTCTACAGCGCGGGCGCGTCCTCGTCGTTCAACGACATCAGCTCGGGCACCAACGCGGTGTTCGGCGGCACGGCGTACACGGCGCGGGCGGGCTACGACCTCGCCTCGGGGTGGGGGAGCCCCCGGGCGGCCCAGCTCCTCGGCCTGCTGTCGGGCTCGGCCGCCGGCTGCCCGACGGTCACCTCGGTGAGCCCGTCGACGGGTCGGGCGCTCGGTGGCACCACCGTCACGATCACCGGGACGGGCTTCGGCTCCGGCACGCCGGTGGTCGACTTCGGGCACACGGCGGCGTCGGTGGTCGCGTCCACCCCGACCTCGGTGACGGTCACCACCCCCGGCGTCACCTACGGCGGGACGGTCGGCGTGACCGTCACCACCACGGGCACGGCGGCGGGCACCAGCCCGGTGGTCAACGCCTCGAAATTCACCTTCGCGTCACCCCAGGTCACGTCGGTGGCCGCGGCCAAGGGCCCCACCGGCGGCGGTAGCACCGTCACGGTTGAGGGCACCGGGTTCACCGGCGTGTCCGGGTCCACCGGCGTCACCTTCGGTTCGGTGCCGGCCACCTCGTACCGCGTCCTCTCCTCGACCCTGCTGACCGCGGTGGTGCCACCGGGGCCGTCCGGTGGTGGCTCCGTCGCCGTGCACGTGACCGACTCCGTCGTGGGCACCAGCCCGTCCGCGCCGGGGTCGGCCTACGACTACGCCCTACCGGGCTACCTGATGACCGCCTCCGACGGCGGCGTCTTCACCTACGGGGCGGCCGGCTACCACGGTTCGGGTGCCGGTCGGGCGCTGTCCGGCCCGGTGGTCGGGACGGCCATGGCCCCCGGTGACGCCGGGTACTGGATGGTCGGGGCCACAGGCCAGGTGCTCGCCTTCGGGAGCGCGGTCTACGCAGGCTCGGCCGCCGGCACCCCCCTCTCCCATCCGATCGTCGGCATGGCCGCCACACCCGACGGGCAGGGGTACTGGCTCGTGGCCTCCGACGGCGGGGTCTTCGCCTACGGCGATGCCGGGTTCTACGGCTCGACCGGCAACATCGCCTTGAACAGGCCCATCGTGGGCATGGCCGCCACCCCGGACGGCAAGGGCTACTGGCTCGTCGCCTCCGACGGTGGCATCTTCGCCTTCGGCGACGCCGGCTTCCACGGCTCGGCCGGCAACCTGGTCCTCAACAAGCCCGTGGTCGGTATGGCGGCCACGACGGACGGCGGTGGCTACTGGCTGGTCGCCACCGACGGAGGCATCTTCGCCTACGGCGACGCCGGCTTCCACGGCTCGGCCGGCAACCTCGTGCTGAACCAGCCCGTGGTCGGCATGGCCGTCGACCTGACCGGCGACGGCTACTGGCTGGTGGCGTCCGACGGCGGCATCTTCGCCTACGGAACGGCCGGCTTCTATGGCTCGGCGGGCAACCTCGTGCTGAACGAGCCCGTGGTGGGTATGGCCGCCACGTGACCCGACCGGGGACTCCCCACGGTACCGGGGTGGCGCCCTCTACACTGAGTCGATCATGAGCTCCGGTCAGATCGCCGTCCTGGTGGCCAGCATCGCCTGCCTGTTGGCCGTGGTGGGCCTGCTGGTGGGCATCGCCTCACTGCGTCGGGAGGTCACCCGGATCGGTGCGCTGGCGGACGACCTCAAACGCCAGACGGTGCCCCTGGTGGCCGACGCCCACCGGGTGGTCGGGCAGGCCGCCACCGAACTGGAACGCGTCGGGGCCGTGCTCGACACCACCGAGTCGGTGCACGCCACGGTGGACTCCGCCTCCCGCCTCGCCTATCGGGCGTTCGCCAACCCGGTCGTGAAGGTCCTGGCCGTCCGGGCCGGCGCCGCGTCGGGCATCCGTCGGTTGGCCAACTCGGAGGACCCGTCGGCGTCACGCCGCAACGGGGCCACCGCCGTCGGGGACCGGAGCCGGTAGCCGTGGCCCGTCGCACCGTCTGGCTGGTCACCGGCATCGTGACCGGCGCTGCATCGTCGCTCTACGCCGAGCGGAAGCTCCGGCGCACCCTGGAGGTCGCCCAGGCCCGTCTGCAGCCCGACGCGCTGGTCGTCGAGGTCGGCCGGACGGCCCGCCAGGCCGCCTCGAGCACCGGTGGCCGCGTCCGCGAGGCGGTGGCCACGGCGCGCCTCGAGAAGCGGCGGCGTGAGAACGAGCTCTGGAGCGAACTCGCCACCACCACCGAGAGTGCGGTGCCCGACGAGGTGTCGGGCCGGGCACCGGTGGACCCCCCGTCCGACGACGGATCGGGGGCCCCCGTCCACCGGCCGACGCGACGGGACCGACGGACCGCCCGGAAATCCCCCTCCCACCTGGGCAACTAGGATTTCGAGTCGTGACCCCTGGCACGGCGCCCGACGCCGATCACCTGCGCGCCGCATTCACCCGCTTCTTCGTGGAGCGCGGCCACACCGCCGTGCCGTCGGCCAGCCTGATCCCGCACGACCCGTCGGTGCTCTTCACGATCGCCGGCATGGTGCCCTTCAAACCGTTCTTCCTGGGCGATGAGGCGCCACCGTGGTCGCGGGCCACCTCCGTCCAGAAGTGCTTCCGCACGGTCGACATCGACATCGTCGGCACGACCCTGCGCCACTGCACGTTCTTCGAGATGCTGGGCAATTTCAGCTTCGGTGACTACTTCAAGTCCGACGCCATCCCGTTCGCCTGGGAGCTGGTCACCGAGGTCCTGGGGATCGACGGCGACCGTCTCTGGGTGACCGTCTACGAGACCGACGACGACGCCGAGGCGATCTGGCGCGACGTCGTGGGCGTGCGGCCCGAACGGATCCAGCGCCTGGGCGACGACAACTTCTGGAAGATGGGCGACACCGGACCGTGCGGCCCGAGCAGTGAGATCTTCATCGACAAGGGATCGGCCTACGGGGCGGACGGCGGCCCCGCGTTCGGCGGCTCGGAGCGCTTCGTCGAGATCTGGAACCTCGTCTTCATGCAGTACAACCGCAGTGCCGACGGGAGCACCGAGCCGTTGCCCCGGCCGAGCATCGACACCGGTGCCGGTCTCGAGCGCATCCTGCCGATCATCCAGGGGGTCGACTCCCTGTACGACACCGATCTGTACGTGCCGATGCTCGACGTGGCCCAGTCGATTACCGGGCAGATGTACGGCCGCGACGAGGCGACCGATGTGGGGCTGCGGATCATGGCCGATCACGGCCGGGCCATGTCGATGCTGGTCGCCGACGGTGTCCTCCCTTCCAACGAAGGCCGGGGCTACGTGCTCCGTCGGATCATCCGACGGGCCGTCCGCCGGGCGAGGCAGCTGGGCGTGGACCAGCCCTGCACCGAGCGACTGGTGGACACCGCGGTCGGCGTCCTGGGGAGCGCCCACCCGAGCCTGGCCGAGCAGCACCGGCTGATCGTCGACGTGGTCGGACGCGAGGAGGAGGGCTTCCTGCGCACCCTGGCCACCGGCTCGGCCATCCTCGAGGAGGTCCTGGCCGCCGGGACGGCCACGGTCCCGGGCGAGGTGGCCTTCCGCCTGCACGACACGTACGGGTTCCCCGTCGAGCTCACCGTCGAGATCGCCTCCGAGGTCGGCTCGACGGTCGACCTCGAGGGCTTCGAAGAGGCGATGGAACGCCAGCGCACCCAGGCCCGGGCCGCCGCCCGCGCCGGACGGGCGACCGCGGGAGACGAGGCGTACCGGTCGGTGCTCGACACCGAAGGGCGCACCGTGTTCGTCGGCCAGTCGCCCGACGGGTACTCGGCCCCGGCCCGGGTGGTGGCCGTGCTCGTCGACCATGATCCCGAGCGTGCCGGCCACGTGGAGGTCTTCCTCGACCGCACGCCCTTCTACGCCGAGGGCGGCGGCCAGATGGGGGACATCGGCACCATCGTCACCGAGACGGGCACGGCCTACGTCTACGACTCGGTGTCCGCACTGCCGGGCCTGACCTCCCACCGGGCGACGGTCACCGGTGAGCTGTTCGCCGGCCAGGACGCGCTGGCCACCATCGACGGCAGCCGCCGCGACGCACTGCGGCGGAACCACACCGGGACCCACCTCCTGCACGCCGCCCTGCGCACCGTGCTGGGCGACCAGGTGCGGCAGCAGGGCTCGCTGGTGGCACCCGACCGCCTGCGGTTCGACTTCAGCCATCACGGTGCGGTGAGCCCCGAGGAGTTGCAGCAGGTCACCGCGCTGGCCAACGCCGACGTGCTGACCGATGCGCCGGTCGTGGTCGAGGAGCGGTCCAAGGCCGAGGCCGAGGCCATGGGCGCCCTCGCCTTCTTCGGCGACAAGTACGGCGAGCGGGTCCGGGTGGTCCGGGCCGGCCCCCACTCGGTCGAGTTGTGCGGCGGCACCCACGTGGGGGCGCTCGGGATGATCGGGCCCATCACCGTCGTGTCCGAGGCGTCCATCGGCTCCAACACCCGCCGCATCGAGGCCGTCACCGGCACCGGCGCGCTCGAGCGCATGGCGGGACGGGAGCTCCTCCTGGCTGAGGCGGCCGCGCTGCTGCGCACCGAGCCCGAGCACGTCGGCGAGGCCATCGAGCGGTTGCTGGAGCGCCAGCGGGTGGCGGAAAAGTCGCTCGAGCAGGCCCGGTCCAAGGAGCTACTGGCCGAGGCCGGTGCGCTGATCGCCTCGGCGGTCGATGGTGCCGTCGTGGCCCGTCGGGACGGGCTCGTCCCCGACCAACTGCGTGACCTGGCCCAGGCCGTCCGCTCCCAGGGTGGCCTGCGGGTCGTCGTGCTCGGCGGCAGTCCTGATGGGGCCAAGGCATCGGTGGCGGTGGCCGCAGACGGCACGGGTGCCCACGCCGGCCATCTGGTCAAGCAGATCGCACCGCTGCTCGGCGGCGGCGGCGGCGGTCGGCCCGAACTGGCGGTCGCCGGGGGCAAGGACCCCTCCGGGATCGACGGGGCCCTGGACGAGGCCCGTCGGTTGACGACAGGTGCCTGACCACCGGTGACGACCGAACGTGCGGCCCGTCCGGGACGGGCCCTCGGCGTCGACCTCGGTGCCCGTCGCATCGGTATCGCCGTGAGCGACTCCGCCGGCACGCTGGCCACCCCGCGCAGCACGCTGCAGCGTACGGGCGACGCCGAGCGGGACCGACGGGCCCTGGTCGACCTGGCGGTCGAGGAGGAGGCCGTCGTCGTCGTGGTCGGCCACCCGCTCTCGCTCGACGGGAGCAGGGGACCGGCCGCCCGCGCCGCCGAGGCCGAGGCCGAGGCCCTGACGGAACTCCTGACCGGACGTGGCGTCGCCGTCGAGCTCTTCGACGAGCGCCTGACGACGGTCAGCGCCCATCAGGCCCTCACCGCCGGGGGCACCCGGGGTCGTGACCAGCGGGCGGTGGTCGACAAGACGGCGGCCGCCATCCTGCTCACGGCGTGGCTCGACGCTCGGCGGGCGTCATGACCGTCCCGGACGACCCGCTGGAGAGCCCGTGGGACCTGCCGTCGGCACCGGTGCCGGTGGGGACCCCGTCCGATGCCGGTCCGTCGCCTGACGACGGTGCCGTGCCCTACGACGTGGCGCCGGACGGCAGCCGTCCCGGTGCGCGGCCCTCCCGGCGACCGCCGCCCCGGGGACCCCGGGGCACCACCCGGGGACCCCGGCACCCCTGGCGCATCGCCGCAGTCGTCGTCATCCTGGCGGGGATCGTCCTGATCGTCGGGGGCGATGTCTGGGTCCAGCACGAGGCATCCCCCACAGGCACTCCCGGCCCCCAGGTCATCGTCACCGTCCCGGCTGGTGCCGGGGTCAGCTCGACCGGATCGGTGCTGGCGGCCAAGGACGTGATCGGTAGCTCGTTCGCCTTCCGGCTGTGGAGCCAGTTCAACACCGTGCCGGGGGTCCAGGCGGGCACCTACGCCTTCGAGGAGCACTCGTCGTTCGACGCCGTGCGCCAGGTGCTGGCGACCGGGCCCAACGTGTTTCCGTTGGTGGTGCCGCCCGGGTTCACGGTGTCCGAACTGGCCGAGCGGGTGGGTCAACTCCCGGGGCACGACGCCTCGACCTTCCTGCACGTGGCCACGTCCGGTGAGGTGACCTCCCCGTGGCAGCCGGCCGGCGTGACCAGCCTCGAGGGTCTGCTGGCGACAGGGACCTACACGGTCGTGCCGGGCGAGACCGACCGCCAGCTGCTCGAGAAGATGGTGGGCCGGTTCGACACCCTCGCCGCGTCCGTCGGGCTCGAGGCCGGGGCCACCCGACTCGGCTACACGCCGTACCAGGTGGTGACCGTGGCCTCCATCGTGGAGAAGGAAGGGGTCCTCACCAAGAACATGGGACCCGTCTCCCGGGTCGTCTACAACCGGCTGGCCCGCGACATGCCCCTGCAGATGGACTCGACCGTCCTCTACGCGCTCGGCCGCGACGGTGGCGCCGTGACCGCTGCGGACCTGCGGACCGACAGCCCCTACAACACCTACCTCCACAAGGGCCTGCCGCCCACGCCTACGTGCTTCCCGTCCCAGGACGCCCTCGAGGCGGCCCTGAACCCGCCGGCGGGCGCATGGCTGTACTTCGTCGTGGTGCAACAGGACGGCACGGAGGCCTTCTCCGACACCTTCGCCGGCCAGCAGGCCAATGAGGCCCTGGCCGGCCAGCGCGGGCTGGGCTGAGCGGTGGAGACTGGTGCGATGCACACCGATGGGACCCGGCAGGCCGAGCTGTCGGCCGCGACACGGGTCGTCGGCGTCATGGGCCACCCTGTGGCCCATTCGCTGTCGCCTCGGCTCCACAACGCCGCGTTCGCCGCGCTGGGTCTGGACTGGGTGTCCGTCGGCTTCGCCGTACCTGCGGGCCGGGCGGCAACCGCCCTGGTGGGTGCCCGGGCGCTCGGGATCGCCGGCCTGTCGGTCACGATGCCCCACAAGGAGGACGTCGCCGCGTCGGTCGATGCGTGCACCGCCCCGGCGTCCAGGCTGGGGGCGGTCAACTGCGTGGCCGATCGGGACGGCCAGTGGCTCGGGGACAACACCGACGGGGCCGGGCTGCTGGCCGCACTGGCCCGGAGCGACGGGTTCGATCCCGCCGGGGCCCGGTGCCTGGTGGTCGGCGCCGGAGGGGCCGCCCGTGCCGTGGTCGCGGCTCTGGGTGACGCCGGTGCAGCCGAGGTCGTGGTCGTGAACCGCACGGCGACGCGGGCCGAGGCGGCAGCCGCGTTGGCCGGAGCGGCCGGTCGGGTGGGCGACGCCGACGACGCCCTCGGCTGCGATCTTGTCGTCAACGCCACCCCGGCGGGCATGGGTGACGTGGCGGGGGCACCGATGGCGTGGCCGGTGGACCCGTCCCTGCTGGGACCGACGCAGCTGGTGGTGGACCTCGTCTACCACCCACCGGTGACCCGGTGGCTGGCCGCCGTCGCCGACCGGGGAGCACGCACGGCCAACGGCCTGGGGATGCTCGTGCACCAGGCCGCGCTCCAGATCGAGCGGTGGACAGGGGTGGAGGCCCCGGTCGAGGCCATGTGGGCGTCGGTGGCCGCCCCGGACGCGGCCGGCGGCCCGTCCTGACGCCCCCCGGCCGTCCGGGCACGCCCGGGGCGGCTCCGGGTGGACGGGTAGCCTGGGGACCCGGAGCTCCCTGGTGACCTATTCGACCGACACACTCGCGACACGTTCCCGTCACGTCACCGCCAGGATCGACCCGATCCTTCTCATCACGACAGGGATCCTCGCCCTGACCGGGATCGTGATGATCTACTCCGCCACCAAGGGCAAGCTGGCCCTGGCCGGGTTGGACCCCAGGTACTACCTGAAGCGCCAGGTCCTGTTCTTCGTGATCTCCGGCGTGGTGTTCGTGGTCATGGCCGTCTTCGACTACCGGAGGTGGGAGCAGCTGGCCACGATCCTGTACGTGGCCATCGTCGTGGCCCTGCTGGCCGTCCTGTCCCCGGTGGGCTCGTCGGCACTCGGCTCCCAGCGCTGGTTCGCCATTCCTGGGTCACCGTTGCAACTCCAGCCCTCCGAGTTCGCCACGTTGGTGCTGATCATCGCCATCGCCACCTACTGCGCGCGCCGACCCGAGGGGCTCGACTTCCGTGACCTGGTCCGGATGGTGCTCATGGCGGCACTGCCGATCGTGTTGATCATCAAGCAGCCCGACCTCGGCACCGCGATCGTCTGCTCGGTCATCCTGCTCGTCATGCTGGCCGTGGCGGGCATGCCCGGCCGGTATCTGATCCTGCTGGTCGTCGGAGCCGTCGTGGTGGTCATCGCGGCGCTCGAACTGGGGCTCGTCAAGCATTATCAGATCCAACGTCTGACGAGCTTCATCTCCCCCAACTCGGCCAGCCAGGACGTCACCTACAACGTCAATGAGGCCAAGACGGCGATCGCCCACGGCGGCATCTTCGGACAGGGACTGTTCAAGGGCGCCCAGACCAACCTCGCCTACGTGCCCGAGCAGCAGACCGACTTCATCTTCTCGGCGGTGGGGGAGCAGCTGGGCTTCGTCGGCGCTGGCGTGCTCCTCATCCTCTACGGGATCCTGGCCTGGCGCATCCTGCGGACGGCCCAGATGGCCAAGGACGCGTTCGGGCGGCTGCTGTGCTCCGGCATCTTCGCCCTGCTCATGTTCTCGGTGTTCGAGAACGTGGGGATGAACATGGGGATCATGCCGGTGGCCGGCATCCCGCTGCCCTTCCTGTCCTACGGCGGATCGGCCATGATCGGGTTCATGGCGGCCATCGGCATCGTGACGAGCGTCCACTACCGGAGCACCCGGTGACCGTGCCCGAGCCGGTGGCCGAGGTGGACACGGTGCAGCAATCTGCTGCCCTGGTGGAGCCACGTACCGGGTCGTCGGACACCGCTCCGGTCGATCCGGTGGTGGACGTGGTGCCCGCGACGTCCGGTCCGCCGGACGGCAGCGCCGACTTCCGGATGGCGGTGGTGGCGTCGGTCACCCTCGACCTGCCCAACCAGCACCCGCAGGTGTGCCTCCGGGAGCTCGAGACGCCCCGACGCCAGCTGACCTTCTCGGTCGGCATGCCCGATGCCGTGTCCCTCGCCCACGCGCAGCGGCGGATCCCGACCCCGCGTCCCCTCACCCACGAGCTCATGAGCGAGGTCCTCCAGCGGTTCGACATCGACCTGGTGGCCGTGCGCATCGTGGGTCGGGTGGGGACCGTGCACTTCGCCGAGCTGGATCTGCGGGGACGGAGCGGCCGCTCGGTCCACTCGTGCCGGCCCACCGACGCCCTGATCCTCGCCCTGCAGCAACCGGTGCAGGTGCCGATCCTGGTCGATGCCCGGCTGCTCGAGGGCGCCGGCGACGTTCCTCCCCCCGGACCGGGCTGAGCCGGTCGGGTCACGACCCGGAGGGACGCCGCGCCGGAACGGAGCGTCAACCGCCGGTCAGCAGCCTCCTGCGACGTTCCAGGTCCTCTTCGTACTTGGCCTGTTCGGCCGCGTCGACGCCGGCCGTCCCTTCGTCGGAGATGCGCATGAGGATGGCGACCAGGATGTAGTTGGCGATGAGCGCCGATCCGCCGTAGGAGATGAACGGGAGCGTGATACCGGTCAGCGGGAGGAGGCGGACGATCCCACCGATGATGAAGAACGCCTGGAAGCCGATGATGATCGTGAGTCCGGTGGCCACCAGCTTGGCGAACTCCGAGCGGGCCGTCTGGGCGATGTGGAGACCGGCACCGGCCAGCAGCAGGAAGGCGACCACGACCATGGTCGATCCGAGCAGGCCCATCTCCTCGCCGATCACGGCGAAGATGAAGTCGGTGTTGGAGTTGCTCACCAGGTAGGCGGCCTGGCCCAGGCCCAGGCCGGTGCCACCGATACCGCCGTTGCCGAGTGCGTACCACGACTGGACGAGCTGGCCCCCGGTGCCGTTGGCCAGCGGCCACGGGTTGAGCCAGTCCTCGACCCGGATGTGGGTCTGGGAGAAGTACTTGCCGGTGACGTAGGCGCCGACGGCGAACAGGAGGATGCCGAACACCAGGTAGCCCGTGCGGCCCGTGGTGACCCACAGGAGGCCGATGAACAGGGTGAACAGCAGCGCGGAGAACCCGATGTCGTGCTCGAGGCTCATCACCAGGATGGCGAAGCCCCAGGCCAGGACGATGGGGACCATGGGGCGGGGGTCGAGGACGAGGCGGTTGCCCAGCCGGGCCGTGGGGATCGTCAGCAGCTCGCGCTTCTCGGCGAAGTACGAGGCGAAGAAGATGCACAGGACGATCTTGCCGAGTTCGACCGGCTGGAACTCGAACGACCCCACCTGGATCCAGAGGCGGGCGCCCTGGATGTTGCGGCCGAGGCCGGGCACGAGCGGGAGCAGCAGCAGGATGACGCCGGCGGCCAGCAGCAGGTAGCGGTAGCGGTCGAGGTCCCGCGACCGCCGGATGATGGCCAGCGTGACGATGTAGGCCGCCACACCTCCGGCCGTCCACGCGGCCTGCAGCGGTGCGTAATAGGGGTAGTGGGGATGGCACGTGGACGCGTGGCACAGGGCCTGATCGATGCGGGCGATCATGACGTAGCCGAGCCCGTTCAGCAGGAACACGATCGGCATGACCACGGCGTTGGCGTCGGGCACGAAGACCCGGTTGGCCAGGTGGGTGGCCGCCCCGAGGCCCAGGATGCACAGCAGCAGCGGCGTCAGGTTGGTGGGGAATTTCGAGGTGTTGCCGACGATCATCAGTACGTAGGTGGCCACGATGATGGCCGCGGCGGCGACCATCAGGCCGAGCTCCGTGCGCCGCCGGGCCTTGATGCCGCGGCGCGGGCGTTTGGACGTCGTTGAACGGAGGGTGAGGACCGGCACTGCGGCAACCCTACCGGGGGCGCCCCCGGGGGCGGGGGGACCGGTGTCCGGGACCCGCAGGCCGGACAGCCGGCCCGGAGTCGGCCCGGGGTACCATGAGGCGACGATGACCCGCCTCCGCCCCCGAAGCAGCCGCCCGAGCCGGGTGGGGTGGTGACGGCGGCGGCAGCGGACCCTGTGCCCCGGGTCCGCACGGTGCCCGGGGTGGGCGAGCCGCCGGCGGCCGATGCCCCGCCGGCCGAGGAGGACGAACGCCGGGGCGGACGGGCGTGGGAGCCCCTCGGCCCAGGCGCGGGCGCCCGGCCCCCGGTGCCGGACGGGATCCCGCTGACCGAATCGACCGAGCGGTTCGCCAATCGCGAACTGTCCTGGCTCGAGTTCGCCAACCGCCTGCTCGACCTGGCCGACGACGATCGCGAGCCGCTGCTCGAACGGGTCAAGTTCCTCGCCATCTTCACCGAGGGGCTCGACGAGTTCTTCCAGGTCCGGGTGGCCGGGCTCGAGGACCAGGTGGCGGCCGGCCTGCGCACGCGTTCGCCCGACGGCCTCGGCGCCGGCGAGCAGCTGGAGGCCATCACCGAACGGGTCACCCTCCTGGTGATGCGCCAGAACCGGATCTTCGCCGACGGGGTCGAGCCACTCCTGCGCAGCAGTGGGATCCTGATCGCCGAGTGGCACACCCTGGATGAGGCCGACCGTTCCCACCTCGACGAGGTCTACCTGCGGTCGATCTTCCCCGTCCTGACACCCCTGGCCGTCGACCCGGGCCACCCGTTCCCCTACATCTCCAACCTCAGCCTCAACCTCGTGCTGCGCGTCGTCGACCCCGTCACCGAGGAGCAGCGCATCGCCCGGGTGAAGGTGCCCCCGTTGCTGCCCCGGTTCGTGGCACTGCCCGACGGCTCGCGCTATGTGCCGGTCGAGCAGGTCATCGGCGCCCACCTCGACACCCTGTTCCCGTCCATGGAGATCGGCGAGCACCACGTGTTCCGGGTGACCCGCAACGCCGACCTGTCGGTGGACGAGGACGACGCCCAGGACCTGCTGGCCGCCGTCGAGCTCGAGCTGCACCGCCGACGGTTCGGCCAGGCGGTCCGCCTGGAGGTCGCCAGCGGCATCTCGACCGACCTCCTCGACATGCTGGTGTCCGAGGTCGACGTGCCCGAGGACAACGTCTTCCTGTCCGACGTGCCCCTCGACCTCGGTGGCCTACGGGACCTGGCCACCGTCGACCGGCCCGACCTGGCTCCGGAACCCTGGGTGCCGCTCGTGCCGCCCCAGCTGGCGGGCGACCGGAACCTCTTCGAGGTCCTGGTCGAGGGCGACGTCCTGCTGCACCACCCCTACGAGTCGTTCGCCGCGTCGGTGGAGGCCTTCGTCGAGCAGGCGGCGTCCGACCCCGATGTGCTGGCGATCCGTCAGACCCTCTACCGGACGGGTACGGACAGCCCGATCGTGGCCGCCCTGATCCGCGCCTCTCATTCGGGCAAGCAGGTCACCGCGGTGGTCGAACTGCAGGCCCGGTTCGACGAGCGCGCCAACATCGCCTGGGCCCGCGCCCTCGAGGAAGCGGGCGTCCAGGTCGTGTACGGGCTGGCCCGACTGAAGACGCACTCGAAGATGTCACTCGTGATCCGGCGCGAAGGTGACGCCACCCGGCGCTACTGCCACGTGGGCAGTGGCAACTACAACTCGGTGACGGCGTTGACCTATGAGGACATCGGGCTGCTGACCGCCGCACCCGACATCGGCGCCGACGTCGCCGAGGTCTTCAACCTGCTGACCGGTGCGGGCAGTGATCTGGAGCTCCGCCGGTTGATCGTGTCGCCGGTGACCACCCGGAGCGAGGTCATCGCGGCGATCGACGAGGAGGCGGCGGCCGGTCCGTCCGGCTGCATCGTGCTGAAGACCAACGGCCTGACCGACCCCGAGGTCATCGACGCCCTCTACCGAGCCTCGGCGGCCGGTTGTCCGGTGGACCTCGTGGTGCGGGGCCGGTGCAGCATCCGGCCGGGCGTGCCCGGGCTGTCGGAGCACATCCGGGTCCGGTCCATCGTCGGGCGCTTCCTCGAGCACTCGCGGCTGTTCCGCTTCGGTGGGGAGCACGGTCGGCCGCTGCGGATCTGGTTCGGGTCGCCGGACATGATGGAACGCAACCTCGACCGCCGGGTCGAGGCGGTCGTGCCGGTGGTCGACCCGGCCATCCAGCAACGCCTGGTCCAGATCCTCGAGGACGCGCTGCACGACGAGGCCAACTCGTGGACGCTGTCGGCCGAGGGCACCTGGACCCGCACGACGGTAGCGGACGGCGGAACGGGGTTCAGCCTCCAGGACCGGTGCCGTGAGCTGGCGCTGGAGTCACTCCAACGGCGGCATGACGCCGTCCAGTCGGTGCCGTCCCTCAGGACGGTGGAGGCGCCGGTGGCACCAGCACCGAGGGATGGGACGCCGCCGGGACCCGTCGACCCGACCGTGGCGACGGCGGAGCCGTCGACCGCGACCGGTCCGTCGCAGACGGCTCCGGTTCGGCGGCGTCGGTGGTGGCGCCGGTTCGTCGGCCGCTCCGGCTGAACGCCGTCGACAGCAGCTCGGTGCTCCGGGCCTGCAGGTCCAGGACCCGCCGCTTCACCCGGATGCGCACCGAGCGGTGCTCCAGTTCGAGCGAGGCGTAGGCCAGTCCGCCGAACGGGATGGGGAGCCAGAAGTTGACGGCGCGGTAGGCGAGCACGGCCGACAGGGCCTGACCGTCGGTCAGCCCGAAACCGGCCAGCATCGACACCAGGACGAACTCGACCACGCCGAGGCCACCGGGGGTGATCGGCACGGCGGCCAGGATGTTGGCCAGTCCGTAGGCGGTCAGCAGCTCGACCGGCGAGATGATGTGGCCGAAGGCGGCGACGAAGACCCACAGGGACGCTGCGTCGAGGAGCCAGTTGGCCGTGGCCCAGCCGACGGCCCGGGCCAGCAGCTCCCGATCGTCCATGAGGACGCCGAACCGCTGCGCCAGACGCTCGACCAGCGACGTGAACCGGTCGGCGTCGAGGAAGCGGATGTGGGCAGCCACCGTGTGGATGATCCGCCGCGCCCGCTCCTGGCCGCGCGTCAGCAGGTAGAAGAGCCCCCCGAAGGCGCCGAGCAGGATCACACCCACGGCGGCGGCCACCACGAGCAGGATCGAGGCCGAGGTGGACCCATGGCCGTGCGCACCCGGCACGCGGAAGCCGTGGGTGAACAGGAACGCGACCAGGGAGCACCAGAAGATGGCGTTGAGGACGACGGCCGACCCGATGCCCTGGGTCCCGAGGGCGAACCCGGTGTCTGCGCCGGTCACGCCGGACTGGGTGATGAGCCGGTAGCCGAGCGCGGTGCCCGGCGCGGTCCCCCCGGGGCTGACGTGGCTGAGGGCCAGGGTGGACAGGTTGATGCGGAACAGCCGCCGGCGGGACGGGCCGCCGTGGGGGAGGACCGAGTAGGTCAGCTGCGTATAGGCCACCAACGCGGCCAACTCGAGCAGGACCCCGAGGACGAGGTAGCCGACGTTGATGTGGGCCAGAGCGCCGATCTGGCTGCGGTGGCTCGCCAGGAGCGGGAGGGCCACATAGAAGACGAAGAGGAAGACGAGGACCGTGGCGACGCTGAGTCGGACTTCCCGGCGCACGAACGGGCCGCGGTGCCACCACCGGTCGCGCCGCGCGCCACTATCCGGCGCTCCTGCCGTCTCGGCCTCCATCGGTCCCATGTTGGCACGGTCGCCACCCCCGGACCTGCCATGCTGAGTGCGTGGCCGCACCCAGCGAGGAGACCGACGGAACTCCCGTGAACCCGCCGACGATCGTCAGCGAGTCCCAGGTGGAGCGCAACGACCGCGAAGTCGGCCGGGACGCACCCCGGCGCGAGCGCCTCTTCGCCGCCGCGTCGGCCCGGGGCGTGCCGTTGCGCACCATCCTGACCGTTGACCTCGTCGTGATCGTCACGTGGGTCATGTACCGGCTGATCGGCCGGTTGCGCGAGGTCATCCTGTGGGTGCTCATCGCCGCCTTCATCGCACTGGTGCTCAACCCGGCCGTGGTCGCGTTGGAGCGCCACCGCTTCCGGCGGGGCGCCGCGGTCGGTGTCGTCTTCGCCGTGGCCGTGGGCGTCTTCGGCGGGCTGCTGGCACTGTTCGGCTACCCGCTGGTCAACTCACTGACCCACGTGGCCGAGCGCCTGCCCACCATGGTCGACCAGGTGCAGCGCGGCCACGGGTGGCTGGCCCACACCCTCAAGCGGTTCGGACTGCTCCAGTGGGTCCAGAAGAACGCCCCCCGGCTGAAGCAGGCCGCCCACAACCTGGGCAAGCCCGCGCTGTCCGTCGGGACCAACCTGGGCAAGGCCGTCTTCTCCACCATCCTGGCCCTCACCACCATCGCCTTCCTGTCGCTGTTCATGCTGCTCGAGGCGCCACCGCTGCGGCGCAGCCTGCTCGGCAACCTGAACCCCCGCCTGCGTCGCACCGTGGTGGACGTGTCGACCACCGTGTCCCGGTCGGTCACGGCCTACGTGCTCGGCACGGGGGCCATGGGCCTGCTGTTCGGGCTGGTGGTGTTCGTCACGCTGCTCGTGCTCGGCGTCCCCTTCGCCCTGCTGCTCGGCCTGTGGGTGGCCCTGGTCGCCATGATCCCGCTGGTCGGTGGCCTCATCGGCGGTGTGCCCACGGTGGCCCTGGCCCTCCTGCACTCACCGACGTCCGGGGTGGTCATGGTCGTCGTGTTCATCGGGTTCCAGCTGATCGAGAACCACTTCCTGTACCCGGTGGTCATGAGTCGGACGGTGCGCATGAACCCGTTGTGGGTGCTGCTCTCGGTCCTGGTCGGCGCCAACCTGGGTGGGGTCTTCGGATCGAGCCTCGGGGCCCTCACCGGGGCGCTGGTGGCCATCCCGGTGGGCGGTGCGATCCAGGTCGTGTTCCGGGAGGTGTGGAACCGCACCCGGGCCGAGCCCTTCGACGAGGTGGGCCCTGTCGGAGGGGACCGGCCCGAGGACGGGCCGGGGAACCCCGTGCCGGTGCCGACCGTGCTGGAGTAGGCCCAGGTCGGGGGGTCGAGGGGTCACGAGGGGACGACTCATCCGACCCCCCGCGCTCCCGTAAGCTACGCCGATGGATGTCCTGGTGGTCCTTCCGACCTACAACGAGTCCGAGAACATCGATCATGTCCTTCGCAGGATCCGGGCCGCCCTTCCGGCGGCCACCGTGCTGGTGGTCGACGACGGCAGCCCCGACGGGACGGCCGACCTGGCGGAGATCCTCGCCAAGGAGCTCGGCGGTATCGAAGTCATGCGTCGGGCCGGCAAGTCCGGCCTCGGCAGCGCCTATCGGGCGGGCTTCCGGTGGGGCCTCGACCACGGCTTCGACGCCTGCATCGAGATGGACGCCGACCTCTCCCACGAGCCCGAGGCACTTCCGAGCCTGGTGGCGCCCCTGGAGGACGGCACCGAGCTGGTCATCGGCTCGCGGTACATCCCCGGTGGCGTCATCCCGAACTGGGCGTGGCACCGGCGCCTGTTGTCGCGTGGCGGCAACCTGTACGCCTCCGCCCTGCTGGGCCTCGGCGTGTCCGATGCCACCGCAGGGTTCCGCTGTTACGCGGCACCGCTGTTGGAGCGGCTCGACCTCGACGCCGTGCGGGCCGAGGGCTACGGCTTCCAGATCGAGATGACGTACGAGTCCCGCAAGGTGGGGGCCTCGATCCTCGAGGTCCCGATCCGCTTCGTCGACCGCGTCGAGGGCGAGTCCAAGATGTCGACGTTCATCGTCGTCGAGGCCCTCGGCCTCGTCACCCTGTGGGGCGTGGAGCGCCTGGTCGGCAGCTTCCGGCGTCCGAAGCAGGTCGCGCGCGTCTGATGGCTCCGCCGGTCCCCCGGTGACCGGGCCCGGACCGCGGCCCGCCACGATCGATCGCGGTAGCGGACCGACGGTCCTGTTGTTGCACGGCCAGCCGGGATCGGGCGCCTCGTGGGAGCCGCTGACCGATCTGCTGGTCGACCGGTTCCGTGTCCTGGCTCCGGATCGGCCCGGCTACGGGCGCACGACCGGTGAGGCCCGCGGGTTTGCCGGCAACGCCGACTATGCCGCCGACCTGCTCACGGCGGCCGGAGCGGCCCCGGCCACGGTGGTGGCCCACAGCTGGGCCGGCGGTGCCGCCGTGCTCCTCGCCGCCCGCCACCCCGAGCTGGTGTCCGGTCTGGTCCTGGTGGGTGCCGCCTGCACGCCGGACAGCGTGGACGCGGTCGACCGTCTCCTCGGAACGCCGATCCTCGGCGACGCACTGACCGTGGCCGGTCTGCTGGCCCTGGGGGAGGTCCTCCCGAAACTGCGTCGGCTGACCCCGCGTCTACCGGAACGGATGCAGGACGCGGTGCGGGTGACACTGCCCGACCAGGGGGTGCTGGGGGGCGAGCGGGGTGCGCTCGGTCGTCACCGGCGCACGTTCGTGACCGAGCAGCGCGCGCTGCTCGACGAGCTGCCCGAGGTGGACGGTGCGCTGGGTGGGCTCCGTGTCCCCACGGTGGTGGTGGTCGGGCGCTGGGACGTCGTGGTGCGGCCGTCGGCGGGCCGGACGTTGGCCGATGCCGTACCGGGTGCCGAGTTGGTCGAGATCGATCGCGCCGGGCACTTCGTGGCCCGTGACGCGCCCGACGAGTTGGCGGGGGTCGTCAGCCGTCTGGCCGGAGCGGGCGCAGACGTGGGGTGATCGTGTCCGAACGCGGTCCGGCGCACACGGGCCCGGAGGCGCGCCGACATCGACCGGGACCGTCCGGTGCCCGGACGGTCGTCAGCGAGGCGCGAGTCCTCGGGACGAGCGGGTCTGCTCCTCAGCACCCGATCCGCTACGGGTGTAGCGTTCCGGTGACACCCCGACCAGTCCGCTGGGGAACCGTGAGCCCGCCCAGTCCTCGCGGGTCTCCAGGTCGAAGGCCGGTGCAGCGCAACGTGGCATCAGAAGGACGGCAGGTCCCCGGTCCGCGAACACGCGGACCGGTGCAGTCGACGACGGGTGGCCAGATCCAGGAGTCAATCCGGGAAGCCGTTGCGAGTCCGTGCAGCACGTGGTCCGATTTCGATCTCGTGGCCGGCCTGTTGGACGAGAGCGTCGACGCCTACTTCGAAATCCATCGACGTCATTCGGCGTCCGTCACCGCTGCGGCACGCATGATCCTGATGAGGGATCAGCGATGTGAGGACGTGGTCGCCGAAGTGTTCGTGTCGCTGTGGTTCTCCCCGGAGAAGTTCGATCCGGCCCGAGGCAGCCTGCTCGCCTATCTCCGCCTCAACGCGCGGGGCCGGAGCATCGATCTCGTCCGTGCGGAAGTGGCCAGAGCCCGGAGGGAGACCGCGGTGCCGCCGACCATCCACGACGTCGACGTCGATGCCGTGCTGGTCGGCGCCGAGCGCGCGCTCGCCCTGCGTGAGGCCTTGGCTTCTCTTCCTGCCACCCAGCGGGAGCCGATCGCTCTCGCCTTCTTCTCCGGCCTGAGCTATACCGAAGTCGCCGTGCGCCTGGGTCTGCCTGAAGGAACCGTGAAGAGTCGGATCCGTGCCGGTCTGAGCCGACTCAGCGAAGACGGGGTCCTGATGTCGCTCCGCGATGGTCACGACGGTGGCGCGGACAGAATCGAGAGCCAGTGATGGATGGATGGGAACGGGAGGTTCGTTCACCGGATCGACTTGCCGCCGTGGAGCGATCAGGGCTGGTCGGGATCGGCCCCGAGGATCCCCTCGACCGGCTGATCGAGCTGGCCGTCGAACTGGTGGGCGTGTCCTGCGGCGTCGTTGCCCTCGTGGACTCGACGCACACCACGGCGATGAGCGCAGTCGGCTTTCCGGAGGGACTGGTACTGGCGGCACCCATCGACCAGTCGTTCTGTCGCTTCGTGGTCGGCGCAGGTCGACCGTTCGTCGTGGCCGACGCCAACAACGACCACCGGACCATCGACGATCCGGCGATCGAGGCATTTTCAGCGGTGGCGTGGGCCGGCTATCCCATCGTGGACGGCGACGGTGCCGTGCTGGGCACCTTCTGCGTCATGGACGCATCTCCTCATGAGTGGACGACCCGCGACCTGCACGTGCTCGCCACGTTGGCCATGGCGGCCTCGACGGAGATCGCCCTGCGCCGATCCCAGGCCGAGCTCCGGTCCCTCCGCAGTGGAGACGACCAGACCTAGCCGAACTGCACGGAGCTGGCGCGGGTCGGACGCCCGAGCGGAGGGCAGCCGGGACATGATGCTCGCCGCGGATCCGCTGGAGTCCGAGACGGCGTCGTCACCACCGGCCCCGATGAGGACGGGCACGGTGATGGCATCGACCGGGACCACCTCTTCCGGAGCGATCATCGCTCCGCCGAGTGTCCACGCCGAGCCGGTTCCGCCGAAGTGGGCATGGACCGTGTCCGTCGGCGATCCCGGCACCAGGGCCGCGACATCCTTCGGGCACGTTGCGGCCACGAGGAGGGCCGCCTCGGCCCCTCGGGAGCTGCCCAGCAGCACGTCCGGCCGTGCCCTGGTGGCCGGCTGACCCTTCACCCAGGCCAGGGCGTGATCGAAGCACTCCAGCGGAAGGTCGCACAGACACCGGGGGAGTCCGGGCTCATCGACGTAGACCAATGCCAAGGTGGGGATGCCCTGGGCGGCCAATGCACGGGCGGGTACCAGCGGCTCACCACCCGCGGAGCCGCCGAGGACCACCACCAGCGGGCGGTTCGATGGAATGTGGGCAGGCATGAGCAGCGCGCCGACGAGTCCCGACGACGTCATGGTCAGGTCCCGGGAGGTTTCGCCTGGAGCCGTGGTGGTCCTGACCGTGGTCCCGTCGGCCACGACGGCGCCGCCCTCGACCACCTGCACCTCGACGGTGAAGTTGCGTCCGACGGAGAACTGCGCCCCGCGCTCGGAGGGAGAGGTCGGTGGCAGGGACCACACCAGACCACCCGCATCAGCGACGTGGTAGCTGCCCGACACCGGGACGGCGGTCGCCAGGTCGACGGCTCCCGAGGGCGACCTGGTGAAGGTGGCCGCGGATACCCACGGGAGACCCCTCGAGTCGTGGGTGGTGGCCGTCACCGTGACCCGTGTCGCCGGATCGACACCGCTGACCGGGATGAACGGCGGCTCGGCCAGTGCCTGGACCCCCCGGCCGGACGGTCAGACGAACGGCGGTGGACGGAGTGGCTGGATGGCCGCAACTGCAGAGGGCGAGCGCCAACACGACCACGGACGCCATCGGGGTGATCATCAACCTGGGAACGGATACCAACCGGGCGGCGACTCCAGAGGTCCGTCGATGCGACCGGTGAGGTCGTCGATGTCAGCCGTCGACCGCTGGACCTGCCGCGCCGGGCACCGTGAACGTCGCGAACGTCACACCGGGAGCCAGGGCGTCGAACACCGCGGAGAACTTCAGCCCCGTCTCGCGCAGCTCCACCTCGGGTCGGGAGCCGGACACGATCCCCACCCCGGCGGTCAGGGCCACCGAGTCACCGGTCACGGTCATGGCCCGGATGCCGACGACGAACCGACCGTCACCTGTCCCGTCGATCCATCCGACCGGACCGGCGTAGTGCCCGCGCGACCCGTCCTCGAGCCGACCGATGAGGTCGAGCGCTGCCTCCCGCGGGACGCCGCCGACCGCGGGGGTCGGGTGGAGGAGGGCGACCAACTGGAGGACGCTCGGCAACCCACCATCGTCGCCGGACCGGAGCGTGCCCTCGATCGTGGTGCCGAGGTGGGTGATGTTGTGCAGGTGGACGAGTTCGGGGTTCTCGGGCACATGGAGCTCGTCGCTCAACGGGGCGAGGGCGTCGTGGATCGCGTCCACGACCAGGCGGTGCTCCTCGGCGTCCTTGGTGGAGTCCAGCAGGGCGGCCGGTAGCGTGCTGTCGGCTCCGTGGACCCGGTCGGTGGTGCCGGCCAGCGGTCGGCTCCGGAACCGGTCACCCCTGCGTTCGACGAGGAGCTCGGGGCTGGCGCCGACGAACTGCCCGTCGGGGGTCGGCATCGAAAAGAGGGTGCAACTGGGCTCGAGCGCGGACCACCGGCGCAACACGACGGCCACGTCCGGTGCCTCGTCGGTCGCCACGTCCACTCTGCGGGCCAGTACGACCTTGGCCACCTCGTGGCAGTCGATGGCGGCGACGGCACGGGCCACGGCGTCCTCGAACTGGGCGTCACTCGAGCGCGGCCTGACCCGCCAGGAGGACGGGTCGTCGCCGTGCCGAGCCTCGCGGGCGCGTGCCGCCAGGCGATCGCGGAGGTCACCCGGGTCCTCGTCGAGGCTCCCGCCCGGTCCGGTGGCGATCGTCGCCCACTCGGTGCCGTCGGCCTCTCGGCAGAAGAGGACGGACGGGACGGTGAGCACGGCGGCCCGGGACCGGTCGAAGGGGAGTGATCCGAGTGCGAGTACCGGACGCAACGTCGTCGAGCCGTCGGGCAGGTGGTCGACGCAGGTGACGGTGGCGAGCAGGGCGGTCACCCGCTCGACTGCGTCGGCATCCTCGATGCCGTCGGGCAGCTCGAGGCGGAGGGCGGTGCCGAGGCCCACCAGGACCCGCCCGCCCTCGGCCAGGAGGATCCCGTCGTCGCCGGCCAGGGCCCAGGGGTCGAGGGGGTCACCAGTCGGCAGTGCCACCCGTCGGGTGGTCAGCCCGGCGGCGTCGACCCGCACGTGGCCGGACGGCAGGGTGTCCGTGGTGGCGGGTGCGTGGGTGGGTGTCACGGGCGACCGGCCCGAGTGGCGGTGATGAGCTGGCTGAGCCCACCGGACAGGGCCCGTCGGTTGACGGTCGAGAAGCCGGCTTCCGCCAGCAGGGTCCGGAGCTCCTCGGTGCCGGGCAGGTAGGCGGTCGACTTCGGGAGGTACTGATAGGCGTCGCGGTCCGACAGGAGCCCGCCGATCACCGGGACGACCTTCCGGAACCAGATGCGATCGCCCAGGCGGAGGAGCCCGGCGTCGGGCTCGGACACCTCGAGGAGGCTGATGCGGCCACCGGGCCGCACGATCCGACCGAACTCGCGGAAGACGCCGGCGAGGTCGGTGAAGTTCCGGAGTGCGTAGCCGCAGGTGACCCCGTCCACGGAGGCGGCGGCCACCGGCAGTTCGGCCCCGTTGGCCTGGGCCAGGGGGAGCCCGGTGTGGTTGGCGACCAACATTCCCCAGGACAGGTCCATGCCGAAGGCCCGGTAGCCACCGGCCCGGAGGAGCTTGAGGAAGTCGCCGGTGCCGCAGGCCAGATCGAGGACGACCGACCCGGTCGGCAGCCCGAGCGCCCGGAGGGACTGCCTGCGCCACCGGACGTCGAGACCGAACGTCATCGTCCGGTTCACGAGGTCGTAGCGGGGGGCGATGGCATCGAACATGGAGCGGACCAGCTCGGTCTTCTCGGCCCCGGTCGGGAGATCGGCCTCCCGGGCCCGGGCCGCGGTCTCGAGGGAGATGCCGGCGGACGCCGGCGTCCCGTCGGTGCCGTGCGGCGTGTCGGAGGCGTCGGTCATCGGCTCCCACTCCCGGCGGTGTCGACGGCTCGTGACCCCGTCGTGCCCCCTTCCGAGCGCAGGCGGTCCCAGACGGCCTCGCGCTCCTGGTCGGAGCCCTCCCGCTCGACGTGGTCGAGGGCCACACGCACCAGTGTCCGGGTGAAGTGATGGCCCACCAGCGTGTTGACCGCCGGTAGGAGCTCGGCATAGGCCTGCAGCAGTCCGTCGACGGCGTCGCCCTCGCCCTCGGACGCCCGCTGGGCCAGCGCGTCGGGTAGCCGGCCGGTGCGCAGCGGATCGCGCACGTGCCGGGCGAACATCTCGACGGCCTGGCGGGCCGTGGCCTCCGTCGCCTCGTTGTGGCGGCGCGCCAGTTCGAGGAGGTCGGTCAGCGGGATGCCCCATTCGAGCAGTCGCAGTCCCGCACGGGATGCAGCCACGTCCTCGTCGGTGTACCGGTCCTGGCCCGCCACCCGGGTGGGGATCAGGAGCCCTTCGGCCTCCAGTGCCTTCAGCAGTGCCAGGGGCATGCCGGTGGCGGCGGCCAGCTCAGCCAACGCGTAGGTCGGCGCTCCGGCGTCGACGCCGGGGTAGGTGGTGGCCGGAGCGTCGCCGTGGTCGGCGTCCGGGGCCAGCCCGCTCAGCTGGCCGAGCAGCGCTTCGTCGGCGGCGTCGAGGTCACCGGACACGAGCCGGGCGATGGTGGCCAGGGTGAAGCCCCGCTGCTGCAGGGTGCGGATGCGGCTGAGTCGTTCGAGGTGCTCGTCGCCGTACCAGGCGATGCGCCCCTCCCGGCGGGGTGGGTCCAGGAGACCTTTGGACTGGTAGTAGCGGATGGTGTCCACCGACACGTCGGCCTGTGCCGACAGTTGCTCGACCCGCATCTCCATGGACCCATTCTAGGAGTGTCCACTCCAATTGTCGGAGCGCGCACACCTACGGTGGGTCTGAGCTGGGGAATCCCACCGGGATGCCCGGGTTCCGGCAACGATCCGGTTGACCCGGACGGACCAGACGATCCGGTTGACCCGGACGGACCAGACGAGCCGGACGAGCCGGACGAGCCGGTCAGGCGTAGTAGCGGTAGACCACCTGGGCCACACAGCTCGGCTTGGTCGACCCCTCGGTCTCGAGGGTCAGGTCGAGGACGACCTGCACACCACCGGTGACATCCTCCACCTCGGCCACCGCCACGCCGACACGGAGGTTGCTGCCGACCATGACGGGGGAGGGGAACCGCACCTTGTTGCAGCCGTAGTTGACGCCCATCGAGATGCCCTCCACGTGGAGGACCTCGCCGAGGAACACGGGCGCGAGTGCGAGGGTCAGGTACCCGTGGGCGATGGGGCCGCCGAAGGGACCGTCCTTGGCGGCCTCGGGGTCGACGTGGATCCACTGGTGGTCGCCCGTCGCGTCCGCGAACAGATTGACCTGCGCCTGGTCGACCAGGTGCCATTCGGAGTACCCGAGGTGTTGACCGACGAGGTCTTTGAACGCTTCGATGCCCTGCACAGTGGTTGCCATGGGCACGACTGTAGGGGAGTGCCGGGCGGGGGGACCACCCCGCCCCGGGCCAGGTGAGGACGGCCTACGGTCGTCGCGCAGTGCCTCCTCACCGGCATCGGGTCGGTACCATCGTGCCCGTGTCCGCGTACGAGGAGCACCATCACCGGAACATCAGTGGCGGAGGGGCCCGCGCCGCCGTGTTCGGGATCAGCGACGGACTGGTGTCCAACGTCTCGCTGATCCTCGGCATGGCCGGCGCCGACGCCTCGGCCGGGGCGGTGCGACTGGCGGGTATCGCGGGGCTGGTGGGTGGCGCGTTCTCCATGGCCGCGGGGGAGTACGTGTCGATGCGGGCCCAGTCCGAGTTGATGGAGCGCGAGCTCGACGTGGAGCGCCGGGCCATCCAGGCCGACCCCGAGGACGAGCGGCGGGAGCTGGCGGCCCTCTACCGCAGCCGCGGCATCGAGGCGGACATGGCCGAGGAACTGTCGGGAAAGATGATGCGCAACCCCGACCTCGCCCTCGAGACCCACGCCCGCGAGGAGCTCGGCTTCACTCCGGGCCAGACCGGCAATCCGCTGCAGGCCGCCGGCTCTTCGTTCGTGATGTTCGCGCTCGGGGCATTCATCCCCCTCCTGCCGTGGTTGCTCACGAGCGGCAGGACGGCGACGTTGTGGTCGATCGGACTCGGCGCGGTGGCCTCGTTCTCCGTCGGTGCCGCCCTGTCGATCTTCACCGGGCGGTCGTGGCTCTGGTCGGCGAGCCGTCAGCTCCTGATCTCTGCGGCGGCGGCCGGCGTGACGTTCACCATCGGCCATCTGGTGGGCGCCGGGGCCCACTGACCGCGCCGTCCGCCTCAGTGGGGGGCGCGCACGTAGGCCCGGTCGACGTGATGGGTGGTCATCCCCATCGACCGGTAGAGGGTGAGGGCCGCGGTGTTGGCGGCGTCGACGTAGAGCATCCCGTGGGTGAGCCCGGTGTCGGCCAGCCAGTCGAACCCCGCCTCGGTGAGGGCCCGGCCCCAACCGCGGCCGTGGAAGTCGGGGTCGACCCCGATGACGTAGACCTCACCCGTCGGCGGTCGGGTGTCGTGGACCTTGGTCCAGCACGACCCGGCGATCCGGCCGTCGACCTCCAGGACGCGGAACCCGTCCGGGTCAAACCAGGGCTCCTGTTCGCGTTCACGCAGGGTGGCCAGGTCCCAGTTGCCCTGTTCGGGGTGGTCGGCGAAGGCACGGTTGTTCTGGGCGAGCCACGCCTCCTCGTCATGGCCCACGCGGAAGGACCGGGTGGGGACGGTTGCACCGGCACGATCTGCATGGCGGGGGAGGGGCAGCGGGCAGTGCAGCTGGAGCAGGTCCCGCTCGACGCGGAACCCGCGGGCGGTGGCACGGTCGTCGTCGGTGGAGGCGGCATGGGAGACCCACCAGCGCAGTGGTGCCGTCCCGGTCGTCCCGAGCTCGGCGAGCACCGCATCCGCCAGTTGCCCGGCCAGGGTGCCGTCGTCCGGACCGTCGAGCGCGACCACCTCCAGGGTCGGCTCCCTCCCGTCGGCACCGTCGTCGACCTGGGCCCAGCCGGTGAGTTTCCCGTCGGCGACGCGGCGGGAGGTGACTGCCGCGACGAGCCGATCCCCACCGTCGCGTGCCGCGGCGTCCAGTGCCCGGACTCGGCTCTCACTCAGGCCGGCGTACCCATGGGCCTCCTCGTGACGGAGCAGGAGGTCATGCACCTCGCCGGACAGCTCCGGGTCCACCGAAGCCACGACGCCCAGCACCAGTGCCTCCACGGGCAAGAACCTACCAACGTTGCCGGAGGAGGCATCCGGTAACCTCCGCCCATGGGCCGACCCCGCACCCCTGCCGGTCGGGCCCGCGTCGTCAACCAGCGCCTGGCCGATGCGTTCCCGGGGACGGCCGCCGACCTGTGCGCGCTCGACCACGGCGATGCGTTCCAACTGCTGGCCGCCACCATCTTGTCGGCCCAGTGCACCGACGAGCGGGTCAACAAGACCACGCCCGCACTCTTCGCCCGGTTCCCGGACGCCGCGTCGCTCGCCCTCGCGCCGGTCGACGAGGTCGAGGCGTTGATCCGGCCGACCGGCTTCTACCGGGCCAAGACCCGCAGCCTGATCGGTATGGCGACCGCCGTGGTCGAGCGGTTCGCCGGCGAGGTGCCCACCGGGATGGCGGACCTGGTCACGCTGCCCGGTGTCGGTCGCAAGACGGCCAACGTCCTCCGCAGCGTGGCGTTCGACCTGCCCGGCCTCCCGGTGGACACCCACGTCCAACGTCTGGCGCGGCGACTGGGACTCACCACCGAGACCGATCCCGTCAAGGTCGAACGGGAGCTCGACACCATGGTCCCGGCCCGCCAGCGCGGGGCGTTCAGCCTGCGGCTGATCCTGCACGGACGGGCCACCTGTGGGGCCCGGGCGCCCCGGTGCGCGGACTGCATCCTGGCCGACATCTGTCCGTCTGCCGGGATCGGGGCCTCCGCCACCGGTCGTCGGATCCGGTAGGGCGAGGTCTCCTCCGGGGTGGCCACGGTGGGTCGCCGGCTCCGACGGGGTCCGACGACCGGGCCTCGGCAGACCGCCGGAACAGCCCTGTGGTGCGGCGCGGGCCTTCTGTCGTCGATCGGCTCATGGACGAGGGTTTCCGATGGAAGTGTCATGAAATGGTACGAAATCATTGGCCTGTACGGATCAGCCGGGAATTCCCGCGTGTTGGTGACTGGCATCGTGCATCGATCTGTGGTGAGATGTGGTGCGAACCAGTTCCCGCCAACTGGTTCCACAGAGTAGGACTCGGGATCCGCCGCCCGACCTACTCGCGCGAAGGCACCCTTCGGGGTGCCTTCGCCGCGTCCGGGCACTGATCTGTCGTGCGCACCCGACGTGGCGTCCTCCGGGTGGACGATCCGACGACGGGCCGTCAGCGTCGCTGGAGCGTGAGGGCGAGGCGCGACAGGCGGCGGTTGGCGCTGGCCAACGACCGCTCGATGGCGAACAGTTCCCGGGCGGTCTCCTCGTCCTTGGCCGTGTCCGACGCCTCGGCGTGGACGGTCACGCGCCGGGTGAGTTCGTCGAGTGCGGTGGCGAGCGAGGACAGTTCAGCGGAGGAGGCGGCCATGGCCCGATCATGGCACCCGCCGACGTCCACCGGCTCCGGGTCGAGTCTCGGGCGTCCGGTAGCATCGACGGGCCATGGCCCTGCGACGACTCGACCTACGCGGCTTCGACGGCGACCGTCGCGCCCTGACCGACCTCCTGCCGCGGCCCGTCGACGAGCAGGACCGGTCGTCGGACGCGGTGGCCGCCATCCTGGCCGACGTCCGTGCCGATGGTGACGCCGCCCTCAAGCGGCTCACCGCAGCGTTCGACAAGGTGGAGCTCGACGAGCTCCGGGTGCCGGCCGAGGAGATCTCCGCCGCCCTGGCCCGCATCCCTCCGGCGCTGCAGGAGGCGCTCGACGTCGCGCACGACCGGATCCTGGCGTACCACGCCCACGAGGCGGAGGACGCACCCGAGGACTTCACCAACGCCGGCGTCAAGGTGCGCCACCTGATCCGCCCGGTCGCCCGTGCCGGGTGCTACGCGCCGGGCGGACGGGCGCGCTACCCGTCGACCGTGCTGATGTGTGCCGTGCCGGCCCAGGTGGCCGGCGTGCGGGAGATCGTGCTGTGCGTGCCGCCCGGACCCGACGGGCGTGTCGACGACGCCACCCTGGCGGCCGCCGCGGTGGCCGGCGTCAACGAGGTCTACGCGGTCGGCGGCGCCCAGGCGATCGGTGCCATGGCCTACGGGACGGAGTCCATCAGGGCCGTCGACGTGATCGTCGGCCCGGGCAACCGCTACGTGGCCGAGGCCAAGCGTCAGGTGTCCGGAGTCGTGGGCGTGGCCTCGGCGTTCGCCGGTCCGTCCGAGGTGGTGGTCATCGCCGGCCCGGACACACCCAGCGAACTGGCCGCCATCGACCTGGTCGTCCAGGCCGAGCACGGTCCCGACGGACTGGCCTGGCTGATCACCTGGTCCGAGGAGCTCATCGACCGGGTCGACGCAGCGGTCGATCGCATCGTGGCCGCCTCGCCCCGCCGCGCCGACCTCGAGGCCACCCTCGGGTCCGGTGGGTACGCCGTCCTGGTGGACGGCCCGAAGCGGGCCTGTGCCGTGTCCAACGTCGTGGCACCCGAGCACCTCGAGATCCTGACTGACGACGCCCCTTCGCTGCTGTCGCACGTCGAGTCGGCCGGTGCGGTGTTCCTCGGGACGAACGCCCCCGCCAGCTTCGGTGACTACCTGGCCGGGCCCAACCACGTACTGCCGACCAACCGGACGGCGCGCTTCGCCAGCGCCCTCCGGGTGGACGACTTCCGCAAACACATCCACGCGGTCAGCCTCACGGATGAGGCGGTGCGCAGCCTGGGCCCCCACGTCGAGACCCTGGCGGACACCGAGGGCCTGCCGGCCCACGCACAGTCGGTGCGGCTGCGATGGCCGGGGTAGGCGACGGCGGGCTGCCCGGCGTCCGCTCCGATCTGACCGCGCTCGAGGGGTACCACTCGGCCCAGGTGGACGTCGAGGTCCGGCTCAACACGAACGAGTCGCCCCTGCCGCCTCCCGAGGCGTGGCGCCGGGAGTTGGCCGAGGCCGTGGCCGCCATCGACTTCAACCGGTACCCCGACCGCGAAGCCGTGGCGCTGCGCCAGGCACTGGCGGACAGCCACGGCGTCGGCATCGACGAGGTCTTCTGCGCCAACGGGTCCAACGAGGTGCTCCAGTGCCTGCTCCTGGCCTACGGCGGCCCGGGGCGCACAGTGGCGCTCTTCGAGCCCACGTACACCCTGCACCGCCACATCGCCCGGATCACGGGCACGTCGGTCGCCGCCGGTGCCCGGCGTGACGACTTCGCCCTCGACCTCGACGTGGTTGCCGACGTGGTGGGGGCGTCCGATCCCGTGCTCACGTTCCTCTGCTCGCCCAACAACCCGAGTGGTCGTGCCGACCGACCTGAGGAGGTGGCCACGGTGGCCGGCCTCGTGCCGGGCCTGCTGGTCGTCGACGAGGCCTACGGGCAGTTCGCCCCGTCATCCGCCCTGGAGCTACGGGCGAGTGACCCCGTCGCGCACCGCAACGTGGTCGTCGTGCGCACGTTCTCCAAGACGTGGTCGATGGCCGGTGCCCGGCTCGGCTACCTGGTGGCCGACCCCGAGGTCGTGGCTGCGTGCGAGTTGGTGGCCCTCCCGTACCACCTCGACGCGGCCAAGCAGGTGGCCGGGCGGCTCGCCCTGCAGTACGTCGACCAGATGGAGCGCCGGGTGGCGGCCGTCGCGGAGGAGCGGGGTCGCATCGCCGCCGTCCTCGCCGAACTGCCGGTCGAGAGCTGGCCGTCGGACGCCAATTTCCTCCTGTTCCGCCCGACGGCCAAACCGGCGACCCAGGTGTGGTCGGACCTCGTGGACGCCTCGGTGCTCGTGCGAGACTGTTCCTCGTGGCCGGGCCTCACCGGGTGCCTGCGGGTGACGGTGGGGCTCCCCGAGGAGAACGACCGGTTCCTGGCCGCCCTGACCGAAAGCCTGCGATGAGCACTCCCGAACCCACCGCCCACCGTCGCGCCGCCCGGGTGGCGCGTGCCACCAAGGAGACCTCGATCGAGGTCTCGGTCGACCTCGACGGCAGCGGGGTCACCGACGTCAGCACCGGGCTGCCCTTCTTCGACCACATGTTGAGCCAGCTCGGCCGGCACGGTGGGATCGACCTGACGGTGGCCGCCACCGGCGACCTCGAGGTCGACGCCCACCACACGGTCGAGGACGTCGGCATCGCTCTCGGCGGTGTGTTCGCCGAGGCCCTGGGGGACAAGGCCGGCGTCCGTCGGTTCGCGTCGATCTCGCTGCCACTCGACGAGGCGCTGGTCGACGTGGCCGTCGATCTGTCCGGCCGACCCTTCCTCGCCTACGGTATCGAGTTCGCACCCGACACGCCCGGACTGGGCACCCCGCCGTTCGACCCCCAGCTGGCCGAGGAGTTCTGGCGGGCCTTCGTGACCGCCGCCGCCATCACCCTGCACGTGCGCCTCGTCACGGGCCGGAACACCCACCACATCGTCGAGGCGTCGTTCAAGGCCGTGGCCCGCACACTGCGGGACGCCGTGCGCGTCGAGGGCGGGGGGATCCCGTCCACCAAGGGCACGCTGTGACGCGTCGCCCGGCCCCGTGATCGCCGTCCTCGACTACGGCATCGGCAACCTGCGCTCCGCCGAGAAGGCACTCCAGCGTGTGGGAGCCGACGCCCGGCTGGTCCACGATCCCGACGCGGCCGCCGATGCCGCAGGCGTCGTCCTGCCCGGCGTCGGCGCCTTCGGACGGTGCGCCGCGGCACTGTCGCGCACCGGTCTCGGCCGGGCGGCCGAGGACGCCGTCGCCCGCGGCGTCCCGTTCCTCGGGATCTGCGTCGGATTCCAACTCCTCTACGAGGGCTCCGAGGAGGACCCGTCGGCTCCCGGGCTCGGGATCCTGCCCGGCACGGTGCGGCGGTTGCCGCCCGGTGTCAAGCACCCGCAGATGCAGTGGAACACGCTCGACGTCGGCCGCTCGGACCTCCTGGCCCACGTCCCCGATCCGGCCTGGGTCTACTTCGTCCACTCCTACGCCCCGGAGCGGACCGACGACACCACCTCCACCTGCGACTACGGCGGTCCCGTGGTGGCGTCGGCGGAACGCGGCAGCGTGTGGGGCACGCAGTTCCACCCCGAGAAGTCCGGGACCGTCGGGCTCGGGATCCTGGCCAACTTCGTGGCCGCCGTCGACCGGGCGTCCAGCTGATGGACCTCTACCCGGCCATCGACATCCGCGACGGCGGCGCCGTCCGGCTCACCCAGGGGGACTTCGACCGGCAGAGCGACTACGGCGACCCGGTGGCACTGGCGACCCGTTTCGCCTCGGGCGGGGCCCCCTGGCTCCACGTCGTCGACCTCGATGCCGCGCGCTCGGGCCATCCGGTCAACCGGTCCACCGTGCTCGCCATCGCCGGCGCGGTGCCCGTCCCGGTGGAGACCGGTGGCGGGGTCCGCGCGATGGCCGACGTGGCCGAGTTGTTGGACGGCGGCGTGACCCGGGTGGTGATCGGCACCGCGGCACTCGACGACCCCGACCTGGTGCGACAGGCCACAGCGGCCTATCCGGGACGGGTGGCCCTCGGGCTCGACTACCGCCGGACCGCGGACGGCCGTGCCGAAGTGGCGGTGCGCGGCTGGGAGATGGGCTCGGGCCGGACCGTCGGTGAGCTCCTGGACGAGGTGGCCGGCGCCGGACTGGCGGCGGTGGTCGTGACCTCCATCGAACGGGACGGCATGCTGACCGGACCGGACGTCGAGGGGCTCGTCGCGGTGCTGGCCTCCACCGACGTGCCGGTCATCGCCTCCGGTGGCGTCGGATCGGTGGACGACATCGTCACCCTGGCCGCGCTCGGCGCCCACGCCCCCGACGGTGGGGTGCGTCGGCTGTCCGGGGCCATCACCGGCAAGGCGCTGGTCGACGGCCGGATGACGGTTGCAGAGGGGGTGGCGGCATGCGCACGGTCCGTGTGATCCCGTGCCTCGACGTCGACGCGGGCCGGGTGGTCAAGGGGATCCGGTTCACCGACCTCTTCGACGCCGGCGACCCGGTCGAGCTGGCCGCCCGCTACGACGCCCAGGGCGCGGACGAACTCGTCTTCCTCGACATCACCGCATCGTCGGACAACCGGGCGACCATGGTGGACGTGGTGGCCCGCACGGCCGAGCAGGTCTTCATCCCCCTGACCGTCGGTGGTGGGGTCCGGGCCGTCGAGGACGCCCGGCGCCTTCTGCGGGCCGGTGCGGACAAGATCGGGGTCAACTCGGCCGCCGTCGACCGGCCCGGTCTGGTGACCGAGTTGGCGGACGAGTTCGGCCGCCAGTGCGTGGTGGTGGCCATCGACGCCCGCCGGCGCACCGACACCGACGGCCTCACGGCCTGGGAGGTGTTCACCCACGGCGGGCGGACGGCCACCGGAGTCGACGCGGTGGCCTGGGCCGAACGGTGTGCGTCGTTGGGTGCGGGCGAGCTGCTCGTGACGTCCATGGACCGCGACGGCACCCGCGACGGTTTCGACCTCGAGCTGACACGGGCGATCGACGGCCGGTGCGACGTGCCGCTCATCGCCTCGGGCGGGGTGGGGGAGTTGGACCACCTGGTGGCGGGGGCGCTCGACGGTGCCGCCGATGCGGTCCTGGCGGCGTCGATCTTCCACCTCGGTGAGTTCACGGTGGCCGACGCCAAGTCCCACCTGGCGGCTGCCGGTGTGGCCGTCCGCCCCGCCTGACCCGACCTCGTGCCCCGTCAGGGCCCGCCCGGCCAGGACCGGGGTCCGACCGGGCTGCGGTAGCCTGCGGACGTGGCGACCACGACATCCGAGGCCCCCGTCACGGGGGCGGACAGCGACGACGCACCGCTGGCCATCAACGTCCTGGCCGACCGCGTCCTCGTGCAGGTGAGCCAGGCCGACGGGGAGCGTCGGTCCCGTGCCGGCATCCTGATCCCGGCCACGGCGCAGGTGTCGCGTCGCCTGGCCTGGGCCCGGGCCGTCGCCGTGGGGCCCCACGTGCGGTCGGTCAAGGTCGGCGACAACGTGCTGTTCAACCCCGAGGACCGCTTCGAGGTCGAGGTCCAGGGTGAGGAGTACGTCATCCTGCGCGAGCGGGACGTGCACGCCGTGGCCGCCACCCGCTTCGACGGTGGGACCGGCCTCTACCTCTGAGGCCTCGACTCCGAGCCACCGCACCGAACACCAGTCAACGATCCGGACCATCAGGGAGCACCCCGTGACCACCCCCGCCACCCCGCCCGCCTACACCGCCGTCCCGGTGCCGCACACCGCCGAGGAGCTGAAGGCCGTCACCTACAACACCGACGGACTGGTGGGCGCCATCGTGCAGGACGCCGCAGACGGCGCCGTGCTCATGTTCGCCTGGATGAACCCGGAGTCGCTGGCCCGGACGCTGGAGACAGGCCGGACGTGGTTCTGGAGCCGTAGCCGCCAGGAGTACTGGTGCAAGGGGGAGACGTCGGGCGACCGACAGTACGTGCGCAGCGTCCGCTACGACTGCGACGGCGACGCCTTGCTGGTGACCGTCGACCAGGAGGGCGCGGGCGCATGCCACACCGGCCACCGGAGCTGCTTCTACCGGGCGTTCGGCGACGACCCGGACGCCTCGTGACCGACCCGGTCGGCCCGGGGGCCGACGGTTTCCGGGCGTTGGCCCGTGCCCACCGCATCGTGCCCGTGTGGCGCGAGCTCGTGGCCGACACCGTCACGCCGGTCGGCGCCTTCCTGCAGCTGGTCGGCACGGACGACACCACCGGGTTTCTCCTGGAGTCCGTCGAGGGGGGCGAGCGCTGGGGGCGGTACTCGTTCGTCGGCCGCAACCCGCTGGCCACCGTGGTCGCCCAGGGCCACCATGTGACGACCCGGGGGAGCGTCGACCTCGACGCTTTGGTGGGCGGCGGTGTGACCGGGCACCACGGCGTGCTCGCCGCACTCGAGGCCATCCTGGACGTCGTGGACTCGCCCGACCTGCCCGACCTGCCGCCCCTGCACGGAGGGCTGGTGGGCTACCTCGGCTACGACGTCGTGCGGGAGGTCGAGCACCTGCCCGACACGCCGCCCGACGACCTCGGCCAACCGGATGCGGTGCTGTCCGTGATCGGCCAGCTCGCCGCGTTCGACCACTGGCGTCAGCGGGTGGTGCTGATCGACAACGTCGTGGTCGACCCCTCGTGGGGCGACGCCGAACTCGACGCCGCGCATGCCGCCGCCGAGGCCCGGCTCGACGAGCTGGCCGCCGACTGCGTCCGTCCGACAGCTGAGGCGCCCCGGCTCCTGCCACCCCGTCAGACACCGCCCGGGGACGTGGACCGGACCATGTCCGACGGTCTCTACATGGACGCCGTCCTGGCGGCCAAGGAGCACGTGGTGGCCGGAGACGTCTTCCAGGTGGTGCTGTCCCAACGGTACGACCTCGCCGAGCTCGGTGCCGATCCGTTCGACGTCTACCGGGTACTCCGCCTCGTCAATCCCAGCCCCTACCTCTACTTCCTGCGGTTCCCCGAGGTGACGGTGGTCGGCGCGTCACCCGAGCCGATGGTGCGGCTGCGGGACGGCACGGTCACGTCCCGACCCATCGCCGGATCACGTCCCCGGGGTGCCACCCCCGAAGAGGACGCGCGCCTCGAGGGCGAGCTCGTGGAGGACCCGAAGGAGGTCGCTGAGCACGTCATGCTCATCGACCTGGCCCGGAACGACGTCGGCCGAGTGGTGAGCTTCGGCAGCGAGGTGGTCGACGAGGTGATGGTCGTCGAGCGCTACAGCCACATCATGCACCTGACCTCCCAGGTGTCCGGCAGCCTGACGCCGGACAAGGGCCCGATCGACGTGCTGCGGGCGACCCTTCCCGCCGGGACGCTCTCGGGGGCGCCGAAGGTCCGGGCCATGCAGATCATCGACGACCTCGAGCCCACCAAGCGCGGCGTCTACGGCGGCGTCGTCGGCTACCTCGACTTCAGCGGCAACCTGGACACGGCCATCGCCATCCGTACCATGACCGTCACGCCGGACGGACGGGCGTCCGTCCAGGCCGGTGCCGGCATCGTGGCCGACAGCGACCCGGCGACGGAGAACGCCGAGTGCGCCCACAAGGCCGCCGCAGTGCTGTCGGCGGTGGCCATGGCCCGTAGCGCGGCAGGCGGGCGACCGTGACCGGCGCCGAGGCACTGCGCACCGGGACGGCCGCCCGCGTGATCGGGCGGGACGTGGTGACGGCCACCGGCCCCGATGCCCGGTCCTACCTCCAGGGCCAGTGCAGCCAGGACCTCGACGGACTTGCCGTTGGCCAGAGCACCGAATCGCTCGTGCTCAGTCCGCAGGGGAAGGTCGACGCGTACATCCGGGTGACCCGGACGGGCGATGAGTCCTTCGTGCTCGACACCGACGCCGGTCGTGGTGCGGACCTGCTGGCCCGACTGCTGCGGTTCAAGTTGCGGGTCGCAGTCGATCTGGCGCAGGTCGACTGGGCCTGCCTGGCGCTCCGTGGCCCGACAGCGACAGCGACAGCGACGACGACGGACGACGCCACGGGCGCCGGCCGACCCGTGCTGGCCCTGGCGGTGGCGTGGCCCGGGTGGTCGGGCGTGGACCTGCTCGGCCCGGCTCCGGAGGACGACCCCGATCTCGGCCGTTGGCTGCCCGACACTGCGATCCGGTGTGACGCCGAGCCGTGGGACGCCGCACGGATCGAGGCGGGTGTCCCGGTGGGTGGTCGCGAGGTGACGGAGGCCACGATCGCGGCCGAAGTCGGTCTGGTGGACCGCACGGTGTCGTTCACGAAAGGGTGCTTCACCGGCCAGGAACTGGTGGCCCGGTTGGACTCCCGGGGGTCCAACGTGGCCCGTCACCTGTGGGGACTGGTCGTGGCCGATGGGGCCCGTCCGCCGGTCGGCGCCCCGGTGTGGACCGCCGACGGCGAGCACGAGGTGGGGGCACTGTCGTCGGTGGCATGGTCCGAGGAGCGGGGTGCGACCGTGGCCCTGGCCACCCTGCGGCGTCGTGTGGCGCCGCCCGAGCCGGTGCTGGTGCGCTGGGACGGGACCGACGTGGCGGCCGAGGCACGGCCGTTGCCACTGTCTGACGCGGGCTGACCGTCCCTCCGGGGGTGCCGGACGCGCTACGTTGCCCCGCAAGGCCGGTGGGATCCGGCCGGCAGCGCGCCGGCTGCCACGACGTGGGGGAGACGAGATGACGACCGATGCACCGACCGGCCCGGAGACTGCGGGCGGCCCCGGAGGGACCGTCGAGATGGATGCCGACCGCATCACCACCTCGACCCGCGACCCCGGCGAGATGCGCGAGCAGTTCGAGCGCTGGCTGCGGAGCACGGTCCCCGACGGCAGCGATGCCCGCGTCCTCGAGGTCACGAGCCCCGAGAGCAACGGTATGTCGTCGGAGACGCTGCTGGTCGACGCCACCTGGACCGAGGACGGTGTCGAGTCGCCCCACCGGCTGGTCGCCCGCGTCGAGCCTCCGGCCACCGACTACCCGGTGTTCACCACCTACGACCTCGACATGCAGTTCCGGGTGATGCGCCTCGTGGAGGAGCACACCGACGTACCGGTGCCGGCGACCCACTGGTACGAGCCGGACGCGTCCGTGCTCGGTGGCGCGTTCTTCGTGATGGACCGCGTGGACGGCCGCGTCCCACCCGACGTCCTGCCCTACACGTTCGGTGACAACTGGGTCTTCGACGGTTCGGCGTCCGCGCGTCGGACGATCCAGGACTCGGCGGTCCGGGCCATGGCCGGGATCCACTCGATCCGGCCCACCGATCACGACCTCTCGTTCCTCGAGCTGGACCAGCCCGGCTCGACGGCCCTCGAGCGGAGCCTCAACCACTGGAAGGACTACCTCGACTGGGTGGTGGGCGACGACCGGTCCCAACTGCTCGACGACTGCTTCGCGTGGCTCACCGACAACCTGCCGGACGACGCCAGCCCGGACGCCCTGTCATGGGGGGACGGTCGCATCGGCAACATGATGTTCCGTGACAACGAAGTAGTGGCGGTCCTCGACTGGGAGATGGCGGCCGTGGCGCCTCCCGAGGTCGACCTCGGCTGGATGGTCTACCTCCACCTCTTCTTCCAGGACCTGGCCGTCCAGCTGGGGGCCCCCGGGCTGCCCGACATGTTCCGGCCGGCCGACGTACGGGCCACCTACGCCGAGGCCGCCGGCCACGAGCCGGGGGACCTCAAGTGGCACATCGCCTATTCGGCCATGCGGCACGGTGTCATCATGCGCCGGGTGACGGAGCGCTCGATCTTCTTCGGCGAGGCTGCGGCACCGGACGACATCGATGACCTGATCATCCACCGGGCCACCCTGGTCGGCATGCTCGACGGCACCTACTGGGACGGCATCGCCCTCTGACCTCCCGTGGCTCGAAGTCTGAACCTCACGTTGAGGATCACCGTCGAGTAGAAGGTGAGGGTGACGGCTGAGCTGGTCTCAGGCCGTGGCGACCGGAGTTCCTCCCGCCGGGCTCGGCGTTCCATCTCCGGGTGGCGCCAGCTCGACGACCATCCGGGTGCCGGGGGCCGCCTCGGGGCCGATGGGTGACTCGGCGTGGACCGTCGCCCCCATGGCCGCCGCGAGTTCCGCCACGATGGCGAGCCCGAGGCCGGAACCCTTGCGGCCCCCCACGTCCCGGTCGCTGGTGACATGGCGGTCGAAGACCCGGGTCAGCTGATCGACCGGGATGCCCGGGCCGTCGTCGTCGACCCACAGCACGGCACCGTCGGGTCCCGCCGCCAGGCCCACCAGCACCCGGCGGGTGGCGAAGGACGATGCATTCTCGACCAGGTTGGCCACGATCTGGGCGAAGCGGTCGCTGTCGGCCCGGACCGGACAGGGCACCTCGGTGCCCGTCGCCAGGCCGAGGTCGACCCCCAACCCGGACGCACTCGGCCGTAGGCCGCCGACGACCTGGCGGACCACCGCTGCGGCGTCCACCGTCCTCAGGTCGAGGGTGAACCGGTCGGCGTCCAGCCGGGCGAGATCGAGCAGGTCCTGGACGAGGCGTTCGAGCCGGCGGGCCTCGCTGCTGATCACCAGGGCCGCCGCATGGGGATCGTCGGTAGCGCCGTCGAGCACCGCATCGGCGTAGCCGCGGATCGAGGTGAGCGGCGTGCGCAACTCGTGGGACACCGACATCAGGAACTGCCGCTCCTGGTCCCGGGCGCGGGCCAGGTTGGACCCCATGATGTTGATCGAGTCGGCCAGCTGGACGAACTCCGGATCCTCACGGGGCCGGACCTCGACGCGGGCATCCAGGTCACCCGAGGCGATGCGGCGGGTGGTGTCGACGGCGGCCACCACCGGGCGGGTGAACCGGCGGGCCAGCGCCGCGGCCACGAGGGCGGCCGCCACGATCCCGATGAGCCCGATCAGTCCGAAGTACCGGATGCCGTCCACCGGGCTGTGGACCTGACGGGACACGATCAGCACGGGGGTCCCGTCGGTCGTGGCCTGCAGGGGCGTGGGGAGGGCCGAGTAGATGAGCAGCCGCGACGTGTGGCCGGTCACCTGTTCACCGGCCAGGAGGGCCTGCGGGTCGACCTCGGCGGTGCTCAGGCCGCCCGCGAGGGGCTGGGCGAGCGAGCCGTCGGGGGACAGGAGCACGAACTGCACCGAGGCGAAGTTCCCGGCGCTCGACACGACGGCCAGCTCCTTGCGGAACGAGACCTTCGTCAGGCCCGTCCGGTCGGAGAAGGTGTCCGAGATGGCCCGGGCCTCGGCGCCGAGCTCCCGTTGGGCGGTGGTGACCGTGGCCCGCCGGATGAGGACGTAGCTGCCGATGCTCGTGACGGCCACGGTCACCACCACCAGGGCGATGATGGCGATGGTCAGGCGCCTCCTCATCGGGTCGCCTGCCGCTGGGCGCGCTCCGAGCGTGGCGTGTGGTCGGTGGCGGTCATCCGAGTCGGTAGCCGACGCCCCAGACGGTGGCCAGCGGCAGATCGGGCCCCAGCTTCTTGCGGAGCTGGCGGACGTGGACGTCGACGGTGCGCTCGTCGCCGTACCAGCCCGGGCCCCACACGCCGTCGAGGAGCTGTTGACGGGAGAGCGCCAGTCCCTGGTTGTCCATGAGGAAGGCCAGGAGGTCGAACTCCCGGGTGGCGAGGGACACCACCTCGTCGTCGCGTCGGGCCTCGCGTCGGCCGGTGTCGACGACCACGGACCCGAATTCGACCACGGCCGCCGCGGACGACCCGCCGGAGGGTCCCGAACGCCGCAGGATGGCGTGCACCCTGGCGACCAGCTCGCGGGCGCTGAACGGTTTGGTGACGTAGTCGTCGGCGCCGAGCTCGAGGCCGAGGATCCGGTCGACCTCGTCGTCGCGGGCGCTCAGGATCAGCACCGGCACCGGGGGCGTGTCGGCGGCCAGGCGCCGGCACACGTCGAGACCGTCCAGTTCGCCCGGTAGTCCGAGGTCCACGATGACGAGGCGCGGCGACTCCCGCTCGATGGCGGCCAGGCCACGTTCGGCGTCCTCGGCCTGGACGACCCGGAAGCCGTCCCGGCGCAGGTACATCGCGACGAGGTCACTGATGTTGTGGTCGTCCTCGATCACCACGATGCCGACCTCGGGACCCGTCATCGTCCCAGCCTGCCATCGGTGGTGCCCCGGGCGGCGCCATCATGAGGGAAGTGTGAGGCAGGGCGGCTCGGAACCGGTGGCAGTGGCCCGGCCCGACGTCGCCCGGGACCACCGGCCGGAGGTGGTGCGCCGGTAGGCTGGCGGGGCATGCCGGCCTACCTCGACTCGATCCTCGTCGCCCATCGCGCCGCCGCGGCGGCCGACCGGCGCGACCTGACGACGGCGGTCGGCGCCGCCCATGTCCACCTCGAGGAGCTCCGGACCGCCCATGGACCGGACGGCCTGCGCGACTTCACGGGCGCGCTCCTGGCCGGTCGGGCGGACCGGGGCATGGCCGTCATCTCCGAGATCAAGCGCCGGTCGCCGTCCAAGGGGGACCTCGATCCCGGGCTCGACCCCGCAGTCGTGGCGGCCGACTACGAGGCCGGGGGCGCGTCCTGCCTGTCGGTGCTGACCGACGAGGAGTTCTTCGGTGGGAGCCGTGCCGACCTCCGGGCCGCACGTTCGGCCTGTCGGCTGCCGGTGCTGCGCAAGGACTTCACGGTCTCCGCCCTCGACGTCTGCGACGCCCGCACCATGGGCGCGGACGCCGTCCTGCTGATCGTCGCCGCCCTGGACGACGCCGAGTTGACCGGACTCCTCGCCCTGGCGCGTTCGTTGGAGCTGGCCGCCCTGGTGGAGGTCCACGACGGGCCGGAGCTGGATCGTGCCCTGGCCATGGGTGCCGACCTCATCGGCGTCAATCAGCGCGACCTGCGGACGTTCGAGGTGGACCGTGAGCGGGCCCTACGGATGGGGGAGCGGATGCCCGCCGACGTGGTGGCCGTCGCCGAGTCGGGCATCCGGGACGCGGCCGATGTCGAGCGACTGGCCGCTGCGGGGTACGCCGCGGTGCTGGTGGGGGAGACCCTGGTCCGCTCGGCCGATCGGACGTCGGCCGTCGACGGCCTGCTCGGCGCAGGGGCATGACCGACACCGCCGCCGACGACACGGAGCTGTTCGTCAAGATCTGCGGTGTCACCTCGGAGGCCGACGCCCTCCTGGCCGTGGGTATGGGCGCGTCGGCGGTGGGCTTCATCTTCGCCCCGTCACCCCGGCAGATGGCACCTGCTGCGGTGGCCGACATCGTGAAGCGCCTGCCCCACGAGACGGTCACCGTCGGCGTCTTCCGGGACGAGTCGCCCCGACGGGTGGTCGAGATCGCCGGGCGCATCGGTCTGCGGGCCGTGCAGCTCCACGGTCACGAGTCGGCCGAGGACACGCGTTGGGTGGCCGAGCGGCTGCACTGGACCATCAAGGCCTTCCCGGCGGGACACCCCAACATCGAGCGCTTCACCTCCTATGGCGCCCGGACCCTGATGGTCGACGGACCCAACCCCGGTTCCGGCGAGCTGTTCGATTGGCGCCTTGCGGAGGGCGTCGTCGACCCGTCACGCCTGCTCGTCTCGGGCGGCCTCCGTCCCGACAACGTGGCGGCAGCCATCGCCCATCTCCGTCCGTGGGGGGTCGACGTGGCGACCGGGGTGGAGTCGTCCCCCGGAGTGAAGGATCCCGGGCGGATGCGCGACTTCGTCGCCTCCGCCCGTGAGGCGGCACGCCAGGTGGCCGCCGACCACGGCGGAGTCGGTGAGCCGGACGACGTCACCGGGCCCCGCCGGTCGACCGACCTGTTCGACTGGCAGGACGACGCATGATGCGCCCCCGGGCCGACGAGCCCGTACCCGGTGCGTCACCCCAGGGCACTGGGCCCCTCCCCATCCACGAACGACAGTGAACGGCAGCCGATGACGACAGACACGACCACTTCCGGACCCATCATGGGCGACCCGGGCCCCACCGGACGGTTCGGCGACTTCGGTGGGAGGTACGTGCCTGAAGCGCTGGTACCGGCCTGCGTCGAGCTGGAGGAGGCGTTCCGGGACGCCTGGGCCGATCCGGCGTTCCGGTCCGAGCTCGACGGCATCCTCCGCAACTACGGCGGTCGCCCGACCCCGGTGACGGTGTGCGGCCGCCTGTCGGACCAGCTCGGGGTGCGCGTCCTGTTGAAGCGCGAGGACCTCGCCCACACCGGGTCCCACAAGCTCAACAACGTCATCGGCCAGGGCCTGCTGGCCCGACGGATGGGCAAGCACAAGCTCATCGCCGAGACGGGCGCCGGCCAGCACGGCGTGGCCACGGCCACCGCCGCGGCGCTCTTCGGCATGGAGTGCACCGTCTACATGGGTGAGGTCGACACGGTGCGCCAGGAGCTCAACGTGTTCCGCATGGAGCTGCTCGGGGCGTCGGTCGTGCCGGTCATGAGCGGGAGCCGGACCCTCAAGGATGCCGTCAACGAGGCCATGCGCTCCTGGGTGGCGGCGGTGGACGACACCCACTACTGCCTCGGCTCGGTCATGGGACCGCACCCCTATCCGTGGATGGTCCGGGAGTTCCAGCGGGTCATCGGCGACGAGGCCCGTGCACAGTGCCGGGCTCTGCTCGACGGGGGCGATCCGGACGTCGTCGTGGCCTGCGCCGGTGGCGGCTCCAACGCGGCGGGCATCTTCGCCGGGTTCGCCGACGCCACCTCCTCCGAGCTGGTGGCGGTCGAGGCGGCCGGTGGGGCGGCGGTCACCACCGGGATCCCGGGCGTGCTCCACGGCATGCGGAGCGCCCTCATCCAGGACGAGGAGGGCCAGATCCTCGAGGCGGAGTCGATCTCGGCCGGGCTCGACTACCCCGGCATCGGTCCCGAGCACGCCCACCTGGCCGATCTCGGCCGGGCCCGCTACGAGGCCGCCGGAGACGAGGCGGTGCTCGAGGCGTTCCAGCTGCTGGCCCGAACCGAGGGGATCCTCCCGGCGCTCGAGTCTTCGCACGCGCTGGCCTGGGTGGTGGAGGCCAGCGCGTCGGGCGAGCTGGCCTCCGGGTCGACCGTCCTGATCAACCTGTCGGGCCGCGGGGACAAGGACGTCGCCCAGGTGCGCGACATCCTCCGGGGGCGGGCATGACGGCGGTTCCGTCGACCCGTGTACCGGGCACGCTCGAAGCGACCCTCCGAGCCAGTCGTGACGCGGGCCGCAAGCTCCTGGTGCCGTACCTCACGGGCGGGCTCGACGACGAATGGCTGCTGGTCCTGGAGGCGTTGGCCGGAGCGGGCGCGGACGCCATCGAGGTCGGCATCCCCTTTTCCGATCCGATGATCGACGGTGCCGTCATCCAGGAGTCGTCCCTGCGGGCCCTGCAGCGCGGCAGCACGCCCGAAGGTGTCCTGGCCGACCTCAGCCGGGTCGACGTCGGGGTCCCACTGGTGGTCATGACGTATTACAACCTCATCTACCGGGCCGGCCACGAGCGCATCGCCGGGTCCATGCAGCAGTCACACGTGCGTGGGGCCATCATCCCCGACCTGCCCCTGGAGGAGGTCGGTGGCTGGGCCGAGGCGGCGGACGGTCACGACGTGGCCACGGTGCTGCTGGTGGCCCCGTCGACGCCGGACGAACGGATCGCCGCCATCTGCGAGCGGGCCCGGGGCTTCGTCTACGCCGTCGGTCGGATGGGCGTCACGGGCGAGCAGGCCGTCCTGGCCGACTCGGCCCGTGAGGTGGCACTGCGTATCCGGGCCCACACGGACCTCCCGGTGTGCGTCGGTATCGGCGTCTCCACCCCGGAGCAGGCCGCAGCCGTGTGCGAGGTGGCCGACGGCGTGGTCGTGGGCTCCGCACTCGTGCGTCGGCTGCTCGAGGGCGCCGGGCCCGAGGGTGCCGCGGACTTCGTCGGGTCGCTGCGGGCCGCAATGGACGCCGGCTGACCGGACGGACGCACGATCCTCTGTCCGGACGGTGCCTCCGGGTACCGTTGGCACGTCAGGATCGACGAATGACGGAAAGCGGGGGTCGGTGACCACGACAGACGACGCTGGTTCCTCGGCGGGGACGACCGGACAGCAGGCGCCGACCGGCTCGCCGACACCCGGCGCCGGGCCGACCGAGGAGTATTTCCCGCCACAGGAGCCGAGGATCGGTGCCTCCACCCTGTGGCTCCTGTTGGCCGGGTTCCTGGTCGCCGTGTTCCTGGTGGCCGTCCTGGTCGGCGCCGTCCGCCACTGGGTGGCCCTGCACACCGGGATCGTCCACGGCGGCCCCGACGAGTTCTACAACTTCTGGTCGGGGTTCGGCTCCGACCTGGGCGAGGTCACGCTGATCAGCGCGGTGGGCATCGGTGTCTACACCGGCGTCCGCAAGGTCAACTGCCACACGAAGGGCTGCTGGCGGATCGGCCGTCATTCGCTCGAGGGCACGCCGTACATCCTGTGCCGGCACCATCATCCGAGCGTGCCGTCCACGGGCGCCACCCACGAGCACATCCTCGAGCAGCACCGGCGCTACAAGGAATCCCACGGCAACTGAGTCCGGGGCCGGTCCGACGAGCTGCCGCCCACAGGCCACGGGCCGCAGCCCCGTGGGCGGTGCTCAGGTCCGCAGGGCCCACACGGTCCGACATGCCATGGGCAGGTCGACCTGTCCGTCCGTCGCACGGTCGGCCGCGGCGGCACGGACGAACTCGGTCAGACCGTCCCGGACGGACGGGTCGTCGGTCAGCACCCCGGAGTACGTACCGAGCAGTCCCGCGATCTGGTGCGGTGTCCTCGGCCAGGTCCACCGGTGGACATCGCTGGAGGTGGCGGAAAATGGCAGTGACGCGGGCAGGGCGACGACTCGCCGGGACGGGTCACCGGATCCGCTCTGGCTGACCTGCATGCGCAGCTCGGCCAGCCATCCCGCGGACCCGTAATCGACACTGTTCCAGAGCACGACGAGTCGTCCACCGGGTCGGAGCACACGGGCGAACTCGGCGGCGGCACGGTCGTGGTCGAACCAGTGCCACGCCGAGCTCACGGTGACCAGGTCGCCGGAGCCGTCCGGTAGCGGGAGGGCTTCGGCGGTCCCGGTCACCACGCGGACTCCCGGTGACCGGGACCGCAGCACATCCGCCATCCGGAGGTCCGGCTCCACGGCGGTGACGTGGGCACCGAGGTCGCCGAGGAACCGCGAGAGCAGCCCGGTGCCGGCGGCGACGTCGACGGCGTCGGCACCGTCGACGTCGCCGAGGCTCCCGGCCAACCCTGCCGGCGGTGGCGGGCGGTAGGCGTCGTAGTCGTCAGCCACCGCGCCGAAGCTGGAGGCCCGGACGGGATCAGGTCGGGACGTCGGCATGGCGTCGAGACTACGACGGCGGTCGGCCCGTCCGTTCGGCGGTCACCCCGGGAAGGCGGTCAGACCGACAGCCCGGGAAGGGTCGACAACCCGGCGACGTCGGTCACGCTCCCGCCGGATCCGGGGATGCTCCCGTAGTACGGCGCGTTGTAGCCGAAGATGCCACCGTCGGCGGCGACGAGCCAGTAGCCATCACCGTCGCTGGTGGAGGCCATACCGACGATGGGCTGGGCGAGGACGAGGTTGCCCGCCGATCCGTGGAACGTGGCATCGCCGTAGTTGAACACGCCCCCGTCCGAGGCGACGAACCAGTAGCCCTTGCCGTCGAGCGTCGGGGTCATGCCGACGACGGGCTTGTTGAGCTGGATGTTCCCGGTCGAACCGTAGAAGGGGGCGCCCCCGAAGGCGAAGATGCCGCCGTCCGCCGCCACGAGCCAGTAGCCGCCGTCGGGCGACGGCGCCATGCCCACGATCGGCTTGTTGAGGGCCGTCCCGCCCATCGATCCGGAGAAGGTGGCGTCCCCGAAGGCGAAGATGCCGCCGTCGGAGGCCACCAGCCAGTACCCCTTGCCGTCCGTGGTTGCCGCCATGCCCACGATCGGCTGGTTGAGGTGCGTGCCGCCCATCGACCCGTAGAAGTGGGCGTCGCCGTAGGCGAAGATCCCACCGTCGGCGGCGACCATCCAGTAGCCACCACCGTCCGCGGTCTGCGCCATGCCGACCACCGGTTGGTTCAGCCTCGTCGCCGACAGGTCACCGAGGTAGACGAGGTAGTTGTCGTTGCCGAACGCAGAGACGAACCCGTCGGCCTCGTAGGGGTAGTAGCCCGAGTGCGGCGTCGTCGGTACCGCCTTGTAGGGCATGGCTGCGTACAGGTACTCGCCGGGTTGCGACCCGATGCAGACTGCCTGGACGGCTGCCGACAGCACGATGCCACTAACTTCGGTCAGCTGGTCGATCTGTACCTGCACCGCCTCGGCCGTCGTCCCGCTGACGCACGAGAGCACGCTGGCGGACCCGGTGTGACCCGTCCCGTAGATCTGTCCGACGGCGAGCGGCACTGCGTCGTTGCCGGTGCTGACGTCCACCGGGATCGTGGTCGTCCCGACCCCGGGCACGTCCGCCGTCATCTGGATCGACAGCGAGGAGCCCGTGCCGCTGGCGTCCGTGGGCGCCGCCACGGAGCCCGGCGCCTGGAAGAAGTTGTCGCTGGGGTCGTAGCTCTCGACATAGCCCTCCGAAAGCGGCGCCACCGGGGACGTGATGTGGCTGCCGGCCCCCGACTGCGCCGGTGTGGCGTGGGTGTGCAGGGCCCGCTGGGGGTGGCCCTCGGCGCCGGCTGCGCCCGCGGGTGCAGGCGCCAGGATCAGTGCGCAGCCGAGGGCGAGCAGGGTGCCGAACAGGGTCAGGGGTGTACGTCGCATGGCTGGACTGTAGTGAGCGAAGCGGCGACGGCTGGGGATCTGCTGGCAACCCATGTGGCGACGGTGCCCCGTCCCGTGGACCCACCCGTGCTCGTCCACGCTCGGGCTGGGACGGGTCCGGTGCGTGGCACACCTGCCGGTGTGGGGCGACGATCAAGCGGCGGATAGCGCCACCGGAATCCATCCCATTCCCCGACTGCACCCAGAGGCGGGATCGACGACCGGTGGGAGTCCGCACTCCTGCCCGGCGACGGTGCGTCCGTCCCGTTCTGGGCGGATGGCCCGCTGCAGCGTGGCGGGCATCAGTTCCGATGATGCGGACCCGGTCAACCGCGCGAGTGTCAGGTGGAGATGCCCGGCAACGTCGAGATGCCCACCACGGCGTAGGCGCCCCCGGTGCCGGCCACCATGCTGCCGTCCTGCGGAGCATCGCCGTAGCCGTAGATCCCTCCGTCCTGTGCGGCCAGCCAGTACCCCGCGCCGTCAGCGGTCGACGCAATGCCGACGATGGGCAGCGCAAGGTCCAGGTTGGCGGCTGAGCCGTGGAACGTGGCGTCGCCGAAACTGAAGACACCGCCGTCGGAGGCGGCGAACCAGTAGCCCGCTCCGTCTGGCGTCCGTGCGATTCCGACGACCGGCTTGTTGAGCACGAGGTTCCCGGCGGAGCCGTAGAAGGCGGCGTCGCCGTAGGCGAAGATGCCGCCGTCGGCGGCCACCAGCCAGTAGCCCTTGCCGTCTGCGGTTGACGTCATACCGACGACGGGCGCGTGCAGCGGGAGGCTGGCGGCCGAGCCGTGATAGGTGGCGTCACCGAAGGCGAAGACGCCGCCGTCTGCGGCAACCAGCCAGTACCCCTTGTCGTCCGGCGTCGCCGCCATGCCCACGATCGGCTCATTGAGGTGGACGCCTTCCCCGACGGTCGAGCCGAAGAAGCGGGCGTCACCGAAGGCGAAGACGCCCCCGTCGGATGCGACCAGCCAGTAGCCGCCACCGTCGGACGTCTGGGTCATGCCGACAACGAGCTGATTCAGCGGGAACGACGAGAGGTAGCCGGCATTCCCGACGAAGACGAGGTCGCCGAGGTAGGCGAGGTAGTCGTCGTTTCCGAACCCGGCAATCGAACCACCCGCCCCGACGGAGTAGTACCCCGCGTGGGGTGTGGTCGGGATCGCCCGGTACGGAATGGCGGCAAACAGACCACCACCCAGGCCTGGTCCAAGACACGTTGCCTGGACCGCTGCGGCGGTGACGACGCCGGCGACTTCGGTGAGTTGGTCGATCCGGACCTGCACCGTATCCGCCTCCGCGTCACCGCTGTGGCAGGTCAGCACGCGTGCGGTGCCCGTGTAGCCGGAGCCATAGGACGTGCCGACCTGGAGCGGTTGCGCGCTCGCCACCTCCACCGCCACATCCGTCGGTCCGGCCAGGGGCTCGTTGACCGTCATCTGGATGTCGAGCGTCTTGCCGACGCCACTCGGGTCGGTCGGAGCGACGGTGACCGTTCCTTTGGCGACGGTGGGTCGGCCCTGGCGGTCGACGTACTCGGCGTAGCCCTGGCTGAGCGGAGGAACCGGTGAGGTGATGTGGCTGGTTCCCCCCGCCCCGGCCGCGACGGAGTCAGCGGGAAGGGCGTGTGCCACCTGCCCGGCTGCGCCGGCAGGTGGAGACGGAGCGAGCACCACTGCGGATGCACCGAGGCAGAGTGCGGTCAGCGTGGTTCGGATCCGGCGCATCTCCAGAACCTAGCCCCTGTCCTCGTCGCCGACCCGGGTCCCGGCGCAACCCCCGTGGAGCCCGCTCAGTCCCGGTCGGGCCGGATGATCCGATAGAGAGCCCGGAGCATGGACCTGCGACGACGGGGGTGCTCGTGGGCCTCGAGGCGTTTGGCGATCAGCTCGCGGCGCTCCTGGAGGTCGCGGAAGGTGATGGCGTCCGTCTCCTCGGTGAAGCCCATGGCGGCGCGGTAACCGTCCAGATCGATGGTGTCCGTCGTCACCTCGAAGCCGACCTCGCGGGCGATGCGCTCGCCGTGGTGCTCGGTGAAGTACGTGACGACCGCCAGGATCTCTCCCAGGATGTCGACGTCGGGCGCCATGGTGGCCATGGCGCCGTTGAGGAACAGCATGTTCTTGACGAACAGCATGAGTTCCTTCGGCAGTCTGGCCCCGTAGCCCAGGAGCGCCTTGGTCACCTCGCGTACCTCGGCCATCATCTCCTCGGCCGTCAGCGTGGTGGGATCGACGGGCGGACGATCGAGGTTGAGGTCCCGGATGACCGCGTCGATGTCGGAGTCGGCCGGCAGCGCACCGAGGTCACGGAGCGCCTCGACCTGGAGGAACACATTGTTCGTGCTGGCCCCCATCTGCAGTCGCAGGAACGCCTGGCGCTTCTTCTCGTCCAGGCGGGCCGTGATCCCGAAGTCGAGCAGCGCCACCGTGCCGTCGGGCTGCACCAGCAGGTTGCCGCCATGCAGGTCACCGTGGAAGACGCCGTAGAGCAGTGCGCCCTCGAGGAAGGCGATCAGGCTGGAGCGCAGGACGGCCGCCGTGTCGATGCCGGCGTCGCGCATACCTGCGGCGTCACTCCAGGGGAAGCCGTGCAGGTGCTCCATGACCAGGACCCGCCGGGTCACCAGTTCGGGGTGCGGGCGGGGCACGACCACGGTGCGTTGGCCGGTGCCCGCGAAGACCTCGGCGATGTCCAGCATGTTCTGGGCCTCGAGCCGGAAGTCGAGTTCCTCCACGATCGTCTCGGCGAACAGCTCGACCAGCGCGGGCGGGTTGGTCAGCGCGGCAACGGGGATCCGCCCGACCAGGAACGGAGCGATCCAGGCCATGGCCGAGATGTCGAGACGCACCAACGGTGCCACCCGGTTGCGCTGGACCTTGACCACCACCCGCTCGCCCGACCGCAACGTGGCCGCGTGGACCTGCGCGATGGACGCCGAGGCGATGGGCTTGCTGTCGAACGAGGTGAACACCTCGGCCAGCGGCCGGCCGAGGTCCTCCTCCACGGTGCGCCGGACCACCGGGAACGGCTCCGGGGGAACCCGGTCACGCAGGAGGAGGAACTCCTGTACCAGCTCCTCGGGGAAGATCCCCTCGCCCGACGAGATGATCTGACCGAGCTTGATGTAGGTGGGTCCGAGATGCTCGAAGGCCGGCCGCAGCCGACGCGACAGGCCGGCGCGCGACTCGGGCGTGCCCCGTTCCTTGGCTCCCCAGGTCAGGAGCGGGATCCCGAGGCGCCACGCCACGGTCAGGACCCGTCCGAGGGACGGCAGGTGCTGTGGGTGGACGAGGACACGGGCCAGGTCCGCCGCCTGGCGCCGCAGTGTGTCGACGTCCGGTTCGCCGGCCACGCCGGAGCGCCACGGCATGGCGTCCGGGTCGACGATCCAGGGCGGGTGAGGGGTGAACGCACCGAGTACGAGGTCGGCCGGCGCCCCTGGCGGGGGGGCGGGAAGGGGGGCGGCAGGGTCGATCATGGGGACCCCACGCTAGAGGGACGCGCGTGCCCGATGGACGCAGGCACCACCGGGTGTCGGACCGGTTCCCTAGGCAGGGGAGATGACCAGGCAGCCGTTGTGCCCACCGAATCCGAAGGAGTTGGAGAGGATCGGACCCGGTTCCCACGGGCGCGCCGCAGCGGCCACCACGTCGAGATGGATCTCGGGGTCGGGTTGCTCGTAGCCGAGTGTCGGCGGAATGCTCTTCCGGTCGATGGTGAGGACGCAGGCCACCGCCTCGATGGCGCCGCTCGCACCGAGACCATGGCCGGTGGCGCCCTTGACCGAGGTCACGGGCGGCGAGTCGGGGCCGAAGACCTTGCCGATGGCATCGGACTCCGCCTGGTCGTTGAGCGGCGTCGAGGTGCCGTGGGCATTGATGTGGCGTATCTGGGCGCTGGTCAGTCCGGCGTCGTCCACGGCCAGCTGCATGCAGGCGGCGGCCCCGGACCCGCCGGGGGCCGGGGCGGTGATGTGGTGGGCGTCGGCGGTGCTGGCCGCGCCGGCCAGCTCGCCGTAGATGCGCGCACCGCGTGCCACCGCCCGGTCCCAGTCCTCGAGCACCAGCGCGCCGGCGCCCTCGGTCATGACGAAGCCGTCGCGTCGGACGTCGAAGGGCATCGAGCGTCCCGTGGTGGAGAGGGCCGTCATGTTGGCGAACGCCGCGATCCCCACGTTGGTCATGCCGGCTTCGGCGGCTCCGCCGATGGCCACATCACACCGCCCCGATGCCACCAGTCGAGCGGCGTGGGCGATCGAGTGGGCACCGGCGGCGCAGGCGGTGATGACCGTCTCGGACGGACCGTGCCACCCGAGCCGCATCGACACGGCGGCGGCCCCGGCGTTCGACATCATCATCGGCACGAGACGGGGGGACACCCGACGCGCCCCCTTCTCCGCATAGACGAGGATCTGGGTCTCCAGGCTCTGCAGTCCGCCGACGCCGGTGCCCATGATCACCCCGGAGCGTCCCGGGTCGGCGTCGAGCTCCCCGGCGTCGGCCAGCGCCATCTCGGCCACCGCCACGCTGAACTGCGCGAAGCGGTCGAGGGTGCGGGCCTCCTTGGTGGAGAACCACTGGTCGGGTTCGAAGTCGGGAACCCGGCGCTCACCATCCGGCGCCGGCCCGTGCAGGCCGGTCCAGAACGCGTCCGCCCCGGCTCCGACCGAGGAGACCACGCCGATACCGGTGATGGCCACCCGGCGTCCACTGACCGGCCCGTCCGGGCCGAGGCCCAGCAGCATCAGAGTTTGGCGGCGATGAGGTCGTAGGCCTGGCCGATGGTCTCGATGCCCTCGAGCTCGGTCTCGTCGACCGAGACGTCGAAGGTCTCCTCGAGCGCCATCACGAGCTCCACCAGGTCCAGCGAGTCGGCGTCCAAGTCCTCGGCGAAACGGGCGTCCCGGGTGATCTTGTCCTCGGGGACCTGCAGCACCTCCACGGCGCATCCCTTGAACTTCTCGAACGTCTCGTCGTTGCTCACTACGTCTCCTTGGTCTCTGTCGTTGTGCTGCTCGGTTGCGGCGGTCGCGCCCGTGGTCGACCCCGGGGGGTCAGAGGCCCATCGCCAGGCCGCCGTCCACCGGGAGCACGGCTCCGGTGACGTACCCGGCTCCGTCGGAGGCGATGAAGCCGACGACCTCGGCGATCTCCTCGGGCCGCGCCACCCGTCCCAGGGGGACCTGGGCGGCGTACTCGGCCCGACGGGCCTCGTCGAGTCCGGCCAGCATATTCGTTTCGACCAGGCCCGGAGCCACGACGTTGACGGTGATCGCCCGACTCGCCACCTCGCGGGCCATGGAGCGGGCCATACCCACCAGCCCGGCCTTGGAGGCCGCGTAGTTGGCCTGGCCGGCCGAGCCGATGAAGGCCCCGATCGACGAGATCATGACCACCCGGCCACGGTGCAGGCGGAGCATCTTGGTGAGCGCCCGCTTGGTGACCCGGAACACCGCCGTCAGATTGGTGTCGATCACCTCGGACCAGGCGTCCTCGGACATGCGCAGCACCAACCCGTCACGGGTGATTCCGGCGTTGGCCACGAGGACCTCGACCGGTCCCCAGGCCTCTTCGACCACACCGAATGCGGCGTCGACCTGGGCGGCATCGGTCATGTCGCAGGTCAGCGACAGGAAGCGGTCGGGTCCGAGCCCGGGATCGCGTTCGGGCGCACCCGTGCGCGAGGTGACGGCGACCCGGTCACCCCGGGCCAGGAACCATTCGGCACAGGCCAGGCCGATGCCCCGGGAACCTCCCGTCACCAGCACCACCCGCGGGCCCTCGGTCACCACCGGCCTGCTCACGAACCGGCTCCTCTCGTGCGGATCCACGCCACCGGCTGGCCCTCGACCACCCGCTCGCCCCGGACGGCGAGCCACCGGACGAGGATGCCGTCGAACGGGGTGCGGACCTCGGTCAGTCCCACGGTCCCGACCTGGTCGCCGACGGCCAGCAACGACCCCGGCTCGGCGCCGGCCCCGCTGCCGGGGGCGGCGTTGGCCTCCGCCAGCGCGGTGCTCTCCAGCGCGGCGAGGTGCACGGCCGGCTCGAACACCCCCGGCGCCGGGCTCACCACCACCCGCTCGGAGGTGTAGAGGTGCTCACCCTGCCCGTCCGGACCGGGAGCGGCCCACTCGTCGCCGCCGGACAGGGTGTCCATGAGCTTGTCGAGGTCGTCGGGAGCGGCCACCGGCACGCCCCGCACATCAGGTGTGGCCCTACGCACCATTCCGGTCAAGACGCCTCCCGGTCCGAGTTCGATGATCAAGGTCGCGCCCCTGCCGCTCAGCACTTCGAGGGTGTGCTTCCACCGCACCGGGCTGCACAGCTGCGCGGACAGGAGGCCCGGCCACTCGGCGGCGTCGGTGTGGACGCGCGCGTCGACGTTGGCCACGACGGGGACCTCGGGGGCATGGAAGGTGACGGTGTCGAGCCGTTCGCGCAGGCGCGCGCGGGCCGGGAGCATCATCGGGGTGTGGAACGCCCCGGACACCGGGATGGGGAGCACCTTGCGGGCCCCGAGCTCCTTGGCGTGCCCGGTGGCGAGGGCGATACCCTCCTCGGTCCCGGCGATGACGACCTGGCCCGGGGCGTTGTAGTTGGCCACCCAGACGTCCGACTCGGCCCGCTGGCAGGCAGCCTCGGCATCGTCGTCGGCGATCCCGATGAGGGCGGCCATGGTGCCCGGTCTGGCATCGGCCGCCTCCTGCATGGCGTCACCGCGCTCGATCACCAGTGACGTCCCGTCCGACAGGGACAGGGCGCCGGAGGCCACCAGCGCGGTGTACTCGCCCAGGCTGTGTCCCGCACACGCCCCCGGGGTCAGTCCCAGTCGCTCGACGGCGTCCAGCACCACCAGGCTCATCACGAAGGTTGCGAGCTGCGCATTGGCCGTGCGGGTGAGTTCCTCCATGGGGGCGTCGAGCAGGAGGGCGGTCAGGTCGCGCCCGGCGATCTCGGAGGCCTCGGCGGCCACCTCCCACGAGGGGTGGTCGACCCAGGCATGGCCCATGCCGGATCGCTGGGACCCCTGTCCCGGGAAGGTAAAGGCCAGCACCCACAGGCTCCTCTCACGACGGTGCGGGCGTCGGAACGCCCGGTTGACGGCCCAGTGTGTCACGGTGGTGGCCGGAATCGGTGGTTCGTCACCCGCACCGTCGTACGCCGGGCCCGGATGCGTCCCCTTCCGGCGACCCGTCTACGCTCGCCGGATGGACGGCGGCGTCGACATCCCGGACAGGCCCCCGCAGGGATGGTTCGCCGACCCGTTCGGCGCGTACGAGTCCCGCTGGTTCTCCCAGGGCACGCCCACGGCACTCGTGCGCGACGGGCGCAGGGAGTCCCAGGATCCGCCGCCCGAACCGGTGTGGAACGGCCGCCTGGCCCCCGCACCGGTCGCTCCGGGGTCGGAGGGGGTCGGTGACGACCTGCTGCGATCCGGTGACCAGGGACCGGAGTTCGAACCGGGCAGCCAGTTCGGCTTCCTGGGGGACCCCGCGCTCCCGGGCCAGGTCGGCGCTCCCACCACGGCGGCACAGGCAGCCGGCGGGCTGCCGATGTTCGCACTGCGGGGTGGACGGCCACCGCCGACGCCGAAGCGCCTCATGACCTACCGCTGGATCGCGCTGGGGCTGGCCTTCGGGTGGACGGTGCTGCTGGCTGCGCTGATCCTCTCGGCCCCGACGAACACCCATCGCGCCGGTGACCACGCCACGACCACCAGGCTCTCCTCCTCGGACCCCGTCGGCGTGGTCCTGTTCATCGTGTTCCTGCTGGCGTGTTGCGGGGTGACGGGCGTCAGCCTCCTCCGCCGCGTCCGGACCGACTCGGAGGCGGCCGGCCGGTCCGGCTACGTGGTGGCCGGACTGCTGGTCGTGCTCGGCGTCCTCTCGCTCGCCAGCATCGGCCTGACCCTGATCATCCTGGCCTTCACCCTCTGGGTCGTGGCGAGGCCCATGAAGCGACCCCACCGACTCCCGGGCGATCGGCTCGTGTGAAGGGACCGCCCGGTCAGCGCTCGCGGTCGAGGTCGGCCTCGAGCCGGGCCGGACGCAGGCGGTAGTAGATCTCACACAGACCCAGGCCGAGTCCCCAGGTGAGCAACCCCCACACCACCATCCACAGGCTGTAGCCCCAGAGGTGCCGGCGGTCGTGGTGGTGGAAGAGGAGGTCGGCCACCGCCAGCTCGGGTACGTGCCAGTAGTGGGCCAGGAGGTAGTACACGGCATAGGGCGCGGCCAGGCAGATCCCCCAGCGGACCCACGTGTCGGGGCGCGCCCAACGACCGCGCAGGCCGAGGGGCCGGAACGGGAGCAGTACCGACAGGAGCGAGCCGAACCCCGACCACACGGCGATGACCGCCAGGTCGCGCACCAACGCGATCGGGATGGAGTCCGGTGGATGGGCGACGGTCAGGCGGAGCACGACCGACGACAGGAGGATGGGCGGGGCCAGGACCAGCAGGATCGACAGGTTCTTGAGGAACAGGACGCGCCATGCGGTGTCGCCGGCCCGGAACGAGGAGGCCGCCCGTTCGGCGTCGAAGCCGAGCTGGTTGCAGTTGAGGGTGCTGGCGAGCACCCAACCGGCCAGCGAGGTGGCGAACCCGCTGACCCGGACATCGTCGGTGTGGTGGTTCCACGTGGTCAGCACCACCGCCGGGACACCGATGGCCAGGTTGAGGGCGACCTGGGCGATCCACCCGAGTCGCTTCGTGAACGTCCAGCGGATCTCGTCGATGACGTCGCGCACCAGGCCCAGCCGCGGCTCGAGCGCGACGACACCGGTCGCGGTGGCCGGTGCAGGTGCCACGGAGTCTCCGGGCGCGTCGGTGGGGGGGCGGTCGACGAGGGCCACACCGGAACATCGGCAGGTTCCCGTCCGAACACGAGTGTCGACGTCGGGACCGCTCGGTCCCGATCGTGCCCGGGGCGGGATTCGAACCCGCACACCCTTTCGGATAGTGGATTTTGAGTCCACCGCGTCTGCCATTCCGCCACCCGGGCAGGTGGTGTGGTGCGGGCACGACGCTACAGCCGGCCGCATCCTCTCAGCGACGCTCGCCAGATGGCGAACGTGGCGGGCTACGGCTGCGGCGTTCGCGTCGGGACGTGCTCCGGCCGGAAGACTCGGGCCGATGGGAGCCGGGAGCCGATGTCGACCGTGACGACCGGGAGGTAACCGTGGGCCGAGCGGGACGCGTCCGCACCGACCGCGAAGGCGAGAGGGAGCCGCACCGGAAGACCTCTGGCGATGAGTTGGTACGCGATGGCCGGGTAGGCGGCCGACGAAATGGCTACCGAGGATGTTCCGGTCAGCTCCAACTCGAACGGCCGGTGTGGTGCGACGTCGACGACCGCCGTTGCAGCGCGGTCGGAGAGTGCACCCACGTCGGGGCCGCCCTGGACGGACAACGAGTTCGGAACGGAACCCGCGTCGACGACGGTCACTCCTACGGAGAGTCCGACGAGACCCACCGCACAGAGGGCAACCATGATCGAGTTCAGCTTGCGGGAGGTGGAACCGCCCATGCGGGGTCCGAGCGCGCTTCTGGCGACGACGACGATTCCTGCCACTGCTGCCCCGGTGGCAGCCGTGCCAACCGGCCAGTAGAGGACGCCGAGGTAGACCAATTCGAACGCATCGTTCGAGGGCGTCTGGGCGATCGTGATGACGGTCATCACCGTGGCAGCGACCGAAACCCACAAGAGCGCAGCCACAGCAGGCCGGTGGATGGCACTGCACCAGAGACCCAGAACGACCAGAACCACCAGTGTGGCGATGCCATGCCACGGGGCTCCGTGGAACGTGGTGCCGAAGATCGAAAGAAATGCGCCCGATCCCGTCGTCGGCAGGCGATGGGCCCACGAGTACGGCGGCCAACTCGCGGCGCCCAGTCCCTGCAATGCGTGGGCGTAGCCGATCCGGCTCCCGGCTGCCGTAGACGAACGCCACAGGAGCGTCAGGTTGCCCGGATGGCCCGAGAATCCGTTGATGAGGGATGGCAGCCACAACAGGAGCCCGACCACCAGTCCGACAACCACCGGCTTGGTCGGTCGACCACCCGCAGCCTGGTGCGGCTCGCTCCTTCGGACCGGATCGCTTCGCATCTGACGTGATCTCATGACCAGGGCCAGCATCGGGCTCAGCGCACACACGCCCACTGCGGTAAGAGCAAAGACCACATGTGCCTGCGCCGAGATGCTCGCCGCCACGACGCAGCCGGGCCACCACCTCCATCGACCGGCGCCGGTGGCCCAGGCGCAGGCAAGGGCGGCGACCAGCCAGAGTGCACCTTGCCACGGCGTCCAGGGGAGGTTCATGAGCACGGCCGTCTCCGTGGTGACCAGGGTCAACGCCACGGCTGCCGCACCGAGCGCTCCCCACGTCGAACCGGCGGCCCAGCCCGCCTCGACCGCAAGGGCGATCGCGGCCAGGGCGATCACGGTCGATCCCCACAAGGTGCCTTGGGACGGATCGATGTGGACGGGGACCGCCAGAAGCCATGACAGCGCTGGTCCCGGAGCGAATGCCTGGTGCCCGAGCCCAGTGGTGTGGGTCGGGGCGCCGAGGAGCGTCGGGTGGGCGGAGAGGACATCCCACGCCCGCCATGCGACGACGGCGTCGTCAGACGTTGCACGCCATCCCGTGGCCATCGAACGGATGCAGAGGACGATCAGCGGGAGCTCAGCGGTGAGGTGACAGACGATCCGGACCAGTTGTGGACGGGGCCGTCGCGACGGCCAACCGGGTGTCGCCAGGTCGTCCGGACCGGCCGCCATGCCGTCGGCGACGTCATCGAGCCGGAGGGCGGTGGGCATGTCCGCCGAGGCTAGCGCTGGGTCGAATGCCGGCCGTGGCCCGTGGGGGCGCGGTCGGATGTCGATGCTGTCGTGCCGTCGACCTCGGGGCGCGTCAGCCCCCTTGGCGGAAGGGGGCTGACGGTGCTGCCTCGCTCCGGTCGACGGGTGGCGGAACCCGGACACATGAACGACTGATCCGATCGTACCGGATGCGGTGCCATTGCGAAACACCTGTTTACGGTTTCCGGTAATGAGCGACGGACCCGATGCGGCGGACCACAGCGGGTCGCGGCCGGGTGCGCTGCCATCTGTCCACCATCGCGTGGCGACGACCTCACCGTAGGCTCGCCCCATGGACGAGCGAATCGAGCCGCCACCCGGTCCGACCGCCGTCGCCTGGCGTCGCCTGGGTGAGGACGGAGGCCTGCGCGTCCGATCGGCGCAGGTGCTGCAGGTGGAACTCCCTTTCCTCCGGCCGGTGACGACGGCGGTCGGCGTGCACCGCCATCGCCCACTGGTGCTGGTCCGGCTCGTCTGCCGGTCGGCCGACGGTGCGCTCGTCGAGGGATGGGGGGAGTGCGTGGCACTGGCCGACACCACCTATGACGACGAGGATGCGGCCGGCGCGTTCACCGCGCTGGGGGACGACCTCCTCCCCGCCCTTCTGGCGTCGGTGTCCCGGGACCACGGACTCCCATCGGTGGCGACGCTGCCGGAAGCCGTTCCGAGAGCCGACCGACCGCTGGCCTGGTCCGCGTTGGAGATGGCAGTAGGCGACGCCCACCTGCGGGCCGGCGGGCGCGCGTTGGCCGACGTCCTGGGTGTCACCGTCCGCCAGGTCGCACCCGGGGCCGTCCTGGGCCTCCCGACCACATCGGATGCCCTCCTGGCGGACCTCGGGCGTCTCCAGAGCCTGGGGTACGCGCGGGCCAAGGTGAAGGTGGCCCCCGGGATGGAACAGGTCCTCGTCGAAGCGCTCACCGACCGGGACAGCGGCGGGATCCCAGTCCAGGTCGACGCCAACGGTGCCTACGGCCCGACGACACTCGGTGGCCTCGACGAACTCGACCGCCTCGGGCTCCTCTGCATCGAACAACCGCTCGACGACGACCTGGAGGGTCTCCGTGCCCTGGCCTCCCGGCTCACGACACCGGTCTGCCTCGACGAGTCGTTGACGTCACCGGCCCGTGTGGTCGAGGCGGTCACGACGGGTGCGTGTTCGGTGGTCTGCGTCAAACCGGCGCGACTCGGGGGGATCGCCGCCGCACTCGACGTCATCGACTGGTGCACCTCCGCCGGGGTGACCTGGTGGATCGGCGGGATGTTCGAGTCGGGCTTCGGTCGCCAGGTCCTCACCGTGCTCGGCGCGCTGCCCGGGGTCGGACTGCCGGGCGACCTGGCGCCGACGGCGACCTACCTCGGCGCAGACCTGGTCGGACCGCCAACCGTCACGCGTGCTCCGGGATCTGGTGCGTTGCACATCGACGTCTACGACGGTCCGGGCGTCGCTTCCTCTCCATCGGCGGACGCCGTCGAGGCGGTACTGGTCCGCCGAACCGAGGTGGTCGCTGCTCCGGGTTGACGGGCAAGGGGATGGCGCTGCGCCGACCGGGCGACCCCTTCGGGACACGTGCATCCGGAACTCCTCGATGTTTCTGTGGGATCCCGGTCCCGGCATGCGTACAATTGCCCTCCCATGCACCGGACCACCATCGAACGACGCCTGAGCGACGCCCACCAGCGGCTCGTGCGCGCCCGGGGTGAGCTGGCCGTCCTCGACGAGCAGCTCGTGGTGGTCAACGAGATTGCGGACGACACCCGACTCCGGGCCCTCGTGGCCGAGACGCCGGTGGCCGCCAAGGAGCACGACGAGGCCAGCCGGCAGGCGAGTGCCATGCTGCGGACCCGTCAGGCCCTCGTCGATCAGATCGCCGATCTGGAGCGTCGGCAGGACGATCTGCTCGAGCGACTCGTGGTCGGACCCGGTTGAGGTCCGCCGTCGGGCAGTATGTGGGGCGGACGGCCACAGCCGAGCCGCGTTGTTCCCCGTCGTGACCGGGTGGTCGTCGCTCGCTTCCGAGCTGCACGTCACCGCCCGGTGCAACAATCCCGAACCTGAGCAGGAGCGCCCATACCCGTGGCTAGGAGCGAAGACACCATGACCAGGCGAGTCGTCATCGCCGAGGACGAGGCCATCATTCGCCTCGACCTCAAGGAGATCCTCCTCGACGAGGGGTATGACGTCGTAGGGGAGACCGGCCGCGGCGACGATGCTGTGGAGCTCGTGCGCATCCACCAGCCCGATCTGGCCATCCTGGACGTCAAGATGCCTGGAGCCGACGGCCTCCAGGCCGCCCGCGACATCCGGGACCTCGACCTCAAGGTGGCCGTCCTGATCCTCACCGCCTTCAGTCAGCGCAACCTCATCGACGAGGCCCGCGAGGCCGGCGTGGCGGCCTACCTGGTGAAGCCGTTCCAGCGGATCGAGCTCATTCCGGCCATCGACCAGGCGGTCGCCCGGTGCGAACAGGAGTGGGCCATCGACGCCGAGGCGCGCCAGGCCGTCACCGACGGCATCGTCGGCCAGCAGGGCATGGCCGAGGACAAGCTGGAGACCCGCCGTCTGGTCGACGGTGCCAAGGGTCTGTTGATGGAGCGCCACGGGATGACCGAGTCGGATGCCTTCGCCTTCGTCCAGAAGACCGCCATGGGCACCCGCACCCGCATGGTCGACGTCGCCCGCCAGGTCCTCGAGGGGACGCTCGAGCCCTAGGCCGGAGCGGAGCGCAATGGCTGCCACCACGACGTCCGGACCCGTAGGCCCAGGAGCAGGCCGTCCGCTGATCCTCCTCGACGGTATGTCGTTGGCGTTCCGGGCCTACTTCGCCCTCCCGGACACCCTGAAGACCAGTGCCGGGGTCACCACCAACGCGGTCCACGGCTTCACCTCGATGGTGCTGAACCTGGTCAAGGACCATCATCCGGTCGGACTCGCCGTTGCCTTCGACCTGCCCGGCGGCACGTTCCGGGACGAGATCGTGGACGACTACAAGGGTGGCCGCAACGAGACGCCGGCCGACCTCCCTCCCCAGTTCGAGATGATCCGCGACGTGCTCGAGTCACTCGCCATCCCGGTGGTGGAGGCGCAGGGCTTCGAGGCCGACGACGTCCTCGCCACGTTGGCCTCCGAGGCACGCGACCGGGGCCACCCGGTCATCATCGTCACCGGTGACCGCGACTCCTACCAGCTCGTCGAGGACCCCTACATCCGGGTGTTGTACAACCGGCGTGGCGTCAGTGACTATGCGCTCTACGACGAGGCCGGCATCGCGGAGCGGACCGGGGTGACCCCCGACAAGTACCCGCTGCTGGCCTCATTGCGCGGCGACCCGTCCGACAACCTGCCCGGCGTCCCCGGGGTGGGGGAGAAGACGGCGGCCAAGCTGATCAACGAGTACGGCGACCTCGACAGTCTCTACGCCCACCTCGACGCGCTCTCGCCCAAGCTGCGCCAGAACCTGGCTGACCACGTCGAGCGGGTGCACCTCAACGCCGAGGTGATCCCCCTGGTGCGCGACGTGCCCCTCGACGTGGACGTGGAGGACCTGACCCTCGGAGGATGGGACCTGGAAGAGGCCCGTGCGGCGTTCGCCTCCCTGGAGATGAAAGGTGCGTGGACCCGTTTCGAGTCCGCCCTGCGCGACGGCCTGCTCGGCGTGCCTGGCACCGGTGGACTCGGGACCGGCGGTGGCGGTGCCTGGTCGGACGGCGGTCCCGGCGGGGCCGACGAGGTTCCGGCCGCGCCGGCGGTCGAGCCGACCTGGCTGGCCGAACCGGAGTGCGCCGTCCCGGTCGATGCCGACCAGGCCTGTGCGGACCTGGTCGCGCTGTTCGCCACTGTGCGGGCCGGCACGGGCAACGTCGCCGTCGCCCCCCTGTGGGAGGGAGATGGCGGCCGCACGCCCCTGCTGTCGCTGGCGCTCGTTGCCGAGGCCGCCGACGGTGACGCGGCACCGACTCCTGCGGTGTACCTCGGCCCCTACCCCGGTGGGCACCTCGTGGCCGAACCCCGGGTCCTCGCCGCACTGGCCGACGGATTCGGACCCTCCGGTGTCGGCGTCGTGGCCCACGACGCCAAGGAGCTGATGCGGACGCTCCTCCCGGCAGGTGTCGACATCACGGGCCTGGCCATGGACACGGCCGTGGCCGCCTACCTGCTCGATCCTTCCGACGACCGGTACCGGCTGTCCGACCTCGCACCCCGCCACCTCGGCGTGTCCGTCGACGACGGTGCGGCGGGCAAGGGCCAGGGGGCGTTCCTGCTCGAGGAGGGTGGCGACGACGGCGAGGCCACGGACGGGCCCGGCCTCGACCACACCGCCCTGGGGCTGGTCCGCCTGGCCGCCGTGCTCGCGCGTCTGCGTGCGCCGTTGCAGGCGGCGCTGGCGGACATCGGGGAGGGGGCACTGTTCGAGGACATGGAGCGCCCGCTCGTCCGGGTGCTCGCCCGCATGGAGGTGGTGGGCATCCCGGTCGACCGTGAGGTCCTGCGGTCCATCGCCATCGAGCTCACGGCCGAGTGCGAGTCGCTGGAATCGACCATGCACGAGCTGGCCGGCACTCCCTTCAACGTGAACTCGGTCAAGCAGCTGCGCACCGTCCTCTACGACGACCTCGGCCTGCAGCCGGGCCGCAAGACGAAGACCGGCTTCTCGACCGATGCCCGCACCCTCGAGTCCCTGCGCGGCCAGCACCCGATCATCGAGGTGCTGCTCCGCTACCGGGAGGTGGAGAAGCTGCGCTCCACCTACGGCGAGACCCTGGCCGCCGAGGTCGCCCCTGACGGCCGTATCCACGCCACGTTCCGCCAGACGGTCGCCCGCACGGGCCGGCTGTCGTCGGACCGACCCAACCTGCACAACATCCCGGTGCGCACCGACGAGGGGCGGCGGTTCCGCGAGGCCTTCGTCCCGTCCGCCGGCCGCCGGTTGCTCGTGGCCGACTACGACCAGGTCGAGCTGCGGGCCATCGCCCACCTGTCGGGCGACCCGGGTCTGACCGCGGCGTTCGCCGCCGGCGAGGACATCCACCGCACGGTGGCGGCGCGGGTGTTCGGGATCGACCGTGACGAGGTCACCCACGAGCAGCGCTCGACGGCCAAGATGGTCTCGTACGGCCTGGCCTACGGCATGGAGGCCTACGGGCTCTCCCAGCGGCTCGGCGTGCCCGTCGAGGAGGCCAAGGGCATCCTCGACGCCTTCTTCGGCGGGTTCCCGTCGGTGCGCGACTACATGGAGCGGGCGGTCGAGGAGGCCAGGACCAATGGGTACACGGTCACCTCGTTCGGGCGGCGGCGCCCGCTGCCCGACCTCGTCTCGTCCAACCACCAGGTACGCCAGGCCGCCGAGCGCCAGGCCATGAACGCCGGTATCCAGGGCCTGGCCGCCGACCTGTTCAAGATGGCCCTGATCCGGCTCGACTCCGGTCTCGAGGACGGCGGCTACCGTTCCGACCTGGTCCTCCAGGTCCACGACGAGGTCCTGGTGGACGTAGATCCGGAGGAGTCCGACGCCGTCGAGCAGCTCACGCTGACCGCCCTGACCGGTGCGGCCGAGCTCGATGTGCCGCTGAAGGTGGCGATGGCCTGGGGCTCGTCCTGGGCCGAGGCGAAGGGCTGAGCCGACCGTTCCGGGGGGCTCCGGCCCTGACCTGCGGCTGGGCCTCGTCGGTGCGGTAGTATTTCTTCCTTGCCGCAACGGTTGCGGCAGCTGAATTGCACGCCCCTGCGCACGGTCGTCCGGCCGTCGGGGGTGCTCCTGTCCGGAAAGCGAGCTACCTACCTGATGTCCGATACCCACGTCGTGCCCACCGGCACCGACCTGCTGTCCCCCGAGGCCATGGGCCACTTCGACGAAAACGGGGTCTACGTCCCCCGTTCGATCATCGAGGACGACCTCGGCGGAGGCTCCCTCGAGGACGCCATGGCCGGCACCATCGTCGAGTTCGAGGACGGTGACCTCGTCGAGGGCACCGTGGTCAAGATCGACCGTGACGAGGTCCTACTGGACATCGGATTCAAGTCCGAGGGCGTCATCCCCGTCCGTGAGCTGTCCATCCGCAACGACGTCGACCCCTCGGAGATCGTCACGTTGGGTGAGGCCGTCGAGGCCCTCGTCCTCCAGAAGGAGGACAAGGAGGGGCGCCTGATCCTCTCGAAGAAGCGTGCCCAGTACGAGCGAGCCTGGGGCACCATCGAGAAGCTCAAGGAGGCCGACGAGGTCGTCACCGGCCCGGTCATCGAGGTCGTCAAGGGCGGGCTCATCGTGGATATCGGGCTGCGCGGCTTCCTGCCCGCGTCGCTGGTCGAGCTGCGCCGTGTGCGCGAGCTCCAGCCCTACGTGGGCCGCACCATCGAGGCCAAGATCATCGAGCTGGACCGCAACCGCAACAACGTGGTGCTGTCCCGCCGGGCCTGGCTCGAGGAGACCCAGAAGGAACAGCGGGGTGAGTTCCTCGTCAACCTCAAGCCGGGTGAGCGTCGCCGCGGCGTGGTGTCCTCGGTCGTCAACTTCGGTGCCTTCGTGGACCTGGGCGGCATGGACGGACTCGTCCACGTGTCCGAGCTGTCCTGGAAGCACGTCGACCATCCGTCCTCGGTCGTGTCCGTCGGTGATGAGATCGACGTCGAGGTCCTCGACGTGGACCTCTCCAAGGAACGGATCAGCCTGTCGCTCAAGGCCACCCAGACCGACCCGTGGCAGGAGTTCGCCAACTCCCACCAGGTGGGCGAGCTCGTCTACGGCCGGATCACCAAGCTGGTGCCCTTCGGCTCCTTCGTCCAGGTGGGCGACGGCATCGAGGGCCTCGTGCACATCTCGGAGATGGCCGGCCACCACGTCGACCTTCCCGAGCAGGTCGTGACCCCCGGCGAGGAGCTGTGGGTGAAGATCATCGACATCGACCTCCAACGTCGTCGGATCAGCCTGTCGATCAAGCAGGCCGCCGAAGGTGGCGAGGTGTCCGAGGAGTACCGCGAGGCATTCGGCGAGCACGCCTACGACGACGAGGGCAACTATGTGGGCCCGGTCTTCGCCGAGACGGAGTTCACCCCGGAGACCGAGGCGCAGGCCGCCTGGGCCGACTATGTAGCCGAGCACGGTCCTGAGGGCGCCGAGGGTGCCGAAGGGGCACCGGCCGGTCCTGCTGGCGAAGCCGCACCGGCCGAGGCTGTTGCCGAGGCTGCACCGGTCGAGGCAGCACCCGCACCGGTCGAGGCCGCGCCGGCCGAGGCCGTCGCTGAGGCTGCACCGGTCGAGGCAGCACCCGCACCGGTCGAGGCCGCGCCGGCCGAGACGCCTGCTGACGCCTGAGTCCGACAGGTCCGCGGCACCACGTGCCGATGCTCAGCCGCATGAACCGACGGCCCCTCCGAGGGTCGTCGGTCACGTCCGGTCCCGGGTCCGGTACGTGACCGACGATCCCCGGGTGTCCTGACGGACAACGGCGGCGTCGTCGTGCCGGCAGGTCTCGAGGTACCCGGTGGGACGCCAGACCCCGGAGTGGTCGCCGGGGCGTCAGCGCCGCGGGCGGATGTCGATCAGGTGGTGGCGGCCGTCTGGGCCGGTGGCGCCACCATGCCCGCCGCGTCGCCCACCGGGAAGTGGCAGGCCACCTGGTGTCCGGGAGCCACCTCGCGCAACAGGGGCTCCTCGGCCGCACACCGGTCCTGCGCGTAGGGGCAGCGCGTGCGGAACCGACAGCCCGAGGGTGGGTTGAGCGGCGACGGCAGCTCGCCGGTCAACGCCTTGTGGTCAGACTCGTGGTCCGGGTCCGGCTCGGGGATCGAGGCCAGCAGCGCCTCGGTGTACGGATGGGCGGCGGCCCGGTAGAGCTCGTCGGACCCGGCGATCTCCACCAACTTGCCGAGGTACATCACCGCCACCCGGTCGCTCACGTTCTTGACCACGGCCAGGTCGTGGGCGATGAAGACCATCGTCAGGCGGAACTGCTGCTTGAGGTCGGCCAGCAGGTTGAGGATCTGGGCCTGCACGGATACGTCGAGTGCGGAGACGGGCTCGTCGCAGATCAGCAGGTCGGGGTCGGCCATCAGCGCTCGGGCGATGCTGATGCGCTGACACTGCCCACCGGAGAACTCACCCGGGAGCCGGTCGCCCGCCACGTCCGGGTCGATCCCGACGGCCTCGAGCATGGCGCGGACCTTGACGGCCCGCTCCTCCTTGGTGCCCCGCTTCCAGATGACCAGGGGCTCGGCCACGATGTCCTTGATCCGCCGGCGGGGGTTGAGGGACGAGATGGGGTCCTGGAAGATCATCTGGATCTTCGTGCGTAGCTGACGGAGCTGCCTGCCCTTGAGGCCGTTCAGGTCGACACCCTTGTAGACGATCGTCCCCGACGTGGCCGCTTGGACCTGGACGAGCGTGCGCCCGGTGGTCGACTTGCCGCATCCCGACTCGCCGACCAGACCGAGGGTCTCGCCCTGGCGCACCTGGAAGGTCACACCCGACACGGCCTGGACCCGCTGGCGTCCACTCTTGAACTCCACGACGAGATCGTGCACGTCGAGGACGACGTCACCGTCGTGGACCGTGGCCTCTCCTTCGGTCGCCGTCTCGGTCATGCCTCCACCTCTCCGGTGGGCCCGGCGGGTGCCTGTCCACTGTCGACGGCGGGTGCGGACCCCGGGCCGGACGAGACCCTCACCGGTACCGCCGGAGCGGTCGACACCCCGTCGACCAACGGGAACCAGCAGGCGAACACGTGGTCGGGCGAACCGACGGTGCGCAGCGGCGGATCCGACTCGCGGCACTTGTCCTGGGCGTAGGGGCAGCGCGGCGCGAACCGGCAGCCCTTCGGCGGGTTGATCAGGTCCGGTGGCCGCCCGCCGATGGCGTTGAGTCGCACACCACTCGGGTCGGCGAGTCGCGGGATCGAGTCCATCAGCGCCCGCGTGTACGGCATCTTGGTATCGCGGAACAGCGTGCGGGTGGGTGCCCGCTCGACGATCCGGCCGGCGTACATCACGATGATCTCGTCGGCCCGGCTGGCCACCACGCCGAGGTCGTGGGTCACCAGGATGACCGCCATGTGGCGCTCGCGCTGGAGGTCGGCCAACAGGTCGAGGATCTGGGCCTGGACGGTCACGTCGAGCCCGGTGGTGGGCTCGTCGGCCATGACCAGCCGTGGGGCACAGGCCAGTGCGATGGCGATCATGACGCGTTGGCGCATGCCGCCGGACAGCTGGAACGGGTACCAGCGGACCCGCTGCTCGGGGGAGGGGATCCCGACCGAACGGAGCAGTTCGACCGCGTTCGTCCGGGCCTCCTTCTTGTCCATGTCGAGGTGCAGGACGAGCGACTCGCAGATCTGGTCGCCGATCCGCCTCACGGGGTTGAGCGCCGTCATCGGGTCCTGGAAGATCATCGACAGCTCGGCGCCCCATACCTCACGTAGGGCGGAGTCGTCCATGGCCGTGAGGTCGTGCCCGGCAAAGTGCACGGTGCCGCTGCGGATGACGTCGCGAGGCGGCAGGAGGCCCATGATCGAACGGGACAGCACGGTCTTGCCCGAGCCGGACTCGCCCACGATGCCGAGGGTCTTGCCTTCCTCGACCTCGAAGGACACGCCGTCGACGGCGTGGACGGTGCCCCGTTGGGTCCGGAACGACGTGTGCAGGTCCTCGACGACGAGCAGTGGTCCCTCCTGGGAGCCCACGTCGCGGAACTGCAGGTTCTTCGGACGCGAGCGGTTTGCAACTGTGAGCCCATGTGGATTCGGGGCGCGGTGGCGGCGTTCAACATGACGGCCGAGAAAGGCCAGAACTAGTACGGCGAGGAACAAGACCGTATAGACCCATACGTGATCGTCGCTCTGGACTACGGGCTGACCACCACTGGGATTCTCGGTAACGGTCGTGGTCGTTGTACCGAAAAAGATCCCAGCGACGACCAGTACGACAGCTGCGGCACCGAAACAGACTTTGGCGATCGGCGGGGCCTCGTGAAAGCGGCGCCATTGCCTGGCCCATCGGCGTTCCGACGTAGCACCCTCACCGGACTCGCTTCGATCTGCCATCAGAGGAGCCCCTCTCGGATGTCGAAGCGCTGGCGGAGCCGGTCGCCGATGATGTTGATCGACCACAGCAGGAGGAACATGGCGAGCGCCGGCCACAACATGATGTAGGGGTTGATGCTGAGCAGGTCGTTCGACGAGCCCTCGTTGATCAGGTTGCCCCAGGACGGCGTCGGCAGCGCCACGGACAGACCGAGGAAGGCCAGCGTGCCTTCGATGACGATGAGTCCGGCCACGGTGATCAGGCTGAAGGTCACCGTGACGGGGATCACGTTCGGCAGGATCTCGCGCAGCACGATGCGGGTGTCCGTCGCCCCCATGGTCTTGGCCGCCACCACGAAGTCCCGCTGGGCGAACGACAGGCTGGAGGCGCGGATCACCCGGTACATGAGCGGGATGGTGGCGACTCCCAGGATGATCGTGATGTGGAGGAGCGAGGCCCCCCAGAAGGTGACGATGGCGATCACGGCGACGATGGCCGGGAACGCCAGGATGATGAACGAGACGGCGTTGAGTGCCACGTCGAGGCGGCCACCGCGGTAGCCGGACACGAGCCCGGCCGTGCCGCCGATGATCAACCCGATGGCCACACCGGAGAACCCGACGATCAACGAGACGCGCGAGCCGAAGATGAGCCGGGAGAGCAGGTCGCGACCGAGGTCGTCGGTGCCGAGGAGGTGGGCGCCGCTCGGCCCTTGGTTGAGGGCCGTGTAGTTCTGGAAATTGGGGTTCTGCAGGGGGAGCAGGTTGGCCAGGATGGCGGACAGCAGGATCAGGCCGACGAAGCAGACGGCGAACCAGAAGAGGAACCCGAGCGGCCTCTTGCTCAGGAGGTCGTCGGCGGGAGTGGTCTCCTCGATGGCCAGGATGGCCTCGTCGGTCGCCGCCGTTCCCGGGATGCGGTTGGCCAGCAGGCGTCCGGACGCATTCGTGTCGAGGAGTTCTCTGTCGTCAGGCATGGGTCACTCCCGCACCACTCTCGGGTCGACGATGGTGAAGATGAAGTCGATGATGAACTGGATGATGACGAAGGCGATGGCGATCACCAGCGACAGGCCCTGGACCACGAGATAGTCCCGCTGCTCGACGGCCCCCACCAGCGCGTAGCCGAGGCCCGGCATGGCGAACAGGAGCTCCACCACGAACGTGCCGGCGATGAGGCTGCCGATGTTGATGCCGGCTGCCGCCAGCATCGAGAAGCTGGACGGCCGGAAGGCATGGCGCCACATGATCCGGACGTTGGACAGGCCCTTCGACCGGGCCATGGTGATGAAGTCCTGCTGCAGGGTGCTGATGAGGTCGGACCGTAGGAGGCGGAAGTAGACGGCGATGGAGCCGGCGGTGATGGCCACCGAGGGCAGGATCATTTCGTGGATGTTGGTCAGCGGTGCCTGGGTGAAGGGCGTGTAGCCGGTGGCCGGAAACCAACCGAGGCCGACGGCGAACACCGCCACCAGGATGGGCGCCACCACGAAGGGCGGCAGGGCGAGGAGGCCGAAGGTCGAGGTCGTCGAGACGTTGTCGAGCCACCGGTTGGGCTTCCTCGACACCACCAGGGCCAGCGGGATGGCGACGGCGAAGGCGATCACCTGGCTGATGACGATGAGCTCGATGGACACCGGGGCACCGGTGGCCAGGATGTGGGTGACCGACTCGTGGTTGAGGTACGAGGTTCCGAGGTTGCCGTGGAAGGCCGCGTTCAGCCAGATCGTGTACTGGTGCCACAGCGGCAGGTTGAGCCCGAGCTGCTTCAGCAGGATCGCCCGGTTGGCCGCGGTGTCGTTGGCACCGAGGATCTGCGTCGTCGGGTCGCCGGGCAGGAGGTGGACGAGCATGAACACCAGGACGGATATGACGAAGGAGACCACCACCAGCTGGATGAACCGCCTGATGAGGTACTTGCCCATGTATCCGCTCTACGCCTCGTCGACCCGGTAGCTACTTGGACAGCCAGATGGCCGTAGGGCTGAAGATACCCTCGTCGAAGCCCCAGCCCGCCATCCCGTTGGGCAGCGTCGGGTTGGCGAAGTTCTGCACGTTGCTCGTCGCCACCTCCGAGAAGATGTACTGCTCGAGCCACAGGTAGGGCAGGTCCTTGCACAGCTGCTTGTTGACCGTCTGGTAGGCCTGCACGCGGGTGGCCTGGTCGGTGGTGTGGCGACCGGTGAGCAGGGCCTGCTCGATCACCGGGTCCGAGTTGCGGGGAAAGTTGAGGGCGATGCTCCCGACCGGGCCGACGGTGGTGGTGCTCCACCAGACGTAGTTGATGTCCGGGTCCACGGCACCGAACTGGTACGAGGTGGCGGCCTGGAACTTCCCGGCGATGAAGTCGTTGATGATGTCGGCCTGCTCGACCTGGGCGACCGTCACGTCGATGCCGACCTGCTGCCACATCTGCTGGATGATCTGGACGACCTGGGCGAGCCGGGGGTCGGTGATCGTCAGCAGCTGGAGCGACGGTGCGCTCCCGTGCTTCGCCGTGTAGGCCGCCACGAGTTTCTTGGCCTCGGCCGGGTTGTAGGCCGGGTAGCCGGTGTCGGCCGTGTAGTACGGGGACCCCTCGAGGTACAGGCCGTTGACGGGCTTGGTGAACCCCCCGCCGAAGATCTTCTGGATGGTGCTCTGGTCGATCGCCATGGCCAGCGCCTGGCGGACCGAGAGGTCGTTGGTCGGTGCCACGACGGTGTTGAGCATGACGAATGCCATCGACGGCTCACCGATGATGTCATTGGCCGAGTCGACCACCTGGTAGCCCGACTGCCCCTGGAACCGGTGGATCGTGTTGGGGTCGGTGGAGCCGATCATGTCGACCCCGCCGGTCTTCAGCGTCGCCTCGCGCTGGATGGTGTCGGGGATGGGCTTGAGGGTGATCTGGTCGAGGTAGGGGAGGCCCTGGCGCCAGTAGTTCGGGTTGCGGGTGCAGGTGAAATGGTTGTTCGGCTGCCAGTTCTGGTAGACGAACGGCCCGGTGCCGACCGGTGTGGGCAGGGCCACCTTGGCGTTCACCTGGTCGATCATGGCCTGGCCGACCATGTAGCCGACCTGGGTGGCGAGGCCCGCGGTGAACCCGGGGTTGGGCGCCACGAGCTTGAAGACCACGGTCATGGCGTCGGTGGCGGTCACCGACGCCACCTGGGTCAGGGCCTGGCCCGTGAGGAGCGAGGCCTTGAGGGCGGTGTAGTTGTTGACCACCACCTGGGAGGTGAGTGGGGAGCCGTCATGGAACTTGACGTTCGGTCGCAGGGTCATCGTGTACGTGTCGTACGTGGAGTTGGGGGTGCAGGACGCCGCCAGGTACGGCTGGATGCTGCCGTCCGCGGCGATGGCCATGAGCGGGTCGTAGAGGCACTGGGCGTACAGGTAGCCGTTGGTGTCCCAGTGGTTGTTCGGCGGGTAGAAGCCGTCGATCTCGGCGACGAGCCCGATGGTGAGCGAACCGCCGCGCACCGGGGTGCCGACGCCGTAGCCGGGCTTGGACGAGGCGCCCGCCGCGGTGGTCGAGGAACTGGTGGTCGACGAGGAGCACCCGGCGAGGGCACTGCCGGCCGCACCGGCCAGTACGACGGCACCTCCGGCGACTGCGCCCTTGGCGATGAATGTACGGCGACTGAACTCGTTCTTCTCGCTCACGCAGACTCCCCCTGTGCGTCATCGGGGCCGACATTCGGCGACCTCGTACCGTCCACCGGAACCTCGGCACCCCTCCCGGCGGACAGCAGAACTGCTGGCACTGACTCTGCCACAGGCGGAGAGCACCGTGGGCGCACAGTAGTGCGCACGTCGGACCCAGTCCACGGGTCGACCCGCCGGGGTGCGGGGGAGATCCCGGGTCGTCGGACGGCCTGGGTACCATGCGGACCATGGATGCAGCACCACCCGGACCCGCGCCCGCCATCGACGAGTCCACCGACCGAACCGACACCGCCAGTGCGCCGACGGGGCGCGACAGCACCGACCGGACCGGAGCCGCCACGTCCGACGGGGGCGCAGCCGGCAACGCCGTGGTCACTGACGACCCCGAGGGGAAGCCGTTCTCGAGCATCACCCGGACACTGCTCCTCGTCGGTGCCGCACTGGCCATCGTGGCCGGACTGGTGCTCCGCTTCTGGACCAACTCGGACCTGTGGCTGGACGAGGCGCTGACGGTCAACATCGCCAGGCTCCCGGTCCACGAGATCCCCTCGTACTTGAAGCGGGACGGCGCCCCGCCCCTGTTCTACGTGCTCCTCCACTTCTGGATGGGTGTGTTCGGGCGGTCGGACGTGGCCGTGCGCGCCCTGCCCGGCGTCTTCGGCGTGGTCACGCTCCCGCTGGCCTGGTTGGCCGGCAAACGGCTCGCGGGTCGCACCGGGGCGTGGGCGGCCATGCTCCTCGTCACGACGTCACCGTTCGCCGTGCGCTACGACACGGAAACGCGCATGTACTCGCTCGTCGCCCTGCTGACCGTCTGCGGTTTCCTGGCTCTCGACCGGGCGCTTCGGTCACCACGTCCCGGCAATCTGGTGGCCGTCGGCGCGGTGGCGGGCCTGCTCCTCTACACCCACTACTGGTCGGTCTACCTGTTGGCCACGGTGGTCGTGTGGCTGGCGTTCCAGGCCTGGCGGGGCCGGACCGAGTGGCGACGGAACGCCAGGGCGGCGCTGGTGGCGGTACTCGTCGGCTGTCTGACCTTCCTGCCGTGGTTGCCCACGTTCCTCTATCAGTCCAAGCACACCGGTACCCCGTGGGCCACCCCGGCCTCGTTCGCCGCCATGGTCAGTGCCATCGCCTCGTTCGCCGGAGGCAGCACCAGTCAGGGACGCGGCCTCGCCCTTCTGTTCTTCGCCCTCATCGGACTCGGCCTGTTCGGCCTCGCCACCGATCGCCTGCACATCGACATCGACATCCGGACCCGGCCGTTGGGACGCCCACTCGGGATCATCATCGCGGGGACCCTGGCCGGCGCCATCCTCGGCGGCCTGGTCACCAACAGCGCCTTCGACGCGCGCTACGCCTCGGTCGTCTTCATCCCGCTGATCCTCCTGGTCGCCCTGGGCCTCACCGTGTTCCGTGACCGGCACGTCCGGGCGGGTGTGTTGGCGCTGGCCGTCCTGCTCGGGCTCGGTGGGTCGATCCCCAACGTCACGACCAACCGGACCCAGGCGGGCGAGGTGGCGAGAGCCATCGCGACCTCGGGACGCCCGGGCGACGTGGTGGCGTACTGCCCCGACCAACTCGGTCCGGCGGTGAACCGCCTCCTGCCGGCCGGTCGCTACCAGCAGATCACGTTCCCCCGCGGCACGGGACCGGAGTACGTCAACTGGGTGGACTATGCCGCCGCCGTGCGGGCGGCCTCTCCGGTGACGTTCGCCCAGCAGGCGGAGACGTTGGCGTCGGGTGGCCACCAGATCTTCCTGGTGTGGTCCGGCGGGTACCAGGCCTACGGCACCAAGTGTGAGGCCATCGTCCAGACGCTCGAAGCCGACCAGGCGTACCACGGGACGAATCTGGTGACGGGGAACAACGTGGCGTTCTACCAACCGATGTCGATGATCCGACTGACCCCGACCGGTTCCTGACCGGATGGCCGTGGGCGAGTCGCCGACGTCCGTCCGGCAGAACGTGACGGTCGACGGCTTCCGGGCGACGGCCAGGACGGTCGGGAGTGCGGTCGTCGCCGTCCTGCCGGCATGGTTCGTCGTCCGCGCGCTGGTGACCGCCGCGCTGGTCGTCGCCCACCTGTCGGTGCGTTCGGTGCGACCCGACAATCCCGTCGCCCTCCAGCGGGTCCACGACGGGCTGCTCGGGTGGGACGCAGGCTGGTACCGGTCGATCGCCGACCACGGCTACGTGGCCGCCGGACGGGAGGCGCTGCGATTCTTCCCCCTCTATCCGCTGCTCGGCCGCTGGCTCGGTGCCGTCCCCGGTGTGGGCACGGGGGTCGCCCTGGTGGTGGTGGCCAACGTGGCGGCGCTGCTGGCCATGGCCGCCCTCCTCCTCCTCGTGCGTCACGATCTCGGTGACACGGCGCTGGCGGGCCGATCGGTGTGGCTCCTGGCCCTCGCCCCGTCCGCCTACTCGCTCGTTCTGGCCTATTCGGACGCCGTGCTGTTGCTGTGTTCGATCGTCACCTTCCTGGGCGTCCGCAGCCGCCACTGGTGGTGGGCGGCCGGGGCGGGGCTGGCCGCCGGCGCCGTGCGTCCGGTGGGCGTCCTCCTCGTGGTGCCCGTGGCCTTCGAACTCTGGTCGAACCGGGCGACCCTGCGGGGCCCGTCGCGCATCGTGGCGGGTGCCGCCGCACTGGTCGCCCCGGCCGTCGGTGCGGGTGCCTACCTGGTCTGGGTGGGCCACCGCTTCGGCAACGCCTGGCTCCCGTTCACCGTCCAGCAGCAGGGTGGTCACCGAGGGCAGCTGGCGGTGCCGTTCGACGCCATGTGGCACGACGGCCTGACCGCACTCCACGGCCACCACCTGGGAAGTGCCGCCCACCTCCCGTGGATCGCCCTGTGCGTCGTGCTCCTCCTCGTGGCCTGGCTGCGTCTACCCCGCTCCTACGCGCTCTTCTCGACGGTGGTGCTGGTCGTGTCGCTGAGCAGTACCAACCTGGACTCGTTCGAGCGCTACGCCCTCGCCGCGTTCCCCCTGGTCGTTGCCGCGTCCACCGCCACGTCACGCCGTCCGGTCGAACTGGCGGTGCTGGTGGTGTCGGCCGCCGCCATGGCCGGGTACGCCACCCTGGCCTTCCTCGGGGTCGTCGTCCCCTAGGACCGGACGGTGGGCCGCGGGCATTCCGCCGGGCCCACCGGGGGAGCAACTATCCTGCCCACCGCAGGGCGCAGCCGACGCCCCTCCGTCCCTCGCGGGCCGGGGACCCGTGGGAGGCGGGTGGGTCGGCCGCCCGAACCAGTCGCACCGGGGTGCAGCCCCGGACCCACCCCTCCGGCCGACACCACACGGCATCGGCCACCGGAACCAGCAGAAACGGATCGCACCGCATGGCAACGCCGCACAACCCTGAGACCGTAACCGAGGCCCCCCGGGGGGATCGGGCGGGCGCCCCGGTGGTCGTCATCGGCGGCGGGCCGGCCGGGCTGACCGCCGCCTACCGACTGGCCCAGGCCGGCGATCCGGTCGTCGTCCTGGAGCAGGACACCGTCCTCGGCGGCATCAGCCGGACGGTCGAGCGCGACGGTTGGCGGTTCGACATCGGCGGCCACCGGTTCTTCACCAAGGTCGTCCCGGTGGAGGAGTTCTGGCACGAGATCCTGCCCGATGAGGACTTCCTGCTGCGGCCCCGGATGAGCCGCATCTTCTACGGCGGCAAGTACTACGACTACCCGATCAAGCTGGGCAACGCCCTGTCGAACCTCGGGGTGGTGGAGGCGGTGCGCTGCGGGCTGTCGTTCCTGTGGGTGCGGGTGCGGCCGCCGAAGGACCTGTCGACCCTCGAGGGCTACATCGTCTCCAACTACGGCTGGCGCCTCTACCAGCACTTCTTCAAGACCTACAACGAGAAGGTCTGGGGCGTGTCCGCCTCCGAGCTGTCGGCCGACTGGGGCGCGCAGCGCATCAAGGGCATGTCGCTGTGGAATGCCGTGTGGGAGCCGATCCGTTCGTCGTTCGGCCGCCGCCGCGACAAGTCGAAGCAGGTGACCAGTCTCATCGAGGAGTTCCAGTACCCGAAGTACGGGCCCGGGATGATGTGGGAGCGGTGTGCCGAGCAGGTCGTGGAGCTCGGTGGGGAGGTCCGCATGGCGGCCGCCGCCACCACCGTGCACCTCGAGGACGGACGCGCCGTCGCCGTGTCGGTCGACCAGGGCGGCGTCACCGAGCGCGTCGCCGCCGACCACGTGATCTCCTCCATGCCGTTCACCGCGCTGGCCCGGTCGGTGGACCCCCCGGTACCCGCGGAAGTGCTCCGGGCCGCCGACGACCTCCACTACCGCGACTTCCTGACGGTGGCCCTCGTGGTGCCGGCGGACCGCGGGTTCCCCGACAACTGGATCTACATCCACTCACCGGACGTGAAGGTCGGTCGCATCCAGAACTTCGGCTCCTGGTCCCCGTTCCTGGTGAAGGACGGGCGCACCTGCCTGGGCATGGAGTACTTCGTGTTCGAGGGCGACGAGCTGTGGACGATGAGCGACGACGACCTGGTGGCGCTGGGCACCAAGGAGCTCGCCACCATCGGGTTGGTCGACCCCTCTGACGTCGAGGTGGGCTACGTGGTGCGGATGCCCAAGGCGTACCCGGTCTACGACGACTCGTACCACGCCAACGTCGAGGTCATCCGGCACTGGTTCGAGGAGCACGCCCCGAACGTCCATCCCGTGGGCCGCAACGGCATGCACAAATACAACAACCAGGACCACTCCATGTACACGGCCATGCTCACGGTCGAGAACATCCACGGCGCCCACCACGACATCTGGTCGGTGAACGTCGAGGAGGAGTACCACGAGACGTCCGACAACCGCTCGGGCGGCACCACGACGGGTGCCACCGGGCGGGACGCACCGGTCCTACCCCGGCGCGCCGGCTGAGAAGGAGCGAGGGGACCGTGGGGCACGAGGGGGCGGACGTGCCGGCCGGCGCCCCCGACGACGCCGACCCCGGCCTCGACCTGATCCTGGAGGAGGTCGAGGCGATCGTCGACCCCATCGGGGAGGCGGCGGCCCTCGGCCCGGCCGTGGGCATCGCGGTGGCCGGCGGCCCGATGATCCCGCTGCCGCCCGACGAGGCGGCACCCAGCCTGGTCGGTTCCGACAACACGGTGAAGGGCGGCCTGCTCCAGGCCGGCCCGGTGGCGATCGCCGGCATGTTGGTCAACGGCGCGGCCGCGCTCGTCGTGGTGGCCGTCGCCCGATTGGTGTCGTCCCAGGCCTACGGCGAGATCGCCCAGCTGCTGGGCCTGTTCTTCATCCTGTCCATGCCGGGGTCCGCCGTACTCGTCGGTGTCGTGCGCCGGGTCACCGGCCTCCAGACGACGGGACAGGGCCACCTGGTGCGACGGTGGGTCGGCCGGGTGCACCGGATCTGCCTGGTGGCGATCGGCGTCGAGCTCGTCCTGGTCCTGGCCCTTCAGGGGTGGATCGCCCACCAGCTCCGGCTGCCCAACGGGCGGGGCGTGGTCCTCATCCTCATGGCCGCCGGGATCTGGATCCTCCTGAGTGTGGACCGGGGCCTCCTCCAGGCCCACCGCAGCTACCGCCCGCTGGCGGGCAACCTGCTGGTGGAAGGGGGCGTCCGTACGGCACTGGTCGTGGTCCTCGTCGTGGGCGGTTTCGGCGTTGCCGGCTACGCCCTCGGTGTCTTCGTGAGCGAGGTGGTGGCCACCCTCCACGCCCACTGGTTGGCCCACAAGGCGTGGACGGACCCGGCCGCCGGGCCCGTGGCCCGTGACGGGGTGACGGTGGCCACCTCGGCGCCGGACGAGATCCTGGCCCGTCGCAAGCTCCTGGCCGACGTGTCCGCCGCCTTCGTCGGCCTGGCGATGCTCGGGCTGCTGCAGAACGTCGACGTGATCCTGCTGGGTCGCCTCGACCACGCCAACGTCGGTCCCTACGCTGCCATCTCGGTGGCCTCCAAGGCCCTCGTCTTCGGCGCCCTGGCCCTCGGCGCCTACCTGCTCCCCGAGGCGACCATCCGCTGGAACGAAGGGGGCCACGCCATCCGGCAACTCGGGGTGACGCTCCTGTTCCTGTCGGTCCCCGCGGTGCTGCTCCTTGGCATCGCCGTCGTCGTGCCGAAGCAGTTCCTGACGCTGGTGTTCTCGGCCAAACTCAGCACGGCGGCCCCGGCGTTCGCACCGCTGGTGCTGGCCATGCTGTGCCTGTCGTTCACCGTGCTGGTGACGAACTACCTGTTCGGTACCGGCTCACGTTGGATCGTGTACCTGCTGCTGGCCGGGTCGGGGTTGGCCGCGGTCCTGGTGACCCGGGCCGACGGCCATCCGAGCGCCACGGCATGGGCCGATCTCGTCGTCCAGGCCCTGCTGGCTCTGGCCATGGGCATCGCCTTCCTCGCCATCCACCTCCGCCACCGGGGCCAGCACTGGTCGCGGCGGTGGGGGTGGCAGCGGGTGGCCGGCAGGAGCTGAGCACCGGACCACGGACCGGGAGACCCGGACCGGGGTCCGGTACACTGCACCGATGCAGTATCCGGGGGGAGCGCAGGGGAGCGGGGTCGGTTGACGCCGTCACCACCGGAGTCCCAGGGCGCGGCCGCGCCCCACGTGAACGCCTCCGTCACCCGGATCGATTCCGCACGCGATCCCGTCTCGGAGGGCAGGTCGCAGGCCATCTCCTCCGACCACCCCTCGGCCCGGTCCGCCCGTTCGTCGGGGCCCGTGTCGCTGTTCAGCGGGATGCCGCTCGCGGAGATCGCCGCACGTGCCGGGCTGCGGCGCATCGACGTCCTGGCGTGGCGCGACTTCGACGACCCCGAGGCGGGCGGCAGCGAGCTCCACGCCCACCGCGTCGTGAGCGCCTGGTCGGCGGCCGGGCTGGACGTGTCGATGACCACCTCCTCGGTGCCCGGCGGCCGTCGCGTCGTACGTCGGGACGGCTACCGCGTCATCCGTCGGGCCGGCCGCTACTCGGTCTTCCCACGATCGATCCTGTCCGGTGCCGTCGGCCGGATCGGAACCGGCGACGGCACCGTCGAGATCTGGAACGGCATGCCGTTCTTCAGCCCCGTGTGGTCCCGCAGCCCCCACATCACCTTCCTGCACCACGTGCACGACGAGATGTGGAAGCTGGTGCTACCCCGCGGCCTGGCCGATGCCGGGCACCTACTCGAGCACCGCATCGCACCCCACTTCTACAAGAAGAGCCGCATCGTCACGTTGTCCCAGTCGTCGAAGGCGGAGATCGTGGAGCGCCTCCGCCTGTCGGTGGACCGGATCACCGTCACGCCGCCCGGCGTGGAGCCCCGGTTCACCCCGGGTGGTGAGCGCTCGGAGGTGCCGCTGGTGGTGGCCGTCGGACGGTTGGTGCCGGTCAAGCGGTTCCACCTGCTGGTCGACGCGCTCGTGCGCCTGAAGGCACGCCAGCCCGACCTGCGGGCGGTGATCGCCGGCGAGGGCTACGAGCGACCTGCCCTGGAGGCGCTGGTCCACTCCCACGGGGCGGAGGGCTGGATCGGGCTGCCCGGATTCGTGGACGACGATGCACTCATCGGCCTCTACCGTTCGGCGTGGGTCGTCGCCTCGTCGTCGTTGCGGGAGGGGTGGGGCATGACGGTGACGGAGGCGGGGGCCTGCGGTACGCCGTCGGTGGCCACCCGGATCGGTGGCCACGAGGACGCCGTGGTCGACGGCACGTCGGGACTGCTGGTCGACTCCACCGACGACATGGTCGACGCCCTCGACGCGGTCCTGCGGGACGAGGTGCTCCGCCGGCGCCTGGGCGTCGGTGCACTCGACCACGCCAGCCGATTCACCTGGGACGCCACCGCACGCGGCACCCTTGCGGCGCTGGGCACCGAGGCGCTCGCCCGGACCGACTGATCCACGCTTCGGGGAGCGGGTGGCGAGTAGCCGGCCCCCACCCGGCGCCGGCGTCAGACGCTGCCGGGGCGGACGGGTCCGGCAGCGTCGTCGGCCGTGTCCGGCATTGCGCTCGTGTCGGCGCCATCGCCGGCGTCGACCCGACCCGTCTGGAGTCGGTCCAGTCGACGTTGCCGGGCCCGCAGCGCGACGTCGACTGCCCCGTCGGCGCCGAGGAAGACGACGGCGCCCCAGGCCCACTGGCTAGCCACCCCGAAGGACTGGGGCCATGCACCGTTGTCCGGGGCGAGTGTCTGCTGCTGGTGGACCGCCACGTAGATCCCGGCGACGGCGACGCAACCGACGGCCGCCACGGCCAACAGGAAGCGCAATCTCGGGACGAGCAGCACCAGCAGGGTGCCCACGGCCACCGCCAGGCCCGCCCGCGGTGACGCCACAGCCGCGGCCACACCGCCGGCGACGACGGCAGTCACCACGGAGACGGGCACGGAGGCGCGCGAACCCTCGGAGGTGAAGGGCAGCTGCAATCGGGGGCGCTCGTCGAGGGCGACGGCCGACGCTGCTGCCTCCTCGGTGGAGGTGGGGTCGAGGTCGAGCGGTGGTGAGCTGGGCGCGTGGGCGTGCCGGCGGCGTCGGCGGCGCTCCACCGGCCACAGCGCCAGGATGAGGCAGGCCACGATCGTCACGGCCGAGACGATGAGCGCCCAGTCGACGGTCCTCTGGGGTGTCCACGCCAACGTCACCGAGAGCGACCCGTCGTGGACGTAGGGGGCGACGGCCGCCGGGTCGACCCGCCACCCGTTGGCGAAGGCGTCGATGAGGACCGGCTTGCCCAGACCGGGGCCCCCACCCACGGTCGCCGTCCACCCCTTGTTGATCGACTCACCGAGGATGAGGTCGAAGGGGGTGGTGCCGGCGGCGGTCGACATGCCGTGGACCGTCACGTGCACGGTGGTGGCGGTCTGGGAGTCGACGACGGCGACGGGCGAGGCGGATACGGGCGGTGCGGCCACGGTGGTGGGACTGGCCAGGGGCATCGCACCCCCGCCCGGCGCCGAGTCGAGCGCGAGCTGGTCGATGTCGTAGCCGACGTCCAGGCCGAGGGAGGAGCGCAGGGTGTGATCACCCGCTCCGAGCATGAGCCCATCGGCATCGGGGCCGCACAGGGTGACCGTCAGCGGGTTGCGGTCCAGCGCGTCGGCCGTGGTGCCGGTCACCTGGACCCACACCGGGGCACCGTCGACCGACAGCAGGTCACTGCGGCACGACGTGGGCACGTCCGCCGGCAGGGGGGCCGCGGCGGGCGCACCCGGGATCCCCACCGTGGCGATGCCGATGGGCAGGGCGATGGGGGTCTGGGAGTAGTAGTTGAGCGTGTTCTCGATACGGACGGTGCCGAAGGTGAGTCGGACGTCCGGGCCGTGCAGCGTGGGCAGCGGCACGCGCACGTCGACGACAGCGCCCGCCACCTGGCTGTCGGCGATGGGCGGCAGCGGGACGGTCGCCGAACCACTTGCGGTACTGACGGTCACCTGGGTAGGCACCGAGTGCCGCCCGTCGGCCACGACCTGGAGGTCGACGTGGTCGAAGGTGACGGGCTCGGCGAAGTGGTACTGGAGCCACTCACCGGCCTGGTGGGAGCTCCCGAACCCGGGCTCCCAGACGGTGGACGGGTCGGCGTCGAGTGTCGCCATGGCGGTGGCCCGCAGGTCATTGGGCAGCCGCCCCTGCGAGTAGGCGACCGTGCCCGTGTAGTCGGATCCCGGCCGGCCGACGAGCCGGTCGATCTCGTCGTCGGGCACCAGCGGTGAGATCCTGGCCTGACCGGTCAGGGAGAACGTCCGGGCCGTGGGCAGCCAGAACGAGCGCTGCAGCGAGGTCTCCACGTCGGACCGTGGTGGCGTGCCCGAGGCCCGTAGGCGGGTCATCAGCAGCGTCAGGCGGTCGGCCAGGGACGACGTACCGGTGGCCCGCAGGAGGTCCTCGGGCATGGCCACCGTCTCGTCGACCGCGATACCCGGGATCCCGATCTCGGCGAAGCCGACCGAGCTGCGCGAGCCGACAGGCGACGTCGGGTTGTCGACCACCACGCCCGACACGGTGATGCGGAGCGTGGTGAACGTCCGGGCGGGGAAGGTCACGACCTGCCCGGCCGCCGTCCGGGACGGCGGGGAGAGGGGGAGGGACACCGAGCGGCCACCGTCGAAGGTGAGCGTGACCCGGGTGATGTGGCGGTCCGGGTCGCCGGTCTGGGGCTGGACCAGGAGCAGCTGGTCCTCGGTCCGGGGCTTGGCCAGCACCACCTGCCACCACTGACCGAGCTGGCCCACGAAGGAGTTCGTCAACCACGCCGTCTGCGTGTTGCCGTCGAGGGCTGCGGCCGGGCGGTCCTCGGGGAGGTAGGTGATCGACGAGCCGTAGGAGGAGGCGGTCACCGACGACACACCGGCCAGGACCGTCGTCGTCTGGGCGTCGGCGGGCGCCCCCGGGAAGAGGTCGAGCGGTGCGTCGCTCGGGTCACTGGTGTCCGGGCCCTGCGCCGCCGTCTCGGTGTACCCGGTGTTCTCGTTGAGCGAGTTCCATCGGTAGCCCTGCTTGCGGTTGGTGTCGGTGACGACCAGGGTGGCCGGCTTCGTCAACGTCTGGTGCTCCAGGACGTGGTCGGTGTCGAGGGTGCCGGCGTAGAGGATCGTCGGGTTGCCGCTCAACAGGCCGACCGAGGCGGCGGCCACCACGCCGTTGGCGTCGCCGTCGACGACCAGTGGTGTGGCTGTCGACTCCGTGCGGACGATGGGGCGCGGGGCGGCCACGGTGTACGACACCAGGGGCGCCGTCCACCCGGGATCGGCGGGCAGCGCCAGGGAGCCCTCGTCGAAGTGGGGGAGGAGCGGCACGTTGGGCCGGGGGGTGCCGTAGGACACCGGGTCGGACAGGCCCGGCGGCGTCGTGGCCAGCTCGGCGGCCAGCGTCTGGGGATTGGGGGTGTCGTAGCGCTCGTAGGCCTGGTCGTACTGGACCAGGACGTCGCCGGCGTCCAGCAACGAGGCCATCGGCGCCATCGCCTGCCAGTTCATGACCCCGTCCTGCAGCGGTCCGTCGACTGCCTCGAGGACGTCGGCTGTCGGCAGCGAACCCATGATCTGTTGCTCGTGGGTGACGAACGGACGCGTCATCAGTCCCGGGTAGACGGTGTCGATCGTGTCCCCCCAGCGCTGGGCCGCGAAGTTGTTACCCGGCATGGCGTAGACCCGGGTGCCCGGATGCGAGCCGTCGAGCGCCTTGGCCGCGGCGCGGACGTAGGCCGGTGGCTTGGCGGGCTGGGTGAACCCGTCGGCGATGATCTGGCCGGTCCACAATGGGCTGGAGGCGCCGGCCACGGCCACGATCACCCCGGCGCCGATGACGAGGCCCACCGCCCGCACGCGTAGGTACAGGGCACTGACCCCGGCGCCGAGGAACATGGCCAGGCAGAGGATGACCAGGGGTGAGGCCCGGTCGGTCGAACGCATGGCCAGGCCGGCCGTCGTGTCGACCATGATCTTCTTGATGACGGAGCCGATGCCCGACGGGTGGTCGTAGGGGTTGGGTCCGACGGCCAGCACCATGCCGACCACGGTCATGAGGATGAAGTAGCTCCGGTACCGCCACCGGGCCACGAAGGCGGCCAGGACGGCGAGCACGGGCACGCTGAAACTCCACAGGATCAGGGCGATGCTCTGCGTGTACTGGACCGACGTCTGGGTCCAGGGCCCGACCCGGTCGGTGCCGTAGAAGTACCAGTAGCCGAGTCCGCGCAGGATCTCCGAGGCGAGCGACGCCGCGCTGGTGGCGGGCACCGTCTCGGTGTATTTGAGGACGTTGACGCCATAGGCGGCCTCGACCTGCAGGCCGACGGCCCACCACACCGACACCAGGAACGTGAGGCCGGCCACCTTCCAGGCCACCCCCCAGGCTCTGCGCCAGGTGGCGTCCTTGGCCACGAGCACGGCGTAGGGCAGCCAGAGCGCCGGTGCGATGCCCACGTAGAGGATCGAGCTGGCATTGATCCCGCTGACCAGGGCCACCACCAGGGCGAAGAGGGCTGGATACCGCCAACCTCCCTTGCGGAGGGCCAGCACCACGAAGGCCAGCATCCACGGGAGCCCCGACCACGGCATGAGGATGACCGAGATCCGCCCGGAGTACTGCAGCACGTAGGGCGTGAACATGTAGGCCAGGGCCGTGACGTACCGGCCGGCACCGGACAGGCCGAGGACCCGGCACAGGTACAGGGCGCCCGCCCCGGCGGCGTAGAGGAGGCACCCCATCCACAGGCGCTGGGCCACCCACAGCGGGACGTGCAGCTCGGCCATGGCCCAGTAGAAGGGCCCCATCGGGAGGAGGTAGCCGATGTTCTCGTGGGTGACCGTGCCCAGTCCGACGTGGGGATCCCAGACCGACACCGCCTGGCGGACGTAGCGGCCCGGGTCGAGGTAGAGGTAGGTCTTGGTGTCGTCCGTCACCACGCCCGGCTGGGAGGCCAGCATGGGCACGAAGGCGAGGACGGCCAGCGCCAGGTAGTCGACCCAGGCGCGCAGCGCGCTGGGCGACCGCAGGCGGTCGTAGAGGGAGCCCCTCCGGCCGGGGGTCCGGTCCGTGGGCCCGGCAGGGGAGGGTTCTGGTGCTGGCACGAGTGGTCGGTAGTGTAAACAACCGCAGCGCCGCGCCGGCAGCACCTGGCGGCGGCACGAGGACGGGGAGCCAGATGGACGAGTCGCAGCAGGTGTGGGGTCGTACCCGGGGCCGGTCGGTGCGATGAGCGCGGCACAGGTACCGGCCGGATCGGCGGCGACCGCCGACCGCAAGGGACGCCAACTGACAGGGGAGCGACCGCAGCAGGGTGTCACCCCCGACTCACTCCTCGCCCTCCATGCGGCCGGCTACCGGACCATCATCGAGCGGCTGGGCCGGGGCACCGTCCTCGACGTGGGCTGCGGCCAGGGCTTCGAGTCGGCCCGGTTCCTGGCCCCCGGGCGCCGGGTGGTCGGGGTCGACTACAGCGCGGAGGCCGTCGAGTTGGCCAAACGCTCCTACGGGTCGGACGGCCTCGAGACCGCACAGATGAACGCCCTCGCCTTGGGATTCACCGAGGGCGGCTTCGACTGGGCGTGCTCCTCCCACCTCATCGAGCACTTCGACGAGCCGGAGGGTCACGTGACGGAGCTGGCCCGGGTGCTGAAGGACGACGGCACGGTGTTCTTCCTGACGCCGAACGCCCCGGCCGACTTCGAGAACCCGTTCCACATCCACCTGTTCGAGCCGCCGGAGCTGCGGGACATGCTGTCCCGGCACTTCCACGACGTCACCATCCAGGGGCTGGACGCCGTTCCCCACGTCAAGGCCGATTTCACCGCCCGTCGGGTCAAGGCCGAGAAGGTGCTCCGCCTCGACTTCCTCGACCTGAGGCACAAGATCCCCCGTTCGTGGTACATCGGCTTCTACACACGGGCCCTGCCTCTCGCCTACAAGGTCATCGCCCGGGGGGACTCGGGTGGGGTGACCGGGATCACCGCTGACGACTTCTTCGTCACCGACGACCTCGACGGCACGACCATGGTGCTGTTCGCCACGGCCTCGAGGCCACGGCGTCCGGCGTGAACGGCTGGACGGGCACGACATGTTGACCATCGGCCTGACCGGCAACATCGGCGCCGGCAAGTCCACGGTGGCCGAGCTCCTGGTGGCCCACGGCGCAGCCCTGGTGGATGCCGACAAGGTGGCCCGCGAGGTGGTGGAGCCGGGGGCACCGGCCTACCAGCCACTGGTCGACCGGTTCGGCACCGATATCCTCGACGCCGACGGTCGCATCGACCGGCCCGCGCTGGCGGCCAAGGTCTTCGGGCATCCCGAGGAACTCGAGGCCCTCAATGCCATCATCCACCCGGCCATCGGGGTGGCCATGATCGAGGGCAAGGACGCCCATGCGGGCACCGATCGCATCGTGGTCATGGACATCCCCCTCCTGAAGGAGTTCCACCGGGAGCTGCTCGCCCTCGACGCCGTGGTGGTCGTCGACGTGCCGCCCGAGCTCGCCCTGGAGCGCCTCACCACCTTGCGGGACATGTCCGAGGACGACGCCCGGGCCCGTCAGGCCGCCCAGCCGACCCGGGCCGAGCGGTTGGAGGGGGCGGACTTCGTGGTCGACAATTCGGCCGGGACCGAGCAACTGGCCGCCGAGGTGGACCGGGTGTGGGCGGCCCTCGAAGCACTGCCCGCCAAGGCGGCGATCGGCGCGCCCGACGAGGTGCCACCCGAGGGCTGAGCCACCATCCGGGCCCGCGTCCGACGGGAACGCGGCGGGGGCTGTCCCACCCTCCCGGTACCCTGGACCACGTGCCCCCCTTCGAGGTCGTCTCACCGTTCCGCCCCGCCGGAGACCAGCCCCAGGCCATCGCCGGGCTGGTCGAGGGTCTGGAGCGCGGCGACCGCTATCAGACCCTCCTGGGCATCACCGGCTCCGGCAAGACGGCCACCATCGCCTGGACCATCGAAGCGGTCCAGCGGCCCACGCTCATCATCGAGCCGAACAAGTCGCTCGCGGCCCAGCTCGCCGCCGAGCTGAAGGATTTCTTCCCGAGGAACCGGGTCGAGTACTTCGTCTCGTACTACGACTACTACCAGCCCGAGGCCTACGTGCCCTCGTCGGACACGTACATCGAGAAGGACTCGTCGATCAACGACGAGATCGACCGACTCCGCCACGCCTCGACGTCGTCGTTGCTGCTGCGCCCCGACACCATCGTGGTCGCCTCCGTCTCGTGCATCTACGGCCTGGGGTCACCCGAGGAGTACCGCGACCGCATCGTGGCGCTCGAGCGCGGTGGGGAGTACGAGCAGCGGGACCTCCTCAAGCGCCTGGTGGAGCTCCAGTACTCGCGCAACGACATCGCCCTCACCCGTGGGCAGTTCCGGGTCCACGGCGACACGGTGGAGATCCATCCGGCCTACGAGCAGCGGGCCGTGCGGATCGAGTTCTTCGGCGACACGGTGGAGCGCATCCGTCCCTTCGACGTACTGACCGGTGAGATCGGCGACGAGCTCGACGACCTCGTGGTCTTCGCCAACACCCACTACGGCACGGGTGACGAGCGCATGCGCCGGGCCGTCCTCAGCATCGAGGACGAGCTGCGCGGTCGGCTGCCGGAGCTGGAGTCCGCCGGCAAGCTGCTCGAGGCCCAGCGGTTACGGATGCGCACGGAGTACGACCTCGAGATGCTGGCCGAGACGGGGGTGTGCTCCGGGGTGGAGAACTACAGCCGCCACCTCGACGGACGTGCACCGGGAGAGGCCCCGTTCACCCTGCTCGACTTCTTCCCCAAGGACTACCTGGTGGTGCTGGACGAGAGTCACGTGGCCGTGCCCCAGCTACGGGGCCAGTACGCCGGCGACCGGTCGCGCAAGGAAACCCTGGTCGACCACGGGTTCCGTCTGCCGTCGGCAATGGACAACCGCCCACTCCGCTTCGAGGAGTTCACCGAGCGGGTGGGCCAGGTCGTGCTCCTGTCGGCGACCCCGGGCCCATGGGAGCTCGAGCACAGCACGAACATCGTCGAACAGGTCATCCGCCCGACCGGCCTGGTCGATCCCGAGGTGGACATCGTCCCGACGACCGGGCAGATCGACGATCTGCGGGAGCGCATCGACGCCACCGTCGCCGCCGGCCACCGGGTGCTGATCACGACCCTCACCAAGAAGATGGCCGAGGACCTGACCGACTACCTGGCCGAACAGGGCATGCGCGTGCAGTACCTGCACTCGGACGTCGACACCATGGCCCGCATCGAGATCCTCCGGGAGCTGCGCCTCGGCGTGTTCGACGTGCTGGTCGGCATCAACCTGCTGCGGGAGGGCCTCGACCTCCCCGAGGTGGCGCTGGTGGCCATCCTCGACGCCGACAAGGAGGGCTTCCTGCGGTCCGCGTCGTCCCTCATCCAGACGATGGGACGGGCCGCCCGCAACGTCAACGGCCGGGTCGTCATGTACGCCGACCGGGTCACCGACTCGATGACGGCGGCCATCGGCGAGACCCAACGTCGGCGGGCACGCCAGATCGCCTACAACGAGGCCCACGGGATCGACCCGACGAGCATCACCAAGTCGGTCACCGACATCCTGGAGCGGGTCCGGGGCGACGCCTTCAACTCCGAGGGCAATCTCGCCGGCCTCACCCCGATGTCCGGATCACGGCGGCAGAAGGGCCCCAAGGGCGAGCGGACCAGTGTCGACCCCCGGGCCATGGCCGCCGAGATGGCCCATGCCATCGGCCCCGACGCCGACGAGCTGTCGAGCCTGATCCACCGCTTGGACGCTGAAATGGTCAAGGCCGCCGAGGGGCTCCGCTTCGAGGAGGCGGCCCTCATCCGGGACGAGGTGGCCGAACTGCGTGCCCTCCTGGCCCGGGACCCGGTCGACGGCACTCCGGTGCTACCGGGGTCCACCGCCGACGTCGAGGCTCCGGCCCCGGCCTGACCCCGGCCAGCCCCGACCCCCGCACCGGTATCCTCACGCCATGGCCGATCGACTAGTCGTACGAGGCGCGCGCGAGCACAACCTCCAGGACGTGTCGCTGGATCTGCCCCGCGACCAGCTGATCGTCTTCACCGGCCTGTCCGGTTCGGGCAAGTCGTCGTTGGCCTTCGACACCATCTACGCCGAGGGACAACGCCGCTACGTCGAGTCCCTGAGCGCCTACGCCCGCCAATTCCTGGGTCAGATGGACAAGCCCGACGTGGACTTCATCGAAGGACTGTCGCCGGCCATCTCCATCGACCAGAAGTCGGCATCCCGGAACCCGCGTTCGACGGTAGGCACCGTCACCGAGGTCTACGACTACCTCCGGCTCCTGTACGCCCGGATCGGCAAGCCCCACTGCCCGGTCTGCGGACGCCCGGTGGCCCGCCAGAGCCCTCAGCAGATCGTCGACCGGATCCTCGCCCTGGAGGATGGCACCCGGTTCATGGTGCTGGCACCCGTAGTCCGCGGTCGCAAGGGGGAGTACAGCGCCCTGCTCGACGACCTGGCCAAGCAGGGCTTCGCCCGCGTCCGGGTCGACGGTTCGACCATCGAGTTGTCCGACCGTGAAACCCTCGAGCTCGCCCGGTACGAGAACCACACCATCGAGGTGGTCGTCGACCGCCTCGTCCGGCGCGACGACATCCGGAGGCGTCTGACCGAGTCCCTCGAGACGGCACTCGGACTGGCCGAGGGCGTGGCCGAGATCGTGGTGGTCGACGGCGACGGCACCGAGCAGGAGGCCATCACCTTCAGCCAGCACCTGGCCTGCACGCACTGCGGCATCAGCTTCGAAGACCCGTCCCCGCGTAATTTCTCGTTCAACTCGCCCTACGGGGCGTGCCCGGCCTGCACCGGTCTCGGCACGAAATTCGAGGTGGACCCTGAGCTCGTCGTACCCGATCCCTCCAAGTCGCTGTCCGACGGGGCCCTCGCACCCTGGTCGGGTGCCCGGAGCCAGTACTTCGAGCGCATGCAATGGGCCGTGGCCGACCTCGGCGGATTCTCGGTGGACACCCCGTGGGAGGACCTGTCCAAGGAGGATCAGGACCTCGTCCTGTACGGCACCGGGGACGAGCAGGTCCACCTCAAGTACCGCAACCGCTACGGTCGCCAGCGCTCGTTCCACTCGAGCTATGAGGGCATCGTCAACTGGCTCGAGCGCCGCCACACCGAGGCGGACTCCGACTTCCTGCGGGACAACCTGGAGGGGTACCTGCGCGAGGTGCCCTGCCCGGAGTGCGGCGGCAGCCGCCTCAAGCCGGAGTCATTGGCCGTGACGGTCGGTGGGTTCAACATCTATGCACTGTGCTCCCTGCCGATCGGTCGGGCCGTCGAGGAGGTGGGTTCGCTCGAGCTGTCCGACCGCGACCACATGATCGCCGACCGGGTGTTCCGTGAGGTCCAGGAGCGGATGCAGTTCCTCCTCGACGTCGGCCTCGACTATCTGACTCTGGCCCGGTCGGCCGCCACCCTCTCGGGGGGCGAGGCCCAGCGGATCCGTCTGGCCAGCCAGATCGGCAGCGGCCTGGTTGGCGTGCTGTACGTGCTGGACGAGCCGTCCATCGGGCTCCACCAGCGGGACAACCAGCGCCTCATCGGCACCCTCCTGCGACTGCGCGACCTCGGCAACACCGTCATCGTCGTCGAGCACGACGAAGAGACCATCAAGGTGTCCGACCACGTGGTCGACGTCGGCCCGGGGGCGGGCGAGCACGGCGGACGGATCGTCCACTCCGGACCGGTCGACGGACCGGGCGGGATCCTGACCAATCCCGACTCGATCACCGGCCAGTACCTGTCGGGGGTCAGGTCGATCCCGGTTCCCCAGTTCCGTCGCCCCGGCAACGGGCAGCACCTGGTCGTCCACGGCGCCCGCGAGCACAACCTGCAGGACGTGTCGGTGCAGTTCCCCCTCGGTCAGCTGGTGGCCGTCACCGGCGTGTCCGGCTCGGGCAAGTCGACGCTCGTCAACGACATCCTGCTGCGGTCCCTGGCCAAGCAGGTGCACCGGGCCAAGAGCCTGCCGGGCCTGCACCGCACCATCAGCGGCGTCGAGCTGATCGACAAGGTGGTCGACGTCGACCAGGCGCCCATCGGCCGGACCCCCCGGTCAAACCCCGCCACCTACACGGGCGTGTTCGACCACATCCGCAAGCTGTTCAGCCAGACCAACGAGGCCAAGGTGCGCGGCTACCTGCCCGGACGGTTCTCGTTCAACGTGAAGGGTGGCCGGTGCGAGTCGTGCGCAGGTGACGGCACCATCCGCATCGAGATGCACTTCCTGCCGGACATCTACGTGCCCTGCGAGGTCTGCCACGGCGCCCGGTACAACCGGGACACCCTCGAGGTCACCTTCCGGGGCAAGACCATCGCCGACGTGCTGGACCTGTCGTGTGAGGAGGCGCTGGGCTTCTTTGCCGCACAGCCGCCGATCGCCCGTCATCTCCAGACCCTGGTCGATGTCGGGCTCGGCTACATCAGGCTCGGCCAGTCGGCACCGACCCTCTCGGGCGGCGAGGCCCAGCGGGTCAAGTTGGCCACCGAACTCAGCCGCCGGTCGACGGGCACGACGCTGTACGTGCTCGACGAGCCGACGACTGGGCTGCACTTCGACGATGTGCGCAAGCTCCTCGACGTCCTCAACCGACTGGTCGACCAGGGCAACACGGTCATCGTGATCGAGCACAACCTCGACGTCATCAAGACTGCGGACTGGATCATCGACATGGGACCCGAGGGCGGTGACCGGGGCGGCACGGTCGTGGCCGAGGGCAGTCCCGAACACGTGGCCGGCGTGGCCGCCAGCTACACCGGCCAGGTGCTGGCACCCCTCCTCGGCGTCCTTCCGGGCATCGCGGCACCTCCGGCTCGGTCGGGCAACGGCACGGGCCCGAAGAAGCCCACCGCCAAGAAGAAGCCCATTGCGACCAAGGCGGCGGCCAAGAAGAAGGCGGCGGCAACGGCCGCGTCGACGGTCGGTCGGGTCAAGAAGACGACTGATGGCACGGCCAAGAAGTCGCCGGCCACGAAACCGGCGGCCAAGAAGTCGCCGGCCCGGAAGGCGACCGCCTCCCGCTGAGCGTCAGACGGTGGCGAGCATCCGCTCCAGGGCCACCCGGGCCCAGGTGGCCGTGTCCTCGTCGACGACGATGCGGTTGCGGACCTCGCCCTCGACCAGTCCTTCGAGCACCCACGCCAGGTGGGCCGCATCGATGCGGAACATGGTCGAGCAGGGACACACCAGTGGGTCGAGGGAGACGACCGTCTTGTCCGGGGTCTCGTCGTCGAGGCGCTTCACCAGGTGGATCTCGGTGCCGACACCGATGACCGCACCGACCGGGGCATCGGCGACCGCCCGGATGATGAAGTCGGTGGACCCGACCTGGTCGGCGGCCTCGACCACGTCGTGGGCGCACTCCGGGTGCACCACCACGATGCCGTCGGGGTGCTCGGCCCGGAAGGCGTCGATGTGGGCCGGGCGGAAACGCTGGTGCACGGAGCAGTGGCCCTTCCAGAGCAGCAGCGAGGCGGACTTCAGCATCGCGTCGTCGATCCCTCCCGACGCCAGGCGCGGATTCCACACCGCCATGTCGTCGGCGCCGTAGCCGAGTTCGAACCCGGTGTTCCGGCCCAGGTGCTGGTCGGGAAAGAACAGGACCTGGTCGCCACGGCTGTACCCGGTGCCGTCGGCTCCGAGGGCCCAGGTGAGGACGGCCCGGGCGTTGGACGACGTGCACACGACCCCGCCGTTGCGCCCGACGAAGGCCTTGAGGGCGGCCGACGAGTTCATGTAGGTGACCGGCACGACCCGGTCGATGTCGGTGACAGCGGCCAGCGTCTCCCACGCCTCCTCGACGGAGTCGATGTCGGCCATGTCGGCCATCGAGCAGCCGGCATTCAGGTCAGGGAGGAGGACCTGCTGATGCTCGCCGGTCAGGACATCAGCCGACTCGGCCATGAAGTGGACGCCGCAGAAGATCACGAATTCGGCCTCGGTCTGCTCCGCGGCGATTCGGGAGAGCCCGAAGGAGTCGCCTCGGGCGTCGGCCCAGGCCATCACCTCGTCCCGCTGGTAGTGGTGGCCCAGGATGAAGACCCGGGACCCGAGCGCCGCCTTGGCGGCACGGATCCGCTCGGCGAGTTCGTCAGGACCAGCGGACGTGTAGGCGTCCGGTAGTGCGTTCTGTAGTCGGAGCATATGGGTAGGACCTCCTCGGGGAGGCGCTCCGGTCAGTGGCCGGCGGGGACAGCCTGGTCGCCCATCCGCGGGGATGTCGGCCCCGGAGCGGTAGATGTTCGCCGGGAACCAGGCCGGCACCTCCCCAGTGTATTGCCTGTGACCTGGGAGCGCGCGCCGCTCCGCCTCCGGGTCGACCCGATGACCCCTGTCGGCACGGCACACTGGACCCGTGGTCACCCGCCCTCTCCCCGGATCGCTCCCCGACGAGCCCGGCTCCTACCAGTTCGTCGACGCCGACGGCAGGGTCCTCTACGTCGGCAAGGCCAAGTCGCTGCGGTCCCGGGTCAACTCGTACTTCCAGGACCCGGTCAACCTGGCGCCCCGGACCGCCCAGATGGTGCTGTCGGCCGACCACGTCGAGTGGATGGTCGTCGGCACCGAAGCCGAGGCCCTCCTGCTCGAACACAATCTCATCCAGCAGTTCCAACCGCGCTTCAACGTCCGGCTGAAGGACGACAAGAGCTATCCCTGGTTGGCCCTCACCGTGGGGGACGAGTGGCCGAAGCCGGCCGTCGTGCGTGGGCGCAAGCGCAGCGGGGTGCGCTACTTCGGTCCCTACCCGAATGTGGGCGCCATCCGCGGCACTCTCGACCTCCTGCTCCGCTCGTTTCCGGTGCGGACCTGCTCGGACGCCAAGTTCCGCAACCACCAGCGGCTCGGGCGCCCGTGTCTCCTGTTCCACATCGAACGATGCTCCGGTCCCTGCGTCGGGGCCGTCTCCCGGGAGGACTACGACGGCATGGTGGCCGACCTGTCCACCTTCCTGGCCGGCGACACCGCCCCGCTCGAGCGAGAGCTCGAGTCGGGCATGCGCGAGGCGTCCGCCGCGCTCGACTTCGAGCGGGCGGGGATCCTGCGGGACAAGCTCGAGGCCGTTCGCACGGCCGATGCCGTCCGCCAGATGGAACTCGACCGTGCGGAGGACCTCGACGTCCTGGGCCTGGCCGAGGACGAGCTCGAGGCGGCGGTGCAGGTGTTCCACGTCCGGGCGGGCCGGGTCGTCGGACGGTCCGCCCTGTTCGTCGACAAGGTCGAGGACCTCACCCCGGACGAGCTGGTGGCCCGCCTGCTGGTCGACATCTACGCCGATGCGGCCTCCGGAGTTCCCCGCCAGATCCTGGTGCCGACGATGCCCGCCGACCTGGACGCGGTGAGCGAGTACCTGGCCGACCGACGGGGCGGACCGGTGATCGTGAAGGTGCCTCAACGCGGTCCCAAGGCGGCGCTGCTCGAGACGGTGGTGCGCAATGCCGGCGACGCCTTCGTGCGTCACCGGCTGCAACGCACGTCCGACCACAACAGCCGGGCCCGGGCCCTGGAGGCGCTCCAGCGCGAGCTCCGACTACCCGTCGCCCCGCTCCGCATCGAGTGCTACGACATGAGCCACCTGCAGGGAACCGACTACGTGGGCTCGATGGTGGTGTTCGAGGACGGACTGCCGAAGAAGAGCGACTACCGGCACTTCAAGGTGGCCACCGTGGCCGGCAACGACGACTACGCGGCCATGGAGGAGGTGCTGACCCGCCGACTGACCGCACTGCTCGAGGAGGAGGCGCGGGTCCGCGACCGCCCGGAGGACGTCGACGGCGCGGTCACCGCCGGCGCACCTGCCGCCACGGCCCGTCGCCGGTTCGCCTACCCACCCCAGCTGCTGCTCATCGACGGCGGGCTCGGGCAGCTGCATGTCGCCACCCGGGTGCTCGACCGGCTCGGCCTGTCGGACAGGATCCCGGTGGCGTCCCTGGCCAAGAGCTTCGAGGAGGTCTATCTGCCGGACTCCTCGGTGCCCGTGCGCCTGCCCCGCACGTCCGAGGCGCTCTACCTGCTGCAACGGCTGCGCGACGAGGCCCACCGGTTCGCCATCTCCTACCACCGGACCCTGCGGGGCAAGCGGATGACCGTCGGGGCCCTGGACGGCGTCCGAGGACTCGGCCCGAAGCGGCGGTCCCGCCTCGTCGACCAGTTCGGCGGCCTGGGCGAGCTGCGCAAGACCACCCGGGACGAGTTGATGGGCCTATCGTGGTTGCCGGCGGAGGTGGGTGCCGCGGTGTTCGAGCGCCTGCACACGCCGTTGTCGCCGGAACGATGACCGACGGGTGAGAGTGGAGCGATGAGCGAGTACCTGGTGGTGACCGGCATGTCCGGGGCGGGGCGGTCCACAGCCGCGGCGACGCTGGAGGACCTCGGCTGGTTCGTGATCGACAACATGCCGTCGGCCCTCATCGCCAAGGTGTCCGAGCTGGTCGACGGGACGGGCTCGGAGATGGAGCGGGTGGCCTTCGTCGTCGGGCGCGGCGGTGGGGACCTCGACGACGTCCTGCCCGCCGTGGACTCGCTGATCGCCGGTCGCAACCGCGTCCGCATTCTGTTCCTGGATGCCGCCGACGACGTCCTGATCCGCCGGTTCGAGGGCACGCGGCGGCGTCACCCCCAGGCGGCACGCGGCGTGGTCGACTCCATCGCCGACGAGCGGGCGCTGCTCCTGCCCATCCGGGACCGGGCCGACCTCGTCATCGACACCGGCGAGCTCAACACCAATCAGCTGCGGACGCGCCTGATCGAGGTGTTCGGCTCCGAGGAGCAGGGCGGCAGCATGCGCACCTCGGTGGTCTCGTTCGGCTTCAAGCACGGCGTGCCGCTCGACGTCGACCTGCTGTTCGACTGCCGCTTCCTCCCGAACCCCTACTGGGACGAGAACCTCCGGTCCCACAGCGGGCTGGAGCCCGAGGTCCGCGAGTACGTGCTCGACCGACCCGAGACGCTCGCGTTCCTGGACAAGGTGGAGGACCTCCTGACGATGCTCATCCCCGCCTATATGAAGGAGGGGAAGTCGTACCTGACCGTCGCCATGGGCTGCACCGGCGGACGCCACCGCTCGGTGGTGCTGGCCGAGGAGCTCTCCCGTCGGCTCGACGCCCACCAGTTGCCCACCACCGTCTTCCATCGCGACGTGGACCGGTGAGCCCGACCGTGCAGCGCCAGGGCGGCGGAGGCGGTGCAGGTCCCCGGGTCGTCGCCATCGGTGGCGGCCACGGGCTGGCCGCCACCCTGCGTGCGGTGCGGACGTTCACCGACCGGGTGACCGCCATCGTGGCGGTGGCCGACGACGGCGGCTCCTCGGGCCGGCTGCGCGAGCTGCTGCACATCATCCCCCCGGGCGACCTCCGCAAGTGCCTGATCGCGCTGGCCGAGCCGGGCAGCCCCCTGGCGACCGCGTTCGACTACCGGTTCGACCAGGAGGAGCTGGCCGGCCACGCCCTCGGCAACCTGGTCCTGGCCGGTCTCATGGACGCGTCCGGCGACCCGGTGTCCGCGCTCGACGAGGCCTGCCGCCTGCTCGGCGTGCAGGGACGGGTCCTCCCGGCGTCCACGGAACCCGTGGTGCTGAAGGCCGAGGCGGCCTGCGGCGAGGTGACGGGGCAGGTGGCGGTCAACGGGACCGACCACATCCTGCGGGTGTCACTGGTCCCCGCTGATCCGCCGGCACCCCCGGCGGCGATCGCCGCTCTGGCGGAAGCCGACCAGATCGTCCTCGGTCCCGGGTCCCTGTTCACCAGCGTCCTGGCCGCCGTGGTCGTGCCCCAGATACGCGAGGCGGTCAACGCCTCGTCGGCCCAACGCGTCTACTTGTGCAACCTGCGCCCCCAGGACACCGAGACGGCGGGCTACGACGTGGCTCGGCACGTGTCCGCCCTTCTGGCGCACGGGGTCGAGGTGGACCGGGTGGTCTGCGATTCGACCGGGATCGCCATCGGCGCGACCCCCGTGCCGGTCGTGGACGTGCCCTTGGCCAAGTCCAACGGACTCGCCCACGACCCGGCCAGACTGGCGCAGACCCTCGCCGATCTGCTCGGATGAGGCCCCGGACCCTCCGGATGCCGTAGCGTGGACATGCCCCGGTCGAGTCAGGGGTGACGGGAGGCCACCGGATGGTCCTCCCGAGGAGTCCATGCGATGAAGGGTGAGGCAGCAGCGACATGACCGTACGGATCGGCATCAACGGCTTCGGGCGCATCGGCCGGCACTACCTGCGGGCGGCACGTCTGCTGGGGGCGGACGTCGAAGTGGTGGCCATCAACGACCTCACCTCACCCGAGACCCTGGCCCACCTCCTCAAGTACGACTCGACGCACGGTCGGCTCGGTGCCGACGTGACCGTGGGCAACTCCAAATTGACGCTCGACGGCAAGTCGATCGTGGTCCTGGCCGAACGTGACCCGAAGGCCCTGCCGTGGTCCGATCTGGGCGTCGACGTGGTCATCGAGTCGACCGGTCGGTTCACCTCGAAGGACTCGGCCAGCGCCCACCTCGACGCCGGCGCCAAGCGGGTCATCATCTCGGCCCCGGCCACCGGGGTGGACGCCACCTTCGTCGTGGGCGTCAACGACGACGAGTTCGACCCGGCCAAGGATTTCGTGGTGTCCAACGCCTCGTGCACCACCAACTGCCTGGTGCCCATGGTGAAGGTGCTCGACGACGCCTTCGGGGTGGAGTCGGGCCTCATGACCACGGTGCACGCCTACACGAACGACCAGAACCTGCTCGACCTGCCGCACACGGACCTGCGTCGGGCCCGCGCCGCCGCCGTCAACATCGTCCCGGCGTCCTCGGGAGCCGCCCGGGCGACCAGCCTGGTCCTCGCCTCGATGAAGGGTCGCCTCGACGGCGCCGCCCTCCGGGTGCCCGTCCCCGACGGTTCGATCACCGACTTCACCGCGGTGATCCCCGGCGAGGTGACGGTCGAGCAGGTCAACGACGCCTTCCGGGCGGCGGCCACCGCAGGCCCACTGGCCAAGGTCCTCGTCTACACGGAGGACCCCATCGTCTCCTCCGACATCGTGGGCAGTCCCGCCTCGTGCACGTTCGACGCCGGCCTGACCATGGTCATGCCGTCGGCGTCGGGGATCACCCTCGTCAAGGCGAACGGGTGGTACGACAACGAATGGGGCTACGCCAACCGGCTGGTCGACCTGTCGCTCGTCGTAGGCGCCGGGGCCTGAGGCCGAGCAGCGGACGAGTGGAAGCGCATCGAGGGGAGACGGTGAGATGAGCGAGTCCGACAAGAATCCGCTGCTGAGGGGCCTGCCGCTGCTGGAGGACCTGCCCGACCTCGACGGTGCCAGCGTGCTGGTCCGCGTCGACTTCAACGTACCGCTCCGCCCGTGTGACGACGCGCCGGCCATGGTCACCGACGACTTCCGGATCCGGGCCGCACTGCCCACCATCGAGTACCTCGGCGCCCATGGTGCCCGGGTGACGGCCTGCACCCACCTCGGACGGCCGAAGGGGGCACCGGACACGCGGTGGGAACTCGGCCCCGTCCGCGAGGAGCTGGCCCGGCTGGCCCCCCAGGTCGAACTCCTGGAGAACCTCCGCTTCTACCCGGGCGAAACGGCCAACGATCCCGCCTTCGTGGAGAAGCTCGTCAACTCCCACGACGCCTACGTCAACGACGCCTTCGGCGTCTCCCACCGTCGCCACGCCTCGGTGGTCGGCCCGCCCGCCTTCCTCCCGAGCGCGGCGGGCCTCCTCCTCCAGAAGGAGATCGAGTCACTGGGCAAGCTCCTCGGCCGGCCCGACCGGCCGTTCGTGGCCGTGGTCGGCGGGGCCAAGGTGGCGGACAAGCTGGGTGTCCTGAAGGCGCTGCTGCACCGCGTGGACGCCCTCGTGGTGGGTGGGGGGATGGCCTACACGTTCCTGGCCGCCCAGGGCCACGACATCGGTGGATCGATGGTCGACAGGGACCGTGTCGACGAATGCGCCGAGCTGCTGGCGTCGGGCACCCCGATCCACCTGCCCACCGACACCTTGGCCCTCGAGCCCGGAGCCGACTTCGGATGCGACTGCCGTCGTGGGGAGGTCCGCACCGTGGGGTCCGACATACCCGACGGGTGGCAGGGGCTCGACATCGGGCCCGACACCGTTGCCGCCTACGCCGAGGTCATCGCCGGCGCCGGCACCGTGTTGTGGAACGGCCCCATGGGCGTCTTCGAGGACCAGCGCTTCAGTGCCGGGACGGCGGGCGTGGCCGAGGCCGTGGCCGCCTGCGCCGGGTACACGGTCGTCGGTGGTGGCGACAGCGCGGCCGCCGTCGACGAGCTCGGACTGGCCGATCGCATCAGCTTCATCTCCACGGGGGGCGGCGCATCCCTCGAGCTGTTGGAGTTCGGTGACCTGCCGGGCCTGGCCGCCCTGCGGGGGGCACCGAACGCCCCCGGGCACTCCACCCGGTGAGCGCCGCCACTCCGGGGCGTCGGCCGCTCGTCAGCGGCAATTGGAAGATGCACTTCGACCACCTGGAGGCCATCCACGCCTCGCGGGACCTCGGCCTCCGGCTCCAGCCCGCCGACGTGGGACCGGTCGACGTCTCCGTGCACCCGCCGTTCACCGACCTGCGCTCCGTGCAGTCGGTGCTGGAGGGGGAGGGGATCCCCGTGGCCCTCGGCGCCCAGAACTGTGCGATCGAGGACGCCGGGGCCTTTACGGGCGAAGTCAGCCCCGTGATGTTGGCCAAGCTCCACGTCGAGTACGTCATCGTCGGCCACTCCGAACGGCGGGCGCTGTTCGCCGAGACGGACGCCGTCGTGGCGTCCAAGCTCCGGGCCGTGCTCCGCAACGGCATGACGCCGGTCTGCTGCGTCGGCGAGACGATCGACGAGCGGGACATCGGTCTCACCCAGGAGCGCCTGTCGGCCCAGGTGGGGGCCGCACTGTCGGCGGTGCCGGCAGAGGCCGTGCCGGGCCTGGTGATCGCCTACGAGCCCCTCTGGGCCATCGGGTCGGGCCAGCCGGCCACACCGGAGGACGCCCAGGACGCCTGTGCGTGGATCCGGGGGGTGGTGGCGTCCCAGGTGGGAGAGGACGAGGCCACCCAGGTGCGGATCCAGTACGGCGGGTCGGTCAAGGCGGCGAACACGGGGGAGCTCATGGCCTGTCCCGACGTGGACGGGTTACTGGTCGGTGGGGCGAGCCTCGACGCCGCCGAATTCGTGGAGATCGTCCGGGCCGCTGCCCGGGTCGGCCGCTGAATTTGCTAGCGTCTCCGGTGGTCCCTACCCCGAGGAGAGGCTTCCCGTGCTGACCGCAGTCATCGTCGTACTCCAGATCCTCTGCTGCCTCGCGCTCATCTTCCTCATCCTCATGCACTCCGGCAAGGGCGGCGGGTTGTCCGACATGTTCGGTGGCTCCGTGGGCTCGGCGGCTGCGGGGTCGACCGTGGTGGAGAAGAACCTGGACAGGATCACGGTCACCGTGGCCGTGATCTTCGCCTTCACCAACATCATCCTCCTCCTGCGCCTGCAGTGAGCGAGCCGGGTGCCGGCACCACCGAGCACCGGTCCCGGATGTCGTCACTCTGGCGGGAGCGTCGTGCCCGGTGGACGTTGCCGCTGGTGATCATCCTGATCATCGCCGCAGTGGCCGTCGTCGACCACCTGAGCAGCAGACAGATCAGCCAGGTCGACCAGCCGGCCATCCCGCCGCCCGTCGCCACCACCGGTGGGACGTCGATCGTGCACCTGCCCGGGCCGTGGTCGGGCTACAACCCGAACACGCCGGCCGGTGCCTCGTCCACGACCGCGAGCCTGCTCGACGCCGTGCTGCCCAGCGCCTACACGGTCAATCCGAAGATGCTGCCCCAGGTCAACACCGACCTGCTGGCCAGTGTGGAGGCCACCTCGACGTCTCCCCTCACCATCCAGTACGTGATCAACCCGAAGGCCGTCTGGTCGGATGGGGTTCCGGTCTCGGCCGACGACTTCATCTACGCGTGGCTGTCCCAACGGGGGGACGGGACCGACGTCGACGGCCAACCCGACCAGGTGGCGTCCACCCTCGGCTACCGCGATGTGGCATCCGTGACCGGCAGCGACGGCGGCCGCACGGTGACCGTGGTGTTCGCCAGGCCGTTCGCTGACTGGCGGGTCCTGTTCGACCACATGGTGCCGGCCCACATCGCCCGCAAGGTCGGATGGAATGCCGGATTCGACACGTTCGATCCGGCGGTGGACCTGTCCGCCGGACCGCTCCTGCTGAAGAGCGTGTCCGCGTCCGGCACCGCGCTCCTGGTCCGCAACCCGACGTGGTGGGGGACCCCGTCGGTCCTGACGTCCGTCACGGTGTCCGCGGGTCAGACCGACGACAGTTGGATCGGCCCACTCGCCTCCACCAACGGTGCAGTGTCCGAACCGGGACAGTTCACCCTGTCGGCGTTGGATTCGGTGACTTCGCTGCCGAACGCACAGAGTTCGGTGCACCCGTCCCTCGACTTCCTGTCGCTGGAGTTCGACGTGAAGTCGACGATCGGATCTCACGTGGCCGCCCGCCAGGCCATCGCCCACGCGATCGACCGGTCGGCGCTGTTGAACCGGCTGTTCGGGACCATCGACCCGTCCCTGTCCGTCAATGAGGACCACCTGGCCGTGGCATGGCAGACGTCCTATGCGCCGTCGACGGCGGCGGGGGAGTACTCGACCCCTGACCTCGATACCACGGACACGCTGCTGCGCTCCCTCGGCTACACGCGTGGCACTGGTGGCGACTACGTGGATGCCTCGGGCAAGCCACTGGTGGTCCGGATGGCGGTGGAGCAGGGTGACCCGTGGATCGACGCGGCGGCGTCCGGCATCGTGGCGCAGCTGAAGGATGTCGGGATCACCGTGGTGGCCGAGCCGGTCCAGGGCCGGGCCGGCCTGGCGGCCGCAGCCGCCACCGACTCCTACGACATGGCCCTGGTGACCAGGACGGCGGGGCCCTTCCAATCGGCGACTGCCGGGTGGTATTCGGACGGACAGGGCAAGGCGGGTGTCGACGACCAGCAGAACTGGAGCCGGTTCGACGATCCCCAGGTCGACCAGCTCTTCCTGCAGGCCGCCCAGGAACTCAACCCGGTCACCGGATCATCGGTCTACACGCAGATCGACGATCAGCTGTGGGACCAGATGGTTGCGCTGCCGCTCTTCGGCGAGCCCGGGCTGGCCGCCAACGGGGTGCAGGTGGCGAATGCGACCTATAACCCTTCCGTTGACGGCATCCTCTGGAACGTCGCGCTCTGGACGATGCTGAAGCCCGCACCGACCACCACGAAGTCCTGATCGGCACGGGGCACCCCCGTGGGCGCGCTACCATGCCCTTCGCCCCGATGACCAGATCGGAGCCACTTCGTCGGAGTGGCGGAATAGGCAGACGCGCTAGCTTGAGGGGCTAGTGTCCGAAAGGACGTGGGGGTTCAAGTCCCCCCTCCGACACCACCATAAGCCCAGGTCAATGATGTCTGACTTGTTGGAATGGGCGGAATGTTCCACCACCGTTCCACCAACGTCGTCACTCAGGCTCCGTTTCCGAAGATCATTGCTGCGACATTCTCAGCAGCGTTCGACGCCATGGCCTTGGTCACGTGGCTGTACGTATTGAGCGTGACGTTTGTCGAACTGTGTCCGAGGCGCTCAGCAACGACCTTTGGATGTTCTCCGGCCTTGAGCGCGAGGGTGGCCCACGTGTGGCGCAGATCGTGGAGGCGCAGCCGGGGGAGTGGTGCCGATGGGTGCAGCCGGTTGTAGGTGGCCTGCTTTCGTTCGAACTCCCGAGAGAACCGCTCCGGGTGGAAACCACGGCCATCGGGCAGACAGAACAAGAGGTTCTCATTCGAGTAGCCCTCGCCGACCAGCAGCCTCTCTTGGGCCTGCCGGGACCATTGCTGGCGCAAGATCGCCACGGTCATCCCGTCTAGCTCGATCTCCCGCGCCCGACCGCTCTTCGTCGCCCCGACCACAGGCTTGTGGTCGATGGCGATACTTGCTCGACGGATTGCGGCAGTGCCGCCCTCGAGGTCGAGATCATCCCACCTGAGGCCCAGCGCTTCGCCGCGTCGCATGCCGGTCGTTGCGAGAAACGCGAATGCAGGCCCGTATCTATCGTCCCTCAATCCGTCCCGTTCTCCCTCTGCTGCGCTGTCGGTTCCCCTACATCGCGGCTCGACGGGGATTGCAGCGCGCACCCGAAATCGCCGAACGGTACACGGTTAGCGAACAGATGGCGGCATTCCGGGTGCGCACGACGGGTGTGTTGCGACAGCTCGGAGCTAGCTGAATAGACACTCTTGCCGGCGCGCCACCGCCTACAGGCCGGCTTGCGAGACGAGATAGAGTCGCACCTGGCGATCGTACGGGCGGAGGTGGTGATGCATGGGGACCCACGATCGAAGAGGTGTACCCCCTGGCTTCTGGCGGCCTGAACACAAGAGCTCCGGATCAGCAGACAGAGGAGACGCTCCGGAGCGCGCGCCGCACGAGGTGGAGGGGATAGGTCCGGGGCATCGACGGAGTCGCTTCCTGGCCCGATCAGGATCGATCGTGTCAGCTCTGCTCCTGATCACAGCTGGTGCCATCGCCTGGCTCCCGGTCCAAGCGGCGGCGGCGTCCAACCCTCCGGTCCCGATCCAGGTGACCGTCGGCGCTACCCATACGTGTGCCCTGATGGATACTGGAGCCGTCGAGTGTTGGGGCGGTAACAGCCTGGGACAGCTCGGCGACGGCACCTTGGTCGATCGGTCTTCACCGACAAGAGTGCCCGATCTTCCTCCGGCAACGGAGATCGCGGCAGGTGACAACTTCACGTGCGCTCTCACGACCTCCGGGGCCGTCTGGTGCTGGGGCTTGGGGATTTCGTACGGCCCCGGGGATCGCACAACGAGCAACTGGTGGGACGTTCCCAATCCAATTCCCGGCGTGGGGTCCGGAGTTACATCGGTCAGCGCCGGGGGTGAGACTGCATGCGCAATCTTGGCCTCCGGTGCCGTTGAATGCTGGGGCGATAACACCTCCGGCCAGATCGGCGACGGAACCACGAACTATGCCAACGTTCCCGTGTCGGTCGTAGGCCTCCCCGCGGCCGCTGCGGAGATCAGTTCGGGGTACCAGCACACCTGCGTTGTGACCGTAAACGGTGCAGCGCTCTGCTGGGGCAACAACAGCTTCGGGCAGCTAGGTGACGGATCGGCAGCGAACAGCTCCACTCCGGTCGCGGTGGAGTCTCTGCAATCCGGTGTCACGTCCATCACCGCTAGCGGCGACAACACTTGTGCGATCACGACGACCGGAGGGGCGAAGTGCTGGGGGGGCTACAGCGGTGGCCAATTGGGATCGGCGCCTGATCCGCCGCTCACCTGTCCAATCTCGCCCTTGCAGGGCGCTCAAGCAACGCCGATTGATGTCCCAGGTGTCTCGAGTGTCGTGGCGTTGGCCGGGGGATTGGCGCACCAGGGCCTGGCCGTTCAGGTAGGAGTCGGTAGCAGTTCTCCTTGTGACGGAGAGGCGTACCCGGTCGTCGCCTCGTTCGAATGTGCGTTGGCCAGTGGCGGTTCGGTCATGTGCTGGGGCGACAATACGCCGTTCGGGCAGTTGGGTCGTTCGACTGGGTCGTCTGCTGACGGAGCTCCTGGTGTCGTGCCCGGTCTTGATGCTGGTGTGACGAGCATCGCGACCGGGTCCGGAGACCACGAGTGCGCCATTCAGGGCACATCGGTGTGGTGCTGGGGGAGAGATTCGAACGGACAGGTAGGAGTTTCACCAGAACTCTCCGCTCCGCCGACCTCAGTCAGCTCGTCGTGGGCGACGACCCCCGATCCTCCAACTGGTGTTAGTGCCACCTCCAGCATCGGAGAAGCAACAGTCAGTTGGGTCTCGACGGGTGCCGAGGGATCCGCGGTGATCAGTTATACCGCGACGGCACATGATCAAACGTCTCCTGGGGCCAACGGAGACGGAACAACATGCACCTACATCGTCACTACGCCTGAAGTCGATTTGTGTTCATTTTCTGGGCTAACCGCTGGTGACTCCTACACGTTCACCGTGTCCGCTACGAACTCAATAGGCACAGGTTCAGCGTCTGAACCCTCCAATCCTGCGGTGCCTCTTGGACCGCCGAGTGCTCCCACCCAGGTCATTGCGAGCGTTGGTCTGTCAGCAGTGCAACTCACTTGGGCTGGTCCGGCTTCTGACGGCGGGAGCCCCGTCACCGGTGCCGTCGTCCGGTATTCAAGCGACGGCGGCTTGAGTTGGACATCGCCAGACTCCTGCTCGAGCGCTTGGGAGAGTTGTTTGGTTACCGGCCTCACCGGGGGAACCACCTATACCTTCGAAGTGGCATTCGTGAACTCCGTCGGGACGGGATCGTTCTCCCCGGGCGTTTCCGCAACGCCACCAGGTCCTCCAAGTGCGCCCTCTGGGGTCAGCGCAGCCCCAGGGAACGGAACGGTGTCGCTCAGCTGGACCCCGCCCTCTTCCGACGGCGGTTCGGCGATCACCGGCTACGCCGTGCGCTACTCGTCCAACGGCGGGACCACCTGGTCGACTGCGACCTCCAGCACAGCCTCCACGTCGACCAGCTACATGGTCACGGGCCTGACTAACGGCACCGCGTACGTCTTCGACGTGGCCGCGATCAACGCCGCGGGCACCGGGAGCTACTCGACCACCTCTACGGCTGTCACCCCCTCGACCGTCCCGGGCGCCCCGACGGGCGCCACGGCCACGGCCGGAAGCTCGCAGGCCTCGGTCACCTGGACTGCACCCGCGTCGACCGGCGGCTCGGCGATCACCGGCTACACCGTGACCGCGGGGGACGCGACCACCCCGGCCAACGGCGGTGAGACCTGCACCACGGCCACCACTTCCTGCACCGTGACGGGGCTGAACCCCGGTGACGCATACACCTTCACCGTGACCGCGACCAACGTGGCGGGCACCGGCGCGGCCTCGTCGGCCTCGAGTTCGGTCACCCCCTCGACCGTCCCGGGCGCCCCGACGGACGCCACGGCAACGGCCGGAAGCTCGCAGGCCTCGGTCACCTGGACTGCACCCGCGTCGACCGGCGGCTCGGCGATCGTCGGCTACACGGTGACCTCGACGCCGGGCAGCCTGTCCTGCACCACGGCCACCACCGCCTGCACGGTGACCGGCCTGACCAACGGCACGGCCTACGCCTTCACGGTGGTGGCCACCAATGCTGATGGCACCGGCTTGGCGTCGGCCCCGTCAACCTCGATCATCGTCGGAGAGACCCCCGCTTTCACTTCGAGTTCCACGGCGTCCTTCACCACGGGCACAGCGGGCTCGTTTGCCGTGACCACTGCCGGCACCCCGGTTCCGGCCTTGAGTGAAGCCGGCACCCTTCCAGGGGGCCTCTCCTTCCACGACAACGGGAACGGAACGGCCACTTTGTCGGGGACGCCGGGTGTGGGTGGCACCTCATCGATCTCGATCACCGCCACGAACGGTGTCGGCGCCAACGCCACCCAGACGCTCTCAATTTCGGTCGTGACTCCCACTCCGACGTCGCTCACCATCACCACGGCCTCGCTACCTGCCGGGTCGCTCTACACGAAGACCCACAAGGTCCTGTACTCGGAGACCCTGGCAGCGGTGGCTGGCAACGCCCCCTACAAATGGACCCTCGGCTCCGGAGCCCTACCGACGGGGCTGAAGCTCAAGTCGACCGGAGTCATCTCCGGCAAAGCCACAGTGGCGGGCACCTTCACCTTTATCGTCCAGGTAATCGACACCAAGACCAAGACCAAGCCGCACGTCCAGCACACCGCGACGAAGGTCCTCTCGATCACGGTCTCGTAACGAGGCAGCAGGTGAAAGCTCACTACCCTCGCCGTTGTCGGTTCTGAGTCCGGGGAATCCGGCATTGGCGCACGGCTGCGACTAGCAGTCAAAGACCGTGTTCGGGAGGGAGGGTGGCTCACAGGTCGGCTGGGAGCCGACCGTGTCCATTGTCCGCGATCGGTGCCCGAATCCCTCAAGATTGCCCCTACGGGCGGCTGGGCCGGCCTTGACCGATCCCGCCCGTGCCGATCGGGCGCCGGTTTGTTTCGCCGTAGCGCCTCAGGTGGCACACTGGAGAGGTGACAAAGAGCGTCGCCGACGAGGAGATTCTGGCCCAAGAGGTCAGTGAGCAGGACGAGGACGCCCTCATTCGGACGCTCGCCACCGGTCGTCGAGAGGGACGTGACACCTCTCAAGAAGTCGAGGCACTTCTCGAGGTCACTGCCCGGCAGAACCGGGCAGCACTCGACCGACTCGCCAAATAGCGCCCTCCGTGGCTCCATCGGACGGATGGGAAGTCGTCTACCTCGAGCTGGACGACTTCCATCGCGCAGCGGCGAAGGCTTTGAATCTGGACCTGACCACCGTACGATCCATCACCAACGAAACCCTCGCCGGCTCTGCGCTCGCTGCTCCGGTTGCAGGATTCGGTGATTTCGAGCAGTACCCCGACTTCGCCACCAAAGTGGCCGTGCTCATTCAGGCCGTGGCCAGCAACCACCCACTCCCGGACGGAAACAAACGGACGGCGCTGCTCTGCGGTGCGCTCTTCTGCCAGATCAACGGATTCGCGTGGATTCCTCCTGAGGCCGACGACCCCGACGGTACCGAATCGGCAGAGGTCATCGAAGCCGTTTCGACAAGGTCCGTACCTCTCGGTGCGCTGACGGCGTGGGTCGGGGATCGTCTACTGGCTGTGCCGCCGGCACTTCCCGAGTCGCTAACTCAACGACCGCCGCCTGTCATCTATCCCGCCGAGTACGTCGGTGCACTTCCCTACTCCGATCACACGGTGACGATCGGCGACCTGGTCATCCATGATGTCCACGGCTACAACCCGGCTGGCGTATACGTCCGTAGGATCAGCGGCAAGACGGAAGGCATCTCGGTTGCCGAGGTCATCATCTCCGCGGTCGGCGATGGCTACGCCCAGGAGGAGCTCGACGCTGAGAACGCCGAGGCGCAACGGTATCCGCTGGGAGTGAAGGAGTTTTGGCGGGGCCGACTGGTTGGCAAGGCGACGTACGGGAAGGACGGCCATCCGATGACCGACGAAGAGTTTGAGTCAGACTGGGCAGAAGGGGAACGGAGCTAGCGGATTCAGGTGCACATGCTCGGACGCCGGCTTCGTTCTGCCTATCGCTGAATACCGTGGCCTCAACAATCGTCGGTCTATGTTGTGGGCACAGCACAAACAGGAGGTTCGACCTTGTACACGATCAAGTGGACAGGGCTGGAACCCAAGGAAGGCGGTTGGAGTCCCCCCTCCGACACGCATGTTCCCAGACCGATCACCCTTCGGGATCGACGGTAGCTGCCGGTAGATTGCAGCCTTCGGTGACCTCAATACGGGGTGCCGGACCGACCGGGTCCACATCCCTGGGGCGTGCTTCCGTGATGCAGGGGCCATTTCCCTTAACTGCGGCACCATCGACCGAACAGCAGCACCCGAGCGTGGATCTGCTGACATTGTCCCTGCAACCGGGTGCCAACACGTTCCGATCGCTTGACATCCGGACCGACCCTGCTGATGACGCCTGGTGTTCTGGCGGGCATCCACCGGCGCGAGCGGGTGGGGGTGTCATGGATCGATCCGGGTCATGCACGGCGGTCGGGCCACGCAGGAGCACCGCAACCGCCCGCCATCTGATCTCGGTACTGGCCGGCACCACGCTCGTCCTCGTCGTGCTCACCGGGGTCAGTGCCGTTCCAGCCGGTGCCGCGAGCATCAAGTACGCAGCCATCGTGGGCGACGCGGGAGGTACCGGGTACTGGTTGGTCCAGTCAGGAGGCTCGACCGTCGCACATGGTTCCGCCCCGGCCCCGTCGAACACCGACGGTGATCCACTGTTCACCGCGCCTGTCCTCGGCGCCGTGGCCACCCCCGACCACCTCGGGTTCTGGGAGTACGACGCCAATGGTGGACTCGCGTGTTTCGGCGACGCCACGGACTGGGGGTCGGGCGTCCCGCACACGCTGCCCGACCCGACCGTCGGCATGGCGTCGACCTATGACGGACACGGGTACGTCATGGTGGATCGCATCGGTGACGTCATCTCCTGGGGTGACGCCTGCTACCTCGGCTCACCGCCCGCCCGCACGAAGCACAAGCCGATCGTCGCCGTGGCGAGCTACCCGTTCGGCTCGGCGTCGTGCCCCTCGACGGGCTACTGGGTGGTCGGCTCGACGGGGACCGTGTACCCCTTCGGGACGGCCGCCGCCTACGGGACCACGACCAGCCCGTCGCCCATCGTCACCCTGGTGAGCACACCCAGCGGTCTGGGGTACTGGGAGCTGGCCAAGAGCGGAGTGATCACCAACTTCGGGGACGCCGCGTCACTCGGCTGGACATCGGTTGTCGCGTCCAGGCGTATGGTGTCCATGGCCATCACTCCCAGCGGCGCGGGCTACTGGGAGCTCGGCCTCACCGGGTAGGTATGGCCCCACGGCACCGCGGTCTCCTACGGCAACGGCCCCTGACCGACCAGCGGACCCGCCCGGGCCGCTCAGCCCGCCAGTGCCCGCACCACGGCTGTGGCCGTCCGCTCCCCGCTGAACATCGCGCCCTGGAGCGACGCGGTGTCGCGGTGGTCGCCGCAGACGAACCGGCCGCCACCGAGCACCACCCGTCGCTTCGGCGCGAAAGGCGGCGACTGTCGGGGTTGGCCGTGGGGGATGACGTCGGTGCGCAGGAGCTCCCAGTCCTCGGTCCCGGTGTCGAACCAACGCGCCAGTTGCTCGACGACACGGTCCCGCAGCCCACTGTCGAGAGCGTCGGGTCCTGGCACGGCAGCGGCCACCAGGCTGCGACCGGCGGGAGCGTAGGTGGGCGCGACCTCATTCATGACCGCCAGGTTGCGCACGGGCCCCGCACCGGTGCCGTCGAGCGCGAGCGCCGTGCCCCGCAGTGGGGGTGCCGAGGTGGCGAACCAACAGCAGGCGGCCGCCCGTGACCCGGGATCGGGGACGTCGGTTCCGAGGAGCCGATGGGCCTCGGGACCCTCGGTGGCCACCACCACGGCACGGGCGTCGAGCACCTCGCCACCGTCCAGGTGCACCGCAGTGCCGTCGATCCTGTCCACCCGGGCGCCGAGGCGGATCATGCCCGCGGGAAGCCCGCGGGCCAACTGGTCCGGGATGGCGCCCATCCCCGCTGCGGGAACGGCGGTCGGGCCGGACGCCAGCATGCGGAGGATCACGTCGAATCGCCGTCGGGAGACTTCGAGATCCGGGTCGAGCTGGATCCCGGCGAAGAGCGGGCGCCAGAACGACTCGATCATCCGGTCACGGAAGCCGCAGTCGCGGAGTCGGACGAGGGTCGTGGTATCGGGTGCCCACAACAGATCGCCCACCGGACCCGATCGGACCGACAGGACCAACCGGGCCAACCGGGCCTTGTCAGCCAGCGTGCCGATGGGGGCCCGCAGGGTCTCCAGCAGTTGGGACGGTCGGCGCAGCGGATCGCTCACCGTGTGCATGCCGCTGACCGTGCGCACGACCGCGCCGGGAGCGAAGGGGCGGAGGTCGAGGGCGTCGAGGTCGAGTCGTTGCTGCACCTCAGGATAGGCCGTCAGCAGGATCTGGAAGCCACGGTCGAGGAGGTACCCGTCCACCGCATCGGTGCGGACCCGGCCTCCCACCCCGTCCGACGCCTCGACAAGGGTGCAGTCCACCCCGGCATCGGCCAAGTCGTGGGCACACACCAGACCGGCGAGGCCGGCCCCGATGACGACGACGTCGGTCAAGGGCGCCGCCCACCCCAACGGCCCGCTGCGCCACCCGCATCGATCCCCATGACACCTGTCGTGTCCATCCCGACCACACTAGGGCCCACGGCTGGTGGGACCAGAGCGGAAGCCGTACCGGTGCGCCCCTCTCCTCCGGCCTACGTGGGCGGCGCGGCGTCGGCCACCGCGTACTCCTCGAGCAGCCGTCGCTCGTCGTCCTTGTGCGGGAAGTAGACGCCGACCACGACACCCCCGAGGACGATGGCCACGCACCCGGCCAGGTATGCCCAGTTCGACCCCGTCATGAACGAGTTCCGGGCGGCGCGGATGATCTGGCGGCTGTGCGCGGGTTCCTGCTGGGCCACTGCCGCTGCGCTGGCGTAGGAGCGCTCGAGGGTATCGGTGATGCTCGCGGTCAGGTTCGGTGAGTTGACCCGGACCGTCTTGGCGATGTCCGATGCATAACTGGCTGTCAGGATGGCGCCGAGGAGCGACTGCATGATCGACCCCCCGAGGTCGCGCTGGAGGTCCGAGGTCGCCGAGGCCATGCCGACCCGACGTACCGGGACCGAGCCCGTCAGCGAGTGCGAGGCGGGGGTGCCGGCCAGACCGACGCCTACGCCGGCCAGTCCGAAGGCGAGGATCACGACGGCGAGCGGGGAGTGCTCGGTCCAGGTGACGAGCATGACGATGAATCCGAGCAGGCAGAACGTGTAGCCGGTCAGGAGGGTGAGTCTCGACCCGACGCGTTCGATGAGCTTGGCCGACTGGGGAGCGACCAGCATCATGCACACCGCGGCCGGGATGACGGCTGCTCCGGACCGGAGCGTCGAATAGCCCATCACGTTCTGCAGGAACTGGAGGCCGATGAAGATGGCCCCCATCAGCGAGCCGAAGACGATGAGGCCTCCCACGGCGGCCACCCAGAAGATCCTCCGTCCGGCGAGGGAGAGGTCGAAGAGCGGCTGGGCCGCCGTGCGCTGGCGGAAGAAGAAGGCCGCGAGGGCCACCAGGGACACCGCACCGGTGAGGAGGGCGACCCGGGCCGCACCCGGCGTCGGGGCGAAGTTGATGGCCACGATGAGGGCGACGATGCCGAGGATCGACAGGACGCCTCCGAGGTGGTCGACCGGGCTGGTCGTCTCGTGCACGTGGGCCGGGACGAGCGTCCAGGCGAGCACCAGGGCCACGACGGCGAGCGGC
>Ga0302279_10000033_pt1 | contig 184608 bp, 161 predicted proteins | sample III_Bog_N3_3_FD_194541 | JGI IMG/M metagenome (GOLD analysis project Ga0302279, IMG submission 194541) | Peat permafrost microbial communities from Stordalen Mire near Abisko, Sweden - III_Bog_N3_3 | ecosystem: Environmental > Terrestrial > Soil > Wetlands > Peat | place: Sweden: Abisko... | reverse complement strand
GCGTCCAAAACCTCGTCGGTTGTCGATATGTCGAGCGCTTCGCGCTCGACATTGATCAAATGCCGCAGCGCGAGGTCACTCGTGAAATATCCGGGCTAGGCGGCTTTTATTGATGACTTATTTTCCAGCTCGTTGACTGGTGAGACCATTGGTGGAGACGAGGAGGATCGAACTCCTGACCTTCGCATTGCGAACGCGACGCTCTCCCAGCTGAGCTACGCCCCCAACAGCCCGCGAGTGTAGCAGAGATTTCGAGGCGGAATCGAGTCGGCGTGGCCGCGCTGGCGGTGTCGTCGTCGTGGTCGTCGTCGTCGTCGTCGTACCAGGTGCGTCCGACCGTCGCAGTGGCTGGCCGTCGGACGATTTGCCGCGGATCGCGACATGCACACTTGGTTGCGAATAGCCTGCCGCCGATATTCGCAACTTGTGCTCGGCGGCTTCGCAAGCGGTGCAAAGTCCGCGGCAACTCGGCAAAGTCTGCCGAAGTATTGGGCAACAGGCATGAAGCTCGCGGGCGCGAGCTTGGGTGCGGCGGCTAGCGCGGGATGTTGGCGTCGTAGTCGAACGCGCGCCGGCCCGGGCGGACGGCACCTTCGTGTGCACTGCGCAACGCATGCACGGTGCAGGAGATGGCAGCGCCGAACACGATGGCCAACCAGGCCGAAACGAGCCACCATGCGCCAGCCGAGCCCCCGGCCGCGTAGCCGAGGACAGCGAAACCTGGCGCCAGCAGCAGCGGCGCGACGTTCAGGCGGGGTCGGAATGTACCAAACAGCCTGAGCTTTGACATAGGGGCTCCTTGCCTGTCGTTGCACCGAGTGTGCCGTTTTTGGCAATCCTCATGCCGAAGACTTGTGACGACTTGTATCCCGCGTATGTCTTAAAAATCGGACCCCTGCCACATTTGGCGGCATTTCTCACGGTGCGACGAGCAGGTTGCAGACCACCGGCCGGTGCTGCGAGGCTTCCCGTCCGCCGGTCGCGCAATCGGCAACACCGATGTCCGGGCTGGCCAGCACGTGGTCGATGCGCAGGAAGCTGAAGCCCGGTTTCAGGTCGTGGCCCAACGTGTAGCCGTAGCCGAAGCTGGAGCTGGAAAATGCATCGCGCAGGCCGGCGGCGAGCAGCCGTCGCAGGATCGGCGAGTGCTCGTCGGCGTTGAGGTCGCCCGCCAGGATGACCGGGTGCGAACTGCGGCCGACGGTTGCCGCCAGCAGGATGGATTGGGACAGCCGATCGCTGAAGTTCGTCTCCCAGCCGCTCAGGCCGCCGGCTGCCTGGCCGCGCGCGGCGTTCAGGCCCGAGCGCGGCGAGACGAAATGCACCGTGAACAGGTCGATGTCGCGGCCGGCCACGTTGAGCGTGCAGTGCACGAAACGCGTGTCCTCTTCATGCACTGAAATGTCGCCCAATCCGCACCTGGACAGCGGAAACCGGCTCGCGACGATGTACTGGTTGGCGTGAAAGACGGTGCGGCCCTTCAGCGCGGCCAGGATGGTGTCGGGCAGCTCATCGTCGTCCGACATCGGGTTGGCGTCCTGCATGACGATGACGTCGGGGTCCTGGCTCGCGATCTCCCAGGCCAGCTTGGCATAGCCGTCGGGGGATTTCTTGGCGATATAGGCCTTGACGTTGTAGGTCATGAATCGCAGCCGGACGCTGCCCTCGTCGGGCGAGCCCACGCACAGGCCCATCAGCTCGGTGGCGACGATCGCCGGCGCGACCAGCGACAGCGCGCGCCAGCGCCAGCCCAGGGGCCATGCGCAGGCCACCAGAAGCAAGGCCGGCACGAGATAGGCCGGAAACGGCACGTAGCGCGCGATCTCGAGCCACCACATCGAATCGCCGCCGTAGCGGAATCCGAGCGCCAGCGCCACGACCAGCACGAGGCCGGCGACGACGAGCACGGCAAACATCCGATGGAGGCGCGATCGCGGCGCCGGGGCGGGAACTGGGGAGCGATGGCGTCGTCGGCGGCGGATTTCTGACACGTCTGAACAATGGCAAGCAGGAATCGAAGGCGAACTGGGCAAGGCCGTCGCGCATGGGACGCGACCGTGCATTAGTACCGGCGTTCCCCCATGAGGGCGAATTGCCCGTCAAAGTAACGCCTCGTATCATGCCTATCCGAAGCCTTACTGGGCCTCCGCACTGTACTGCCAGATCCCGAGGCGTCTTGTGACGCTCGTCGACGGCGGCAGGCGCGGCGCATAAATCAATCGAGGGAACCCGATGGACACGACGTCTTCGCCTGCAGCGACGTTCACAGAACTGCTGACCGCCGTGCGGTCGCTTGCAAAGGAGGTTGCTGCGGTACATGCGCCATCAGTCGACAAGGAAGCGCGCTTTCCCCACGAGTCGCTCCAGGCGCTGAAAAGCGTCGGCGCACTGTCCGCCGCGGTGCCGCGGGAACTGGGTGGACTGGGCTGTTCGATGCGCGAGCTGTCCCAGCTCTGCGCCGCCCTCTCGGGCGCATGCGCCTCCAGCGGCATGGTGCTGGCGATGCACTACATCCAGGTGGCTTGCCTGGCGCGCCATGGCGCGGGCACGCCGTTCTTCGACGGCTACCTGCGCGACCTGGTCCGGCACCAATGGCTCATCGCATCGATGACCTCCGAGGTCGGCACCTTCGGCGAGACTCGCACCAGCGTCTGCGCCGTGCAGCGCGACGGCGACCGCTTCACGCTGAACAAGGACGCCACGACAGGTTCCTATTGCGGCCATGCGGACGCCATCCTCGTGACCTGCCGCCGCGACGCCGATGCACCGCCCAGCGACCAGGTGATGGTGCTGGTGCGCAAGTCCGACTACAAGCTCGTGCAGACCACCACCTGGGACACCATGGGCATGCGCGGCACGTGCAGCCCGGGCTTCCGGCTCGAATCGCAAGGCCCGGTCGAGCAGATCGTCCCCGGCTCGTTCGCGGACAGCTCGGCGCAGTCGATGGTGCCGTATTCGCACATCCTGTGGGCCGCGCTGTGGTGGGGCATCGGCGCGGACGCCTTCGGCAAGGCTGCGGCCTTCGTGCGCCAGGGCGCGCGCAAGGCCGCGGGCACGATCCCGGCCAACGCGGGGCGGCTCGCCGAAGCATCGATGGAACTGCAGGCGCAGCGCCACAACTGGACGACGCTGGCCGATGAGTTCGACGCCATCGACGCCCGCCCGGGCGGCCGCCAGGAACTGCTGGCCATGGGCTGGGCGCTGAAGATGAACCACCTGAAGATCAGCGCCTCCGAAGCCACGCCCAAGGCGGTACACGCCGCGCTGCAGATCATCGGCATCCTGGCCTACAAGAACGACAGCCCCTACAGCCTGGGCCGCCACTATCGCGACGCGCTGTCGGGCGCCCTGATGATTTCCAACGACCGCATCGCAGCCAAGAGCGCCTCCATGCTCATGGTTCTCAAGGACGACTGAGCCGCAGGTACAGCATGGCAGAAACGACATACGACATCGAGGGATTCCACGACGGCCTGGTCCGTCACGGCTTGATCGTGCCGGCCGGCGTGCAGGGCGTGTTCGGCCGCGGCGCCGTGTTCGAGGACGTGCTCGACCGCTTCAACCGCCTGGTCACCGACCTGGGCCGCAACGACAACGCGGAGACCATGGCGTTCCCGCCGGTGATCGACCGCACCATCCTCGAGAAGGTGCACTACCTGGACTCGTTCCCGCACCTGTGCGGCGCCGTCCACAGCTTCTTCGGCAACGCGATCGGCGCGCTGGCGCTGGCCGAGCGGGCCAAGGAAGGCGGCAACTGGGGCGAGATGCTGGGCCAGACCGGCGTGGTGATGAACCCCGCGGCCTGCTACCCCGTCTATCCGATGCTGTCGGGCACGCTGCCCGAGGGCGGCCGCCTGATCACGATGACCAACTGGGTGTACCGCCACGAGCCCTCGCCCGAGCCGACGCGCATGCAGTCGTTCCGGGTACGTGAGTGGGTATTGGCCGGCACGCCGTCGCAGGTCGTCGAGTGGCGCGACATGTGGCTGCAGCGCGGGCTGTCGCTGCTGCGCTCGCTGGGTTTGCCGGCGGAGTCCGATGTGGCCACCGACCCGTTCTTCGGCCGCGGCGGCAAGTTCCTCGCGCAGGCGCAGAAGGCACAGAAGCTCAAGTTCGAGGTGCTGGTGCCGGTGATCTCGCGCGAGAACCCGACGGCGGTCTGCTCGTTCAACTTCCACCAGGATCATTTCTCGTCCACCTTCGGCATCCACACCGCCGACGGCGAGATCGCCAACACGGCTTGCCTGGGCTTCGGCCTGGAGCGCGTGACGATGGCGCTGTTCAAGGCGCACGGCTTCGTGCCGGCCGACTGGCCGAAGGAAGTCCGCGCCATCCTTTGGCCCTGACCGGCCATGCGCAATCCGACCCTGGACGCGGGACGCTGGTGCGCGCGTCCTGATTTCTCGCCGGCCTCGCTGCAGGGCTGCACCCTGCATGCGGAAGCGCGCATGTGGCAGGAGAAGAACTGCTACGCCGACATCTGGATCAGCGTGCTGCAGGCCGCCGGGCTCGAGCCGCATGCCTGTCTGGGGCACGTGCTGTCCGTGGACTTCGACGGCGACCAGTGGACTTTCTTCAAGCCGTCGCACGACGACCTGTACGAGTTCTACGGCATCGAAGTGCAGGAGCTCACGGTGTGGCGTCCGCTGCTCGAGCACGCAGCCGAGCACCTGCAGGCCGGCCGCCTCATCAGCACCGAAGCCGATGCCTGGTGGATGCCCGACACCCAGGGCACCGACTACCGGCGCCAGCACACCAAGTCGACCATCGTGCTCAACGAGGTGGACCTGGACGCGCGCCGTCTCGGCTATTTCCACAACACCGGCTACTACGTGCTCGAAGGCGAAGACTTCGACCGCACCTTCAACGTCGGCGGTCCGCCCAACCCGGACTTCATGCCGCTGTTCGCCGAGCTGGTCAAGCTCGATCGGCTGCGGCAGCGCCCGGCGGATGAATTGCGCTCGCTCGCGCGCGCGCGGCTGCGCGCGCACGTCGAGCGGCGGCCCGCGTCCAATCCGTTCCTGCGCTTTCGCGATCGTTTCGTGGCCGAGTTGCCGCACCTGCAGGAGCGCGGGCTCGACCACTACCACGTCTGGGCGTTCGCCAACACGCGCCAGGCCGGCGCGGCGTTCGAGATCGCGGCCCAGCATCTGCGCTGGCTGGGGGACGCGGCAGTCGCGGAGGCTGCGGTCGATTTCGAACGGATCGCGGCGCTGATGAAGTCGTTCATACTCAAGGGCGCGCGCCTGGTGCGTTCGGGCAAGCCGGCGGACGACACCGAGATGCTGGAACAGGCCGCGGCCCACTGGCAGGCCGGAATGCAGGCGCTCGCGAGCCTTTGACCGCCGGACGGGACGACGAGCCGCGGCTCCCAGGCCCGCCGGCGCGACGCCTTCTCAGCGAACACGCGACTTGAGCGCCAGGAAGCGCCGCTCGAACAAGTGGTATGACAGGACGGCCACGGCCAGGCTCGCCGCCAGGCCGCCGACGAAGTACGCGGCGTTGGCCGCCGTCGAATGCAGCACGCGGTCGCCCAGCGATCGCATCAGCGGCGTGCCCAGGCCTTGCTGCAGCGGCTTGTGGAAGACGTAGATGCCGTAGCTGTAGCGGGCCAGGACCCGCAGGGGCGCCGCACGCCAGAACCGCGTGCCGGGCCCGGTGTCGCCGGCCAGGTCTGCGCAGGCCAGCCCGAGCACCAGCAACGAGAAGCTGATGGCCAGCAGCGAATAGCCCAGCGTCTGCATCGTGAACGTGGTTCGCGGCAGGCCGCGCACTCCCAGGACGCAGCCGACGAACACAGCGGCTGCGATCCCCAGCAAGAGACGCCTGCGCGCCATGAGCCCGGCCAGCAGCCCAGGCGTGCGCAGCGCGGCTGCCGCGCTGCCGCCCAGCGCCAGGGCGTCCATCCGGCAAGGCGACCAGACGTAGGCCATTTCCGATGTTCCTCCGCCCAATAGCAGGCCCACGCGCACCACGAACCCCAGTGCCGCCAGCGCCAGACCCCAGTACAAGACCGCTTTCGGACTGCGGCGCCACGTCAGCAGCGGCCACAGCAGGTAGAACTGCTCTTCCACCGCCAGCGACCAGAAATGCGGGAAGGTCTCGCTGGCGATCCCGAACGGCTGCACCCAGTTCTGCAGGTAGGTCCACAGCCAGACCTGCTGCGGCTGGTCGGCCTGCACGGATCGCGGCGTGACGCCAAGCAGCGGCAGGACGACGAAGGTGAACAGCAGCGCGCCGTAATAGAGCGGCGCGATGCGCAGCGTGCGCCGCAGGTAGAAGCGGCGGAAGTGGCCGGGTTCGTGCTGCGTGTCGAGCAATATCCCGGTGATCAGGAACCCGCTCAGCACGAAGAAAAGCGTCACGCCGACCCAGCCGCCGCCGATTCCGAAGGCCAGGACACGGCCCGCGATGCCGGACAAGGTGGCGTCGTCGAACGAGAAGTTGTGCAGCACCACCAGCAGGATGGCCAGTCCGCGAACGCCGTCCAGCGTGGGGTAGTAGGCGCCACGCGGGGCAGGCTGAGGCAAGGACATGTAGAACGGTCTGGACGCCGCTGAGGATATACGGCACGCGCGGTCAGTGTTGACGATTCCGTGTCGGACCGCGCAAGGCCGTGCACGTTAGTAGTTGACGCGATGATAGCGTTTGCGCACCATGCGGTATCCTGTCGCGTGCCTGAACGGCTCGCCTGTACCCAGTCCGCCAAGATCCAAGGAACCCGACTCGATGCCACAACCGCCTGCCGCGCAGCCGGTCTATTTTGGCGATGAAGCCCTGCCGGCATTCGGATGGTGGCATGCAGCCATTCCCGATCTCGATGGCCAATCCCGGCTCCCTGTCGTGCTGTGCCCGCCTTTCGGACGCGAGGACGAAAGCGCGTACAGGACGCTGCGGCTGTTGGCCGAGCAACTGGCCGCGGGCGGCCATCCGGTGCTGCGATTCGACTATCCCGGCACCGGCGACGCCTCCGGGAACGCGCATCTGCCCGACCTGGTGCAGGCCTGGACGCATTCCATCGGCGCGGCGTTGGACAGCGTCAAGGCGCAGGCCGGCTGCACCCGGGCCGCGGTCGTGGGCTTGCGGTTGGGCGCCTTGCTCGCGGCGGGTGTGGCCGCTGCCCGCGACGATGTCGCGGCGTTCGTGGCGATAGCGCCGCCTGCCAGCGGGCGTGCCGTCGTGCGGGAGCTGAAGGTGTTCCAGGGCGCGTCGTCGCCCGTCGGCCGGGCCGACGCGTCGGCTGGCTTGCTGGAAGCCGGAGGCCACACGTTGACGGCCGCGTCGCGCGACGCCTTGGCCAAGCTGGATCCGTCGGCGCTCGAGCGGCCTCCAGCGCCTCACGTGTTGTTGATCGACCGCGACGACATGCCGTCCGCCGCGACCTGGGCTTCGCGCTTCGCGGCGCTCGGTGCCGCCGTCGTCCACGAATCCCACGGCGGTTTCGCCGACATGATGCTGGATCCGCACCGCAGCCAGGCGCCGCAGTCCATGCTGGACGCCACGATCGCCTGGCTGGGCCGCCAGCCGTCGTTCCGTCCCGTGGCGTCGTCCGACGCCTTCGACCGCGCGCCGGTGCTGGCGGCCGACGGCGTGGTCGAGGAGCCGCTCTGGATTCCGCTGGCCCAGGCGCGGATGTTCGCCATCCAGAGCCAGGCATCGCAGCGCGCGAATCCGAGCCGCGTTGTGCTGATCCTCAATTCCGGCGCGCAGCGCCGGGCCGGCCCGGGCCGCCTGCACGTGATGCTGGCGCGTCGGTGGGCGGCCAAGGGCATGGCCGTCCTGCGCGTCGATTTGCCGGGCCTGGGCGACGCGCCCGCGCGTGCGGGCGAGCCCGACAACCTTGTCTATCCGCCGGCAGTCGCGCGCGACCTGCAGGCGCTTGTCCGCCATGCGCGCGAACGCTGGCCGGGCGTCGCCTGCCATGCGCTGGGCATCTGCTCCGGCGGCTACCACGGCCTGCAGCTGGCGCGCGAGCGCATGGGCGTGGATGGCGTGATCGTGCTCAATCCGCTGACCTTCGACTGGCCGGGCGATCAGCCGCTGCTCGAGCCGATGCCTGCGCACAGGGTGTCGCAGGAGATGGCGCGCTACCGGCGCAACCTCTTCTCGCTCCACCCCTGGCTCAAGCTGCTGCGTGGCGAGGTCGACGTCTCGGTTCTTGCGAGCCTCGTGCTGCGGCGGGTGGTGCAGCGTGTGGCCAACGCGGGACGCGAGCTGTTGCGGTTTCTGCGCCTGCCTTTGCGCAACGACCTCGCCGGCGAGCTGATGCGCGCCACGGCCGATGGCGCGGTGCTGCACTTCGTGTTCTCGGAGAACGAACCCGGCGAGGATCTGTTGCGCGGCCTGGCGGGCCGGGCCGTGGACCGGCTGCAGCGCCGCAATCGGCTGCAGCTGCACCACCTGGACAATGCGGACCACACGTTCACCGGCGAGATGGCTCGGGAGCGCGTGGCGGCCTTGATGGATACCTTGCTCGAGGGCGCGTTGCCTCCAGTGGCCAGGAAAGCGCCGGTGTGCGCCGACCGAACCCCGGGCATGGCGGCGGCCGCCGACCCGCAGCGAAGTGCCTGCTGCGACTAGCCGAGGCATCCTGCGCGACCGCATGGCACACGGCCCGGACATCCAGCCGCCGCCGGCCGCCGGCCTACGCGTCGGCCTGGACATGACCAGCGTCAAGGACATCCAGGCTTCCCTCGACGAATTCGGCGAGCGCTTCGTCGAGCGGCTGTTCTCGGCCACCGAACAGGCCGATTCCGCGGCGGTGCCGGCGTTGCAGGCAGAGCGGCTGGCCGCGCGTTTCGCGGCCAAGGAGGCCGCGATCAAGGCCTTCGGCCTGTCGGAGGCCGGCGTCTCGTGGCGTGAACTCGAGGTGCGCTGCGACGAACACGGCGCCTGCCGCCTGCACCTGCACGGCCAGGCGGCCATGCTGGCCGGCGTGCGTGAGGCCGCTCTCAGCCTGAGCAGCGGGCGCGGCCACGTCATCGCCCTCGTGATGGATTGAGAAACCGTGAACGAATCCCGCACAGCCGCCCGGCACGCCTGTGGGCCGAGCCCGATCCATTCACGGCGTCCGAGAACCTGAACAAACGCACGCTGTGCGGGACATATCCCACCGAAGGGCGGGTGGACATCGTGCCTGCTTGAGCCAGAATCCGCAGTCGTCGTTTCGACCTTTTCCCGATTTTTTCCTTTCGCTTTCTCGGAGCCAACATGTCATCGTCCAACGTTACCGACGCCTTTGAGCCGCGGGTGCGTGCCGTTCTCGCACAACATGCGCGCCTGTCGGGCGATGCGTCGACCATGGACGCGCAGGCCGACCTCTACCAGGCCGGCATGACCTCGCACGCCAGCGTCAACGTGATGCTGGCGCTCGAAGGCGAGTTCGACGTGGAGTTCCCGGACGAGATGCTCAATCGCAACGCGTTCGCCAGCATCCATGCGATCTGCGAGGCCGTGGCCTCCATCGGCGGCAAGGCCTGACGCCCTCCATGGACGGCAGGCTGCTCGCCGCGTCAGCCTCGCGTCGGCGGCGGTTCGACGCCGGATGGGCGATCTGCCGTACCGCGGCCGGTGCGGCGGCCGATCCGCAGCAATTGCAGTCCGTCGCGGCGCTGTCGTGGCAGGCGATCGACGCGCCGTCGACCGTGGCCCAGGCCCTGCGCACGCTGGGCCGCCTGGAAGCCGACGCCTCGCGGCTGGATGTCGACGACTGGTGGTTCCGCCTGCGTTTCGATGCCGGTTCCATGCCCGCCGGCGCGCGACGCTGGCTGCGTTTCGGCGGCCTGGCCACGCTCGCGCAGGCCTGGCTGAACGGCGCGCCGCTGCTCGAGAGCCGCAACATGCACCTGGCGCACGATTGCGAGGCGCCGGCGTTGCAGGCAGAAGGCAACGAGTTGCTGGTGCGCTTCGCATCGCTGGACCAGGCGTTGACCCAGCGCCGGCCGCGGCCGCGCTGGCGCACGCCGATGGTGGCGCACCAGCAGCTGCGCTGGATCCGCACGACTCTGCTCGGTCGTACGCCCGGCTGGTCGCCGCCGTGGCCGGCGGTCGGGCCGTGGCGCGCCGTCGAACTGCTCGACTTCGACGCCATCGTCATGCGTGGCCTGCGGCTGTCCAGCCGCGTGACGGACGGCCGTGGTGAACTGACGGTGCGATTGACGCTGGACGACGCGTCCGCGTCCGTCGGGGCCGTTCGCCTCGAGCTCGAGCGCGACGGTCAGGTGCACGGCGTCACGTTGGCGGCTGCAGGCCAGCAGGGCGAGCACGGCGGCACCCTGGTCGTGCCCGACGCCGCGCTGTGGTGGCCGCACACGCACGGCGAGCCCGCGCTGTACGAGGCGCGGCTGCTGTTGCCCGTCGCCGGCGAAGACGAGCCTCGCGTGGTGCCGCTGTCACCGATCGGCTTCAGGACGATCGCCGTCGACACGACCGATGGCGGCTTCGCGTTGTCGGTCAACGGCATTGCGGTGTTCTGTCGCGGCGCGAACTGGACGCCGCCGGACGCCGCCCGCCTGGATGCAGATGCCCACGCGTGCGACGCCGTGCTGCATCGCGTGCGCGACGCCGGCCTGAACATGCTGCGCGTCAATGGCGCGACGGTCTATGAGTCCGACCATTTCCACGACGCCTGCGATCGGCTGGGCCTGCTGCTGTGGCAGGACTTCATGTTCGCCAACATGGACTACCCGGTCGACGATGCGCAATTTGCCGCCGCCGCGCGCGAGGAAGTCGTGCAGCAGCTCTCGCGCTGGCAGGCGCGGCCCTCGATCGCCGTGCTGTGCGGCAACAGCGAAGCGAGCCAGCAGGCGGCGATGTGGGGCGCGCCGCGCGGCCAATGGCTGCCGTCGTGGTTCGAGCGCGACCTGGCCGAGCTGTGCGCCCAGTGGTGCCCGGACGTGCCGTATTGGCCGTCGAGCGCGCATGGCGGCGCGTTTCCGCACCAGAACGACGCCGGCACCACGTCGTACTACGGCGTCGGGGCCTATCTGCGGCCGCTGGAAGACGCGCGCCTGAGCGGCGTGAAGTTCGCGACCGAATGCCTGGCGCTGGCCAACGTGCCGTCGGACGCCGCGCTCGCCCGCATGCCCGGCGGCGCCGCGGTTCGGGTGCATCAGGCGGCATGGCGCGAACGGGCGCCGCGCGACCTGGGCGCCGGCTGGGACTTCGACGACGTGCGCGACCACTACGTGAAGCGGCTTTTCGGCGTCGACCCCGCCGCGGTGCGCGCGCGCGACCACGAACGCTATCTCGCCCTGGGCCGTGCCGCCAGCGCCGAACTGATGCGGGCCACCTTCGCCGAATGGCGGCGGCCCGGCTCGGCCTGTCGTGGCGGGCTGGTGCTGTTCCTGCACGACCTGTGGGCCGGTGCCGGTTGGGGCCTGCTCGACGACCTGGGGCAGCCCAAGGCCGCATTCCACGGCTTGCGCGAGGCCTCCACGCCGCGAGCGGTGTTCCTGAGCGACGAGGGCACCAACGGACTGGTCGTGCACTTGCTCAACGAACGACCGCAGGCGCTGCAGGCCGCCATCGAGCTGGCGCTGTATCGCGGCGACGGCCACCGGATCGACGATGGCGCCCAGCAAGTGACCTTGCCGGCCCATGGCGCCGTCTCGCTGCCGGCCGCGCAATGGTTCGACCGCTGGATCGATCTCAATGATGCCTACGGTTTCGGGCCGCCGGCCCACGCGCAGGCGGTTGCAACGCTGCGCGACGAGTCGGGCCAGGTGCTGGGCCAGGCCTTCCACGTCCTGGGCGGCTTGCCGGCCGAGCGCGACGCGGGGGTCCTGCCGCAAGGCGTGTTCCGTGTTCGCGACGACGGCGCGGTGGACGTGACGCTGCGCTGCGAGCGCTTTGCGGCATCGGTGCATTTCGACGTGGCCGGTTTCGTGCCCGACGCGGCGTATTTCCACCTGGCGCCCGGCGTCGAGCGCCATGTGCGCTTCTTGCCTGTTGCCACGCCGGCCCCGGCGTTCGGCGGGCGGGTGATGGCGCTCAATGGCGCCTATCCAGGCGTGTTGAAGCCGGGGTACTGAAAGCGGATCGCTCGATTCACGTCGGCGACACGGGTCGATCGCACAATGGTGTTCGTAACACTGCTGCGCCCCATGTCCTCCAGGCCGATCCGACTTTCCGCACCGCCGCCGTTCGAGCTGTGGCTGGTGCCGCTCGTGGGCGAAGCGGCGGCCGACATCGCGCTGCTCGACGACCAGGAGCGCGCGCGCGGCGCGCGCTTCGTGTTCGAGCGCGACAGCCGGCGCTACGTGGCGGCGCACGCGGCCTTGCGGCGTCTGCTCGGTCAGCGGCTGGAGCGCGCGCCGGAGACGCTCCGTTTCGAGGTCGGCGCGTTCGGCAAGCCGCGGCTGCTGGGCGAACCAGGCTGCACGTTCAGCCTGAGCCACAGCGGCGACCACGCGTTGGTCGTGACGGCCGATGGCGGCGACGTCGGCGTCGATCTGGAGCAACTGCGTGCCCTACCAGACATCGACGCGCTCGCGCGTCAATGCCTGACCGAGCGCGAGCGTTTCCACTTCGATGCAACACCCGCGGCTGAACGAGAGCTTTCGTTGCTGCGTGCCTGGACCCGAAAGGAGGCCTGCCTGAAGGCCCTCGGAACCGGCCTGCAGGTCGAGCCCGCGTCGTTCGAAGCGGGCCTGGACACGAGGGAACAACGGGTGCTCATCGATTGCGGGCAGGGCACGCGCGAACTCGTCGTGCGCTCGTTCGAGCCGCTGTCTGGATGGGTCGCGGCACTGGCGTGGGCGCCCGACAGACCAAAAGAGGGGATGACGACCCCAGGCTCGAACTTGTACAGTCTGCACTGAGGAAAGATGGAGATGCGCATTGAACGCGTCCCACGCTGTCGAGGGATCTTCGAGAACCGGAACGCGACCCCTCGTTCGATCCGCCATCTCGTCCCTTCGGAGCACATCGTGAGCAACCGGCTCCTGCGCCCTCGTCCTCTTTTCGATACCACCGTGCACTCGTTCCGCTTTCATCATGCTGACGGCCGCGACATGATCGCCGCCCGGGCGGCTGGCAGCCCCGCATGAAGTTCTCCCGCCAGATCCAGTCGTTCGCGCTTGCCACCGGCCTGTCGGCGTGGCTGGCGCGCCGTCGCCCTGCGCGCCGCGTGATCATGTTCCACGGGGTCGACGAGGTCGAGATGCCCCCGGCGGTATTCGAGGCCAACCTGCGCTGGCTCGCCGAGCATTTCAACGTCGTGCCGCTGGGAGTGATGGTCGATGGCGTGTTGAACGGCCGCGCCCCCGATCCGCGCGGCGAACTCGTGCTGACCTTCGACGACGGCCTGGCCAATCATTTCGATGCGGCCTATCCGATCCTGCAGCGTCTGGGCCTGCCCGCCACGTATTTCGTGTGCCCCGATCTGATCGAGCAGCGTCGCTGGATCTGGAACCAGGAGGCGCGCGAGCGCCTGAGGACCCTTGACGCGCCGGCGCGCCTCGCGTTCGCGCAACAGAGCCTGGCGACCGCCTCGTCCGACGTGGAGGCGCTGGTGCAGCGCATGAAGGAAGTGCCGATCGCCGATCGCCAGCGTGCCGAGGACGACCTGCGCTCGCGCACGCCGGCCTTCGAGGCCAGCCCGCTGCAGCGCCGGCGCTTCGACCCGCTCACCTGGAGCGAACTCGAGCGCATCGATCCGGCCTTGATCACGATCGGATCCCACACGCTGAGCCATCCGATCCTGACGTCGATCGACGACGCCACGCTCGAGCGCGAGGTGCGCGACAGCCGGCAATTGCTGGAGCAGCGGCTCGGCCGGCCGGTCGACCTGTTCTGCTATCCCAACGGCGCGCAGGACGACCGCGTCCATGCCGCCGTGGCGCGCCACTACCGCGCCGCCGTCACCACCCGCTACGGCCTGGTTCCACCGACGACCGATGCGCACCGCATGGTCCGGATTCCGTCGACGCCGAACCTGCCGATGCTGGCCTGGCGCATGCATCGACCGACGGCTTGATTGCAATGGCAGCGAACAAGATTCTGGTGCTCGACGCCGATGGTCGAGCGGGGGTGGCCTGCGTACAGTCGCTCGGCGCCGTGGGCCATCTGATGCATGTGGGCGTGCGCAAGCTGGGCTCGCTCACCGAACAGTCACGCTGGTGCCACCACGTGCATGCGCAGCCGGCGGCCGAGCCGGTGCAGGGCGGCGTGGACTGGCTGCTGGCGCTCGATCAACGGCACGACTTCGCGCTGATCCTGGCGACGACCGAGGCGTCGTTGCGCTGGGTGCGTGCGTTGCCCGAGGACCATCCTGTGCGCCGCAAGGCCGTGCTGCCCTCGAATGCCGCGCTCGACGCGGCACTGGACAAGGCCACGACCACGCGGATCGCCCGCGAGCTGGGCCTGCCGGTGCCGGCGACGCGCGAGCTTCGCGGCGGCGACGATCCCGTTGCGCGAGGCGAGGATGTCGACGTCGACGTGCCGCCAGGCCGCTATCCGATCGTGTTGAAGCCGGTGCGCAGCAAGGTGGTGATGAGCCAGCGGCTGGTGTCCTTGTCCGTTGCCGTGGTGCACGACGACACGGCGCGCGCGGCGACGCTGGCGGCGTGGCTGCCCTACACGTCGGTGCAGGAGCAGCCTTGGGTGCCGGGACGGGGTGTCGGCGTCGAAGTGCTCTACGAACGCGGGCGCATGGCCTGGCATTTCGTGCACGAACGGCTGCACGAATGGCCATTGACGGGCGGCGCGAGCACCTTGCGGCGCGCCGCCGGTGCGGAGACCGAGCTGGTCGAACTCACGCGCCGGCTGCTCGATCGCCTCGAGTGGCACGGCGTGGCGATGGTCGAGTGGCGGCGTGCCGAAGACGGCACGCTCAACCTGATGGAGATCAATCCGCGCCTGTGGGGATCGCTGCCGCTGACCATCGCTGCGGGCGTCGACATGCCGCGGGGACTGCTGGCGCTGGCGCTCGGCCAGCCGCTGGCGCCCCAGCCCGCCTGGCGGGTGGGCGCGATCGCGCGCAACCTGACCAACGACATGCAGTGGTTCATCGGCAACCTGCGCGCGAACCGGCGCGACCCGATGCTGTTGACCGAATCGCCCTGGCGCGCGGCATTGGGCTGGCTGCGCGTGTTCACTACCCGCGAGACCTGGGACGGCTGGAGCTGGCGCGACAGCCGTGTCGCGCGCACCGAACTGACCGTGCTGATCAACCGGCGGCTCGGCTTGCTGGCCGAGCGCATCGAGAAGCGGGCCGCGTTGTCGCGCGCCCGGCGCCGCCATCGCGATCTTCTGTCGTCCAGCCTGAAGACGGCCGGTTCTGCGCCGGCAGTGCTGTTCCTGTGCCTGGGCAACATCTGCCGCAGCCCGTTCGCGGCCGTGGTGGCGCGCGAGCGTCTGCATGGGGTCAAGGTCGAGAGCGCGGGCTTCGTGCGCCACGATGGCCGCCCCAGCCCGCCGCACGTCGTCGCGACGGCCCAGTCGCTCGGCTTCGATGTGTCCGCGGCCCGGGCGCGCCGGGTAACCGCCGAGCAGGTCGCCGCGGCCAGCCTCGTGGTCTGCATGGACGTCAAGCATCTCGCGCTGATGGCCGACGAATTCCCGGAGGCGCTGGGCAAGACGACACTGCTGGGCCTGTTCGACGCTGGCGGTCCTGCGGAGATGCTCGATCCCTACGACCTGTCGGCGCCCGCCACCCGGGTGGTGTTCCAGCAGATGCTCAAGGCGATCGACGGGTTGGCAAGTTCCGTCTCATTTGTCTAGACAAGCCTGCGCGCGCGGCTTCTCAGCCGCCGCGCGGCTTCCAGGTCGCCATCGTCTGGCCGCGCACGAAGCGCCAGCTCGCGATGGCGAAGGCCCAGTACGTCATCAGCAGATAGGCGGGTGCGACGACCACGATGCCCAGCCGTTCGCGCACGCCGTCCATCAGCCCGCCGGCGGCCAGCGCGTAGCAGCCCAGGTGCAGCGCCAGCAGGACGCGGTAGAACGGGCTGTCCAGGGCGAGCGCCAGGTTCGACAGCAGCGCGGTCGCCAGGAACACGAAGGCCAGGTAGCGCACGACCTTGTGCGAGAACAGGCAGAAGCTGACGGCCGGATAGCGCAGCGGATTGAGCAGGCGGCCCATGTGCACGAGGCCCTGCATGCCGCGCAGTGCCACGCGCACGCGCATCGAGAACTCGGACTTGAGCGCGGCGTTGGAGGTTTCGCGCGAGGCCGCGAGCGGATCGAACACGACCCGCTTGCCGCCGGCGATGACACGCAGTGGCAGCACGAAGTCGGTGATCAGCTCGCGGGGAATTTCCGAATACAGCTCGCGGCGGATGGCATCGCAGCCGCCGTTGACGCCGATCACGGAGGCGACGTCGGTCTCGGCGGCGCGCAGCCATTCCTCGAAGCGCAGGTAGGCGCCGCCGCCGCTGGTGGCCGAGCTGCCGGCCTCGATCGTCAGCTGCGCGGTCGCGTAGCCGACGTCGGGGTCCGCGAAGTTCTGCACCAGCTCGCGCACGCAGTCCGGATCGAAGCGGGCGTTGGCGTCGCAGAAGATCACGATGTCGCCGCGCGCATGGCGCACGGCCGCGTTCAGCCCCAGCGCCTTGCCGCCGCGCTCTGGCTGGCGCAGCAGTTCCACGCCGCGATCCGCGAAGGAGCGCACGATGTCGTCGGTGCCGTCGTCCGAGCAATCGGAGACCACGAGGATCTGCAGCTTGTCCTTCGGGTAGCGCTGGGCCAGCAGCGCCTGCAGCGTCGTGGCGATCGCCTCGGCCTCATTGTAGGCGGGCACCAGCACGCTGACCGTGGGCTCGATCGGCCCGCGCTGAACCGGGCGCGCGGCGACGAATCGCCACGCGAGCAGCATGAGCGGATAAGTCACGTACGGATGGATGATCACCAGCAGCGAGATCCAGAAGACGACGGCCATCGGACAGGGCTTTCTTGATTCGGTTCTGATCAGGCAGCGGCGGTCGCGCGGGCGCGCGCGCGCAGCCGCGTCGTGCCGGCCGGCTGCGCCGGCAGTTGCCAGCGCGTGCCGGCCGCATCGAGCGGCTGCAGCGCGAGGCCATCGCGATCATCGAAGTCGACGGCATGCCTGAACGTGAGGACGATCTGGCTGCCGGCCTGCGTGTCGACGGCGATGGTGACGTCGCCGCCTTCCTCGGCGCCGATGTCGATGCGCTGCCAGGAGCCGGCCACTTCCTGCAAGGCGCCCAGGCGGGTCTTGAGCGCCGCGTCGGCTGCATTCGTGCGGTCGACGTTGGAGATGCGCAGGCGGGTGGCGGTGCACGACTCGACGTCGTGCGGCGCGGCGAGCGCGTAGATGTCGGTGGTCGGACGGCCGATCACCAGGTCGAGGTATTGCGACGGGTCGCCGCCCAGTCCGCGCTCGGCGGCCTTGGCCAGGTTGTAGGCCTGGCGCGCGGTCACGTAGTGCAGCTTGTAGCGCGTGCCGTCGTTGCAGATCTCGTTGAGCGCCTGGTGCATCTTGAAGCCCTTCTCGCCGAACAGCGCGTCGAAGTCGCGTTCCACCGCGCCGTGTGTATGCAGCTTGACGAACAGCCACTCGGGGCGCCCCTTGACGTGCACTTCGCAGTCGAGCCACGCGCGCACGCGATCAGGACGACCCCAGTTGTGGTCAGTCAGGCTGGCGTTCTCGATGCGCGGATAGCCCGGCGCGCTCCAGTTGATCGACAACGGCCCTTGCATCAGGAAGAAGCCCGGCTGCGTCGGTTCGCCCACGCGCGCGTCGCTGCCGCGGTCGTGCGACTTGTGGCGCGCCGGATCGTCGATCGCGTAGTAGATCGAGTTGATCTTGCGGGTCTGCGCCTCGTTGGCCGAAGGCATCGTGAAGTCGCCCCAGCAGCCCAGCCCGGCGAGCAGGCTGAGCTCGCCGTTGACGCCGCAGTGCAGGCCGTTGCAGGCGTTGTCCAGCGTCCAGTCGCCGTGCACGAAGCCGAATGCGGTGCGCGGCTGTTCGCCGGCTTCCAGCAGCAGGCCGTGGCGGCGGTAGAGCGCCAGCGTCGCCTTCAGGTCGCGCGTCAGCGTTTCGGCGGTGTCGTTGCGATGGTGGTAGTGCAGCTCCACCTCGCCGCCGCCGGCGTGTGCCAGGTCGGCCAGTTGGGGCAGGTGCTCGGATCCGTGATGCGGCGGATAGAACCAGCTGTGCAGCGGCGCATGGCCGAAGGCCTCGCGGCAGCGCTGCTGGAACTTCGGGTAGTCGCGCCGCCAGGTCTCGACGCGCTCGTACGCCTGGCCCTCGCGCGTGGCCTTGTGGCGCGGCTCATAGTGGTCGCAGACGAGGAAGAAGACGTGGGTGAGCTTGTCGCGGCGTTGGCGACGGGCGCGCGCGCGCGCGCGCGCGCCGAGCACGTAGCCCGGCAGCCAGAGGTCGAGCCGGCGTCCCATCAGGCGTCCGAACCGACAGCTGCGGTGGCGCTGGCGCCGGCCAGGCCCGCGTGCGCCTGCAGGATCTGCTCGGCATTGTTGCGCCACGTGTGGTGCGCGCGGACATAGGCGCGGCCGGCGGCGCCCAGGCGCTCGCGCAGGGTCGGATCGCCGGCGAGCTCGACGATGCGGTCGGCCAGTTGCTCGGCGTTGCCGGGCTCGATCAGCAGCCCCGTCTCGCGGTCGCGCATCACTTCCAGCACGGGCGGGACGGCGGGCGCCACCACCGGCTTGCCCATGCCCCAGTATTCGAAGATCTTCATCGGAGAGCCGTAGGTGTTGGAGTCGAGCAGCACCGCGACGTCCATCGCGGCGACGAAGGCGGGGATGCGCGCGTGCGGCTGGCGGCCCGCGAACGCGACGCGATCCAGGTGGCCCTGGCTGCGGCAGGTGTCTTCCAGCGCCTGGCGGAATTCACCGTCGCCGACGAACAGGAAGCTGGCGTCCGGATGGCGTGCGAGAACGCTGGCGATCACCTGCCCGAACTTGGGGATGCCTTGCCAGCGATTCATCGTGCCGACGAAACCGATCACCAGGCCTTTCAGGCCGTATCGGTCGCGTAGGGACGGATCGTGCTGGCGTTCCTGGCTGAACCAGGCGGGGTCGATGGCGTTGTGAGACACGGTGATGCGCTCGGCACGCACGCCGATCTGCTGCAGCAGCTTGCTCTGCGCATGCGTCACCGTGATGACATGGTCCGCCTTCTGCAAGGTGTGCGCTTCGAGCCAGCGTGCCAGGCGCGGCAGGTGCAGGCCGTAGTATTTTGCCCAGGCCTGCGCATACGGGGTATTGCATTCGAGGACCATCGGGATGCCGCGCCGGCGCGCCACCATGCCGCCCGCGAACGCGTACAGCGCGTAGCGCTCGTAGATGAAGTCGGGGCGGAACTCCTTCACGGCGCGATCCAGGCGCCGCCAGGCGACCGCGTTGTAGGCGATCTGCAGCAGCTCGAATACGCTACGGGGTACAGCCTCTTTGATGCGAACCAGCCGGTTCGGCAACGGCGCGGAGACCGCGGCGGGCGCAGCTTCGCGATGCTCGATGTCGGCCGGCCCGACAACACGCACTTCATGCCCCAGAGCCCTGAGAGCGGCCACGATGGATTCGATGTGTATCGACTCCGGTTCTTCGCCCTGGGTCCGGTGGTGATACAGAACCCTCATCTGACGTCCCACTCCTTGCGCTAGTTTGGCACACCTGGCGCCCGCGACCGATCCCCCAACAGGGTGAGGGGTGCGACATAAAACACACTTCACCCCCAAGAGGGTGACGTTGGCGACACAGGATTTGAACGTCGCTCGAATAAACTCGATGGCTTGAACAAAATTGGCCGGGCTGGTGCCGTGACGAGTTCGCGCGCTGGAAGGTCCAGCGCCGCGCTTGGTCGGCCGGGACACGCGCCGCACGAGGGACTCACAGCTTCGATGGCATCGCTTTCCGACAAGGCCGGTTTTCTTATCGGCGCCAACCTGGTCAAGTACGCAGTCGGTTTCATCACGCCGATGGTGCTGGTGCGCATGCTCAATCGCGCCGACTACGGCACGTACCAGCAGCTCGCGCTGATCGGCGCGCTCGGCATCGCGATCCTCGTGCTGGGGTTGCCCAATTCGGTCTACTTCTTCCACGACCGCAAGAATCCGGCGCGCGACAAGGTGCTCACGCTGCAGACGTCGGGCATCCTCGCGCTGAGCGGCCTGCTGACCGCTGTCGGCCTGGTCGTCGCGCGGCCGCTGATCGTGCGCGCGATGGACAACCCGGCGCTGTGGGCGCCGATGCCCTGGTATGTGGCCGCGCTGGGCCTGCTCATCGCCGGCGAGCACTTCGTGCAGTTCATGATCGCGCGCGACCACTACAAGGTTGCCGTGCTCACGGAGATGGCCGAGACGGTCATCCGCGTGTTGATCCTCGTGCTTCCCCTCATGGCCGGCTATGGACTGATGGGCCTGGTGATATCACTGTTCGGCTACGCGGTGCTGCGGTTCATCGTGCGCAGCGTGTGGCTGCTCGTGCCGATCGGCGGCGTGCGCAAGCCCGCCGATGAGCAATGGTTCATGCGTGAGCAGCTCGAATATGCGGTGCCGCTGGGCATGATGTCGCTGGTCGGCCTGCTCGGCGGCTACCTCGATCGCGGCATCGTCGCCACGCGCTTCTCGCCTTCGGACTATGCGATCTATTCGGTCGGAGCGCTCGAGATTCCGCTCGACGCGATCTTCCAGGCCTCGGTGGCCACCGTGCTGCGCGCCTCGATGCCGGGCCTGATCCGTGCCGGCAACCACGAAGAAGTGATCCGCCTGCTGCGCGAAGGCGTCCGCAAGCTGTCCCTCATCGTCCTGCCGTGCTTCGTGTTCCTGTTCGGCTTTGCCTATGAGTTCATCACGGTGTTGTTCACGCCCGAGTACGCCAAGAGCGTCAACGTGTTCCGCATCTACCTTTTCCTGGTGCCGCTGAACATGTTCATCCTCAGCCCGGTTCCGCCGGCCTATGGGCGAACCCGGATCAACTTCAAGGTCGTCTTTGCGGTCACCGTGATCCACGTCATCCTCAGCTTCATCCTGCTGCACTGGATCGGCTTCTACGGGCCGGCGATCTCGGCGATCTCGACGTCCTACCTGCTGTCGCTGTTCTATTTTCTCTATGCCTGCAAGCTGACGGGCGGCAGCGTCGCGTCGCTGCTGCCGTTGGGCACGTTTGCGCGCGTGATGGCGTGCTCGGGCGTCGCGGTGGTCGCCGCAAAGCTGCTGCTGGCAGATTTTCTGCACAAGTTCATCGGGCTCGCCGCCGCAGGTGCGATCTTTTCGGTCGTCTTCCTGGCGCTGTGCGCCGTCTCTGGAGTCTTCACGCCGGCGGACCGTGCGCTGGCTCGCCGTTGGCTCGGCCGTGTCCTCGCTGCGCGCCAGGGCAAGCAGGCCTGAACGCCATGATGCTGGCGGCGCCTCGATTCGCGGCATGTGCAGGGGCGGCCTAGATGTTCACGAGCTTCGCCTTCACCTTCGCGAACTTCTTCCAGCCGGGCGTGTTCTGGCCGGAGCTGGCCGACTACAAGCCGATGCAGATCATCGCCATCGTGGCGCTGCTGGCGAGCCTGGGCGGCAAGTCGTCGCACAACCGCGTGGACGCGCTGCGCCATCCTGCGATCAAGTGGATGCTCGTGTTCCTGTTCGTCCAGGTGCTGTCGGTCTATGCCACCGGCGTCGGCGGCATGGTCAGCGAGTTCGGCGTCTGGTCGGTGTACGCGCTGTTCGCGCTCGTCTCGGTTCGGATCGTCTCCGACCCCGACAAGCTGCGCCGCTACGTCTGGGGAATGATGCTGGGCAGCCTCTGGATCATCGGCCGAGGCATCTACGGCGTGATCGAAGGGCTGGAAGCCGCCAACGGCGGTCGCGCGGGCGCCTATGGCATGTACGAGAACCACAACGACTACTCGTTCATCATCGTGCAGACGCTACCCTTCTACTACGTCTATTTCCGGACCGAGAAGGGCTTCCTGAAACGACTGCTGCTGCTGACTGCCTCGTTGATGTCGATCGTCGGCATCTTCCTGTCGCTGTCGCGCGGCGGCATGATCACGCTGGTGGTCGAGATCGTGCTGATCGTGCTGTTCACGATGGGCCGGCGCGCGCAGATCGTGATCCTGCCGGTGGTGATACTGGTCGGCATGGCGGCGGTCAGCTACCAGTACATGGCGCGGGCGGCGAATCAGGGCGAAGGCTACACGGCCGAGGATGCGGAGTCTTCGCGGCTGGAACTGTGGGAGGCCGGCCTGCACATGATCGAGTCGCACCCGCTCCTGGGCATCGGAAGCCGCAGCTTCGGCGAGCATGCCACGCAATACGGCGAGATCAGCCACGACAACCTGGGCAAGAACGCGCACAACACCTTCATCGATGCCACGGCGACCAGCGGCCTGATGGGGGTCGGCTGCTTCATCGCGATGCTGGTGGGCGCCATCCGCGAATCGAGCAGGCCGACGACGCGCATCGCGTCGCCCTGGGAACAGCACACGCGCAAGGCGACGCTGATCGCCATCATCACGATGTGTTTCCGGGCGCTTTTCGATGCGAAGGAGTGGGACTGGAGCTTCTACGTGCTCTGCACCATTGCCGGCATCAGCGGCGCGATGATGAAGTCGCGAAGTCCTCCCGTCGACAACCCGGTCGACTCCGGCGGCCCGGCTGCACGGGCGCGGCCCGCGAGCAACAAGTTGACGATCTGAGCACGAGACTCAGGACTCACACGGCGCCAAGACCAATCGAGGGCTGCAGGTCATGCTATTCAATTCGTTCCAGTTCATCTTCGTCTTCCTGCCGATCACGTTCATCGGCTTTTTCCTGATCGCGCGCTACTCGCGCGAGTTTGCCGCCGGCTGGCTGGTGCTCGCGTCGCTGTTCTTCTATGGATGGTGGACGCTGCGCGCGCTGCCGCTGCTGCTGGCGTCGATCCTCGTGAACTACGCGTTCGGCGGCCGCCTTGCGCCCGAGCCCGGACGCAGCGATCGGGTGCGCAAGGGCCTGCTGGCCCTGGCCATCGCCGTCGACCTGGGCGTGCTGGCCTATTTCAAATACGCCAACTTCTTCGTCTCGAACGTGAACGTCGCGCTCGGCGCGCTGCATCAGGCGCCGATCTCGATGGCCGCGGTGCTGCTGCCGATCGGCATCTCGTTCTTCACGTTCACGCAGATCGCCTATCTCGTCGACACCTATCAGGGCAAGGTGCGCGAGCGGCGGCTCGTCCACTACTTCCTGTTCGTGAGCTATTTCCCGCACCTGGTGGCGGGACCGGTGCTGCACCACGGGCAGATGATGCCGCAGTTTCGCGACGAGTCCACGTACCACGTCAACTTCAACAGGATCGCGGCGGGCGTGGCCATCTTCGCCATCGGCCTGGCCAAGAAGCTGCTGATCGCCGATGCGCTGGGGCAGCACGCGGACGTCCTGTTCCAGGCCGCCGGCAACGGCACGCTGCCGATGATGTTCCTGGCCTGGACCGGCGTGCTCGCCTACACGTTTCAGATCTACTTCGATTTTTCGGGCTACTCCGACATGGCGATCGGCATCTCGCTGCTGTTCGGGATCTTCCTGCCGCTGAACTTCAACTCACCCTACAAGTCCCTGAGCATCATCGATTTCTGGCGCCGCTGGCACATCTCGCTGTCCACCTTCCTGCGCGACTACCTCTACATCCCGCTGGGCGGCGGGCGCAAGGGACGCGTGCGCCGGTACATGAACCTGTGGATCACGATGGTGCTGGGCGGCCTGTGGCATGGCGCGAGCTGGACCTTCGTGCTGTGGGGCGTCTGTCACGGCACCTACCTGATGATCAACCATGCCTGGCGTCATCTCGTTGGCGAGAATCGCGTCTACGGCGTGGCTGGGCGGCTCGGATGCTGGGCGGTCACCTTCCTGGGTGTCGTCTTCGCCTGGGTGCTGTTCCGCGCGCCCGACATCAGCACCGCCTCGAGCATCTATTCCGGCCTGATGGGACTGAACGGACTGTCGTTGCCCATCTCCCTGCGCCCGATTGCCGGGGACTGGCACCTGCCGGTGACGCTCTACTTCAACGACCTGTTCCAGGGCGTGCCGTTGCCCGAGGGGTATTCCTTCGGCAAGCTGATGTCGACGCTGGCGATTGCGGCCTGCATTGCTTTCTTCGCGCCGTCTGTGGCGTCCATGTATGAGCTGGGGCGCGGGCTGACGATCGACTGGCAGCGCACCCTGTTCACGCGGCGCATGGCCGTCGGCTTCGGAGTGATGCTTACCGTGGCGATCTTCAGCATCAGCAAGGTCAGTCCGTTCCTCTACTTCCAATTCTGAGTTGCCGCGTCCATGGCCACCTTCTTCGACCATTCCGATACCGGCGCCGATCCCCGGCCCGCGCTGATCTTCCTGCGCTGGGCTGCCGTCACCTTCGTGCTGCTGGCTGGCGTCAACATCGCGCTGTCGCTGCGCTTCGGGGCGATCGAGGGCGATCTCGCCCGGGTCGGCGGCTTTGCCGAACGCGACTACCGGCCCGGCACGCCGCAGGTTGCGGCGCGGATCGCGCCCAATACCGTCGAACTCGCCGACGCCGACGTCATCGTGCTGGGCGACTCATTCAGCAACAAGCTGCTGTGGCAGGGCGAGCTGGAAGCGTTGACCGGGCAGCGCACGCTGACGTTCCAGTACGGACAGGCCGGCTGCATTTCCAACTGGCTGCAGTGGCTGCACACGATCAAGCTCAAGCCGGGGGCCACCGTCGTCCTGGAGAGCTCGGAACGCGGCTTCGTCATGCGCTACAACCGGATGCCTCCGTGCCCGAAGATCGTGCCGGTGCCGGTTCATCGCCACTTGTCCGTCGCCGGCAGCAAGTCCTGGTTCGATTCGGACTTCAGCCTGGACATCGTCTACCAGGGCCGCGTGCTGCTCAATTCGATGCGCCTGAAGTCGCAGGACGCCTACCGAGCTCAAGCGTTCCGACCGGTTCACCGACCGTCGTGCCGACCGGCTGCTCTATCACATCGACGACGAAGACAAGAACGACTGGACGCCGAACCAGGTCGCCAATGCCTTGGCGGGCCTGTCGGCGGAACGCGCGGCATTCGCTGCGACGGGCCAGAAGCTCACGATGCTGGTGATGCCCGACAAGTCGTCGGTGTACCGCGATGACATCGTCGCTCCGCGCATACGCGCCAGCACGGTCACCCGGGACCTCGTCTCAGCCGGCCTGGCCAATGTCGACATGTTGGCATGCCTGCGTCCGTTGGCCACGACCGTGCCCGACCTGTACCTGCCCGACGACACGCACGTGGGTCCGACCGGCTTTCGCATCGTCGCGGCTGCCATCGCGCGCGGGCAGTGCCCCGCTGCGCCGGCTGCAACTGCAGCTGCCGCGCCGGCCGCCTTCAATTGATGTTGTCGTAGTGTCCGAGCCGGTACCGGACCGAGCGAACGGCTCGCGTCACGGTCGAGGTGGCGAAGATGCGCATGCGATCGAGAAAGATCTCCAGCCCGGTCTCGCGGTGCGCGTCGGCCGGCATGTCGACGGCGAAGTACCGTTGCAGGCGGTCGATGCGCTGGCGGCTGCCGCGCAGGTAGTTCTCGAGGTTGCCGCCGTGGATGACCTGCAGCCAGCTCGGCTCGTCGTCCACGTCGATGACGCGGCCCAGCTTCGCGATGTCCGAATGCGATCCCTTGTAGATCGTCACGAACTCCGAAGCGTTGCCCGCGGGTAGCGGCTCGATCAGGGTGGTGAACGCGTTGTGTTCCTGCCGATCGAGATAGATGCGGTCGCGCTGCCAGAGGTAGCCGGTCGGGAACTGCAGCACCAGGCGCTCCTGCGTGCCTTCGTATCGACGCACCTTGGCGATGTAGTCGCGCGCCAGGCCGTCATCGTTGTCCAGGCGTGTGGTCATGAGCGTCTGCGGCGACTCGTCCAGGTACGGTGCGACCGCCCGCCGGCCGACTTGCCCGACGCCGCGCGCCAGGTAGACCGGCACGAAGTTGGGCCAATCGGCGCTGTAGCCGGCGATCCGTTCCCTGATCGCTGCAGGCGTGTCGTCGGCGAACAGCACCAGCCACTTGAAATCCTGCTCGGTCTGGCTGCGCACAGTCGGCAGGCAGAAGCGCTCGAAAAGATCGAGCCGCTGCGTCAGGTACCCCTCGTCGATCATTCGCACGGACGAGGGATCGGCGCTGCGCAGGTTGAAGCGCGTGATGATGAAGTGCCTGACCGGCCCGCAGGGTGCCTCGCGGGGCTGCCCGGTTGTCGTGTTCTGCTCGTTGAGGGGACTCGTCATCGGACGTTGGTCAGGGGGTGTAGTAGGCGCCGATGTCAGAGACGCCCGTGCCGCGCCAGATGGTGCCGGTGAAGTCGTCCACGACCGTGAAGCCGGACGGCAGCGCCTGGACGGCGGCCTTGCGGGCGGGAGAGGTCGACGCGGTGGTGAAGACGTCGGTCGATGCACTCGTGAACTGAGGGTCGCCGACCAGTCCCGTCAAGTCTCCGATCAGCGAGGGCAAGGACGGCGTCTGCGTGCCGCCGAAGTAGAGGTTGTTCTTGAAGGAGTAGGTCGTCGTCGAGGCTGGCGTGCCGCCCACGTCGGCGAACCATTGGGTACCCGCAACTGTATCCGGCCCGAACGCAAAGATGTTGTCGTAGAACAGGTTGTTGATGCCGCTGCCTGTGCCGAACCCTTCATTGCGAACGAACGCGTTGCCGGTGCTCGAACTGGTGGTCATGCCGTCGTAGACCGTGTTGTAGGCAAACCAGAGCTGCTGGGTCGGCTGGGTCGAGTTGATGCGCAGCGGCGGCAGGCCGGTGCCGATGATGACGTTGTCCCAGATCATGCCGCTGTACGTGCCCAGCTGCGTGGATTCCTGGTCGTTGAAGTTCACGCCGTACTTGATGGCGTTCTGGATCCAGTTGTGGTGGATCTTGATGCCGGTGAAGCCGGCCCAGGTGCCCCCGTGCGGCAATGCATAGGTGCCGGCGCCGCCCTCGTTGTCGTTGAACTGGATGGCGCTGCCACCCGTCATGTTGCTGATCCAGTTGTAGCCGACGTCCCAGTTCTGCGCCGTCGTGTCGGCGTAGATGCCGTGATTCTGCAGATCCGAGAGCCCGGCGATGTCGTGGATGTAGTTGCCGTAGATCGCCATGGTGTCGCCATGGCCCGAGATGCCGGCCGCGTTGAGCACCGTCGAATTGCCGGCGACCCAGGGGCCCAGTTCGTTGTTGACGACGCGCCAATGGCCGGCGCTGTACTGGAAGTTGATCGGAGCGGCGTCGCGCGCGGCGCCGCCCGCGACTTCCATTCGAAGGTTGGACACCGAGACGTACTCGCCCGACGTGCCGGCGATGGCCGACCAGGCGCCGGCGATGCCGCCAGAGGCGCCCGACGGCGTCGTGTAATGGACGTCCTCGATGGCGTTGCCCTTGATCGGGCCGGGGTAGGCGGTGATGTGGATCCAGGCCGTGGCCGTGCCGTTGCGGGCGGCCGTACTGGCCCCGAAGCGCATCCAGGTCGTGTCGACGCCGTTGGTGTCGGACCAGTTGCCGCCGCGGATCACCACCTCGTCGCCTGCGCCCATGTTGAAGTAGGCGCCAGTCATGGCGGTGGCGTTCTGGAGATTGCGCGAGGGGTGCGTCATGTCGCCGGCGACGGCAGTCGCATCGTTGCCGGTGAGGGACACGAACCAGATCTTGCCGGCGGTCGGTATGAACGTGGCGTCGACATTGCTGGGGACGCCGTTGACCATGACCATGACCGGCGCCGCAGTGCCCACGGCCAGTCCGCCGAGGCTGCCCACCTGCACGGTGATCTGCTGCAGTCCGAGCTGGCTGCCGACCTTGGACGCGCCGAGGTAGCGGTAGTTGGCGACTTCCACGCCGCCGATATAGACCTTGGTGGTGGTGCCCAGGCCGCTGGCCGAGCCGAAGTTCGTGCCGAAGATGGACAGGTAGCCGCCGGCACCGTTCTCGCCTCCGGTGGTGGGCGCGCTCAGCGTATCGGTGAAGCGGACATAGGGAACCCCGGCGACCGGCACCTGGGGCGAGAAGTTGGCCGCCACGGTGGTGCTCGCGCTGAGCTTGACCGTGCAGGTGGTCGCAGTGCCGGTGCAGCCGCTGGTCCAGCCGCCGAACACGTAGTTGGTGGCCGGAACGGCCGTCAGCGTCACTGAGGTGTTCGTCGCAAGTGTCGTGCTGCAGGTGGCGACGGCGCAGGAGGCGCCGGCGGTGCTGGACGTCAATGTGCCGCTGCCGGCGTTGGTGAGAGTCAGCGTCTGGGTCGTCGGGGTTGGCGACGGTGCCGGCGGCGTCGGCGACGGTGTTGGCGTGGTCGGCGTGGGCGCGGGGGACGGCGTCGGCGTCGTTGGCGTGGGCGCAGGGGACGGCGTCGGCGTGGTCGGCGTAGGCGCGGGTGATGGCGTCGGCGTGGTCGGCGTGGGGGCAGGTGACGGCGTCGGCGTCGTCGGTGAAGGTGCGGGCGACGGCGGTTGCACGCTCTCGACGGATTCGCCGCCACCACCACCGCCGCCGCAGCCCACGAGTGCGAAGAGCATGGTCAACGTTGCCATGGCATTGGCGTGAGTGCGTGCGGTGTTCTCGTTCACCTGGATATCCTTTGTCTTTGTCCTGCTAGCCACTTCGGCACTCACGCTCTCTTACTGAAGCTCTTGCCGAGCATGCGCTCTTGTCGAGCGTCAACCGGCCGCGATTGTCGGGTTTGTCCGGACACGGCGCAACCAATCGAGGCTTTCATGCGGTGACCAGAAGTGTCAGGATGTGTCTGTATTAAAAAAGCGGCCGCCCGTCGCCGGGCGGCCGCTTTGCATGCGAGAAATATTGCGGTGTCGCGTCAGTTGCTGACGTAGGCGCCGATGTCGCTCGGCGAACTGCGCGTCACCAGGCCCGTGAAGTCGTTCGTCACGACGAAGCCGGACGGCAGCGCCTGCGTGGCAGCCTTGCGCGCAGGGGAACCGGCCTGCGTCTGGAAGTTGCTCGACGTGGCGGCCACGAACTTCGGATCGGCCACGAGTGCGGTGGTGTCACCGATCGCGCTCGGAGCAGTCGGGGACTGTCCGTTGGCGAAATACACGTTGCGCTTGAAGTTGTAGGTCGTCGTGCTCGCGGCGGTGCCACCGACGTTGGCGAACCATTGCGTGCCGCTCACGGTGCTCGGGCCGAAGGCGAAGATGTTGTCGTAGAAGACGTTGTTCACGCCGCTCTGCGCCGACCAGCCTTCGCTGCGAACCATTGCATTGCCGGTACCCGACGACGTCGTCATGCAGTTGTAGATCGTGTTGAACGCGAACCACAGTTGCTGCGTGGGCTGAGTCGAATTGATGCGCAGCGCCGGGAGGCCCGTTCCGATGATGACGTTGTCCCAGATCATGCCGCTGTACGTGCCGGCCTTCGAAGACATCTGGTCGTTGAAGTTGACGCCGTACTTGGCCGCGTTCTCGAGCCAGTTGTTGTGGATCTTGATGCCGACGAAGCCCGCCCAGGTGCCGCCGTGGGGCAGCGCATAGCTGCCCGCGCCGCCTTCGTTGTCGTTGAACTGGATCGCGCTGCCGCCGATCGCGTTGCTGATCCAGTTGTAGGCGACGTCCCAGTTCTGGGCCGTGGTGTCGGCGTAGATGCCGTGGTTCTGCTGGTCGGACAGGCCCTGGATGTCGTGGATGTAGTTGCCGTAGACAGCCATCGTGTCACCGTGACCCGAGATGCCGGCCGCATTCAATATCGCGGAATTGCCCGCGACCCACGGTCCGATCTCGTTGTTGACCGCGCGCCAGTGGCCGCCGGTGTACTGGAAGTTGATCGGCGCGGCGTCGCGATTGGCACCGCCCGCCACTTCCATGCGCATGTTGGAGACCGCGATGTACTCGCCGCTGGTGCCGGCGATGGACGACCACGGGCCCTGGAAGCCGCCCGAAGCGCCGGACGGGGTCGTGTAGTGCACGTCCTCGATCGCGTTGCCCTTGATGGGGCCCGGATAGGCCGTGAAGCTGATGTAGGCGGAAGCGGTGCCGTTGCGGGCGTACTGGCTGGCGCCGAACTTCAGCCAGCTGGTGTCGACGCCGTTGGTGTCGGACCAGCTGCCTCCACGAATGACGACCTGGTCGCCGGCGCCCATGGAGAAATACGCGCCGAGCATCGTGTTCATGTTCTGCAGCGAACGGAACGGATGCGTGATGTCACCCGCAACCGCGGTGGCGTCGTTGCCGGTCAGCGACACGAACCACACCTTGCCGGCGGTCGGCGTGAAGGTGCTGTCGGTGTTGCTGGCCACGCTGTTGACGACGACCTGGACCGGCTCGGCCTTGCCGACGGCTTCGCCGCCGAGCGAGCCAACCTGCACGGTGATCTGTTGCAGGCCCAGCTTGCTGCCGACCTTGGATGCGCCCAGGTAGCGGTAGTTGGCGACTTCCACGCCGCCGATGTAGACCTTGGTGGTGGTGCCCAGGCCGCTGGCCGAACCGAAGTTGGAGCCGAAGATGGACAGGTAGCCGCCGGCGCCGTTCTCGCCGCCCGTCGTGGGTGCCGAGGTGGTGTCGACGAAGTCGACGACCGGCGCGGTGGTGGCGCCTGACGGCACCGGGGCTGGCGCAGGCGCGGGCGTGGGTGCCGGCGTCGGGGCAGGGGTCGGAGCGGGCGTCGGAGCCGGGGTGGGCGCGGGCGTCGGGGCCGGCGTGGGCGCCGGGCTCGGAGCCGGGGTAGGCGTCTGCACCGGGGCGGTGGCACGCGAGGCCGAGGCGGCCTTGAACAGGGCCGCGACGCTCGTGGCGGCAGTCACCTTGACTGCACAGGTCGTGGCCGTGCTGCCTGCACAGGCCGCGCCGGACCAGCCCGCAAACGCGTAGCCCGACAGGGGCGTCTCGGTCAGCGCGACGGAGGTGTTGCTGGCGAACGAGGCGGTGCATTCCGAAGATGCAGGGTCGCTGGTGCAGCTGATGCCGTTGGGCGAGCTCTGGACGACGCCGCCCGTGCCCGCGGACACGGTCAGCTTCATGCCGGAGCTGCCCGTGCCGCCACGGACCGATTGCGCGGTGGCCATGTCGGCGGAATCGGTCGACATTTCAGCAGGAGTCTGGCCACCGCCACAGGCGGCCAGGGCGGCCAGGGCGGCCAGTTCAACAGCCGTCAGCGCGGCGAACTTCATCTTCGATTTCATGGGTACGGATCCGACAAATATCTTTTGGGCATGCTTCCGCCCGCCTGATGGCGTGCGAGGCGACTCGAGGCAAAGTGCGAGGAACTTGCGGCCTGCCGAAAAGGGTTGTCGGCGGTGCAGTTCCGTTTGGCGTTGCCGGACTGGCGTCCGGGCGTTGTGGGCCTTGAGCACTGTTGCGGTATGCCCAGCCTATCGGCAGGCGTTGAATCGCCGGTAATGCCGGATTTCGCGTTCGTTACAAACGCAGGCCGTGGTCTCGCGCGACAGCAAAGTCGCGGTCGAGCGACTTTTCAGGGTTCATGGTCGAGTCGGTGGTGAGCCTGATGACCCCCCAGAAATGGGGATTGCGAATGAACGGTTTCGCGAGATTTCTAGAGGGGAAATCGGGGATCGGACACCCCGAAAATGTCGACATCGCGGCCGTCCCGGTCGCGTTGACTCAAAACAGACACATTTCGTTGCTGTAGGGCAACGTAAAGACGTTCGCTGCGATTCCGTGAACTGTTTCGCGGAATCTCAAGTTACGAACGTTTACGAATAGAGGGGCAAAAAGGCCCTCGTCGCTTACTCGACAGGACGATGCAACGCCTCGAATTTCAGTCCGCTCGAATGCCATTGCGGCAATTTCGAGTCGAGCGTACGCACGGTGTGCACGTTGTGATCGTGGAACAGCAGGATGTCCCCTGCGCCTGCCGGTTCGGCATCGATCCGGCGCGTCAACGCCTCGACGCCATCCTGCTTGTAGTCGCTGTAGGTCTTTGTCCAATGCACCAAGGTGTACCCCGCCCGGCAGACGGTACGGATGGAGCGAAGACTAACTTCTCCCTTGGGCGGCCGGAACAGCCCGGTGTCGGTGCCGGTGGCTTCGCGGATGACCTGGCGGCAGTGCGCGAGGTCGTCCACCAGCGCTGCGGAGGCGAGCGTGGTGATCACCGTGTGGTCGTAGCTGTGGCCGCCGATGCCGTGGCCCTCGGCCACGATGCGGCGCGCGACTTCGGGGTACTTCTCGACCTCCCGGCCGACGACGAAGAAGGTGGCGCTCACGCCCGCGCGGGCGAGCGCGTCCAGCATTGCCGGCGTGTGCTCGGGGTGCGGGCCGTCGTCGAAAGTCAACGCGAGCGCGGGCTTGGGCATGCGCCACAGGAATCGACCCGGGAAGACGGCCTGCTGCAGCAGGTCCTTGGACAGTGTTCTAGCCAGCGCGAGCATGCGCGATCTCCGTGGCGACGTCGGCCAGGACGTCGCGGTTGCGCTGGCCGAGTGCCGACCAGGTCAGGTGTTGGATGGACGACGAGATTCGCCCCGGCTCCCAGTCGCGCCGCAGCGCGTCGGCCAGGGCCGCGGCCAGCGCGTCGGGATCGCCCGGCGGCACCAGCAGGCCGTTGACGCCGTCGTCGACCAGGTCGGGAATGCCGCCGACGCGGCTGGCCACGACCGGCACGCCGCTGGCCAGTGCTTCGACCACGACATTGGGCGAGCCCTCGGCATGGCTGGGCAGGCACAGCAGGTCGGCGGCGGCGAGCCAGTCGGCCACCACCGGCTGCGGCCGCGGGCCGAGGAAGGCGATGTGCTCGGCGACGCCTTCCTGCGCGGCCAGGCGTTGCAGCGCTTCGCGCTCCTGGCCTTCGCCGATCAGCACCAGGCGGGTCGTCGTCGCGGCCGCGGGCTGATCGCGCAGCAGCCGGGCCCAGGCGCGCAGCAACACGTCCAGGGCCTTGATCGGCACCAGGTGGCCGACGAACAAGGCCAGCCGCGTGTCCGGAGCGATGTCCAGCGCCTGGCGCAGCGCGCTGCGGTCGGCCCGCGGGCGCGGGCTGAACACGGCGGGCGAATAGCCGGCGCAGGGCACGCATTCGATGCGCGGCGGCGGCAGGCTGGTCAGCTCCGCGACCGCGCGCGCCAGCGGCGCGCTGACGGCGATCACGCGCCGCGCCGATCGCAGTGCCGCGCGGATCTGCGGGCGCAGCAGGCGCTGCTGGCCCGAGATGTTGATGTCGCTGCCGTGGACGGTCGCGACCAATGGCAAGTCGAACAGGCGCGCGGCCAGGGCGGCGCCGACGACGTCAGGATAGGCGCAGTGCGCATGCAGCACGAAGCGGCCGTGGCGTTGCTTGAGCGCGCGCAGGGTGCGCCAGACGCCAAAGAAGTAAGTGAGTCCTGACAGCCAGTGCAAACCGGGCACCGCCAGGTAGCGTGGATGGACGAGCGGCCAGCCGGCATGAGTCTCGCTGGCCGGCACCGGCGTCGCGTCGCGCCACGGGCCGATCGGCGGCCGGCGTGGCACGGGAATGACGAGCTCCAGGTCGCAGTCGCTCGCGAGCGCGTCGACCAGGTTGCGCAGGAACGGTGTGCGATACGGGTCGCGCGGGCTGGGAAAGAAGGTCGTCAGCACGACCACGCGCGGGCGTCCTGCCTGCGCCTGCGTCGGTGCGCTCGCTGGCGCCGGGGCCGCGCTCGCGAAGGATTCGGCGCGCAGCGGTTCTTCGCGCGTCGCGCTCATCGCGCCGTTTGCGCGTGCACGCGCTCGTAGAGCTGCTCGTAGCGCTCGATCATGCTGCGGATGTCGAACGCCGAGTGAACGCGCTCGCGCGCGGCCGCGGCCAGCCGGGTGCGCAGCGCGTCGTCGCGGCACAGCGCGACCAGGCAGGCCGCGAGGCCGGCTTCGTCGTCGCTGGCGAACAGCCGGCCGTCGACGCCGTCGCGCACGATCTCGCCGTTGCCCCCGACGGCGCTGGCCACCGGCGGCACGCCCGCGGCCATCGCCTCGAGCAGCGTGTTGGACATGCCTTCGCTGAACGAGGGCAGCACGAACACGTCGAAGGCGCCGAGCACGCGGTCGACATCGTTGCAATGGCCCAGCAGGTGCACGCGCGAGGCGATTCCCAGGGATTCGGCGAGAGCGGTGAGCGCGGCCCGCTCGGGGCCTTCGCCGGCCAGCACCAGGTGGACATCGAGTCCGCTCGACGCCACGGCGCGCACCAGCAGGCCATAGTTCTTGACCGCGGCCAGCCGGCCGACGCTGCCCACGACGAGCCGGCCGTCCGGCACGCCCCATTCGAGCCGCAGCGTGTCGCGCGTGCTTGCATGGGTCGTGGCGCGCTCGGCCACGTTGAAGCGGCTCAGGTCGACGCCGTTGTGCAGCACCTCGACCGAAGCCTCGGGCATGCCGATGTGCTTGACCAGGTCGTCCTTCAACTGGCCCGAGACGGCGAAGATGGCGTCGGTGTGGCGGCTCATCCAGCGCTGCACGGCAAAGCGCGACGGGCGGTCGTCGAACTTGCGTCCATGCTCGCTGTGCACCAGCGCCTGCGCGCGCGCCAGCTTGGCGCCCGCAAAACCGTAGAAGAACGGCTCGGCGTTGCGGGTGTGCACGATGTGCGGCCGCGTGCGGCGCAGCAGGCCGGCCAGGCGCAGCGCCAGGCGCGGGTCGTTGCCGCCGCGCCAGTGCAGCTCGTGGATGGCCACGCGCGGGTCGTCGATCCGGCGCGCGAACTCGCCCGCGTGCTTCAGGCAGCAGACGGAGGATTCGAAACGCGTGTGGTCGAGCCGGTTGATGACGTTGACGACCCCGTTCTCCAGGCCGCCGGGCTCCAGGCTCAACAGAACGTGGAGGATCCGGATCGGTGCCTTGGCGCTCACGCCGCGAGCGCGGCGGGGCGCGCCTCGACGTCGTAGACCTGGTCCACGCGATCCCAGCGGAAATCCGACAGCAGGCGCACGAGCCGGCCTTCGGTGCGATGCAGGCTCACATAGTGGCGGAAGCGCGACTTCGCGCCGACGCCGGCCACGCGCGGCTGCTCCGGATCGATCTCCCATGGGTGCATGTAGAAGATCGCCGGACGCCGTTCCTCGCGGTTGAAGCGCGCGATGGCGTAGCGCGAGGCGGCGTAGGGCAGCAGCCGGAAGTAGCCGCCGCCGCCGATCGGGAAATTGCGATTGCCGGCGCGCACGGTGGAGATAGGGATCTCGGTCAGGCCTTCCACCGAGCTGTAGGGAAATCGCGGCGCGTCCGGCATGCCGTAGTGGTCGTGCTGCACCGGATACACGCTGGAGCTGTAGACATAGCCGGCGTCGCGCAGGCTATCGAACGCCCACAGGTTGCCCTTGCCGATCGAGAAGCTGGGCGCGCGGTAGCCGCGCACGGCGACGCCGCCGATGTCCTCGAGCAGGCGCTTGGCGCGCGTGATGTCGTCCTCGAACTCGGCGCGCGTCAGGTCGCTGGCGCGCTGGTGGCCATAGCCGTGGCTGGCCAGTTCATGGCCGGCGGCGACGATGCGGCGGATCAGCGCGGGGTAGCGTTCGGCGATCCAGCCGAGCGTGAAGAAGGTGGCGCGGGCGCCATGCTCGTCAAAGCGCGCAAGCAGTCGGTCGACGTTGTCCTCGACGCGGCACTCCAGCGAGTCCCAGGCGCTGCGCTCGATGTAGGGCGCCATCGCGGAGACCTGGAAATAGTCCTCCACGTCGATGGTCAGGGCGTTGACGATGGGAGCGCCGGCGGCGCCCTGGGCTGCGGACATCATCCGATGGTCTCCACGCCTTTGCGGCTGGTGCGGTATTTGTAGCCAAGCCAGTGGGCGAGCCATTTGGCGACGCGGGTGGTGGCGCCACCGTCCCAGACGTCCGGGCTGCCGGCGTTGCCGTCGAGGCGGTTGTCGTTCGCGTTGATGACGCGCACCGCGCGCTGCGCCATTTGCGCATCGAGGCCGACGGCCACGTCGCAGCGTTCGGAAATCTCGTCGTCGTCACCGGCCTGCGGGCCCACGGAAAGGGTCGTGATGCCCAGCGCGGTGGCTTCTTCCAGCAACTGGCCGTCGGCGCCGGTCGCCAGGCAACGTGCATGGCGCAGCAGCGCCAGCGCATCGACGTAGCCGCGGTCGCGCACGATCGTCACGCCGGCCTGCTCGAGCAGGTGGTCGCAGCCGGCGACGATGATGGCGCGGCGCTCGGCCGAACGCAGCGGCCACACCAGCGGCATCTCCTGCGTGAGTTGGCGCAACACCGTGCACAGCTGCGCCACGACCTGCTGCGAATCGGCGACGGCCGGGAAGCGCCAGGCGAGCACGCCGTAGCGGCCGCGCAGCGCCTCGGGCAGGTCGAACTCCGACAGGATCTTCTCCGCGGAACGCAGCTGCGGGAACACGATGCCGATGAACTTGGCGGCCAGGCTGCCCATGAAATGCACGTTTTCCGACGGCTTGCCTTCGCGGGCGAGGCGGTTGGAGTCGGCGATGTCCTGGGTCAGGCATTCGGTGGCCAGCCGGTCGAGCAGGGCGCCGTTGAGCGTCGCGTCGGTGCCGGGGCCATGGACGCGGCCGGCATCCAGGTGCAGCACCGGCACGCCGCGCTTGCGGGCCAGCATCGCGCAGGCCAGCGTCGAGTTCTGGGTGCCGGTGACGATGACCGCCGCGGGCCGGTGCTCGTCCAGCACCGCGTCGAAACGGGCGGTGGCCGCGGCCATCACCCGGCCGTAGTCGCCTGGATCGAGCGCGAGATGGATCGCCGAATGGGCAGAGGTCAATGCGCCGTCGGCCACTCTGCCGACTGCGCGCTCGCTGCCGGTGTGCACGATCGTGGGCGCCGGCACGGTCGACGATTCGGCCAGCACCTGCGCCAGCGACGCGAACTTCCAGAAGCCCGAGGCCGAATCGCAGACACAAAGCAAGGTGCGTTCGGTCGAGCGAGCCGGCGATGGCGCGACGGGCGGCTGCCACTGGCGACCCGTTGCGACGGTGGGCGGCGCGCCAGCGTCGGCGGGCGCGTCGTCGATTTCGACATCCAGGTCGATGTCGATGCTGCCGCTATCGACCGCGTCGATCGCCGCGACGCTGACGGGGGCGAGGTCGCTCAGGCCACCGATCTCGGAGCGCAGCTCGCCGGCAGTGTCGACCACCATCTGCTCGGTGATGCCGTTGCGCTCCTGCAGGTAGGCGCCCAGCAGCAGCCGGTTGCACAGCCGGTTGATGCGCCGCGGCACGCCGGCCGTCCAGGCGTGGATCTTCTCGTACGCCGCGACCGAGAACTCGGGGTTGCCGGCCCAGCCGACGTGGTGCAGCCGGTGCTCGATGTACTTGCGCGTGTCCTCGCAGTCGAGCGGCGTGAGGTGGCACGAAGCGGTCACGCGCTGGCGCAATTGCTCCATCGCCTTGGACTTGAGCAGGTTGCGCAGCTCGGGCTGGCCGACCAGGAAGCTCTGCAGCAGCGAATGGGTGCCGATCTGGAAGTTCGACAGCATGCGCAGTTCTTCGATCGACTCGCGGCCCAGGTTCTGGGCTTCGTCGACGATCAGCAGCGCGCGCTTGCCCTGCACCGCCAGTGACGTGAGGAAGGCCTCGAGCGTCGAGATCATCTGCGCCTTGGAGTCGCCGCCCATGGGTACGCCGAAGGCGATGAGGATGGCGCGCAGCAGCTCGCCGGCCGCCAGCTGCGTGCTGACGATCTGCGCCGCGACGACCTTGGTGGCGTCGAGTTCCTCGAGCAGCGTGCGCACGATGGTGGTCTTGCCGGCGCCGATCTCGCCGGTGACCACGATGAAGCCTTCGCCCTGGTGCGCGCCGAACTTCAGGTACGACAGCGCGTGGCTGTGCCCGCGGCTGTCGTAGAAGAAGGCTGGATCCGGGTTCAGCTGGAACGGGGAGCCGGTGAGACCGAAATGCGACTCGTACATGGTCTCAGTATTGCACTCGCAACCCGGCGAAGGCCTGGTTCTCGCGCACATCCGTGGTGGTCGACGCCGAATTCAGCACGACGCGTGAAGAGAAATGCCGCAGGCCGCACGACAGGCTGGTGCGCGGCCCCAATTGGCGCGTCAGGCTCAGCATGCCGCTGGCCTGGCGTGAGGAGTCCCCGCTGCGCGCGCCCAGCGCATCGATCTGGCTCCATTCCAGTTGCGCCGCAGCCGAGACATCGGGCATCAACCGGTGGTACAGCCCCAACGATCCGCCCCATTGGCGGCTGTCGAACGTGGTGGCCAGCGGCGCGGCCATGGCGCCGGGCAGCGTGTCGGCCTTCTCGTACCAGACCGAGGCGTAGACGCTGTTGCGTATGCCGTTGTAGGCGAGGTTCAACCCGCCGCGCGTGGTGAGCTGGGCTGATTCGGAGGTGATCTGCAGCGGCGTCGAGAAGCTGCTGGGCAGCGTGTTGGCTTGCGTCGCGGCATCGACGGCGCTGTCGGTGCTGGCGGCGTCAGGCATCCGGGCGCTAAGGATGGCACCCAGCAGGGTGGCCGGGTTGCTGTCAGAGCCGTTGATGGTGACCAGCGAAGGGCTTGCGGCCACCGTGCGCGTGAACGTCAGGTCGATCATGCTCAGAGGCATCCGATCGCGCAGGTGCATGTTCCAGCCGGTGCCGAAATAGTGGTGCTCGGCATCGGCGTCGAACGAGGTGCGCGACGATGGATGCCATTGCAGGCTTGCCCCATAGGTCGTGTCGTTCTGGACGACGCCGGTGTACACCGCGTGTTCGTGGCCGCCGACCAGGCCCACCACGAAATCGTTCTCCAACGAGGTATCGACCGTGGCCTGCAGCGAATCGGTGCGCAACACCGAGCCGCCGCCATGCTGGTAGGTCGTGTCGTCGTGCAGGGCATCGATGGACAGGCCGAACGGGGTCGGCTTGCGCACGATGCTGACGGCATCGTGCTGGGACGTGGAGCCGGCCGGCGCCGGCGCGTCGCCGGAGTCGGCCGACTTGTTGCGCGTGACCGTCGTGTCGCTGCGTGCACTGGCGCTCAGCGTCGGCGTGAACTCGTGCATGAAGTAGGGGCTGGCGCGCAGGTTCAACGTCGACACGGTGTTGGCCGTGGACGCAGTGTCCGATTGCGCGGCCAGCGGATCGTTGCGCGTGCGCGTGGCCGAAAGGTTGCCGTCGAAGAACAGCATGCGTTCGACCAGGGTGGTGTTCAGGTCGATGTTGCCGCGCGGCAGCACCGCGTCGCCATTGGTATGGCGCGCGTAGCCGATGAACTCCAGCCCGGCGTCGCCGGTGAGCGTCACGCGGGGGCCGGCGCTGCGCAGGATGATCCCCGCATCCACGTCGCCGATCACGTCGGCGCGGCGCTGGTCGGCGGTGGTCAGTTCGCTGTTGTCGGTGGCCACGGCGCTGACCGACAGGCTTGGCTGCACCGCCGGCGACGTCGCGGCGTTCGCGGCGGCTCCGATCGACAACAGCACGACGCCGGATGCGCCGGCGCGGACGAACCGCGCCGTGCCCCGGCGTTCAGGTCTCGTAGTAGCCATACGCGCCCGGATCCGGCAGCGAGGATCGGTTCAATACGGTCCACACCAACGGGCATTCGTCGACGGCGGCGAATGCCTGCGACACGGCGCGCGACGCGGTGCTGTCGGCCTGCACGACCATCACCACCTGGCCGACCTTCGAGGCGAGATGGCGCGTGCCGCTGGAGACCAGGATCGGCGGGGCGTCGAAGATCACCAGCCGGTCGGAATAGCGCTCCGACAGCTCGGTCAGGAGGCGGTCGATGTAGCTGCTGGAGAGCAGTTCGGGCGACTTGCGGCTTTCCATGCCTGCCGGCAGGAGCGTCAGCTTGGGCACGTTGGTGCGCAGCAGGACGTCGGAGACGTCGAGCTCGGGACGCGAGGCAAGATCCAGCAAGCCCGGTCCCGACGCGATGCCGTAGCGACTGAGCACGGACGGGCGCAGCACGTCGGCGTCGACCAGCAGGGCATGCAGATCGACCTCCATGGCCAGGCTCATCGCCAGGTTCATCGAGAAGAAGGTCTTGCCTTCGCCGGCTGTCGCGCTCGTGACGAGCACGAGGTTGCGCCGCAACCCGTGCGCCGCCGCGGCTTCGACATTCTTCAGCAAGGCCTGCTTGATGACCCGGATCTGTTCGGCCAACACGCGGTCCGACAGCATCGGCGTGAGGTAGCCCTGCGTGGCCAGCCGATCCAGGTCGATCGTGACCTCGCGCGACTGCTTGCCGGCGGAGCGGTCGACGACGGGCGTCGGCTCGGCCTCCCGGACGGGGATGGGCGCGGCTTGGCGAAAGGCCGTCGCGGTGTCCAGCAAGACCGCACCGGAGGCCGGAGCCTCGATCTCGGTATTGGGCACATGGATGCCGGCTCGGCGAAGCTCCTCCAGGCGGCGGGTGGCTTGTTCGATGATGTTCATGGACGTTGCGCGTGTCACAGCAGATGACCCAGGCGCTTGGTGACCAGGACTATCCAGATTCCCTGCGTCACGAAGAACGCAGCCATCACGAGCGCGATCCGCTGCAGATCGCTGCGGCGCGCGGCAACGATGCCCGCGGTCGTGACGTTGCTGATCATCCCGATCACGGGGCGCTTGGTGACCGTCTCGAGTTGCTTGGGCGTGGAGAAGGTCGGATAGACCAGGTTCAGCGCGTAGGCCAGCGCGATGCCGCCGACCAGCGACGCCAGCATGAACAGGATGGCCAGCGCGGTGCGATCCGGGAACACCGCCTTGGGGGTGACGTGCGGCGGTTCGATCACGCGGAAATCGGCGAGCTGCGCGGACTCGTCCATCTTGACGCCCAGCGACGCCGCTTCGCGGCGCGAGACCAGCATCTCGTAGTTCTTGCGGATGACGTCATAGTCGCGATTGAGCTGTGCCAGCTCGGCCTCGGCCTGCGGCACCTTGCTGGCGGAGCCGCGGAGCTCGGCCAGCCGCGCCTGCTGCGCGGACAACTGCGAACCGAGCGAGGCGACATTCGCTTCGGCATCGGCCAGCGAGATGCGGATGCGCTGGAACACCGGGCTGGTGGCCGCGGAACCCGTGTGGCCGCCGTTCGCCTTGGCCGCCGCCCGCTCGGCGTTGCGCTGCGCTTCGAGCTGGCGAATGGTCTGGCGTGCGCTGATGACGTCCGGGTGCGCTTCGGTGTAGCGGCGCAGCAGCTCGTCGAGCTGCTTTTTCTGCGCGTCGATGCGCGTGTCCAGTTCCGTTGGCATCGGCGGGATGGGCGGATTGGCGGCATCGGCCGGCAGGTGCGGATCCTCGCTCGCCAGCTCGCGCTTGAGCGCGTCGCGCGACTGAACGGCTGCGGCGTAGGCGATCTGCACGCGGCTCACCTCGTCGGCGATGCTGGACGTGCGCGCAAAGTAGTCCTGCGCGGAGACGCCGGAGACGCCGAAGTTGCGGATCTTGAAATCCTTGAGCCGATCCTCCGCTTCGGAGAGCTTGGTCTCGTAGGTCTTGATCTGCTCATCGATGAAGCTGCCGGCCTCGGACGAATCGCGCTGCTTGGTTTCCGTGCCGTTGCCCACGAACAGCGCAACCAGCGAGGACACCACGGCCTTGGCCGCGGCGGGATCGGTGTCGCGAAAGCTGATCACGTACAGGTTGCCGCCGCCGTCGACCTTGATGCGATCGATCATCTTGTCGATGGCCTGCTCGTGGGCGACGCCGCTCGCGGCAGGGCTGGCATGCGTGGCCTGCAGGATGTACTCAACGTTGGGGCGCGACACGAGCGTCTTGGCCAGCATCTTGACCTGCTGGTCGGTGTCCGGCTGGAAGGCCAGGCCGACCATCAGCGGCTTGAGCACGGTCTGCGTATCGACGTAGACGCGCGCACTCGCCTCGTAGCGATTGGGCAGGAACCACACGGCCGCGATCCCGATGGCCGTGACGACCCACATGACGCTGACCGCGAGCCACCGGCGCCGCCACACATGGCGCAGCGCGATCAGGATTTCATCGACGATCTGGTTCACGGGCGCTTACTCCACCCTGCACGCACACGCATCACACGACTTCCTAGAACCAGCTTTGCGGCACGATGATCACGTCGCCCGGCGCCACGGCCGCGTTCGCCGTGATGTCCCCGCGCTTGAGGAGATCCTTCAGGCGCACGGTGTAGGACGTGTTGTTGCGCACCAGCACCGCGCTGTTGCCGTCGGCGAAATCGGTCAGGCCGCCGGCCTGGATCATCACGTCCAGCAAGGTCATGTTCTGGCGATAGGCGATGGCCTGGGGCTTGGCGGCCTCGCCGACGATGCGGATCTGCTCGGAGAAGGTGCCCTGGAACGTGGTGACCAGAACGGTGACGTTCGGGTCGCGCACGTACTTGCCGAGCGCCTTCTCGATCTCGCGCGCGATCTCCGGCGGCGTCTTGCCGGCGACCAGCAGATCCTGGACGAGCGGCGTGGAGATGCGGCCGTCCGGGCGAACCGACACGGTGCCCGACAGGTCCGTGTTGCGCCAGACGACGATGTTGAGCGAGTCGAGCGGGCCGACCTTGTAGACGTCGTCAGCGGACGGCGTGGCGGCCGGCGCGGGCGGATGGCTGGCGGCACAACCGGCCAGGCCGGCGGCGACGACTGCCAAAACAAAAAGCGCCCGGAGGTGCCGGGCGACCGTTGCGAACGCGGTCATATGGTCATTGCCCTTCGCGGAAGACCACCACGCTGACGGTTTCGATCAGGACCAGCAGGTCGAGGATCAGCGAATTGTTCTTCACGTAATAGAGGTCGAATTGATGCTTGCGGCGTGCGTCCTCGATCGAGGCGCCGTAGCCGGAGCGAACCTGGGCCCAGCCGGTGAGGCCGGGCTTGATGCTGTGGCGCAGATCATAGAACGGGATGTGCTTGCGCAGTTCTGCCACGAACGTCGGCCGCTCGGGACGCGGGCCGATCAGGCTCATCTCGCCCTTGAGCACGCTGAACAGCTGGGGCAGCTCGTCGATCCGCGTCTTGCGCATGAAGGCGCCGATCGGCGTCACGCGGCTGTCGTTCTTGGCAGCCCAGCGCGCCACGCCATCCTTCTCGGCGTCGTTGCGCATGCTGCGGAACTTCAGGCACATGAAGACCTTGCCGCCGAAGCCCACGCGTTCCTGGCGATACAGGATCGGGCCCGGGCTCGTCAGGTGCACGGCGATGGCCGCGAAGATCATCGCCGGCGAGGCGACCGCCAGCAGGATCGAGGAGCCGACGATGTCGACCAGGCGCTTGACGGCATGGCGGACCTTGCCTTGCTCGAAACCCTTGCCGTAGACCAGCCAGCTGGCCTTCAGGCTGTCGAGCGGCACCTCGGCGCGCGCGCGCTCGAAGCAGCCGGCCAGGTCGAGGACGGGAATGCCGCGGATGCGGCAGGCCAGCAGTTGGTCCATCGGCACGTTGCCGCCGCGCTGGTCGCGCACGGCCACGACGATCTCGTCGATGCCGTGGCGCGACACGAGGTCGACGATCGATTGCGAGCCTTCGAAGATCTGAGCCTTGCCGGGTTCGACGGCCACGGCCGCCGAATCCTGCGGCGTGGCCAGGTAGCCGACCACGTTGCGCTGCATCGTCTTGGATTCGCTGAAGTCGCGCGCCACCATCGCGGCGTCCGCGCCGGTGCCCACGATCAGCACGCGCGGCACCCGCAGCGCCTTGCGCAGGCGGCGGCCGGCGTATTTGCCGACCAGCAGGCAACCCGCGAGGCACCACACCGCGCGCGGCAGGAACAGCGACGCGTAGTTCTCGCCGAGGGTCGCCTCGAAGATCGGGTAGGCCAGGCAGCCGGCGATCATGGTGGCCGTCAGCATGCGCCAGAAGGCGGCCGAGAAGCGCAGGCGCACCGGACGGTACAGGCCCAGGCAGGCAAACATGAAGACGGCCGTCAGTGCGAAGGCGGCGGCCAGCGTCAGCAGCCAGTTGAGAGTGAGCAGATGCGCCGATCCGACGAGGTTCGGCGTCGCCACGGAGGCGAGCACGACCGCCAGGAAGCAAAGCGAGACATCGACGAACAGCGAAGAAAGCGGGACGTTGCGGAATGCAGCGAACATTTTGGAGACCCCTCCTGCGGCGACTGGGGCGGGCGGCGGATAGGTCTCCGCCATTCCTCGTCATGTCGACGGTACTGATACGATTGAAACAATGAGTGTCAGAAGGTCGCTCGCCCCTGGCGAAACATCCTTTTGCTTCCTGCTGACGCTTGACAACCCAGTCCGGTGGTGTTTCGGCTTCTTGCCGAAATCTGTTGAACCGAGTATCGGTCAACTCCCGCCGGGTGCACATCCCCGCATTTGGGGGATCTTGCTGGACAAGACAGGGTAGTCGGACCGCCTTTCGAACTCCTCGCCGCCACACGGCGACCCAGACCCGAGAGTGTTGGCCAAGCATATGACGAACGGAAGACTGTGCACTGTCCCGGAGTGAAACTGCAACAGTGTTAGCAAAAGATTCCACGAAAATTGCGTTGTTCTTCGTGAGCCCCCAAAAATGGTGGGATCACCAACTGGCGGGGTCGCGTAGACTTTGCGGGAGAGGGAAATTTGCCAATGAACAAGTCATTCACGGTGGCCGTTGTCGGCCTGGGTTACGTCGGATTGCCCCTGGCGGTCGCGTTCGGAAAGAAATTCCCGACGATCGGATTCGATCTGTCGGCACAGAAGATTGCCAGCTACGAGCGCTACATCGATCCGATGGGCGAAATCGAGTCGGCCGATCTGGAAGCTGCGCGCCTGCGCGTTTCGACGGATCCGACCATCCTGCGCGAGGCCGACTTCGTCGTCATCGCGGTTCCCACGCCGGTGGACGAGGCCCACATCCCTGATTTCAGTCCGCTGGTGGGCGCCAGCACCATGGCTGGCAAGAACCTGAAGCCAGGTGCGGTCGTCGTGTTCGAGTCGACGGTCTATCCGGGCGCGACCGAGGAAGTCTGCATTCCGCTGCTGGAAAAGCATTCCGGCCTCAAGTGGAAGAAGGATTTCTTCGTCGGCTACTCGCCCGAGCGCATCAATCCGGGTGACAAGCAGCACACGCTCACGCGCATCGTCAAGGTGGTCTCGGGCGACAGCCCGTCCACGCTGGACATCGTGGCCGATACCTACGGCGCCGTGATCGAAGCCGGCGTGCACCGCGCCAGCAGCATCAAGGTGGCCGAGGCCGCCAAGGTGATCGAGAACACCCAGCGCGACCTGAACATCGCACTGGTCAACGAACTGTCGCTGATCTTCCACCGCATCGGCATCGACACCACCGAGGTGCTCGAGGCCGCCGGCACGAAGTGGAACTTCCTGCCGTTCCGCCCCGGCCTGGTCGGCGGCCATTGCATCGGCGTCGATCCCTACTACCTCACCCACAAGGCCGAGATCCTGGGCCTGCACCCCGAGGTCATCCTCGCGGGCCGCCGCATCAACGACGGCATGGGCCGCTACATCGCGGAGCAGACCGTCAAGTGCATGATCAGCCGCGGTTCGGCGGTCAAGGATGCCGACGTGATCGTGCTGGGCCTGACCTTCAAGGAAAACTGCGCCGACCTGCGCAATTCCAAGGTCATCGACGTCATCCGCGAGCTCGAGAGCTACGGCGCGCGCGTGTCGGTGCATGACCCGATCGCCTCGCCGGAAGAGGCGATGCACGAATACGGCGTCAAGCTGGTGAGCTGGGACGAACTGCCGCGCGCCGGCGCCATCGTCGCCGCGGTCTCGCACGACGGCCTGGTCAAGCGCCCGGTGGCCGAGCAGGTCGCCAAGCTGCTGCCCAATGGCGTCTATGTCGACGTCAAGTGCAAGGCCGACCAGGCCGCGCTGAAGGAACTCGGCGTGGAAGTCTGGCGTCTGTGACGACGGACGCGACTGCGGACACGGGTTCCGCCGCTTACGGGCAGATCCTCGCCCAGGTCGCCGGTTCCTCGCGGCGCTGGCTCGTCACCGGAGCGGCGGGCTTCATCGGCTCGCACCTGCTGGAGACGCTGCTGGCCGCCGGCCAGCACGTCGTCACGCTGGACAACTTCGCCACCGGCCACCAGCGCAACTTCGACAAGGTGCGCGCGGCGGTCGGCGAGGATGCCTGGGCGCGGCACGTTGCCATCACTGGCGACATCGCCGACGAGGCCACCTGCCGCACGGCCTGCGAGGGTGTCGACTACGTGCTGCACCAGGCCGCGCTCGGCTCGGTGCCGCGCTCGTTGGCTGACCCGCTCACCACGCACCGTGCCAACGCCACCGGCTTCCTCACGATGCTGGTGGCCGCGCGCGACGCCAAGGTGCAGCGTTTCGTCTACGCGGCGTCCAGCTCCACCTATGGCGATTCGCCCAGCCTGCCCAAGGTGGAACACGTGATCGGCCGGCCGCTGTCGCCGTACGCCGTCACCAAGTACCTCGACGAGCTGTACGCCGACGTGTTCGGCCGCGGCTATGGCATGCCCACGGTCGGGCTGCGCTACTTCAACGTGTTCGGCCCGCGCCAGGATCCGAACGGCGCCTATGCGGCGGTGATCCCGCGCTGGATCGCGGCGATGCTCGAAGGCCGTGAGTGCGCCATCAACGGCGACGGCGAGACCTCGCGCGACTTCTGCTACATCCGCAACGTCGTGCAGGCCAACCTGCGCGCCGCGCTGACCACCGACGCCGAGGCCATCGGCCGCGTCTACAACGTGGCCGTCGGCCAACGCACGACGCTCAATGAGCTGCACGGCGCGCTGGCCCGTGCCATCGAAGGGCTGCATCCGGAACTGCGCGTCGCGGCGCCAGTCTACGCACCCTTTCGCGCGGGCGACGTGCGCCATTCGCTGGCCGACATCTCGCTGGCGCGTCGGCTGCTGGGCTACGAGCCCACGCACACCATCGCCCAGGGCATGGTCGAGACGGTCGCGGCTTACTGAGAATCCGACGCTTCGTCTGAGGCCTTGTTTACCCTAAAAGCGTGAACAGGACCTAGGATGAGCGCCGTGCGGCCCTGGCCGCCGTCGCTTGCCTCAGGAGAGCCCGTCGTGAACCTCACCACCGTTGCCCGCCCGTCCCGCCTCGAGCCGAGCTGGCTGGATGCGGAGTACAACCAGCGCGCGCGCCATCCCGAGCACGCGCAGATCGGCGCGCGCTGGCAGGCGGCCTCGTCGCTGGTTCAACGCATCGAATCGTGGCGCCGCGACGTCCGCTACGGCGCCGGCGATGGCGAGACGATGGACGTCTACCCGTCGCCGCATGCCAACGCGCCCGTGCTGGTCTTCATCCACGGCGGCTATTGGCGCGCGTCGGACAAGTCGCTGCATGCCTTCGTCGCGCCGTCGTTCACGGCCGATGGCGCGCTGGTGGTCGTGCCCAACTACGCGCCGTGTCCGGCCGTCGGCATCGAGCACATCGCGCTGCAGATGACCCGTTGCCTGGCCTGGGTGCATCGCAACGCCGCGATCTACGGCGGCGATCCGTCGCGCATCGTCGTCGTGGGGCATTCGGCCGGCGGGCACCTGGCGTCGATGATGCTCAGTTGCCGCTGGAAGGACGTCGATGCGTCGCTGCCGGCGCAGCTTCTGGCCGGTGCCATGGCGATCTCGGGCGTGTTCGACCTGGAGCCGCTGCGTCACGCGCCCTTCCTCAAGCGGGATGTGCAGCTAACGCCGGCCAGCGTCAGGCGTCTCAGCCCGGCGTTCTTCCCGCGACCGCGCAAGCCCTTGGTCACCGCAGTCGGTGGCGAGGAGAGCGCGGAGTTCAAGCGCCAGGCAGCGCTGATCCGCGATCAGTGGGGTCCGACCAGCGTGCCGGTGTGCGAGACCATCCCGAGCGCGAACCACTTCACCATCCTGCACAACCTCGCCGACCCGAATGGCCGGCTGCACCGGCACGCGCTCGCGTTGCTGGGGCTCAGGCGCTGAGTTCCTCGGCGGCCGCGTCGTCCTTGGCCTGCCCGGTGGCGCAGCCCTTGCACGGGCCGCAGTTGCCGCATCCGCCCGCGTTGGCCGCCGCGTCCAGTGCCTTGATCTCGATGCGGCGCGCCGTCTCCGCGCTCGCGCCCGACACGCGCGCGAGCGCGCCCGTGCGCGCGGCGAGCTTGTGGCGCAAGGCGCTGGGCGCCAGCTTCCAGATGCTGTAGCCGGTCGCGCCAAGCACGATCAGGAGGCTGATGGAGGTCTGCATCATGCTCACGCTCCGAAGAAATGGCGCACGCCGTAGTAGGTCAGGCCCGCGGCGACATAGGCCAGCACGAACAGGTACGTGGCCATGATGACGGGCTGGCGCCAGCCGCCGGTCTCGCGCCGGGTGACCGACAGCGTGGCCACGCACTGCGGCGCGAACACGTACCAGGCGAGCAGTGCGCATGCGGTCGGCAGCGACCAGGTGTGCTGGATCAGCGGCGACAGCTGCTCGGCCACGGCGTCGCCGGTGGCCGACAGCGCGTAGACGGTGCCCAGCGCGCCGACGGCGACCTCGCGCGCGGCCAGGCCCGGCACCAGCGCGATGGCGATCTGCCAGTTGAATCCGATCGGCGCGAAGACGACTTCCAGCAGGTGGCCCAGGCGTCCAGCGAGGCTGTATTCGATCGCCGGGCCGGTGGCGCCAGCCGGCGGCCCGGGGAACGTCGACAGGAACCACAGCACGATCATCAGCGACAGGATGATGGTGCCCACGCGCGTGGTGAAGATGCGCGCGCGTTCCCACAGGCCGATGGCCAGGTTGCGCGCGTTGGGCCAGCGATAGGCTGGCAGTTCCATCATCAGCGTGTGGTGCGCGGGGCCTGAGCGACGGCTCAGCCGTTGCAGCACCCAGGCCACGCCCATCGCGCTGACGATGCCGGCCATGTACAGCACGAACAGCACCAACCCCTGCAGGTTGATGCCCAGCGCGAGCGTGCGTGCCGGGATGAACGCGCCGATCAGCAGTGCGTACACCGGTAGCCGCGCCGAGCAGGTCATCAGCGGCGCGATCAGGATCGTCGAGAGGCGGTCGCGCGGATCGGCAATGGTGCGCGTGGCCATGATTCCGGGGATGGCGCAGGCGAAGCTGGACAGCAGCGGGATGAAGCTGCGGCCGGTCAGGCCCACGCCTGCCATCAGGCGATCGAGCAGGAACGCGGCGCGCGGCAGGTAGCCGGAATCTTCCAGCGCCAGGATGAACAGGAACAGGATCAGGATCTGCGGCAGGAACACGAGCACGCTGCCCGCGCCGGCGATCACGCCGTCCACCAGCAGGCTGCGCAGCATGCCTTCGTTCATCGCCCTGGCCACCTGCTCGCCCAGCCACTGCATGCCCGACTGGATGTGATCCATCGGCCACTGCGCCCAACTGAAGACCGCCTGGAACATCAGGAACAGCACGACCGTGAGGATGGCCATGCCCCACACCGGATGCAGCAGCAGGCGGTCGAGGCGATCGTCGACGTGCGTCGAGACGGCGGGCTCGGTCAACGTCGCCTCGAGCAGGCGGTGCACCTCGTGGTGGTCGCGCATCACCGCGTCGATGGCGGCCTGGCCCACGTGGCCGTGCGGCGGCTCGGCGTCGCGGTGCACGCCCGGGCCCGACGCGCGCGCGCTCGCGGGCTCGTGCGTGCGCGCGAGCCAGTCGTCGATAGTGGCCATCAAGGATTCGGCGCCGCCCGTCTTGACCGCGACGGTCTCGACCACCGGCACGCCGAGCTCGGCTTGCAGCCTGGCCACGTCGATGTGGATGCCACGCTTGCGGGCGACGTCGGCCAGGTTCAGCGCGACCAGCATCGGCCGGCCGAGCCGGCGCGCCTCGATCACGATGCGCAGCGTCAGGCGCAGGTTGGTGGCGTCGGTCACGCACACGAGCAGGTCGGGCGGCGCCTCGCCGGCGCGCTTGCCGTTGACGACGTCGCGCGTGACGGTCTCGTCGGCGCTGGTCGCGTTCAGGCTGTAGGCGCCGGGCAGGTCCAGCACGCGCACCTGCTTGCCGGATGGCAGCGTCAGCAGGCCTTCCTTGCGTTCGACGGTGACGCCGGCGTAGTTGGCCACTTTCTGGCGACTGCCCGTCAGCAGGTTGAACAGGGCTGTCTTGCCGCAGTTCGGGTTGCCCAGCAACGCGATGCGGCGGCTGTCGAGTGCTGCAGCAGCGCTCACGGCTGGTCGTCCGGCCAGACCCAGACGCAGGCCGCTTCGTTGCGCCGCAGCGCGAAGGTGCTGACGCCGCCACGGCCGCCCACGCGCACGCCGATCGGGTCGTCGCCGGGCTTGCCGAAGGCGATCACGCGCAGCGACGCGCCTTGCACGAAGCCGATCTCGATCAGCCGCAACGCCATGCGCTCGTCCGCTGGATCGAGTTCGACGTTCGCACCCGGAGTGCCGACGCGCACGCCCGCCACGACGCCGCGCGCGTTTCGCGCCAGCGTGGTCAGCGGCACCATCGTCCGAGTGTCCGCTTCGGGCGCGTCGATGCGCTCACGTGGCGCGGCGACGGCATCGGCGGCCAGCGACACGGGGTCATCGAAACGGCGGGCGAGCACTTGACCGGACATGGGATGCGATTGTCTCCGACCTGCTGAGCGGAGTTCTAAAGGAGAACTATTCTCATTCATTCTAGGCTTACGCGCCACTCTTGTCACGCAACGGACATGAAGCGGCACTGAATCGCCTACGGCTATCGCCCCGATAGCTTCTATCGAAAACAGGGGAATCATAGATTTGCCATAGTGCCTGCCGGGTCGGGACGCCTGGCTCATCGCCGGACGTGCCTATCGATAAGATAGCTATTGACAATAAAGTTTTGATAGTCAATGTCTTATAGTTGATCCCAACGCAGCACTCACCAACCCAACGAGGAAACAAGATGTCCCTGATCAATACGCAAGTCCAGCCGTTCAAGACCGAGGCCTTCCACAACGGAAAGTTCGTCACCGTCAGCAACGAGACGCTCAAGGGCAAGTGGTCCGTGCTGATCTTCATGCCGGCCGCCTTCACCTTCAACTGCCCGACCGAAGTGGAAGACGCCGCCGAGGTCTACATCGTGACCACCGACACGCACTTCTCGCACAAGGTGTGGCACGAAACCTCGCCGGCCGTGGGCAAGGCCAGGTTCCCGCTGGTCGGCGACCCGACGCACACACTGACCAACGCCTTCGGCGTGCACATCCCCGAGGAAGGCCTGGCGCTGCGCGGCACCTTCATCATCAACCCCGAAGGCATCATCAAGACGGCCGAGATCCACAGCAACGAGATCGCCCGCGACGTCAAGGAAACGCTGCGCAAGCTCAAGGCCGCCCAGTACACCGCCGCGCATCCGGGCGAAGTCTGCCCGGCCAAGTGGAACGAAGGCGCCAAGACCATTGCTCCGTCGCTGGACCTGGTCGGCAAGATCTAACTGTTGAATTAGTCGGAAAAGGAGCTTCACATGCTTGATACCAACCTGAAGGCGCAGCTCAAGGCCTACCTCGAGCGCGTGAAGCTGCCTTTCACGATCACCGCCTCGCTGGGCGAAGGCGCGTCCTCGCAGGAGATGCACGAGTTCCTGCAGGACATCGTCGGCCTGACCGACAAGATCACCCTCAAGACCGACGGCACGGACGCGCGCCGGCCGTCGTTCACGCTGGCCCGGCCCGGCGAGGAGGAGCGAATCCGCTTCGCCGCCATCCCGATGGGCCACGAATTCACCTCGCTGGTGCTGGCGCTGCTGCAGGTCGGCGGACATCCGCCCAAGATCGAGCAGGAGCTCATCGAGCAGATCAAGAATCTCGAAGGCGAACTGCGCTTCGAGACCTACATGAGCCTGACGTGCCACAACTGCCCGGACGTCGTCCAGGCGTTGAACCTGCTGGCCGTGCTGAACCCGCGCATCCGCAGCGTGGTGATCGACGGCGGCCTGTACCAGCAGGAAGTCGAGGATCGCCAGGTGCTGGCGGTGCCGATGGTCTATCTCAACGGCCAGCATTTCGGCCAGGGCCGGATGGAAGTCGACGAGATCGTCAAGAAACTCGACACCGGCTCGGCCGCGCGCGACGCGGCCAAGCTGAGCACGAAAGACGCGTTCGACGTGCTGATCGTCGGCGGCGGCCCTGCGGGCGCGGCCGCGGCCGTGTACGCGGCGCGCAAGGGCATCCGCACCGGCCTGCTGGCCGAGCGCATGGGCGGCCAGACCATGGACACGATGAGCATCGAGAACTTCATCTCGGTGCTCGAGACCGACGGCCCGAAGTTTGCGGCGGCGCTGGAGCAACACGCCAAGCGCTACGAGGTCGACATCATGAACCTGCAGCGCGCGACGAAGCTGGAGCCCGCGGGCGCCGACGGCCTGGTCGGCGTGACGCTGGGCAACGGCGCGACGCTCAAGAGCAAGACCGTGATCGTGTCGACCGGCGCGCGCTGGCGCGAGGTCAACGTGCCGGGCGAGCAGGAATACCGCAACAAGGGCGTGGCGTACTGCCCGCACTGCGACGGCCCGCTGTTCAAGGGCAAGCGCGTGGCGGTGATCGGCGGCGGCAACTCGGGCGTCGAGGCGGCGATCGACCTGGCCGGCATCGTCGGCCACGTCACGCTGCTGGAATTCGGCGCCGAGCTGCGTGCCGACGCGGTGCTGGTCAACAAGTTGAAGAGCCTGTCCAACGTCGTGATCCACACGCAGGCGCAGACGACGGAGATCACCGGCGCCGACGGCAAGGTCAACGGCCTGACCTACACCGACCGTGCCAGCGGCCAGAGCAAGCACGTCGAGCTCGAAGGCGTGTTCGTGCAGATCGGCCTGGTGCCCAACTCCGAATGGCTCAAGGGCACGCTGGAGCTGACCAGGCACGGCGAGATCGTCGTCGACCCGCGCGGCCAGACTTCGGTGCCGGGCGTGTTCGCGGCCGGCGACGTCACCACGGTGCCGTTCAAGCAGATCATCATCGCGACCGGCGACGGCGCGAAGGCGGCGCTGGGCGCGTTCGACCACCTGATCCGCCAGGCCGTGCCGGCCTGAGCGTCGTGCGGCCCCGATGAACCAAACGATGCCCGCCGCGCGCGGGCATCGTCGTCTTCAGGCCGGCGTGCCGGCCGGCTGCTGGCGGTGGACCTGCTCGACCCGCGTGACCGGCTTGCCGCCGATGATCATGCCCAGCACCTCGTCTTCGGTGAGGTCGGCGGTGCGATAGCTGCCGATCACGCGGCCGTTCTTCATCACGGCGAGGCGGTCGGACAGCGCGAACACGTCGGGCATGTCGTGCGAGATCAGGAACACGCCCACGCCGCGCGCCTTGAGCCGGCGCACCAGGTCGTGCACCATGCGCGTCTCTTCCGGGCCGAGCGCCGCGCACGGCTCGTCCATGATCAGCACGCGCGCCTTGAAGTACAGCGCGCGCGAGATCGCGACGACCTGGCGCTGGCCGCCCGACAGCGAGCGCACCGGCTCGCGGATGTTGCGGAAGTTCGGATTGAGCTGCTTGAACACCTCGCGCGCCGCCGCCTCCATCGCGTAGTCGTCCATCGTGTTCCAGCGCGTCATCAGCTCGCGGCCAAGGAACAGGTTGGCGACGGCGTCGAGGTTGTCGGCCAGCGCGAGCGTCTGGTAGATCGTCTCGATGCCCAGCGCCTGCGAATCGGCGGGGTTGGCGATGTGCGCGAGCTCGCCGGCGATGCGGATCTCGCCGCGGTCGATCGGATAGGCGCCCGCCAGCATCTTCATCAGCGTGGACTTGCCGGCGCCGTTGTGGCCCAGCACGGCGACCACTTCGCCGGCGTCCAGCGACAGGTTGACGTCGCTGACCGCGTGCACGCCGCCGAAGGCCTTGTGCATGCCGACGATCTCGACCAGGGGTGCGTTGGTGCTGCTCATGCCATGCGCTCCCCGGTCCAGCGGCGATAGAGCACGTCGAATGCCACCGCGACGATGAGGACCTGGCCAATGATGATCATGCGTTGTCCGATGCCCACGTCCATGAGGAGCAGGCCGCTGTCGAGAAACTGGATGATCAGCGCGCCCAGCACCGACCCGAGCACGGTGCCGCTGCCGCCCGACAGGCTGACGCCGCCGATCACGGCCGCCGCGATCACGTAGAGCTCCATGCCGGTGCCCATCGAATTGGTGCCGGCGTTCAAGCGCGAGACCGAGACGATCGCCGCGATGGTGATGGTGACCGACAGCAGCAGGAACAACTGCAGCGTGACGCGGCGCACCGGGATGCCGACCAGCGTCGCCGCCTCCGGGTTGCCGCCGATCGCGTAGACGTAGCGGCCGAAGCGCGTGCGGCGGATGATGAAGGCGACGACGATCACGACGGCGCCCCAGATCACCACCGGCGCCGGGATGCCCTGGCCGCCATCCTTGCCGGGCAGCTGGTACGCGCACATCGCTTCGGTGAAGGCCGCCAGCAGCGCCAGCAGCCCCAGCGTGAGCACGACGTCCGCCGCCAGCGGCCGCGACGGGAAGCCGTGCTTGGCCTTGGCCCGCCGCGCCTGGAACGTGCGCCAGCACAGCAGCAGGCCCAGCACCGCGGCGAGCGTCCAGCTGCCGGCGACGCCCAGTGCGCCATCGAGGCCGCCGCCGAACCACAGGAACACCGGATCGGTGATCGGCTGCGTCTTGCCGTTGGCCACGAGGAAGGCCGCGCCGCGGAACGACATCAGGCCGCCCAGCGTCACCACGAACGACGGCACGCCCAGGTAGGCCGTCAGCCCGCCCTGGTACAGGCCCGCCAGCAGCGCCGCGGCCAGGCCGGCCAGGCAGGCCCAGGCCCAGTGCCAGCCGGCGGTGTACTGCAGGTAGGCGATCAGCACGCCGACGAAGCCGACGACCGAGCCCACCGACAGGTCGATGTGGCGCGCCACGATGACCAGCGAGATCGCGGTGGCGACGACGCCGACGACGGCCGTCTGCTGCGCGATGTTGTAGAGGTTTTCCGGCGTCAGGAAGTTGCCGGTGAGGACGTGGAAGGTCGCGGCCATGACTGCGAGCACGCACGCCATCAGACCGAGGCGCAGGTCGAGCGCGCTGAGTTGCAGGGATTCCATGGACGGTTTCGAAAGGGTGCGAACGGAAGTCCCGCACGCGTCACGCGCGCGGGACTGCGAAAGGACGTACTTTACTTGCAGGCGGCCGGCGCCTTGGCCGGGGCCACGCCGCGGCACAGGTGGTCCTTGGTGATCCAGCCGGCCTTGACGACGACGTCGAGGTTCGCGCTGGCGATCGCCACGGGCTTGAGGAACTTGGAGTCCAGCGTCACCTTGTGGGCGCCGCCGGTCCACTTGACCGTGCCCGGCACCGGCTTGCCGCCGGCCAGGTCGACGGCGGCTTCGGCGGCTTCGCGTCCGAGGTCGCGCGCGTCCTTCCACACCGACACCGTCTGCGTGCCGAGCGCCACGCGGTTGAGCGCCGCCTGGTCGCCGTCCTGGCCCGACACCGGTACGCCGGACAGGCCGCGCGCCGACAGCGCCGCCACCACGCCGCCGGCGGTGCCGTCGTTGGCGGCCACCACCGCGTCGACCTTGTTGGCGTTGCGCGTGAGGATCTGCTCCATGTTCTTCTGCGCCACCTCCGGCTTCCAGCCTTCGGTGTATTCCTCGCCGACGATCTTGATCGCGCCGGCCTTGATCGCGCCAGCGAGCACTTCCTGCTGGCCGTCGCGCAGGAAGTCGGCGTTCGGATCGGTGGGCGAGCCCTTGATCATCACGTAGTTGCCCTTGGGCTTGACGGCGAGCACGGCGCGCGCCTGCATGCGGCCCACTTCCTTGTTGTCGAAGGTGATGTAGTAGACGCCGGGCTGGTCGATCAGGCGGTCATAGGCGATCACGGGGATGCCGCGCTGCCTGGCCTTGGCGAGCGCCGGGACGATCGCGTCCGTGTCCATCGCCAGCACGATCAGCGCCTTGGCGCCCTTGGCGATCAGGCCGTCGACGTCGGCGAGCTGCTTTTCCGGCGAGCCGCCGGCATCCGCGCTGACGTAGGTGGCGCCGTGCTTGGCCAGTTCGGCCTTGATGGCGGCCTCGTCGGTCTTCCAGCGTTCCTCCTGGAAATTGGACCAGCTGACGCCCACCACGACTTGGGCTTGCACGGCGGTGCAGGCGAGAAGCGCGGTGGTCAGGAAAGCGTGCTTGAAGTTCATGGATTGTCTGCGGTTGTTTTCATGCGGCGGCGGCGCTCTCGTCGAGGGCGCGGCGCAAGAGTACTTCGTTCGACGATCGAACTAATTACTTGTTTTCCCCAATGCGGTGCATGGCGCTGCCGACTAGGCTTCCGGCGTCGCCCGACTGTAGAGGCGACAAGGTTCGCACAACGCCGCGGCAATGACGCCAAGTACGCACGCGCACTCCGGGAGAACTCTGCATGGCCAGTCCGCCGCCGATCACGGGCGACCAACGATTCGTCAAGTCGATCAACCGCAACGTGCTGTTGCGCCTGCTGCTGGACGAGCCGGCACAGTCGCGCGCGGCGCTGGCCGAACGCAGCGGGCTGACCAAGTCGACGGTGAGCCTGCTTACCAAGGAGCTGCTGGACGAAGGCTGGCTGGCGGAGGACAGCGTCGCCGTCACCGGTTCGATCGGGCGCCGGCCGACGCCGCTGCGCATCGCCGGACGCGGCCTGGCGCTGATCGGCGCTGAGCTGGGCACCGACGGCATCCGCGTGGTCAGCACCTCGCTGCATGGCGACGTCCTGGAGTCGCTGTCGGTGCCGCTGGTCGATCGCGCTTCCGACCTGGCTTGCCGCCAGTTGGTCGAGCGGGTCACGGCCGAGTCCGCGCGCGTGACGCGCGCAGGCGTGCGGCTGCTGGGCATCGGCGTCGCGTTGCCGGGGGCCGTCGACACGGCCAACGGCATCATCGAGTTCGCGCCCAACTTCGGATGGCGCAATGTCGAGGTGGGGCGCAGGCTGACACGCGAGCTCGAGGCAGGCGGCCTCGGCCAGGTGCCGGTCTACTGCCAGAACGAAGCCGACCTCGCCGCCATCGGCGAGACCGCCTTCGGCCGCCAGCCGATCGACGACCCGTTGATCTACGTCAGTTGCAGCGTCGGCGTGGGCGCAGGCATCGTCATCAACGGCGCGCTGTTCACCGGCGCGACCGGTGCGGCCGGCCAGATCGGCCACACCATCCTGGAGATGGACGGCCTGCCGTGTTCGTGCGGGCGTCGCGGCTGCGCCGAGGCCTACGTGGGCCTGAAGGCGGTGGCGCATGCCGCGGGCCTGCTGCGCGACGGCGAGGTCGATCGCGCCGGCCTTGCGGCGGACCTGGCCAAGCCGCGCGGCCAGCGGGCCCGCAAGGCCTTCGCCGCGGCGGGCGATGCGCTTGGCGTGCTGTTGCAGAACGTGTGGACGACGTTCAATCCGAAGGCGATCGTGCTGGGCGGAGAAGCCGTGACGCTGGGCGGCGCGCATATCGTCGACGCTGCGGTGGAGCGCCTGGCCCGATTCGGCGCCGACGCAGGCCTGGTGCCGCCGGCGATCCGCGCGGCCAGGTACGGCGAGCTGGCGCCCGCGGCCGGCGGCGCGGCGTTCGCGCTGCACGCGCTGCTGCGGCCGTTCGGGCACGACACCGGCGCGTTGAAGGTCGACTGGGTCCGGACGGCCGTGCCGCGCTAGCGCCATTGGCGCAGTCGCGCGGCTTCTCGCGCGCATGGCGGCAGTTGTGGCGCGGGGATTTTTCGCCGCCGCAATTCTTTGGCGCGAACCGCGCAGGACTGCGCACTTGCGTCGTTGCTTTCGCACGATTTCCGACTTCTGGGGGATTGTTGGATATTGGCCACCGACTGAAAAATGGTTGTCATCAACGCCCCCGATGATCGGAGCGTTCTGGGAGAACAACCATGCCGCAAACGTACAACGTCGGATCCCGCTCGCGCTTCGTGAACTTCATCGCGTGGGTGTTCATCTTGCTGGCGGCATTCGCATGCGCATGGGCGGTCATCCAGAACGCGACGCAGTCGTCCTGGGCCGGGCTGCTCATCGACCAGGCCACGCTGCCCTGGCTCACCGGACTGCTTCTGCGCCACGTCGCGTGGGTCTACTCGGCAGCGATCGCGCTGTCGCTGGCCACGATGGTCTGCGCCATCGGCCTGCTGCGCCGCATCGAGTGGGCGCGCCGCGTCTTCATCGGCCTGCTGATGGTGGCGATCGGCGTCGATCTCGCCGGTCTGTGGCTGCAACAGGAATTCATGCACCTGCTGGTGGATTCGGCGCTGCGCCAGAGCACGCTCACGCAGCCGGCGGCCGACGTCTTCGGCGGCGTCGTGACGCTGGCCCGGCTGCTGGCCGCCTTTGTCACGCTGGTGGCCAGCGTGGCACTGGCGGGCATCATCCGCCGGCTGATGTCGCCTTCGGTTCGACAAGAATTCGCTTGAAGCGGTCGCGCGCTCGGATAGACGGCCGCGGTTGCGGCCGTCGTCGTTTCCGGCGTTCGGATAGTTCCGCGGTGCGCTATTTCGCGAGATCAGCGGCGTTGAACGCTGCCAGGAATTCATCGGAAGACACCTGATCGGCGAGCGCTCGCAACGTGGCGGCCGCGCCGCTGCCCAGCACCGCCTCGACCCGCTGGTTCGCCTCGGCCCAATGTGCGGCTGCCTCGGCCAGCCTCGCGGCGCCGGCCGGGGTCAGCGCGGCGCGCTTGGTGCGGCCGTCGTCCTCGTCGGGCTTCAGCGCGACCAGGCGGTCACGCACGAGCGGTCGCAGTGCATGCGTCAGCGCGGAGATCTGGATCGCCAGGCGCGCCGCCAGTTCCTGCAGCGAAGGCGGGCGGCCGTCGTTGCCGGCCGCCAGGCGGGCGATCTCCACCATCAGGCTGAACTGGGTCGACTTCAGGCCCGCGCACTGCAGCGCGTCGTCGTACAGGTTGCCCAGCCGTCGGGCCGCGAGCCGCAGCGACGTGGCGTTGCAGGGCGGGACATTGACGACGTCGAGTTCTGGAAGCTTCTGGCTGGCCGCTTTCTTCATGTCCGATGCGCCCTTGGTGGGCATCGCCTTGTTTCCCTGTCGAGCGTGGGGTGAACTGCGATGCGATGAGCCATTGTCTCATGCTCGCCCATAAACTTGAGCCCTCAATCAAATAACTTGAGCACTCAAGTACACCAAGGAAAACGCCATGTCCACCACTTCCAAGACTGCCCTCGTCACGGGCGCCTCCTCCGGCATCGGTGCCGTCTATGCCGACCGCCTGGCCGCCCTCGGCTACGACCTGATCCTCGTGGCGCGCCGCGCCGACCGCCTGAACGCGCTGGCCGACAAACTGGCCACCACGTACGGCCGCAAGGTGCAGGTGCTCGCCGTCGACCTCACCCGCGAAAGCGACCTCGCCCGCGTCGAGGACGTGCTCCGGCGCGACGCGAGCGTGCGCATGCTGGTCAACAACGCGGGCATCGCCCGGTTCCGGCCGTTCGCGCAGTCGTCGCCCGAGGACTCCGCATCGCAGATCGCGCTGAACATCACCGCGCTGACCCGGCTGGCGCTGGCCGCGCTGCCGGGCTTCGTGACGCGCAACGAAGGCAGCATCGTCAACATCGCGTCGATCCTGGCCGTGCATGCACTGCCGGTCAGCACCGTCTACAGCGCCACCAAGGCCTACGTCCTGCAGTTCAGCCGCGGGCTGCAGCAGGAACTGGCTGGCACCGGCGTGAAGGTGCAGGCGGTGCTGCCGGCGGCCACCGAAACCGAGATCTGGACGGAGGACGTCTCCGGCATCGGGCTGTCCGCGCTGCGCAAGGAGACGGTCATGAGCGTGGACGACCTGGTCGACGCGGCGCTGTCCGGCTTCGACCAGGGCGAGGCGGTCACCTGGCCGTCCGTTGACGATGCCGGCCTGTGGAGCAGGTTCGACGCGGCGCGTGTGGCGCTGGTCGGCGCGACGCAGACGGGCACGCCGGCGGCGCGCTACAGGAAGGCGTGAGGGACTCGCCGCCTGAGCGTGCTCAGGCGATGTTTCCGTCCATGTAGAACCACCGCCCATCCTCGCGCGCGAACCGGCTCGTCTCGTGCAGCCGCTCGGCCTTGCCGCCGAGCTTGCTGCGCGCGACGAACTCGACGATGGCGTGATCGGCGTCCTGCTGCTCGTGGCGGCGCACGTCCAGGCCCAGCCAGCGCAGCCCGGCGGGCAGCGGCTCGATGACGGCGGGGCGGGTGGACGGGTGCCAGGTGTCGCGCAGGTACTCGAGCAGCCCGCCCGCGAAGGCGCTGTAACGCGAACGCATCAGGTCTTCGGCAGTGGGTGCCCGCAGCGCCTCGGGGCCATCGTGCCAGCGGCCGCAGCAGCGTTGATAGACGAGCGGACGGCCGCAAGGGCAGGGCGAGGACGGGGCGATGGGCATGCGTGGAATTGTGCCGCCGGGACCGCGTCGAAGGTTTGATGCGAAGCGCGAAGGTCCGATAGACTGTATGTGCATACAGTATTCAAGAAGGGTTCGCGGAGCGCGGCAGCCGATCGAGGGCTGGCCCGATTCCCTGGCCCTCCCGTCTTCCGTGATCCGCCTGCGGTCCCCGTCATGTCCACGTCTTCCCCTTTGCTGCCGCTGGAGCATCTGCATCCGGCGTTGTGGCGCGCGCACCAGCTGGGGCGCGGGCGGGAGGCGGTGCAGGCGAGCGGGTACGCCGCGCTCGATGCCGAACTGCCGGGCGGTGGCTGGCCCCAGCGCGCCATCACCGAACTGCTGCTGAGCGGGCCGGGCTGGGGCGAGATCCGGCTGCTCGCGCCGGTGCTCGCGCGCGTGGGCGCGGCCGGGCGCGGCGTGCTGCTGCTGGGGCCCCCGGCCGAGCCATGCGCCGAGGGGCTGGCGCAGCTGGGACTCGACCTGTCGCGTTGCGTCGTGATCCGCGGCGACGACTTGTTGTGGCCGCTGGAACAGGCGCTGCGCAGCGGCCAGGTCGGCGCGGTCGTCGCGTGGACGCCGGCCAGCCTCAAGGGCGAGGCGTTGCGCCGGTTGCAACTGGCGGCGCAATCGCACGAGGGGCCGGCCTTCGTCGTGCGCGCCACCACCGTTGCCGCGCAACCCAGCCCGGCGCCGTTGAGGCTGGCGATAGCCGGCGCCGGCCCCGATGCGCTGGCCGTGCGCATCCTCAAGCGCCGCGGTCCGGCGCTGGAACAGCCGGTGCGGCTTGCGCTGCCGCCGGTGCTCTCGCGCGTCGCGCGCCAGCGGGCGCTCACGCCGCGACGCACGCGCACGAGCGTGCAGGCCTTGTCTGCCATCGCTTGAGGGTCTTGCGCGATGTTGTGGATCGGCATTCACCTGCCGGCGTTGTCGCTGGAATCGTTTGTCGTCACGTTGGCGCCCGAGCCGCCGTGCGAACTGCCGGTCGGCGAGCCATTCGACGATCGCGACGATCTCGATGCCATCGGCCCGGTCGCCCTGATCGCGCGCCATCGCGTCGTCGCCGTCAACGCCGCGGCGCATGAGTGCGGCCTGCGCATCGGCCAGAAGCGCGCCACCGCGCTCGCGCTCGCGCCGCACGCGCGCCTGGGCGAGGCCGACCCGGCGCGCGACGAGGCCGCGCTGATGGCCGTGGCCCACGTGGCCATGGGCTTCACGCCGGTCGTTTCGCTGGGCGGCGACCACGTGGTGCTGGCCGAGGTGCAGGCCAGCCTGCGCTGTTTCGGCGGACTGCCGCGCCTGCTCGATCGGCTGCGCGCCGAACTGGCGCCGCTGGGCCACGTGTCGCGCCTCGCGTGCGCGCCCACCGCGCAGGGCGCGCAGTGGATGGCCGTCCTCGCCGGCAGCGCCGCGACCCCGCTCGCCAATACCCGGGCCGACTGGCGCGCGCGCGTCGGCGCCGTCCCCGTCGCCCGCATGGCCGCCGCCGCGCCGCACCTGGCCGCGCTGCAGGCGCTGGGCCTGGCCACGGCCGCCGATCTGTGGAAACAGCCGCGCGCCGGCCTCGTGCGCCGCTTTGGCGCCGAGCTGCTGGCCGACATCGACCGCGCCCTCGGCGACCTGGCCGATCCACGCGTCGCGCTGCAGCCGGCGCCCACGTTCGACAGCCGGCTGGAACTGTTCATGCGCGCCGACGACAGCGCCGCGCTGCTCGCCGGCGCCACCGTGCTGCTGAACCGGCTCACGGCGTGGGCCGCCGCCCGCCATGGCCTGGTCGCCGGCTTCGAGCTGCTGCTGCACCACGAGACCCGGCGCAAGATGCTGGAGGATCCGGCCTCGCGCACCACGCCGCTGCAGATCGGCCTGGGCGAGCCGGTGGCCGACACCGCGCACCTGCACTCGCTGCTGCGCGAGCGGCTGCAACGCCTGCCGCTGGCCGCGTCGGTCATCGAGCTGAGCCTGCACTGCCACTCGATCACGCCGGGCGCGCCCCCCAACACCGAGCTGTTTCCGTCGGCCGCGAGCGTCGGCGAAGGCTGGAACCGGCTGCTCGAACGTTTCGAGGCCCGGCTCGGCGCGCACAACATCCAGCGCCTGCAACCGGTGGCCGACCACAGGCCCGAACTGGCCACCGCCGTGCGCCAGGGCGGCGCGGCCGTGTCGATGCGCGTGGCCGAAGCGCCGCTGAACCTGGCCGCGTCCGCCGGCCCGGCTGCCGCGGCCTCTGGCGATCCGGCCCACTGGCCGCGGGTCAGGCGGCCCGCCTGGCTGCTGCGCGCGCCGCAGCCCTTGCGCGAGGAAGGCGGCACGCCGCTGCTGTCGGGCAAGCCCTTGTGGCTGGTCGCCGGGCCCGAGCGCATCGAGGCCGGCTGGTGGGACGGCGCGTACGCGGCACGCGACTACTTCATCGCGCAGGACGACGACGGTGCGCTGCTGTGGGTCTACCGGTTCCGGCACGCACCGGAAGCGGGCGAGACGGGGTGGTATCTGCAGGGGCGCTTCGGTTGACGCCTCGGCGCCGCTGCTTCATGGCAGCGCGTACGCGCGCAACCGGCGATGCGCGTCACTCGTCGTCGTTTCGACCAGCACCAGCCTGCGGTCGGCCAGCACCCAGGCCTGGTCGCGGCGTCCCGTGTCGGCTTGGCCCAGCGCGATCTGCGCGATCTCGCGCTGCAAGGCGAGGTTGACGACGTGCAACTGCGCATCGTCGGCCACGACGGCGATGGCGCCGTCGATGGCCGGCTGCGGGCGCGACCGCGACGACGTGTCGTGCGCGCGCGGCGCGATCGTCGCACCGCCCCACCACACCAGCCGGCCGGCGCCGGGCAGCGGCCCGCAGGTCAGGCCGCGCTGCGTGCCCAGCGGGCCGCCGCGCCAGTCGTAGCCGATCGCCAGCGGCGTGCCGAACGCGTCGTGGCAGGGCGCCGGCAAACGGCTCGGCTGGCCGCCCTCGTTGTCGCTGCCATCGTCGTAGGACTGCGAGTTCATCGCGCTCTCGCGCAGCCGCTTGCCGTTCGCGTCGTAGTCGGCGACGACCAGGTCCAGCGGATCGGCGTCGGCGGCCGTGGGCACCACGGCGGCCGGCGTGGCCGACCACAGCACGCGTTCGATGCCGTCCTGCGCGGGCGTCAGTTCGGCGCGCCAGCCGGGACGCCGTTCGACGACGTGCCGGCGGCCGGGATCGCCGGCGGCACCCAGCGGCCGCCAGGTCAGCGTGTCACCGGTCGCGCTGAAGAAGCCGTTGCCCGAAGGCGTGACGACGCTGCAGGTGTTCCTGCCGCGCGGCGTCGGCAGCCATTGGACGATCGCGCCCGTGCGTGGATCGAGGCGGGCGACCTGCGCGCCCAGGTCGAGCGCCACGCCGCCGTCGGGTGTCGTGAACGTGGCCGGTTCGGGACCAGCGCCGCACTTCGTCAGGTCGGGAGCGGTGGCGGGCGTACGTACCGGCATCGCGCTCGCGACAGCCCGGTCCGCGGTCAGGTCGCGTGACCACAGCGGTGCGAGCAGGCGCTCCGAGCGCGCCATCGCACGCGCATACGGCAGTTCGCCGGGCTCCTTGCACACGCCGGTGGACGCAGGCTGGATCGGGTTGCGTGCAGCGTCGATGGCGGCCTCGGGCAGCGTCAGCGTGACCAGTTGCCCTGCATCCGGCACGACGGGCCAGCCTTCGCGCGCCGTGCCGAATTCGGCGTCGATCGGCTGCGCTGCAAGCGCGAAGAGGGTGGCGCCGTCGGGCGTGGCGACGAGTCCGTGCAGCGCGTAAGCCGACGTGATGCGCGCCACCGGCTCGCCCGTCACGATGTCGCGCACCACCAGTTCCGAGCGCAGGCCGGCGGCGAGCTCGGCCGCGTCCCGCGTCGGGTCCAGCGGACGCGACACTGCGAACCAGCGTCCCCACGGATCGACGACGAACGCGCCGCCGGCAGCATCGGCGACCGGCGCGCGCGTGCGCGGCACCACGTTGCACGCGTCGGGCGCGCGCTGCACGAGTTCCAGCGGCGTGCTGTCCGCCGGCGAACGATCGCGGCGGGACTCCTGGACGTGGAACAGCGCGCCGGTCTGCGGCGAGACGTCGAGCGACAGCGACGCGGCCACGGACGGCCCGGCGCCAGCCGTCTCGATGTCGTTGACGAGCGCCTTGCTCGCGAGGTCCCACACCGAGATGCTCAGGCCGCTGTCGACCGAAGGCCCTCCGCGGCGCTGGCCCGGCATGGCGCGCGCGACCAGCAGCCGCGTGTCGCGGTCGACGAACGCGAGTCGCAGCGTGCCGCTCGAGTCCGCGGGCAGCCAGGCGAGGAGCTCGGCGGTCGTGGTGTCGAACACCGCATCGGGCGTCGCGATGCGCGAGCCGTCCGACGAGAGCGCGATAGCCGCGGCCGGCCATTCGGCATCGCAGCCCACGGGCTGCTGCGGTACCCAGCCGCGTGACAGCGCGTCGTCGGTGGCCGTCGACAGCCACGTCACCTTGGCTGCATCGCCGGCGTGGCCGCCGAAGTCGACCAGCCCCACGCAGCGCGGATTGGTGGCCAGCGCGACCTTCTGCCCGCTGGCCGATGCGGACAGCGCCTGCACGCCGGGCGGCAACTGCACGGCGGACTCGTCGGCCGGATCGGCGATGCGCACGCGATGCAGCACGTCGTGCGGATCGACATGCAGGCGCCACGCGCCATCGCCCGAAAGCGCGAGTGGCGCGCGCGCATCCAGGGTCGCGCGCACGGCGAGTTCCTGGTCGGTGAAGCCGGCGGCATTGGCCGCCGTCGAGGCGAGCGCGACGAGGGCGGCGGCGATGCGGATCGAGACGGATGGCTGCAGGTTCACGGGCGGCGATCGGGAGAAGCGATGCCGCCGACGATAGCAACGCGCGCCCCGATGGCCGCGGAAGGAACGCTCACGCGGCGAGGCGTCTTTTCACCGACGCCAGGACGCGTGTCGCCCCGCCGGCAGACGCCTGAGCAGACGCTCAGGACGCCGTCAGCAGGTCGGCCAGCTCGGCGAACGAGGCTTCGTAGCCGGGGAACTGCCTGGCGCCGTTGGCGACGTATTGCTCCTTGGTGATCTTCTTTTCCCAGAGCGCCTGGCACTCGTCGTAGAACCATTGGTGATCCGTGCGGGCCATCGGGATGACCTTGTAGTTGGCGTCGGCCTTGGCCTGCGTGATCGCGGACTCGAGCTTGCGCTCGAACGGCGTGGGCCAGGCCATGGCCGCGGTGGCGGACATCAGGCCGGCGGCCAGCACGGCGGCAGCGGCGATCGCGACGGCGGCGCGCCGAGGCTTGTTGCCTTGGGTCTTGTGCATGACTATCTCCATCTTGAATAAGGGGTGCTCGCGCGGCCGGCCGTCCGCGCCAGGCATGGATTTCCAACTCATTGGCCAGTTAGGCCATCGAGCAGCGTCTTGGCGGCGCGCACGTCTGCGTCGCCGCTGATGCAAAGTCTAGGTCGGCGCGGCGCGAGCGTCACTGCAGCTCGTGCCTACAGAATCGCACTTCGTCGCATCGACCGATGTCGACGACCGTGCGCAAGCGGCGCGGCCGGGTTCTATTCGGGGATATCGCCGAAGGCCGCGGCGAACGCGCGTGCGAATTCGGGCGTTCCGGTGAGCGTCAAGGTCACGGCATGCCAGCCGCCGGCCTCGACGCCCACCTGCAGGTCGTGATCCCACTGGCCGCCGTCGTCCGCGGGGCCGTGCGTGTGCGGGAACGTGCGCCAGGCCCAATCGAGCACCTGGTGCGCCTCGGCCAGCGCCGCGGCGTGCTGCGCGGCCGACGTCGATGCGAGAGCCTCGATGGTGACCACGCCTTCGTCGTTGTCGCTCAGGTCGACGGTCAGCAACCGCAGCGCCGTCATGCGGCGGGCGTGGTCGGTGCGGTGGCGCCCTGCGGACCCGGCGGGTGGCCGAAGACCTGGTCGAGCGCGGCGTTGAAGATCCGGAAGTCCAGCGGCTTGGTCCAGTAGTCGTCGAAGCCGGCCTGGAGCGCGCGCTGGATGTCGGCCGGGATCGCATTGGCCGACAGCGCGACCACGCGCAGGCCGGCCGTCAGCGGATTGGCGCGCAGCCGTGCCAGCACCTCGAGGCCGTCGAAATCGGGCAGCTGCATGTCGACCAGCGTCAATCCGGGCAGCGTCTGCGCGGCGCGGGCGACGCCGCTGGCGCCGTCGGGCATGCTGTCGAACTCGATGCCGGGCCGGCGCTTGACCAGCTCCTTGACGATCAGCACGTTGACGTCGTTGTCCTCGATGTACAGCAGACGATGCGCGGGCAGCGCGAGCGGGCCGAACTCGGCGGCCGCGTCCAGCCGCACCTCGAACACGCTGCCCACGCCAGGGGCGCTGTGCACCGCGATGCGCCCGCCCATGCCTTCGACGAGCGCCTTGACGATGGTCAGTCCGATGCCGGTGCCTTCGATGCCGGCGTGCTCGGCGCCGGCGCGGTTGAAGGGCTCGAACGCGTCGGCCTGTTGCTCGGAGGTCATGCCCACGCCGTCGTCGGACACCCGGATCAGCACGTGGCCGGCGTCGGGCAGCACCTCCAGGTGCACGTTGCCGCCAGGGCGGTTGTACTTGATCGCGTTCGTGAGCAGGTTCACCAGCACCTGCTTCAGGCGCGTGGCGTCGGCGCGCACGTGCAGCGGGCTGGACGGCGCGGCCACCGTCACGCCATGCTGGAACGCGAGGACCTCGACCAACGGCAGGCTCTCGGCGATGACGGCCGCCATGCGCACCGGCCGCAGCACCAGGTCGCGCGCGGGGCCGTCGATGCGCGACAGCTCCAGCACGTCGTTGATCAGCGTCAGCAGGTGATCACCGGCGGAGCGGATGTGCTCCAGACGCGCGCGGCGCGTGCTGGTCGCCGCGGCGCCGCCCTTGGCAGCGTCGGGGATGCTGTCCTCGTCGGCCAGCAGCAACTGCGTGAAGCCGAGAACCGCGTTCATCGGCGTGCGCAGTTCGTGGCTCATGCGTGCGAGCAGCTCCGACTTGGCCTGGCTCTCGCGCAGCACCAATTCGCGCTCGTGGCGCGCGGCCGCGGCCTCGCGGGCCTCGGTGTTGTCCCAGTTCACGCCCAGGCGCACCCGCGTGCGGCCGTGCTCGTCGCGCACGGGCATCGAGCGCGACGCGATCCAGCGCGTCTGGCCGTCGCCGCGCAGGATGCGGAATTCGTAGTACGCCAGGCGGTCGCCCACGCGCGCGCTCTGGATCTGGTCGGCGACGTACGTGCGGTCGTCGGGATGCACCCACGACGTCATCTCCTCGAAGCTGGGACATTCGGGACGCGGCTCGCGGCCGCGCAGCACGAACATCTCCTCGTTCCAGCGCGAGATGCCGGCCTCGGGATCCCACTCCCAGATGCCGATGCCCGCGGCGCGCGTGGCCATCGCGCTGCGCTCGGTGGCTTCGCGCAAGGCGGCCAGCGCGAGCTCGCGCTCGGTGACGTCGATCGCCACGCCGGTGGCCCGGTACGGGCTGTCATCGGGCTCGATGCGGCTGCGCGAGACGACGTGGCGCAGCTCGCCGTCCGTGCGCACGATGCGGTGGGCGATCTCCAGCGTCGTGTCGGGCCGGGTGCGCCATCGCAGGGCGACGGCGCGCACCCGTTCGCGGTCGTCGGGGTGAACGAAGCGGTCGACCCATTCGCCGAAGCCCGGGCCGTGCCGGCCGATCTCCAGGCCGACCAGCGCGTACATCTGCGCGTTCCATTCGGCGGCGCTGTCGTCGCGCAGCACGCGCCAGACGCCGATGCCGGAGGTCGAGGTGATCTCGTCGAGGCGGCGTGCCAGTTCCGTGGCAAGGCGCGGCTGCGTGTCGTCCCCGTTCTTCGACGTCGCGGGTTCGGTGTCGCGCGCGATCAGCGTCAGCACGCGTAGGCCGTCGTCCAGCGGGTCGATCTGCACGTCGCAGTGCAGCGGCGTGCCGTCCTGGCGTTGCAGGTGACGCTGCGCCAGCTCGTCGGGCGCCGGCAGCCATGGTGATGCGCCGGCACCGGCGAGCAGGGCTTGGGCAGCGGCGCCCACCGCCTGCGTCGCGCCGAAACCGGTCAGTTTCTCGAAGGCCGCGTTGACCCACGCGAAGGCGCCCGCGCCATCGACCAGGGCGAGCGCGACGGGCGCACGACAGGCCCAGGCGTGCCACGCCACGGGCATCGCGCCCGACGGCACGGCAGCGTCCGCGGGCGCGACATTCGGTCTGGCGAGGCCCTCGGATGCGGACATGGCGTGGTGGTGGAGTCGACGGTCGAGAGTCTACCGCCGAGGTGAGATTCGGACAGGCGCGAGAATGAGCGACTGTGCTCGTTGCCAACGAATCTCGCGACACCTCGTCCATGCCCGATCCGAATGCCTTGATCCCGCCACCGCTGACGTCCGCTGGCGACGTCGATGCCGCCCTCGCCGCCACCGGTTTCGCCGTCGTCGGGCCGCAGGACATGGCGGGGTTGGTCGGCGCGCCGCGGGCCGCGTTCGACGCGTGGCTCGAGTACTGGGATCGCCTGCCCGCGGACGCCTACCTGCTCGACGGCGGCAAGTATCGCCAGCGCCGCCATGGCGCGTTCATCGTCGACGGTGATGCGGTCACGGCAGTGCCGCCGCGTCCGCACTGGCAGCCGGTCGACTACAACGCGCTGCATGGCGGCATCGAGCGCCACTTCGCGCAGATCGAACCCGGCTTGGCCGCCGACCCGGCCTGGCGCCGGCTGCTGGCGGCGCTGGCGGCGCGTGCTTCCGCGCTCAAGGGCGCGCAGCGCTGGTTCGTCGAGGCTCATCCGTTTCGCATCGATACCGCCAACGGCATCGGCCGGCCGACGCCCGAGGGTGCGCATCGCGACGGCGTCGACCTGGTCAGCGTGACGCTGGTCGGCCGGCGCGGCATCAAGGGCGGCGAGACGCGCGTGTTCCAGGCACAGGCCAGCGCGGGGCTGCGGTTCACCCTGTCCGAGCCGTGGACGACGGTGCTGCTCGACGATGCCCGCGTGATCCACGAGACCACGCCGATCCAGCCGCTCAGACAGGGCGAGCCGGGCTGGCGCGACACGCTCGTGCTGACGTTCCGGGCCGGCGGCTTCCAGGGCCCGAAATAAAAGACGGCCCCGGCAAAGCGCTCCGGGGCCGTTCAAGACTTCGAGGCCGTTCAGCTCGAAGTTCGCTCAACAGGCGGCCGGGATGGCCGTCAAAGGGTGTACGAGGCCCATCCCCGATCGGATTCGCCCGGGCACGGCGGACAATGCGCCCGATGAAACCTCCGAAAAGACTGCAGCCCCTCGTCGACGAAGGACTGATCGACGCCGTCGTGCGCCAGCTCATGAGCGGCAAGGAAGCCATGGTGTTCGTGGTGCGCAGCGGCGAGGAAACGTTGTGCGCCAAGGTCTACAAGGAAGCGACGAACCGCAGCTTCCGCCAGGCGGTCGACTACACCGAGAACCGCAAGGTCAAGAACTCGCGCCAGGCGCGCGCGATGGCCAAGGGCACGAAGTTCGGCCGCCAGAAGCAGGAGGAGGCGTGGCAGAGCGCCGAGGTCGACGCGCTGTACCGCCTGGCGGGCGCAGGCGTGCGCGTGCCCAGGCCGCTCAACTTCCACGATGGCGTGCTGCTGATGGAGCTCGTGACCGATGCCGACGGCGACGCCGCGCCGCGCCTGAATGACTGCGAGTTCACGCCCGCGGACGCGCGCCGCCACCACGCCACGCTCGTCAAGGAAGCCGTGCGCATGCTGTGCGCGGGCGTCGTGCATGGCGACCTGTCCGAGTTCAACATCCTGCTGGCCGAGGACGGCCCGGTCATCATCGACCTGCCGCAGGCCGTGGACGCCGCCGGCAACAACCACGCGCAGCGCATGCTGATGCGCGACGTCGGCAACCTCGCCGCGTTCTTCGGCCGCTTCGCGCCGGAGCTGCGCAAGACCGAATACGGCGCCGAGATCTGGTCGCTGTACGTCGCCGGCGCGCTGAGCGTGGAGACGCCGCTGACGGGCCGCTACGAACACAAGCACGGCGCCGTCGACCTGCGCGCGGTGATGCGCGAGATCGAGGACACGCGCGAGGAAGAGGCCGAGCGCCAGCGGCGCATGGCGGGAGACTGAAGCGGAGCGGGAAGCGATGACCAAGATCTCCCGCCTTGAAGATGGCGAGTGGATGGCCTGCACGGTGCCGGCGGTCTATGCGATGCCGACCGAACAGTCGCCGGTCCAGAGGATCGTGGCGGGCGCGTCGACGAAGGACAGGCGCGTGTTCAGGGCACTCGTCCGCATCCTCGAATCACCGATGTTCCTCCTGTATGTCCTGCACACGCCGCGGGGCGAAGGCGACGCGGGTCGATATCAGAGTCCTGCGTTGTCGCGTGCGGATGTCGAGTCCTTTCTTGCGCGGTTCGAGGACTACCTGTGCACCGACGCGCGCTTCGATCTGTGGGTGCACTCGCCGGCGAAGGATGCGACGGTGGTGTGGGATCGCCACGACGTGATCCACGCGTACGGCCCGCTCGCTCACTTCGAGCGCGAAATGCTGGCCCTCGGCTTCGAACCCGGCGCGCTGCCGCAGGGCCAGGAACACGCGCATCACTATCGCGCCGAATGCGATGACGATGCATGCGCCGTGCTGGCCGCGTTCGACTGGACTCGAACCGAGCTCAAGCCCGCGGACGAGCAGTAACCCTCGCGACAGGCCGGCCGCGGCCGACTTCATAGAATCGATCCGTCCGTTCACATGACGGACGCGTTCTCAGGGCGGGGCGGAATTCCCCACCGGCGGTAGCCGCGATTCGTCGCGGGAGCCCGCGAGCGCCTTCGCGTCGGTTCGAGCGAAGGGTCAGCAGACCTGGTGCGATGCCAGGGCCGACGGTCACAGTCCGGATGAAAGAGAAACGCGGCAGTGTGGGCTGCTGCATGCCCGCTCGCGGGCGTGCAGCCGCCCTCGTTTTCGCGCGCCCTGATTCTGGCAACCACTCACTCGAGAGCAAACCATGAATCAGATGACCACAACCCATCTTTCCGCCGCCGCTCCCGCGCGCCTTCCGGCCCGCGTTGCGGTGATCTGCGCCACCTGGCATTCGGACATCGTCGACAAGGCCAAGCAGTCGCTGCTGGCCGAGCTGCACCGAAGTCCGGCGCCGCCAGGCCAGGTCGACCAGTTCGAGGTGCCGGGCGCCTTCGAGATTCCGCTGCTGGCGCTCAAGCTCGCGCGTTCGGGACGCTACGACGCCATCGTCGCGTGCGGGCTCGTGGTCAACGGCGGCATCTACCGCCACGAGTTCGTCGGCGCGACGGTGATCGACGCGCTGATGCGTGTGCAACTGGATACCGAGGTGCCGGTGCTGTCGGCGGTGCTGACGCCGCGCGACTTCCACGAGCACGAGGACCACCGGCGCTTCTTCAGCGAGCATTTGGTCAAGAAGGGCGTCGAGGTGGCGCGCGCCTGCATCGAGACGATCGCCGGCCTGCGGCGCGTGGACGCCGCGCTGGCCGCCTGATGCTCAGCGCAGGGTCTGCATGAACGCGTCGGCCTGCGTCGTGTAGTCCGAAGGCGCGCCCAGCGTCGCGTCGATGTCGCCGTGCGAGAGATCCTCGCGCAGCACGCGCGCCTTCCCGCGCAGGCCGTTGGCCTTGGCGGTGAAGCGCTCGGAGGTCGGGCACGACTCGCGCCGGCGCGACGAGCACACCGCGAGCATCGGCGCGGTGGCGCGCGCCAGCTGCGCGATCGGCTTCAGCGCGTTCCATTGCTGCGGATCGGCCTCGAACCCGCGGGTCATAAAGGCCCGGATCGACGACCTGGTGGTTGGACTTGTCGCCGAACGCCCACGCGCCGCCGTGCACGAAGAAGATCACCGGTGCCGGCGCGGCGCTCGCCGAGGGCTGCCGCGGGACGTAGACATCGAAACGCTGCGCCTTGCCGGGGCCGACCGCGACGTCGGGCACGCGCCAGTGGGGTCGGTTCATGTCCCACTCCTTCGCATGCCGGGACGGTCATATCGCGGCCGCATTCTGCGGCGTGGCATGCTTCTTGTGACGCAGCTACGGCCAAACGCGCGGCAACGTCAGCACGATCGTCACGCCGCTGGCGGTGTTCTCTGCTGCCACCGTGCCACCCATCTTGGCCATGTAGGTCTTGGCGACGAACAGCCCCTGGCCGCGTTGCGGCGCGTGGGCGTCGGTGGCGGCTTCTGATTCGTGCGCGCCCGACACGCCGTACTCGAAGATCTTGTCGATCAGCTCTGGCGGGATGGCGTCGCCCTCGTTGTGCAGCTCGACCGTCGCGCGCGCGTCGTCCGCGCGCAGGCGCAGCGTGATGGGCGTGCCCGCGCGGCGGTGGCGTTGCGCGTTCTGCAGCACGTGGGTGACGACGTCTTCCAGCGGGTACTCGTCGGCCCGCACCACCACCGGCTCGCCGGGACCGTCGTAGCGCACGTCGACGATGCCGGCGTGCGGCGCGTTGGCGGCCACCTCGGCGAGGAAGGCATCGAGATCGAGCGTGGCCAGCTGCAGCGTGGTCGACTCGAACGCCTCGCTGGGCGACGCGCTGCCGTACAGCACGCGGATCGCCTGCTGCATGCGCAGGATGTAGCGCCGGCTGGCGTCGTCGGGCGCGCCGTGCAATGCGATCAGAGACTGCAGCGGCGACATGATCTCGTGCCCCACGGCCATCCACTGGTCCTTCTCGCGCTCGGCGCGCAGGCGCTCGCGCTGCATGCTCTCGTCCACGCGCTGCAGCAGCTCCGCCAGGCAGGTGGCCAGCACGCCCAGCTCGTCGGCGCCGCGCAGGTCGGCGATGTCCAGCGTGGACCAGCGGCCGGACGGCGACGCGTTGCCGTCCTCCACCACGGCGGCAGTGACGTCGCGCGAACGCTTGGTCAGCATCGTGATGCGGCGGATGATCGTCCATTCGATCGCACCCCAGGCCAGCGCGAGCGCGACCAGCATCGCGACGACGAACCACGACACGCGTGTGGCCACCACGGCCAGGCCGCGGTTGGCGCTGCGCTCGTCGCCGAAGCCGTGCATCTCGTAGCTCCCGGCGGCGGTGCGGATGGTCTCGGTCGCCTCGATCGGCGCATCCTCGCCGTCGACGGGCAGCCGGCGCAGCAGTCCGCGCACGGCGTAGCCGAGGAAATCGTTGACGGCGCGCGGCATCCAGCTCGAGGCCGGCGGCACCGGCGGCGGCAGGCCCTTGATGGTGGCGATCGTCACGTCGACCGGGTTGGCGGGCGACGCGAGCTTGCGCAGTTGCAGCGTCTCGCCCGGCAGCAGTTGCGTGGCGAGGTCGCTCAGCGAGAACGGCGCGGTCGCGCCGGCACGCGCGCTGTCGAACAGCGGCGCGGCGTCGCCGGGCGCGAGCCATTGCACGTGCACGTCGATGCGGTTGATGTCCGCCGGCGGCCAGGCCGGATGCGGCGACGCGACCACGTCGTCGTGCAGCACTTCCACCGGCAGCCGCACCGAGAAGAACGCGCGGCGCGCGCAGGTGGCCACGTCGGTGCCGCCGTCCACGCACGGGCCGCCTTGCCACAGCCAGCCGCGGAAGTCGCGCACCGGGCGCGGCAGCACCGTGCCGTCGGCATCCTCGGAAAAGCCGGTGAGACGGCCGCGCACGACGTTGACGGCCGTGGCCGGCTCGGGCTCGAACGGCGCGATCCAGCCGTAGTGACGGCCGCGCAGCGACACGTCCACGCGCAGCCGGTTCGACAGCGTGAGGTCGTGCTCGCCGCTCGCGTGCGCCACCGGCGGCGGGCTGGGCGCATGCCCCACCACGTATACGAAGCCGCCCGCGTAGGGATTGCTGCCGATGGCCACGCACAGCGCGGCGTCGCCCGGATACTGGCGCGTGCAGCCGGCCATCTCGACGGCCTGCTCGACCTTGTTGTGGTCGTCGAAGTCGAGCGCGGAGAACGGCAGCACCAGCGGATGGACCGCGCCGGGCGTCGCCGTGGCCGAGGACGCCGCGAGCGCCGGCGGATTCAGCAGCGCCAGCTGTCCCGCGGGATGGCGCAACTGCGCGGCGACCTGGCCCATCGTCTTGGCGAAGCCTTCGCGATAGCTGCGATGGCTCAGCTCCTTCTCGTCCTGCAGCACCGACAGCGCGATGGCCACGGTGGCCACGGCCAGCAGCAGGAACACGCCGCGAAAGAACAGCCGCAGGCGGAAGAATGCGATGCCGGGCCAGCGCCAGGCGGCCAGGCGGGCGCGCCAGGTCATGCCGCGCCGTCCCGCGCGCAGGCCGACGTCATCACTTGGCCAGCCAGCGGAAGCCCCGCATCGGCACGCTCTCGATCCCCTCGAACTGCGGATCGATGTCGCGGAAGGCCTCGCGGATCGTGCTGATGTGCTTGCGCACGTTGTCGCGGTTGCGGCCAGTCTTGACCACCTGGAACAGGTCGTCGTACGACACCACCTCGCCGCGATGCGCGTGCAGTGCCGCGAGGATGCGCTGTGCCGTCAGCGGCAGGTTGACGCGGTGGCCGCGCCACAGCACGGCGCCCTGGCCCAGCGGGTCGATGCTCAGTTCCTGGTCGATGGCCGGCACATTGCCGCCGGCCGACTTCGAGGAAGGGCGATCCTTGGAGGCGCGCAGCATCTCCAGCACCGTGTCGATGAAGTCGGCTTCCTCGAAGGTGGTCTTCTGCAGGTAGTCCCAGGCGTCGAGCGCCTTCATGATGCTGCGGTAGATCGTGGCCGGCATCGCCGAGACCACCAGCACCGGCGTGCCGTGCTGCTTGTTGATCGCGTTGATCAGCGCGACGCCCGCGTGCCGTTCGCGGCCCAGTTCGATGTCCATCACGACCAGGTCGTAGCGCTCGCGCGCGATCGCGCTCTCGGCCTCGTCGCGCGTGAACCACTGGTCCACCTGCAGGCCGGGCCGCGCGGACAGGATCCAGCCCTTGAGCTGGTCGCTCGTGGGCGGGTCGTCTTCGATGATCGCGACGCGGGTGGCGGTGTTGGACACGGGCTCTGGCCTTTCGATGCCGGGGTGGCGTCGATTATCCGGTGGCCCCGCCGCGGCGGGCGTGAGTGTTTCCTCCGCCGTGCGGAAGGCAGCCGGCGCCCGCGTGAGTGCAGCGCCCTCGCGGTGTCGTTGAATGCTCTGCGGTGGCTCGAAAGAATGCGTTCACACACCAAGGAGAACACCCAGTGAACGACGACACCACCGCAACCGACGCCACTCCCGACCACGTGCCGCTGACCCCGCTCGAGCGGCTCATCGAGCGCCTGCCGCGAGTGCAGCTGCCGCGCATCCGCGTGCTGCCGCTCGCGGTGGGCGCCGCCGTCGTCGCCGCCGCGTGGGGCCTGTGGACGCACGCGCCGCTGCGCAACGTGCCCAACGGCGAGATCGGCGTGCGCATGAACCGCCTGACCGGCGACGCCTCCGTCGTGCGCGCCGGCACCGCGTTCGTGCTGCCGGGCCTGCAGGACCTGCGCGTCTACGACCTGCACGAACAGGTCTATCACCCGACCGAGAGCGCGTCGGCGCAAGGCAGCGCGCCGTTCCAATCGGTGGAGGGCCTGTCGATCGGCGTGGACGTCACCGCGCACTACGCGCTCGATCCTTCGCGCATCGCCACGATCGCCCGCGACCTGCCGGCCAACGTCGGCGCGGAAGTCGTGGCGCCTGCCGTGCGCGGCGTCATCTACCGCGTGTTCACGCGCTACACGGTGCGCGAGATCTTCTCGTCCAAGCGCGCCGAGATCCAGCAGGTGATCGAGGGCGAGCTGCGCCCCAAGCTGGCCGCCAACGGCATCGTGCTGCGCGAGGTGCAGATCGGCCAGATCGACCTGCCGCCCGACTACAAGCACGGCATGGAGGCGCTGCTGGCCGAGGAACTCGAGAGCGAGAAGATGCGCTTCACGCTGGAGTTGAAGGACAAGCAGGTCAAGGAGGCCGGGCTCGAGGCCGAGGCCGACAAGGTCAAGCGCGAGAAGGCCGCCGAGGCCGCCGGCCTGGAACAGGTGATCGCGGCCAAGGCCCAGGAAGAGGCGATGGCCCACGTGCTGCCGTTCAAGCAAAAGCAGATCCAGCAGCGCCAGCTCGAGGCCGAGGCCGACAAGGTCTCGCGCATCAAGACCGCCGAGGGCGCCGCCGAGGCGCGCCGCATCGAGGCGTCCGGCGAGGCCGACTCGCGCAACAAGCTGGCCGACGCGGAGGTCTATCGCATGGACAAGGTGGGCAAGTCCACCAGCGAGCAGATGGCGCGCGAAGGCGCGCTGATCACGCGCAACCCGCTGCTGATCCAAAAGACGATGGCCGACAAGCTGTCCGACAAGATCCAGGTGATCATCGCGCCGCCGCCGGCCAACGGTGGCTTCATCGGCTCGGCCTTGCTGGGCAACCGCGCCGCGCCGGTGGCAGCCGTGGACAAGGTCGTGCCTGACAAGGACGGCGACAACGCCGCGCAGGAGGCCTCGCAATGAACGCCCGCACCCTGCGCGACCGTCGCGCCCGCCAACGCCTGACGCGTCGCGGCCATGACTTCGGTCATCCGCACGATCGCGGCAACGCGCTGCGCACGTTCATGGTGTGCCTGCTCGCGGGCGTGGCCGCGGCGTCCTGCATCATGTTCCCGCCGCAGGCCAAGGCCGCGGTCCGACCAGTGGCGCCGATCGTCGCGCCCGTCGCGACACCGCCGGTGGCGCCTGTGCCGCGCTATGCGCTCGTGACGCAGGACGCCACCGCGCTGCGCAGCGGCGCCAGGAGCGCCGGCACGCCGCTGGCGTTGCTGAGCCAGGGCGAACTGCTCGAACTGCGCGGCGAGCGGCTGGACTACCTGCAGGTGTACGACCTGGGCCGCGAGCGCGGCGGCTACGTGCGCGCGAACTCGGTGCGTCCGTTGACGCTGGCGCCCGAGGAAGCGCCCGAGCTGCTGGCGCTGGTGCGCTTCCTGCGCGATCGCAATGGCGCGGAGTCGCTGGGCCTGGGATTGGCCGCCGCCTACCTCAAGGCCGCGCCGGCCGGCACCCTCACGGCCGAGGCGTTCGACGCGATGGGCACGATGGCCGAGCGCCTGGCCTGGCGCGCCAACGTGGCTGCCGTCAATGCGGCCAACGTGCCGGTGCGCCCGGGCGAGCCCAGCGTCGCCGCCGAACTCGAAGTCGCTGCCGGACTGGGCATCCACTTCACGAGCCTGGAGCGCGACGGCCGCGTCTGGCTGTGCTACGACGGCGACGCGTTCCGCCATGTGTTCGCGCTGTCGCCCACGCCCGAGCAGCAGGCCCGCGCGGCGCTCGCGCTGACGCGCCACGAGTGCATCGCCGACACGACGCCGCCGCTGCAACGGTGGCAGATCGATCAGTCCCGTGCCGACACGCTGGCGCGCGTGCCGCTGGCCGGCCTGCCGCCCTACGTGCGCAACCGCATCCGCCTGCGCCAGGCCGGCGTGTGGTCGGCCTTGGCCTACGAGGACAGCCGCCGCATCGCGGTCGAAGCCGGCACCCCGCCGAACGGGCTGCCCGCGGTCGGCGCCAACGATGTGCTGACGACCGGCAACGAGGCGCTCGAGGCGCTGGCCGGCGTGGACAGGAGCGAACTGGCCGACGACGACCAGTCCACCTACGCCGACGCCGCGATGCGCGTGGGCGCCTCGCGCTGGGCCGCCGAGCCGGTGTTCGCGCCGGGGTCCGCCGGCCTGCATGTCACGACGCAACCGGGCCAGCCGGGCGAGACCTGCGTGCTGCTGCTCGATGGCAAGCACGCCGCCTACCACCCGCTGGCGCGCCGCTGCACCTTCGGCACCGTGTGGACCGCCTCGGCGCGCGCCAACGCGCAGTCGACCGCGCTGACGCTGGCCGTGCAGCCGCTGGCCACCTGGCGCGAGCTGTGGATGTTCCGCGCCACGCCGCAGGGCTGGACGCTGCAGGTGCTGCCGCCGTCCACCGAGGCGAGCGGCGTCGGCTACGTCGAATTCGCCGGCTGGGTGCCCGGCACCGGCCAGGTGCTGGCCGCGCGCGAGGTGCGCGACCCGGCGCGCAACAACAAGCCGGCGCGCACCTACGAGTTGCTCGACGCCCAGACGCTGGCGACCGAGAAGTCGGCCGACGCGCCGGCCTCGCTGCGGGCGTTCAGCCGGTTCCAGGATCCGGCGTGGAAGCGGATGACGGTCAGCCTTCGCTGAAAGCCACACGACAGGCCGTCGACATGCCAGGCCCCATGAATGCGCCGGCGTCGCGAAATCCGTTCAGCCTTCGCCAATCGGTGCGTCCCCGATCGCGAAGAAGCGCCCGCCCGCGACGTGGCGCAGCGAGCCTAGCGAGGCGTCGGCCTGGTCGAAGCGCCAGTGGCCGTCGGCCGCTGGCCTCGACCAGCGTGCGGGTGAAGGTCTGCTTTTCGAGGACGACAGCGACCTTGGGCGGCAGGAAGTCGAGCGGCATGGACCAGGCCCGCCCATCACGTTGCGGCGGCCATCGTGCTCGGCGCCGACCAGCACGGTCGGGCCGTGGTTGAGGAGGCGGGTGCAGCGGTCGAGCGGGACGGGTTGGCGCATGGGCGAGATGCTCGCCGCGCGGGCCGGTCACGGGTCGTTGACCGAATTTGAATGAGGCCTTCGACATCGCTGCACGGCGCGGGCGGCTCGGCCGGCGAAGATGCATCGTCCGCGCCGCCCTGGGCGTCGCCTCACGCCAACCTGCAGGAAACCGACATGCCAGAAGCCCTCAACGACACTGCCCTGAAGCAGCTGTTCTCCGAAGCCCGCACCTTCAACAAGTTCCAGCCGCGCCCCGTCGACGACGCCACGCTGCATTCGCTGGTCGACCTGATGAAGTGGGGTCCGACGTCGATGAACGCCCAGCCGGGCCGCATCGTGTTCGTGCGCAGCGCGCAGGCCAAGGAAAAGCTCAAGGGCGCGCTGATGGGCGGCAACGTCGACAAGACGATGGCCGCGCCGGTCACCGCGATCGTCGCCTACGACATCGAGTTCCACGAGCACCTGCCCACGCAGTTCCCGGCGATGCCCGGCGCGCGCGACATGTTCCACGGCAACGCCGGCCTGATCGAGACCACCGGCATGCGCAACAGCAGCCTGCAGGGCGCCTACCTGATCCTGGCGGCGCGCGCGCTGGGCCTGGACGCGGGTCCGATGAGCGGCTTCAACAATGCCGCCGTCGACGCGGCGTTCTTCCCCGACGGCAAGTGGAAGTCGAACTTCCTGGTCAACCTGGGCTACGGCGACGCCAGCGGCAACTGGCCGCGCGGTCCGCGCCTGCCGTTCGAGACGATGGCGCGCATCGACTGAAGGCGACGCTTCGCGTCGAAGCAAGGGCCGCCGCGAGCGGCCCTTCCTGCTTGGCCACGCCAATATCGTTCGAACAGGGACGGCATGGACTTTGCACATGAAGCGCGTGCGGCAGCAGCCTTCTGCCGCTACATTGCTGCTTGTCCCTCGAGGACGCAAAAGATGAACGGCTGGGAGGCCGCTTGAAAGAAGTCGCACGTCAATACCTCGACACCTACGCCCGCGGCGGCGAGGTCGAGGGCGGCTGGAAATATGGCAAGGCGCTTCAGCAGGCGCGGCTGGACTACTCGGAACAGAGCCTGGAGCGCCTGGACCTGCTGATCAAGGCGATCCGCGATCGCACCGCGCCGGTGCACGAGGAGTTCATCGCCGATCCGCTCGGGCGCAACTTCCTGTCGCTGCTGGCGTTCTACCTGATGGCGGTGCTGTCGCGCCGCACCGGCGTCGAGATCGAGTGGCACGACACGGCGTCCGCGCGCAAGGCGGTGGCCGACTGGGCCAACATCGACGACACGCCGTTCACGCGCCTGGTGGCGCTCGCGCCCGACCAGGGCCTGCTGTTCCTGCCGCTGGTGTGGCTGCACGACCGCCTGTTCGGGCTGGGCCTGGGCCAGTACGCGACCGCGTCGGACTACCTGCTCAGCGTCACGGCCGAACTGGACTACGACCTGCCCATGGCATGGTGGAACGCGGCGCGCGTGCTGGGCGTCACCGCGGCGACGCTGATGGCCGAGAAGGCCGAAGGTCGTCCTGCGATGCCCCGCATCAGCTGGCTGCACCCGCGAGGCACGCGCAGCAACACGACCACGCTGGATTTCAGCGGGCAGGACGCCGTCGCGCGCGGCCAGAAGGCGCTGGAGGACAACCGCGAGGGCGCATCCTGGAAGACCTTCGCCTACGATACCTGGGTCAACTCGTCGGGCAAGCGCGTGGATGCGATCTCGGCGACGGTGCAGACCTACGGCGAACGGCCGCTGCACCTGCGCATGGCGTTCCGCTACCGCGCCGCGGGTGAAGGCCAGCCGTTCGCGATCCTCGATCCGGCGGTGTGGGAGTTCGACGTCCCCGAAGAGATCTTTCTGCGCCTGTACGCGGCGGTCAAGCGCGGCCTTCAGAGCGTGCGCTGGCCGTCGGGCCGGAGCTGGCAAGACAACTACCAGGGACGCAGCGACATGCCGTCCATGCTGCCGGCCGCGGTGCCGGTGGCGCCTTCCTATGCCACGGGCGAGCAGGTGCGCGTGGGCGACGCCGTGCTCACCGACGGCGGGCTGCTGCCGGGCCGCGTCGTGCAACTGGTCGCCGGCGAGGACGGCCACCTGGCGTGCGTGTTCAAGGACGCGCGCGGGCAGCGGCGCACCGCCTCGTCGCTGCAGGTGCGCGACGGCATGCTGTTCGTCTCGCGCAGCCCCGCCGATCACGGCGAGGCCTGCATCGCGTGGCTCGAGTCGCAGATCCGCGCCCCGGCGCGCGCCCGTCCCGACACGCATCCGATGCGCGGCCCCGCGCATGCCTCGTTCGCGCTGGGCAGCCTGATGTGCCAGGGCACGGTCGTCGCGCGCGATCCGGCCGGCGGCCGGCGCTTGCTGCAGGCCGCCGCGGACGCGGGCAGCGCCGCGGCCGAACTCGCGCTGGCGGTGATGCATCTCGAAGGCGACGGTGTCAAGGCCGATGCGACCAAGGGCATGCAGCTGCTGCGCAGCGCCGTCGCCAAGAACCATGCGCCTGCGCTCGCGCGGATGGGCCAGGAGCTCGAGACGGGGCTGCGGGTGCCCGCGGATGTCGCGCAGGCCGTGAGCCTGCTCACGCGCGCGAGCGACGCCGGCAACGCGCACGGCACCTACCGGCTCGCCTGGCTGCACCGCATCGGCAAGGGCGTCCGGTACGACATGGCGCGCTGCGTGGCGCTGATCGCGCAAGCCGCCGCCGGCGATTTCGCGCAGGCGCAGTACGAGCTGGCGATGCATTGCAGCACCGGCGACGGCGTCGCCCAGGACGACGAGCGCGCCGCCTACTGGCTGGAGCGCGCGGTGCAGGGCGACCACGGCGAAGCCATGATCATGCTGGCCGGCAAGTACGAGCGCGGCCGCGGCGTGCCGCAGGATCCGGCCAAGGCCGTCGCGCTCTACAAGCAGGCGGCCGACAAGAAGATGCCGGCTGCGTGGTACCACCTGGGCGTGATGACCGCCGACGGCCGCGGCCTGCAGCGCGACCTGCGCGAGGCGATGCGCCTGATGACGATGGCCGCGCACGACGGCGTCGGCGATGCGAAGGAGCAGCTCGAGGATCTCGAGCTCGCGATCACGCGCGAGTCGCGCGGCTGAGGTCTTGCTCGCGGCTCAGGCCGCCAGCGCCTGCCTGGCCTCGACCTCGCCGTGGCGCACCACGTAGAGCCCCGGCACCGGCTCGCGCGTCAGCCGCTCCACCAGCGTCTCCGCCAGGTCGGCGTCGACCAGCGCCGCCAGGCGCAGCCAGCGCCGCATCACCACAGCGTCGCCCCAGGCCGTGGCGAGCGCGTCGCGCATCTGCGCCTTGGCCGCGCCGTGGCCCTGGCGCAGCGCCTGGGCCAGCAGCGAGTTGAAGAACAGGTTGAACTCGTTGCGCAGCGCCAGCGGCAGCGAATCGGCGATGCCGCGCGCGCGCTGGCCCCAGCCAGCCACGGCCAGCTGCAGCGTCAGCACCACCTGCAGTTCCTGGATCGGGTTGACCAGGCGGATGCGGTTGGGCGGCAGCACGTGCAGCGGGATGCGCGCGGCCTGGTCGTGCGGGAGCGGCGTGGCCAGCGACTTCAGCGCCACGATGCGACGCCAGTGGCGCAGCGGCAGGCCGTCGACCGCCGTCTCGGGCTCCGCCTCGGCGCGTGCGAGCGCGGCCTGCGCCATCTCCCAGTCGATGGTGGTCCAGCGTTCGGCGATCGCCGGGCTCAGCAGCGCGAGGTTGCCGGCGGCCCAGCCGCGCTTTGCGTCGATGGGCACGACGCGCGCGTCGTCCTGCAGCGCGCGGCCGGTGATCGGGCAGTGCGTGGCCACCTCCAGCGAACGCAGCACCTGCGGCGTGATCTGGTGGTCGTCGAACGCCTGCCCGCACTGCCAGGCGGCCATGCGCAGCGCCAGCCAGCGCGTCACGGCCAGCGTGGCCGGGCGCGTGCGGCGCGTCATCAGGCGGCGGCCGCGTTCCCAGCCTTCGCGGATCGGATGGCCCGGCCACAGGCAAGGCGCGGGCGGCACCATGCCGTAGCGCGCGTACTCGAAGCCGAGCGCATCGCCGGGATCGACCTGGTTGGCCGCGGATTGCCCACGAACCGGTGCCTTCGCGACGCCGTTGGCGGCGGCACGTGCCGCGACGATGTCATTGCGCTTGCCCTTGGGGGCGAAGTTGAAGGTGGCCTGGTTCATGGTTCGATCCCCGGTTTGATCAGACAGTGAAGGCAGTTTGGCGATCCACAAGCTCATGCGATGAGCTGGTACGGCAAAATGCACGCCCATGGACAGGACAGAACGTTTCTATCGGATCGAATTGCTGATCAAGCGGCAGTCCGGCGTGAGCTTCGAGCAGCTGCTGTCGGAGCTCGAGGTCTCGCCCGCGACGCTCAAGCGCGACCTGCAATACCTGCGCGACCGCATGGACGCGCCCATCGTCTATGCCCGTGACGAGAACGTCTATCGGTTCGCCGACGGCGCCGCCGCGGCGATCAACGGCGGGCCGTCGACGCGCCCCGGCGCGAAGACGCACGAGCTGCCCGGCGTGTGGTTCTCGGAAAAGGAACTGCACGCGCTCTTGACGATGCACCAGCTGATCGCGGGCCTGGACGACGGCGGCGTGCTGGGCCGCCACCTGCAGCCGCTGCTGGACAAACTGCACGGCATGCTGGGCGCCAGCGGCGCGGAGGCGCAGTCGCTGATGCGGCGCGTGCGCATCGTCAACCCGGCCAAGCGCGCGGTGGCCAGCCGCTGGTTCGAGGAGGCCGTCAGCGCGGTGCTGAGCCGGCGCCGGTTGCTGATCAGCTACTACACGCGCAGCAAGCGCAGCGAGTCCGAGCGCGTGCTGTCGCCGCAGCGCCTGCTGCACTATCGCAATACCTGGTACCTGGATGCGTGGTGCCACGCGAGCGAGGGCCTGCGCCGCTTCGCGCTCGACGCCGTGCGCTCGGCCAAGGTGCTGGACGAGCCGGCACGCGAACTGCCGATGCCCGATGTGGAACAGGCACTCGACCAGGGCTACGGCATCTTCGGCGGCGCCCGGCTGCGCTGGGCGACGCTGCGTTTCAGCGCCGAAGCGGCGCAGTGGGTGGCGCAGGAGGAATGGCATCCGCAGCAGCAGTTGAAGCCGCACGCCGATGGCTCGTTGCGCATGCGCATCCCGTATTCGGATCACACCGAGCTCGTGATGGACGTGCTGCGCCACGGCCCCAACGTGACGGTGCTGTCGCCGCCGGAGCTGATCGCCCAGGTGCGCGACCAGCTGCGCGAGACGCTGGCGTCGTACGACGGGGCCGCCGTGCCATGAACAAGGCCTTCACGAAGGAAGCCGAGGGCGACGAGGACGACGACGGCCCGTCGCTGCCCGCGTTGCCGGCCGGCGGGAAGAACTACATCACGCCGCAAGGCCACGAACGCCTGCGCGCCGAGCTGCTGCAGCTGATCGACGAGGAGCGGCCCAAGATCGTCGAGATCGTGCACTGGGCCGCGTCCAACGGCGACCGCAGCGAGAACGGCGACTACATCTATGGCAAGAAGCGGCTGCGCGAGATCGACCGCCGCATCCGCTTCCTGATCAAGCGACTGGACATCGCCGTCGTGGCCGATCCGTCGGCCCACCACGGCAGCGACCAGATCTTCTTCGGCGCCACCGTCACCTACGCGAACGACGCCGGCGACGAGCGCACCGTCACCATCAAGGGCATCGACGAGGTCGATTCGCTACAGGGCGAGGTCAGCTGGGTGTCACCGATCGCGCGTACGCTGCTCAAGGCGCGCGAGGGCGACACGCTGCAGCTGGTCACGCCGGTGGGCGTCGAGACGATCGAGGTGATCGCCGTGAACTACCCGGCGCCCGCGGCGCCATGAACCAACTCCTGGACGACAGACGAATGAAGGTTTCCTCACTGCTCGCGGGCCTTGTGCTCGCGGCATGCGCGACGCTGGCGCCCGTCACGCACGCGGCGCCCGCCGGCGCGGATGAAAAAGCGATCCCGGTGTATGGCGTCAAGGTCGTGCACGCCTGGCCGCACGACGTCAACGCCTTCACCGAAGGCCTGTTCTTCCTCGACGGCTATTTCTACGAGAGCACCGGGCTGGAAGGCCATTCGTCGGTGCGCAAGGTCAAGCCCGAGACGGGCCAGGTGGTGCAGCGCGCCGCGCTGCCGCCCAACGTGTTTGGCGAGGGCATCGCGCCGTGGAAGGGCCGCCTGATCGGCCTGACGTGGAAGGGTCAGGTCGGCTACGTGCTCGACCTGGACAGCTTCGACACCAAGGGCCAGTTCGGCTATCCCGGCGAAGGCTGGGGCCTGACGCACGACGACACCGAGATCGTGATGAGCGACGGCACCGCCGACATCCGCTTCCTGGATCCGCAGACGCTGATCGAGACGCATCGCATCCACGTCACCGCGCAGGGCAAGCCGGTGGATCAGTTGAACGAGCTCGAGTGGGTCGAAGGCGAGATCTACGCCAACATCTGGCAGACCGACCGCATCGCGCGCATCGACCCCAAGACCGGCCACGTGGTCGGCTGGATCGACTGCAAGGGCCTGCTGCCGATGAAGGACTTCATCCCGCAGCACACCGACGTGCTCAACGGCATCGCCTACGATCCGGCCACCAAGCGGCTGTGGGTGACCGGCAAGTTCTGGCCCAAGGTGTTCGAGATCCGGCTGGTCAAGCGCTGAACTGGCGACGGCCGCGGGCGTCTCGCTTGCCGGTCGATGGCGTCGTCACGTCGCCAGGAAACCGTGCCATGCCCTCGCTGCCCAGTTCCATGCATGCCGTCCTCATCCGCCGCTTCGGCGGCCCCGAGGTGGTCGAGTTCGCCGAGATTCCCTTGCCCGAGCCGCGCGCGGGCGAGCTATTGCTGCAGGTGGAGGCCGCGAGCCTGAATCCGGTCGACTGGAAGATTCGCAGCGGCAAGTATCCGCTGGTCAAGGACGACAAGCTGCCCTTCGTGCTGGGTCGGGATTTCAGCGGCACGGTGGTCCATTCCGACGACCCGGCGTTTCCGGCCGGCACGCTGGTGCACGGCCTGCTGGCCATCGAGCACGGCACCTTCGCGCAGTACACGATCGCGCGCGGCGAACAGCTCGCGCGCGTGCCGGGCGCGATCGAGCGCATCGCCGCCGCCGCGGTGCCGCTGGCCGGCTTGACCGCGTGGCAAGGCCTGTTCGACCATGGCGGCCTGCAGGCGGGGCAGCGCGTGCTGATCCATGCGGGCGCGGGCGGCGTCGGCCACCTGGCCGTGCAGTTCGCCAAGGCGCGCGGCGCGACCGTCATCACCACGGTGTCCACCGAGGACGTCGCCTTCGCGCAAAGCCTGGGCGCCGACGAGGTGATCGACCACAGGAAGGTGCGCTTCGAATCGCGGCTGAGCGACATCGACCTCGTCTACGACCTCATCGGCGACGACACGCAGGAACGTTCGTGGGCCGTGCTGCGCAAGGGCGGGACCCTGGTATCGACCGTGCAGGAGCCGTCGCAGGACAAGGCGAATGCCATCGGCGTGCGCGCGATGCGCTACACCGCCGAGCCCAAGGGCGACCAGTTGCGCGAGATCGATGCGCTGATCCAGTCCGGCAAGGTGCGGCCGGTGGTCGCGCACACGTTCGCGTACGGCGATGCGAAGCAGGGATTGAGCAGCCTCGAGGAAGGTCACGGTTCGGGCAAGCTCGTGCTCGACATGGCCGGCGTGATCGCTGGCAAGCCCGATCCCGTGTACCGACCTGGGGACTAGCGCGCCTTGTCGGCCTTGCCGCCAAGCAGCCCCTTGAGCGTGCTGCCCACGCCCTTGACGCTGGCACCCACCCCCTCGCCGACGCCGGCGGCGATGCGCGCGGCCAGGTTCTCGTCGAGCGAGAATTTCGGATCGTCGGTGCGGCCGTCGATCGTGAACTTCAGGGCGATGCGGCCGTCGCGTTTCAACGCGGCCAGCACCGCGCGGCGCGGCAGGCCGGCGATGGCGCCGCCGTCCTCGGCGAACTGCAGGTCGTCGACGGCGAGCCGCCCCGAGGCGTGCACCGCGCGGTCGACGACGTTCGAGTCGAGCATGAGCGTCAGGCTGCCGTGCCGGACGCTGCGGTCGGCCAGCTTGAACAGGTAGGGCTGCAGCGCCAGCATGTCGACGCCGGACAGTTGCACCGCGAGCTTCGCGTCATGCGCCGCGGGCGTGACGCTGCCCTGGATGCGCACGCCGCCGTCGTGCTCGATGCCCTTGAGCGATCCCTTCAGATCGAGAGCGATGGGCTGGTCCAGCCGTGGCAAGGCCAGGCCTTCCACGCGGCAGCCGACATCGTCCAGGCGCAGGTGCTGCGGCTTGTCGCCGGGCACAGTGGCGTCGTACAGATCGACGTGCATGCGCTCGAACCGCATGTGCTCGATGACCAGCGCGGTCTCGCGCGTGCCGGGCGGGACGGCGTCGGAAGCGCGCATCTGGGCGGCCTTCGCGCGCGAGGTGTCGCGCAGCGCGGGCAGCATGGCGAGATGGCCGGGCGTGCGCAGCATCACCAGCGTGCCGTCGGACACGCGCACGTCGCTGATCGTCAGCGGCGCGCCGCGGCGGTAGGCCCACAGGCTGGCGGCGGTGATGTCGACGGCCACTTCCCCTGCGTCGAACTCCTCGGCGGCAGGCCACGCGCCGGCAACGTCGCTCGCTGCGACGCGCACGTCGTGCAGCGTGACCGTCGGATAGTCCAGCGAGATGGAACCGACCGTCGTGCGTGGACCGAGCGCCTGCAGGATGCGGTGCTTGGCGTCGTGCGCGGCGAAGATGACGACACCCAGCGCCACGGCGACGACCGCCGCGCCGCCCAGCAGCAGCCGGCGCCGCTCGACGACCCAGCTCAAGGCTTGACGCGAGCCGCGCGCAGCACCGACGACGAGCGCTTGAGCGTGCGCAGCACGTCGGCCAGGTGCAGCCGGTCGCGCACGCTGACCAGCAGCCGCAGGTCGGTCGTCTCGGCGGCGCGCTCGTCGCCCATGTCGATGTGCGTGATGTCCGCCTCGGCCGCGCTGACGGCCTGCGCCACCTGAGCCAGCGCGCCCTTGGTGTTGGTCACCAGAACGCTCACCAAGGTCTCGAACTGGCGCGTGGGCACCTCGGCCCAGTCGACGTCCATCCAGCGTTCGCCGTCGCGTTCGCGCAGGCGCTTGCCGATCGAGCAGTCGTCGGTATGCACGGTCAGGCCTTCGCCGCCGAAATAGCCCGCGACCGCATCGCCGGGAATCGGGCGGCAGCAGGTGGCCAGTTGCACCGAGGCGCCTTCGCTGCCGTCGATCTCGACGAGGCTTTGCCCCACTTGCGCCTCGTTGCTCTCGTAGCGGCCCATCGTCAATGCGATGGCGCCGGGGCGCAGGCCGCGCTCGCCCAGCAACTGGGCCAGGCGCTTGGCGACGATGGAGGCGATCTTGCGGCCCAGCCCGATGTCGACCATCAGCTCGGCGCGGTTGCGGCTGCCGCTCCAGCGCGTCAGCGATTGCCACAGCGCGGCATGCTCCTCGTCGTCGGCCGGCACCGACATGCCCTCGTTGCGCAACGCCTGGGTCAGCAGCTTCTCGCCCAGGATGATGGATTCCTCGTGCTCGAGGTTCTTCAGGAAGTGGCGGATCTTCGAGCGCGCGCGGCCCGTGCGCACGGAGTTGAGCCACGACGGATTGGGCCGCGCGTTGGGCGAGGTGCTCACCTCGACGACGTCGCCGCTCTTGAGTTCGGTGCGCAGCGCCACCGGCTCGCCGTTGACCTTGGCGGCCACGCAATGGTCGCCGACGTCCGAGTGGATCGCATAGGCGAAGTCGATCGGCGTCGCGCCGCGCGGCAGCGCGAGGATCTTGCTCTTGGGCGTGAAGACGTAGACGGCCTCGGGGAACAGGTCGATCTTGATGTGTTCCAGGAACTCGCTCGAGTCGTGCGTGTCGCTCTGGATGTCGATCAGCGACTGCAGCCACATGGCGCCCAGTCGCTGGGCCTCGTCCGGATGGTTGGACTGCGTGCCTGCCTTGTACATCCAGTGCGCCGCGATGCCGGCCTCGGCCACGGCGTGCATCTCCTCGGTGCGCACCTGGAACTCGACGGCCGTGCCCAGCGGGTTGACCAGCGTCGTGTGCAGCGACTGGTAGCCGTTGGCCTTGGGGATCGCGATGTAGTCCTTGAAGCGGCCCGGCACCGGCTTGTACATGCCGTGCAGCGTGCCCAGCGACAGGTAGCACTCGGGCAGCGAGTTGACGACGATGCGAAAGCCGAAGATATCGTTGACCTGCGCGAAGCCGGCATGCTTCTCGCGCATCTTGCCGTAGATCGAGAACACGGTCTTCTCTCGGCTGTAGATGGTGACCTTGGTGCGCGCCTCGGCGAAGGACTTCTCGACGTCGCGCCGCATGCGGTCGACGATGTCGCGCCGCGTGCCGCGCGCGCGCTCGAGCGCCTTGGCCACCGCTGCATACCGCCAGGGGTACATGAAGCGGAACGACAGGTCCTGCAGCTCGCGGTACATCTGGTTCAGGCCGAGGCGGTGGGCGATGGGCGCGAAGATCTCTATCGTCTCGCGCGCGATGCGCGCGCGCTTGGCCGGCGCCATCGCGTCCATCGTGCGCATGTTGTGCAGGCGGTCGCACAGCTTGATCAGGATCACGCGCACGTCGCGCGACATCGCCAGCAGCATCTTGCGGAACGACTCGGCCTGGCCGTCCTCGCGGGTGGAGAACTGCAGCTTGTCGAGCTTGGTCAAGCCGTCGACGAGGTCGGCCGTGGGCGCGCCGAACAGCTCGATCAGCTCGGGCTTGGTGATGCCGCAGTCCTCGATGGTGTCGTGCATCAGCGCGGCCATCAGCGCCGTCGCGTCGAGCTTCCAGTCGGCGACGAGCCCGGTGACCGCCAGCGGGTGCGTGATGTAGGGAATGCCGCTGGCGCGCAGCTGGCCCAGGTGCGCCTGGTCGGCGAACTTGTAGGCCTCGCGCACCTTCTTGAGGTCCGACTTGCTCAGGTAGGCGAGCTTCTCGGACAGCTCGGCAAACGTGGTCACCTCGGCCTGCGGCGCCGTGGCCGCCGGCGCGCGCGCCAAGCCGTGCAGCTTGGCGGGCAGCAGGTCGGCGGCGAACGAACGAATACTCATGTGCTGAATTTAGCCTGTTATCGGGCCGCCGCCGCCGCGGTGGGGAAATTGAGCGCCTGCCCGGCAGGCGAATGTTCGCGTCGGGCAGACGCCAACGAAAAAGCCCGGGTCTCTCGACGCGGGCTTGCTTCGTTGCTGCGTGCGCCCGACGGGGCGCGGCGCTGCGATCAGGTCGGAACCTTGCGCAGCATTTCCTTGCCGATCTCGCCAGCGGCGATCTCGCGCAGGGCGGTGACGCCGTGCTTGTTCTTGGAATCGATCTTGGGCGTGTGGCCTTGGCTCAGCATGCGGGCGCGGTAGGTGGCGGCGAGCACGAGCTGGAAGCGGTTGGGGATCTTTTCCAGGCAGTCTTCAACGGTGATGCGGGCCATGATGTTTCCTAGGCTAGAGACGAGAACAACGCGTTGAGATGCGCTGGCGATGAGATCTGCAACTCCCGGGGCTGGCAGCGGATTCCGCGGAATCAGGCCAGGTTCAGCGCCGCGAAGACGTCGGGGTGGTTGGCGCGCTGGGCCTCGAAGCGCAGGGCCTCGGGCTGCTCGCGTACCACCGCGCGGAGTTCCGCCAGGGCCTTGTCGAGAGAGCCGTTGATTATAACGAAGTCGAAGCGCTCGGTCTGGGCGACCTCGTGGCGGGCGTTGGCCAGGCGTTGCGCGATGACTTCCGGCAGGTCCTCGCCGCGGCCGCGCAGGCGCTGCGCCAGCTCGTCCCAGCTGGGCGGCAGGATGAACACGAGCAGCGCGGCCGGGAACAGCTGGCGGATCTGCAGCGCGCCCTGCCAGTCGATCTCCAGCACGACGTCCTTGCCGCCCGCCAGCAGCGTCTCGACGCCCTGGCGCGAGGTGCCGTACCAGTTGCCGTGCACGTGCGCGTGCTCGAAGAACTGCGACGCCGCCACCATCTCCTTGAACTTGTCGACGCTGACGAAGTGGTATTCGCAGCCGTCGCGCTCCTGGCCGCGCGGCGCGCGCGTGGTGTGCGACACCGAGACGGCCAGCTGCGGCTCGTGCTGCAGCAGCGCCTTCACGAGGGTCGATTTGCCGGCGCCGCTGGGCGCGGCGACGACGAAGAGCTTGCCGGGAAGTTCCATGGGCGGGGGACGTCGGGTGCGAAGTCGGCGGCCGCGCAAGGCGGCCGGGACGGTGCCCCGGAGTATCGCCGCAATCGCCGCGGCGTCGTCGAGGCGGGAGCGGCAGGAATCCCGGTCTTCTCGGACGCTGCGAATGGATCCGGCGCGTGCCGGAGTCGTTCGCAACTTCTTAGGTGGCGGTGCCGTCGAAGACGGTCTTCAACCCGGGGCTGCGCAGCACGCTGGCGGGCGTCACCGTCTCGCGCTGCCAGGGAATGCTGCCGAAGTACCAGACGCGCCAGAAGCCGACATCGGCCTGCGGCGCGTTCGCCAGCAGCGACCGGAACGTCTCGACGCGGCCGACCTCGATGCCGGCGCCTTGCTGCAGCACCTCGCGGACATAGCGCGAGCAGAACTGGCGGTGCGAATGGGCGTCGAAGCCGGTGTCGTAGAACACGTGGTCGCGTTGCGCCGCGGCGGTGTCCAGGGCTGCCTGCTGAGCTGGCGTCAACGGCGTGGGCGGGCGCATCACGGCCACGCGGCCGCCAGCGGAGCGGGCGACGAAGCGGGCCAGCGTGGTTCGCCCCGAGAACGGGAAACGGCTCTCGCCGATCACCGGCTCCGCGCCCGAGACGTCCAGCACGAGGCCGACATGGTTGGTCCAGGTGCCGGTGGCTTCGGCCACCTTGCGGAACGGGTAGGCGCCGATTCGGATGAACACGATGTCGCCGACCTGCAGCGATTGCCCGAGCCGGGCCACCCGCTCCTTGGCCAGGGCCGGCGCGGCGAGGTCGTCGGCAGCGTGCGCCCGGGCCTGCGCGAAGGCGCCGGCGGCGATGAGGCCGGCAAGCAGGGAGGCGATGACGCCCAGGCGCTGGAACGGAATGGTCAAGCCAAACATGGCGAATCCTTGGTACTGATCAGCGGCGAGGAAACGGAGGATCACATATCCCCACGGCATGTGAAACCGCTTTCCACGGAGTCTGAGCAGCGCGTCCCCGCGGTATCGCGCGTCGATACCGGCCCTCTTTCCATCCGTGCAATCCCTGGGTAGCCCCCGATTTCGGGGAGCCGCGGTAACCAGAACTTGCAATTTGGTTGCCCTGCAAAACTCATCCGGACGTGAAAATTGACGAAGAAATCACAAGGCGGCGAACCGACATGTCTGGTTGGCTGTCCTGACGGTGTGTTGTTTCACCCGACCCGCATGCCATCGCTTCTCACTGGTCTCAAGATGATCACCTCCTCCATCGCCTCGACCATGTCCGCCGCTCCGCCGATGGCGGGCGGCGTGCTGCTGCGCCTGCGCAGCCTGCTCACGCGCCCGATCCGGCTCGAGCGCCGCGGCCTCGACTGGCATTTCGTGCTCGACGCGCAGCCGCGCAAGGCCGGCGCGCGCCGCACGGCCTCCACCGAGCAGGTGCCGCGCCGTCGCGACCCGGGCGAACTGCCGTCGATGACCGCGCGCGAGGTGGCCGAGGTCTGCGCCAACCTGCGCTCGATGCTGGGCGGCGACGTGGGCCACCACCCGCGCCTGCCGTCGCTGGCGCTGCTGGAGCGTGCGCTGGTCAAGAACGGCGAACGCGGCGTCGATGAGGTCCCTGCCGCGGTGCTGCGCCATGCCGCCCAGGCGCTGGACGCGTTCGACCTCGATCGCTACGGCCCGGGCATCGTGGTGCTGCGCCGGCGCATCGAGCAGGTGCTGCGCCGCCGCCATGGCGACCGTCCCACCCACACCGGCCATTCGCAGCCCGACCAGACGACCGAACGCCTGGCCGCCGCGATGGCGCCGAACGCGCTGAAGGACTTCTCGGACAGCATGACCGAGTTCATCGACATCGACCGGATGTTCGGCGACCGCAAGTCCTGACCCGTCGGGCATCCACCAACGAAAAGAGCCGCACGATGCGGCTCTTTTGCTTTGTGGCGGGCCCGTCGGCCCGCCGCGGACAAGCGCTTAGAGCGCCGCGTCCTTGAGCTTCTTGAGCGCGCGCGTCTTGATCTTCACGGACGCCGGCTTGGCCGCGAACATGCGCTCGACGCCGGTGAACGGGTCCTTGCCCATGCGCTTTTTCTTGGCCGGCACGTTGTGCACGACGACCTTGAGCAGGCCGGGCAGCGTGAATTCGCCCAGGCCCTTCTTGTTGACCGACGCCAGGATCGCGCCTTCGAGCGCGGCCAGCACGGCCTTGGTCGACTTCGCGTCGACGCCCGACTGCTCGGCGACGTGAGCGGCGAGGCTGGACTTGTTGAAGGCGGTCTTGATCGCCTTCGGCGCGGCCGGGGCGGCCTTCACGGCGGGCTTGGCAGCCTTGGCCGGAGCGGCCTTCGCCTTGGTGGTCTTGACCGGCGCGGCGGCCTTGGCGGCCTTCTTGGCGACGGGGGCGGAAGTCTTCTTTGCAGTTGCCATGGGTTCTCTTGTACTGGGATGAAGATGCTCCGGCGAATGCCGCAGCGGCGCGATTGTAGGTGAGCGCCTCGCGAGCGGGCTCGCGTCACTCGACGTTCTGCACCTGCTCGCGCATCTGCTCGATCAGCACCTTCATTTCCACTGAAACACCGGTTAGCTCCAGCGCCGCCGATTTGGAGCCCAGCGTATTGGCTTCGCGATGCAGTTCCTGGATCAGGAAGTCGAGGCGCTTGCCCAGTTCGCCGCCGCCCTTGAGCAGGCGCACGATCTCCTCGAGATGCGCGCGCAGGCGCGACAGCTCCTCGGCAACGTCGATGCGCAGCGCGAACGTGGCGGCCTCGTTCATGGCGCGCTCGCGCAGCGCTTCGGTGGGAATGCCGCCGGCCGAGGTGGTGGCGTCGTGGCCGCCGGTGGCCTTCAAGGCCTCGGCCCAGCGATCGAGAAAGCGCTGCTGCTGGCGTTCGACGACGGCCGGCACCAGCGGCTCGGCCTGCGCGGCGAGCTCGCGCAGGCGCACGATGCGCTCCATCAGGATCGCGACCAGCTTCTCGCCTTCGCGCGAACGCGCTTCCTTCAGCGCGGCGACCGCGCGGCGGCCGGCCTCCATCAGCGCCTCGTCCACGCGGCCAACCGCTATTGGCGCTGAACGGCACCAATGCAGGACTTCGTTCACGCTCAGCGGTTGTGCTTTGGCCATCCACGACGTCACGGTGCCTTCCAGGCGTGACAATCGATTGAGCTGGTCCGACGTGGGTTGGGGCCAGTCGTCGCCGCTGCCCTTGGCCGCGCTGACGCGCACATCGACCTTGCCGCGTCGGCATCCCGCCGTGATCAGGTCGCGCAACGCCCCCTCGTGCTGGCGCAGTTCATCCGGCATGCGGAAGGAGATGTCGAGAAACCGGCTGTTCACCGATCGGAGTTCGACGGTGACCGCCGCGGAATCCGTGGGTGCGGAGCCCTCGGACGACGCTGCGGATGCCGCGGTCGCCGAGGCGTTGCCGAAGCCGGTCATGCTGTAAACTGCCATGTCGCGAGTGCCAGGTTGCAAAAAGAGATTATGTCAAAGCCAAAACCCGCCCCGCTGCCTTCGGGGACCGTGGTCGGCGGCTACCAGATCGTCAAGAAGATCGCCGCCGGCGGTTTCGGCATCGTCTACCTGGCCGAAGATGAAACACGTCATCTCGTCGCGCTGAAGGAATATCTTCCCGCCTCGCTGGCCGACCGGTCGCCAGGTGAATTGATTCCCCGGGTCAAGCCCGAGAAGCAGCCACTGTACCGCCTGGGGCTCAAGAGTTTCTTCGAAGAGGGCCGTTCGCTCGCCCAGATTTCGCATGCGAGCGTGGTCTCGGTGCTGAATTTCTTCCGCGAGAACGAAACCGTCTACATGGTGATGAACTACCTGCAGGGTGACACCATGCAGGATTTCATCGTCACGGCGCGCGACCTCAAGCGCGAAAAGGTGCTGCGCGAATCCACCATCCGCTCGCTGTTCGACGAGATCCTGCGTGGGCTGCGCATCGTCCATCAGCACAAGATGCTGCACCTGGACATCAAGCCGGCCAACATCTTCATCACCAACGACAACCGCGCCGTGCTGCTCGATTTCGGCGCCGCGCGCGAAGTGCTGAGCAAGGAAGGCCAGTTCATCCGGCCGATGTACACGCCGGGCTTCGCCGCGCCCGAAATGTACCGCCGCGACGGCTCGCTGGGCCCGTGGACGGACATCTACGCGATCGGCGCCTGCCTGTACGCCTGCATGCAGGGGTATCCGCCCAACGACGCGCCGCAGCGCATCGACAAGGATCGCCTGCCGCTGTCGCTGTCGCGGCTGCGCAATGTCTATTCGGACAATCTCATCGAGGTCATCGAGTGGTGCATGGCGCTCGACCCGCTGTCGCGGCCGCAGAGCGTGTTCGCGCTGCAGAAGGAGCTTTCGCGCGAGATCGAGCGCCGCTACACGACGCTCAGCTTCTCGGAGCGGCTCAAGCTGCAGATCGAGAACCTGAAGTCGGGCGCGCATCCGTGAAGATGGCCATCGTCACCAACATCGCGGACGGTTTGACGGGCCGTCCCGAGGGGCAACAATGAAGTTTGGTACCTATCAGGTCAGCCGCAAGGGCGGCCGCGAGAAGAACGAAGACCGCATGGGCTATTGCTACACGCGCGATTCGGGCCTGTTCGCGCTGGCCGATGGCATGGGCGGCCATCCGGAAGGCGAGGTCGCCTCGCAGCTCGCGCTGCAGACGCTGGCCGCTTTCTTCCAGAAGGAAGCCAAGACCGACCTGAAGGATCCGCAGCGCTTCCTGCAGGACGCGATCCTGGCCGGCCACCACCAGCTGCTGCGCTACGCCACCGACCGCGGCCTGACCGACACCCCGCGCACCACCATCGTGGCCTGCGTGATCCAGGGCGGCAACATCTATTGGGCGCATTGCGGCGATTCGCGCTTGTACCTGGTGCGCGGCGAGCGCCTGATCGCCCGCACGCGCGACCACTCGTACTCCGAGCTGCGCGAGGCGCTGTCGCATGTGGTGCCGCTGGACGAGAAGGTCAACCGCAACGTGCTGTTCACCTGCCTGGGCAGCCCCGGCAAGCCGGTGATCGACAGCGCCGGCCCGATGGTGCTGCGCACCGGCGACCGCGTGCTGCTGTGCTCGGACGGCCTGTGGAGCAGCGTCGAGGATCCGGACATCGTCAAGATGCTGTCCGACTACCCCATCCACGACTCGGTGCCCGAGATCGTGGAGCAGGCGCTGCGCAATGCCGGCGAGAAGAGCGACAACGTCACCGCGCTGGCCGTCGAGTGGGAAGCGTCCGAGGAGGACGAGGCCGCCGGCAATGTCTCCACGCGCCAGCTGGGCGAAGACGTCTTCGCGTCGACCATCCAGGCCAGCATGAGCGGCGATTCGTTCCTGCCGGACATCGACGACGACGAGATCGAGCGCTCGATCCGCGAGATCAACGAGGCCATCCAGCGTTCCGGTCCGCGCAAGACCTGAGACGCTGCGAGAATTCCCCTCGAACGCCGCGTGCACGAGGGTCTGGCATCTCCTCGCAACGCTGCCGCTGGCCGTGCCGTCTTTGGCGATCCGAGGCAATGCCTGACTCCGGCCCCGGCTGGCGATGCGGGGTCAGCATTGCCTCCATCCGCGACAGGCGTCACCGCCTTCGCCATGACCTTGGCGCGGATGAAGGAGATGCCAGACCCCTTGCGCTCCCGCTCGCCCGCTTTCATTTCCACAGGAACTCCATGACTTTCGTCCGCCCCCAGGGCCGCGCCGCCAACGAACTGCGCCCCGTCAAGCTCACGCGCAACTTCACCGTCCACGCCGAAGGCTCGGTGCTGGTGGAGTTCGGCGACACGCGCGTGCTGTGCACCGCCTCGGTGGAAGAGCGCGTGCCGCCCTTCCTCAAGGGCAAGGGCGAAGGCTGGGTCACGGCCGAATACGGCATGCTGCCGCGCGCCACGCACACGCGCTCCGACCGCGAGGCCGCCAAGGGCAAGCAGAGCGGGCGCACGCAGGAGATCCAGCGCCTGATCGGCCGCTCGCTGCGCGCCGTGTTCGACCTGAAGCTGCTGGGCGAACGCACGATCACGCTGGACTGCGACGTGCTGCAGGCCGACGGCGGCACGCGCACCGCGGCCATCACCGGCGCCTGCGTGGCGGCGCACGACGCCGTCGCCAAGCTGCTGGCCGCCGGCAAGATCGACCGCACGCCGCTGCAGGGCTTCGTGGCGGCGATCTCGGTGGGCATCGTCGAGGGCACGCCGCTGCTGGATCTCGAATACGTCGAGGACTCGGCCTGCGACACCGACATGAACGTCGTGATGACCGGCGCCGGCCACTTCATCGAGATCCAGGGCACCGCCGAAGGCGCGCCGTTCTCGCGCGTCGAGATGAACCATCTGCTCGACCTGGCCGACGGCGGCATCCGCAACCTGATCCTGGCGCAGAAGACGGCGCTGGGCCTGGCCTGACCATGCGACTGGTCCTCGCCTCCAACAACGCGAAGAAGCTGGCCGAGCTGCAGGCGCTGTTCGACGGCCTGGGCATCGAGCTCGTGCGCCAGGGCGAGCTGGGCGTGAGCGAGGCCGAGGAGCCGCACGTCACGTTCATCGAGAACGCGCTGGCCAAGGCGCGCCACGCGTCGGCCGCCACCGGCCTGCCGGCGATCGCCGACGACTCGGGGCTGTGCGTCGATGCGCTGGGCGGCATGCCGGGCGTGATCTCGGCCAACTATGCGACGGTCGCCGCGCGATCGGGCGAGACGCTCGCGCGTGAAGCGGTTCGCCAGACCCAGGACGAGGCCAACAACGCGCTGCTGCTCGAGAGGCTGCGCGATGTCGACGACCGCCGCGCCAATTTCGCCTGCACGCTCGTGGCGATCCGCGCCGCCGGCGACCCGTCGCCGCTGGTGGCCGTCGGTCGCTGGGACGGCCAGATCCTGCGCGCGCGCGAAGGCGAGGGCGGCTTCGGCTACGACCCGCTGATGTTCATCCCGGCGTTCGGCGCGACGGTGGCGTCGCTGGCCAAGGACGTGAAGAACGCGCACAGCCATCGCGCGATCGCGGCGGCGCAGATGCGCACGTTGATGCAGCAGGCGTGGCATCTCTGATTCGCACGAGCCTGCGGCGATGAAGTCTGGCCGGCCATGAGCATCGTCCGCATCCACCCCGTCAACGCCGCCGGTGGCGAATCCGGCGAGGGCGCTTCCGCAGATCCGGCCACGCTCGCCGGCGCGCCGATCCGCGACCCGCAGTGGTACCACCGCCCTGGCACGCTGAGCCTGCCCGCGCCGCCGCCGCTGTCGGTCTACGTGCACCTGCCCTGGTGCCTGAAGAAGTGTCCTTACTGCGACTTCAACTCGCACGAGTTCCACACGGCCGGCGCGACACCGAAGGACCTTCCCGAGGCGCGCTACCTCGACGCCGTGCGCGCCGACCTCGAGCGCTCGCTGCCCATCGTCTGGGGCCGCACCATCCAGACCATCTTCATCGGCGGCGGCACGCCGTCGCTGTTCTCGCCCGACGGCATCGCGCGCCTGCTGTCGGACCTGCGCATGCTGCTGCCGCTGGCCGCCGACTGCGAGATCACGATGGAGGCCAATCCCGGCACCTTCGAGAAGGATCGCTTCCGCGCGTTCGCGCAGGCCGGCGTCAATCGGTTGTCGATCGGCGTGCAGACCTTCAACGACGCGCACCTGCGCGCGCTCGGGCGCGTGCATGACGCCGCGCAGGCGCGCGCGGCCGCGGAGGAGGCGGCGCGCAGCTTCGAGACCTTCAACCTCGACCTGATGTACGCATTGCCAGGCCAGACTTTGGCTGACCTGGACGCCGACCTCGACCTGGCCTTCGCGCTGGGCGCGCCGCACCTGTCGCTTTACCACCTGACGATGGAGCCCAACACCGTCTTCGCCAGGCGTCCGCCGGAGAACCTGCCCGACGACGACACCGCCTACGACATGCTCGATCGCGTGACCGAGCGCACCGGCGGCGCCGGCTTCGAACGCTACGAGGTCTCGGCTTACGCGAAGAATGGCCATCGTTGCCGTCACAACGTCAATTACTGGCGGTTCGGCGATTACCTGGGCCTGGGCGCCGGCGCGCACGGCAAGCTGAGCTTCGCGCACCGCGTGATGCGCCAGGTGCGCTGGCGCGAGCCGGGCATGTACATGGAACGGTCGCTTGGCGGGCAGGGCGTCTCCAACGAGGACGACGTCGCGCGTGCGCAGATGCCGTTCGAGTTCATGCTCAACGCTCTGCGGCTGCGCGAGGGCTTCGCGCTGTCCCTGTTCACCGAACGCTGCGGGCTGCCGCTGTCGGCCATCGCCAAGGACCTGGACGAGGCCGAGCGGCGCGGGCTCATCGAGCGCGACGGGCCGCCGGGCGCCGAGTGGATACGGCCCACGGTACGCGGATTCGACTTCCTCAACGACCTGCAGGCTCTGTTCCTGTAGCCGTTGGGCCCTGCCAGGCACGCCGATTGCCCGGCGATCCCTCATGGTCGAGCAGGCGTGCCCGTGGGCACGCATCGCCGGCGCCCGGGAGATCCCCTCCCGGAATGCCGGCGCGCTCCACCTATGATCGCGCACGCCAACGTCCGACCCGGATCCAGCCCCATGCCCAATTCCGCCATCGACACCGAACAGTTCAACCGCATCGCGCGTCGCAATGTCACGCTGCCGCTGATCGTGGGCCTGGTCAGCGCCGGCGCCTTCGTGGCGTTCTTCCTGTATTTCCTGGCCGTTTCGAACTGGGTCGACCACACCCACCAGGTGATCGGCAAGATGAACGAGCTGACCACGCTCGAAGGCGACATGGAGGCGTCGTCGCGCGGCTTCGTGATGACCGGCGAAGAAACGTTCCTGGCGCCGTACCACGTCGCCAAACCGGTACTGGCCATGCAGATCGACGATCTGCTCAGGATGACGGACGACAATCCGCCGCAAGTCGAGCGGCTCAAGCGCGTTCGTACGCTGCAACAGACCTGGGAGGATTTCGCGCAACGCGCGATCGACCTCAAGCGTGCCAACGGCGATGCCATCGGTTTGGCCAAGAGTCTGACCGGCAAGCAGCTTGCCGACGACGTGCGCGGCGAGATCATGGCGGCTCGTGCCACCGAGAACGCCCTGCTGAAGGATCGCCTCGATACGCTGCAGACGGTGACCTGGGTCGGCATCGGCTCGTACGTGCTGTTCATCATCGTCGTCAATTGCTACATCGCCTGGGCCGGACGGCGCGACATCAACCAGCTGTCGCACGACTTCGGCGGCGCGCTGCGGGCGCAGACCGACGCGGCCAACGTGCTGGCGGAGCAGGCCTGGGTGCGCGACGGCCAGGCCCAGCTCGCCGAGACGCTGATCGGCCAGCAGACGCTCACCACGGTCGGCCGCAGCGTCCTGGCGTTCGCGGGCCGCTACCTCGATCCCATCGTCGCGGCGATGTATGTTCGCGACGAGGCTGGCGTGCTGCAGCGGGTGTCGACCCACGGCTTCGACGACGCGGCCGACGACGGCCAGGTGGCCGCCGCGCGAGAGGGCTTGGTCGGACAGGCCGTCCGCGACGGGCGCCTGAACCACGTCAAGAACTTGAAGGGTGGCTACTTCAAGGTCGGCTCCGGCCTGGGCGAGGCCGAGCCGGCCGAACTGGTGGTCGCGCCGATCAGCAACGACGGCGTCACCAACGGCGTCATCGAGCTCGGGTTCATGCGGCCGGTCACGGCGCGCGATCTCGAGCTGCTCAAGCTGATCTCGGGCGGCGTCGGCGCCTCGGTCGATGCGGCGCTGTTCCGCAAGCGGCTGCAGGACTCGGTCGAGGAGACGCAGCAGCTCAACGAGGAACTGCAGGTGCAGCAGGAGGAGCTACGCACCGCCAACGAGGAGCTGGGCGAGCAGTCGCGCGTGCTCACCGAGTCGCAGCAGCACCTGGAGCACCAGCAGGCGGAGCTCGAGGCGACGAACGTGCAACTGGCCGAGCAGGCGGCCGTGCTCGATCGCAAGAACGAGGCGCTCAACGCGGCCCAGGCGACGCTGCAGGAGCGCGCCGACGAACTGCAGCGCGCGAGCCGCTACAAGTCGGAGTTCCTGGCCAACATGTCGCACGAGCTGCGCACGCCGCTCAACAGCTCGCTGATACTGGCCAAGCTGCTCAGCGAGAACAAGGAAGGCAATCTGTCGGCCGAACAATTGAAGTTCGCGCAGACGATCTACAGCGCCGGCAACGACCTGCTCAACCTGATCAACGACATCCTGGACCTGTCCAAGGTGGAGGCCGGCCGCCTGGAGCTGCAGCCGCAGTTCGTATCGGTGCACCGGCTCGTCGAATCGCTGCAGCGCACGTTCACGCCGATCGCTGGCGAGAAGAAGCTGGCATTCGAGGTGCAGGTCGCGCCCGACGCGCCGACCTCGATGGTCACCGACAACCTGCGCGCCGAGCAGATCCTGAAGAACCTGCTGTCCAACGCGATCAAGTTCACCGAGAAGGGCAGCGTCGTCGTCTCGGTGCAGGCGCGTCCCGACGACCGCATCGCGTTCGCGGTCAGGGACTCGGGCATCGGCATCCCCGAGAGCCAGCAGGACGTCATCTTCGAGGCCTTCCGCCAGGCCGACGGCACCATCAACCGGCGCTACGGCGGCACCGGCCTGGGGCTGTCGATCTCGCGCGAGCTGGCGCGGCTGCTGGGCGGCACGATCTCGGTGGAGAGCGTCGCCGGCCAGGGCAGCACCTTCACGCTGACGTTGCCGGCCAAGTGGACCGACGTGCCGGAAACGGCGCTGCCCGAAGAACCTGCAGTCCCCGCCAGCGCGCGCCAGAACGCCGACGTGCCGCGTCGACCTGCGGCTGTCGCGCCCGCGCCCGCGAGCATCACGCCCGTTGCCGCGTCCGCGGCACTCGCGGCGCCCGCGCCCGCAGCGTTCGCCGACGACCGCAACGACGCGGTGCCCGAAAAGGGCCGCGTGCTGCTGGTGGTCGAAGACGACGAGACCTTCGCCGGCGTGCTCTACAACCTCGCGCACGAGATGCGCTATCGCTGCCTGGTGGCCAATACCGCCAGCGAGGCGCTCGAGCTGGCGACCAGCTACCTGCCCAACGCGATCCTGCTGGACATCCGGCTGCCGGACGACTCGGGCCTGAGCGTGCTGCAGTTCCTCAAGGACGACCCGCGCACGCGCCACATCCCCGTGCACATCGTCGCGGGCGAGGATTTCTCCGAGATCGCGCTGCACATGGGCGCGATCGGCTTCGCGGTCAAGCCCACCACGCGCGACGAGTTGAAGGACATCTTCCAGCGCCTGGAGGACAAGGGCGCCAAGAAGGTCAAGCGCGTGCTGGTGGTGGAAGACGACGCGCGCCAGCGCGACAGCGTCGTGCACCTGATCAAGGAAGACGACATCGACATCGCCGCCGTGGCCACCGGCGCCGAGGCGCTGGAACTGCTCAAGGGCACGGTCTACGACTGCATGATCATCGACCTGAAGCTGCCTGACATGGACGGCAGCGAGTTGCTCGAACGCATGACCACCGAGGACATCTGCTCGTTCCCGCCGGTCATCGTCTACACCGGCCGCAACCTGACGCGCGAGGAAGAGACGCGCCTGAACAAGTATTCGCGCTCCATCATCATCAAGGGCGCGCGTTCTCCCGAGCGCTTGCTGGATGAGGTGACGCTGTTCCTGCACACCGTCGAATCGAAGCTGTCGGCCGAACGCCAGACCATGCTGCGCACCGCGCGCAACCGCGAGAAGGTGTTCGAGGGCCGCAAGGTGCTGCTGGTGGACGACGACGTGCGCAACATCTTCGCGCTGGCCAGCGCGCTGGAGCAGAAGGGCCTGCAGGTGGAGATCGGCCGCAACGGCTTCGAGGCGCTGTCCAAGCTGGCCGAGGTGCCCGACATCGACCTCGTCCTGATGGACGTGATGATGCCCGGCATGGATGGCCTGGAAGCCACGCGCCGCATCCGCGCGAATCCCAAGCTGGCGCAGTTGCCGGTGATCGCCGTCACCGCCAAGGCGATGAAGGACGACCAGGAGCAGTGCCGCCGCGCCGGCGCCAACGACTACCTGGCCAAGCCGATCGACCTCGATCGCCTATTCTCGTTGCTGCGCGTGTGGATGCCCAGCATCGAGCGCCTGTGATCTGCCTGGCCTCGCCCTTGCCTGTGGGCTAGCAACGTCACCTTTTCCCGATTCCATGCCCCACGCCGCCGCCGATATCGAGATGCGCCTGTTGCTCGAGGCCGTGTACGCCAAGTACAGCCACGACTTCCGCGACTACTCGGGCGCCTCGCTCAAGCGACGCGTGCAGCACGCGTTGCTGCAATTGAACTGCGAGACGATCTCTCAGCTGCAGTCCAAGGTGCTGCACGATCCCGTCGTGTTCCAGCAGCTGCTGGAGATCCTGACCATCCCGTTCACCGAGATGTTCCGCGACCCGACCTACTGGCTGGCGCTGCGCCAGCAGGTGGTGCCGCTGCTGCGCACCTACCCGTCGCTGAAGGTGTGGGTGGCCGGCTGCGCCACCGGCGAGGAGGTGTTCTCGCTGGCGATCCTGCTGCAGGAGGAAGGGCTGCTCGAACGCGCGCTGATCTACGCCACCGACATCAACCCGGCGGTGCTGGACAAGGCGCGCCAGGGCATCTTCCCGATCGCCGCGGTGCGCCAGCACACCGCCAATTACCAGGCCGCCGGCGGCAAGCGCGCGTTCTCCGACTACTACAGCGCGGCCTACAACGCAGCGCGCTTCGATCCCGACCTGGTCCGCAACGTCACCTTCGCCGACCACAGCCTGGCCACCGACACGGTGTTCTCCGAGACGCACTTCATCTCGTGCCGCAACGTGCTGATCTACTTCAACAAGGCCTTGCAGGACCGCGCGTTCGGGCTGTTCCACGAGTCGCTGTGCCACCGCGGCTTCCTGGGACTGGGCAGCAAGGAGAGCCTGGATTTCTCGCGCTTCGCCGACAAGTTCGAGTCCGTGGTCAAGCGCGACCGCATCTACCGCAAGGCATGACCACTTCGCAAGTCGCCGCCGCCGCAGCCGCCCGCCCGATCGAGGCGGTGGTCATCGGTGCGTCCGCGGGCGGCTTCGAGGCCTTGCTGGCGATCCTCAAGGGCCTGCCCGCGACCTATCCGATGCCGCTCGTGGCCGTGCTGCACCTGCCCGACAACCACGAGAGCCGGCTGGCCGAGCTGTTCGGCTATCGGCTTTCGCTGCAGGTGCGAGAGGCGCGCGACAAGGAATCGCTCGCATCGGGCACTCTGTATTTCGCGCCCTCGGGCTACCACCTGTCGATCGAGAACGACCACAGCTTCTCGCTCAGTTGCGAGGAGCGCGTGAGCTATGCGCGCCCGTCGATCGACGTGCTGTTCATGTCGGCCGCCGACGCCTACGGAAAATCCGTGGCCGGGGTTCTGCTGACCGGAGCCAACTACGATGGCGCGGCAGGCCTCGCGGGCATGCAGGTTGCCGGTGCACTGACCATCGTCCAGGACCCGTCGACCGCCGAAGTGGCGACGATGCCCGAGGCGGCGATCCGCAAAATGACGCCCGACCTGATCCTTCCTCTCGCCGAGATCCACTCCGTGCTGCGCCAGCTCGGGGACCGACCATGACGCCCATGACGATAGACCCTGGCATCAAGCTCCTGATCGTCGACGATCTCCCCGAGAACCTCCTCGCGCTGGAGGCGTCGATCCGGGACGACGGCTACAGCATCCACCAGGCCTCGTCCGGCGAAGAGGCGCTCGCGCTGCTGCTCGAACACGAATTCGCGCTGGCCATCCTGGATGTGCAGATGCCGGGCATGAATGGCTTCGAGCTGGCCGAGCTGATTCGCGGCATGGCGCGAACCAAGCACCTGCCGATCGTGTTCGTCAGCGCCGCCGGCAAGGAGCTGGACTACGCGTTCAAGGGCTACGAGAACGGCGCCGTCGACTTCCTCTACAAGCCGCTCGATGCCTACGCGGTCAAGAGCAAGGTGCAGGTGTTCGTCGATCTCTATCGCCAACGCACCGAGCTGCGGCGCCAGCTCGTCGCGCTGGAAGAGTCGCGCCGGCGCCAGCAAGCGCTGGTCTCCGAGCTGCAGACCGCGCAGATCGAGCTCAAGCGCGCGCTGCAGATGCGCGACGAATTCATGTCGATGGTGGTTCACGAGCTGCGCACGCCGCTGAGCGTGCTCGCGATGGAGGTGCGCGTGCGCCAGCACCAGCTCGCCGCCGACAACGCCACGTTCTTCGCGACAGAGAACCTGGCCAAGATGTTCGAGCGCGACCAGCGCCAGGTGCGCAGCCTCACGCGGCTGATCGACGACATGCTCGACGTCTCGCAGATCCAGCACGGCAAGCTGTCGATCCGGCGCGGCAAGTGCGACCTCACCGCGATGCTCAAGCGCGTCGTCGCCGAGGTGCAGGGCCAGCGCGGCGACGTGCCGATCACGCTGAAGTCCGATTGCGTCGACCTCGTCGGCGAGTGGGACGAGTTCCGCCTCGAGCAGGTCGTCGTCAACCTGCTGACGAACGCGTTGCGTTACGGCGGCGGCAAGCCGATCCGTGTCGAACTCAACCTGTTGCCGGGCGCTGCGGCGATCCGCGTCAGCGACCAGGGCGTGGGCATCGCGCCCGAGGATCGCGCGCGGGTGTTCGAACAGTTCGTGCGCGTGGGCGACCGCCTGCGCACGCCAGGTCTCGGCCTGGGTCTGTACATCACCAAGCAGCTGGTGGAGGCCCACGGCGGCACCATCAACGTCGACAGCACGTTGGGCGAGGGCTCGACCTTCACCGTGGCGCTGCCGACGATGACCGCGGACGCGATGTCCGCAGTCGCCCCCGCGAAGGCGGCCTGAGGCCGGCCGCGCGACTCAGGCCACCAGCACCGACTCCAGCGTGGACGCATTGGCGGCGACCGCGTCCAGCACGGGCGGGGCCAGCGGCACCGGCGCGACGGCATGGCGCGGATCGGCCAGCGTGTGGACGGCCAGTTGCAGGGCGTCGAGCATCGCATAGCGCCGGCGGTACATCGCGCGGCGCTTGGTCGGCACTTCTTCCAGCGGGCGCAGCATCGTGGCCAGCGGCAGAGACCAGTTGCCGCCTTCGTCGCGCGTGGCCTCGTGCTCTGTCCAGAACGCGCGGTAGTCGAAGCGCAGGCGCGAATCGCGCAGGTTCCAGCGGCCCTTGACGTGGTTCTCGGGATCGACGCCCAGCAGGCGCGAGGCGCCCCATTGCGCGGCCAGCAGGCGCAGCGTGTGCACCAGCAGGTGCGGCGGGCGCATGCCGTGCGCGGCGTGCGTGACGTCGCGGATGCGATCCAGGCCTTCGTCCTTCAGCGACGGGCCCTGCACGTTGCCCATGAGCAGGGTCTGCGCGTCGGTGAAGCCGAAGCCGATGCTGTACAGGCGCACGCCGTCGGCATCGACGAGGCCGATCTGCCACAGGCCCTCGTGGAAACTGACGTCGTTCAGCGACAGCACCACGCGGGTGTGGTCGGTCAGCTCCAGCAGCGTGATGCCATGCGTCAGCAGGCCGCGCACGTTGCCTTCGGCGCCGACGGAGTCGCACACCACGCGCAGGCTCTCCAGCGTGGTGCGCAGTCGGGCCTGGGCATTCATGCGGCGGTCGATCAGGTGGTTCATCACCGGATAGAAGGCGCGCGGCTGGGCATGGAACAACGCGCGGGCCATCTTCCGGCTGCCGAACTCGCGCAGCAGGCGGCTGCGCACGTCCCAGGTCAGCGCGAGGCGCCACAGGTACTTGATACGGCGCTCGAGGCCCAGGTCGAAGGCGTCTTCGAACATCGCGCGCGCGCTGGGCCAGGTCAGCGGGCTGGAATCCAGGGTGACGCCAGGGGCGTCCAGGGAAGTGAGAAGCATGCGGGCAGTCGTCCTGTGAAGCGGCGGAGCCCGCTCTTTGAGCGCCCGAGTCTGGAAACCGCAGCTGTCGAATGCCTATCACCATACGTGATCGTGGGGTATTGTTTCTACTTTGTATCAAACAGATGTCGGGTTCGTGCATTGGCGCTGCGCCTCTGCCCGCCGGTGCGCAGGCGACAATCACCCGGCCATGCGACTCCTGCTGATCGAAGACGACGCCCACATCGCCCGCGAACTCGTGCTGCGCTGGCGCGACAGCGATCGCCTCGCGCTGCACGCGCCCACGCTGGCGGCCGCCGACGCCGCGCTGGCCGAGGGCACGTTCGACATCGTCCTGCTGGACCTGGGCCTGCCCGACGGCGACGGCATGGAATGGCTGGCCGCCTACCGCCAGCGCGACCCGCAAGGCGCGGTGCTGGTGATGACCGCGCGCGACCGCGTCGCCGACCGCGTCAAGGGCCTGCGCCTGGGCGCGGACGACTATCTTGTCAAGCCGTTCGCCCCCGAGGAGCTGGACGCTCGCATCGATGTCCTGGTGCGCCGCGCCAACATCGCGCGCACGCACGCGATCCGCTTCGGCCGGCTCGACCTGATCCAGGAGACGTCCGAGGTGCTGCTCGACGGCAAGCGCCTGGACATGTCGCCGCGCGAATTCGAGCTGCTGTTCATCCTGATGCGCGCCGCGCCGCGCCTGGTGACCAAGCGCGCGCTGGTGGATGCGCTGTCCGAGCGCAACCTGGAACTCAACGACGCCGCCGCGGAGCTCTACGTCTCGCGCCTGCGCAAGAAGCTGGACGGCACGGGCACCGCCATCCGGACGCTGCGCGGCGTCGGCTACCAGTTGGCCATCGCGCCGTCGCCGGCGCCCGCGGCGGGAGCGCCGGAGTGAATGTCGGACGCGGGCCGGCGCGTCCGATCCTGTACCGGCAGCTGTCGCTGCGACTGATGATTCCGCTGGTGCTGATCGTGGCCGTCGTCGGCGGGATCGGGATGGCCAGCGTCGGCTCCGAGACGGCCACCGTGTTCGATCGCTGGCTGCTGGACGCGGCCGTCTCGTTGGCCGACCAGGTGCGCAGCGGCCACGGCGGCGCCAACGCGGTCGACCTGCCCGAGGCGGCGCGCACCATGCTCGCCTACGACGAGATCGACCACACCTGGTTCAGCGTGCAGGATGGCGGTCGCGTGCTGGTGGGCGATGCCGGCATTCCCACCCGCGGCCGCAACGAGGTCGCCTACGACGACGGACGCGCGTTCGACGCGGTCTACAAAGGCGCGCAGGTACGCGTGGCGGCGGTCGGGGCGCCTTGCGCGGGTTGCGAGCACGTGGTGGTGCTGGTCGCCGAGACGATGCTCAAGCGCCAGCGCTCCAACCGGGTCGTCGAGTGGCTGCTCTTTCCGCTCGGATTGATGCTGGTGGTGACCTGCTCGGCGATCTACATCGCCGTGCGCCGCACGGTGGGACCGCTGGAGGCGCTCGCCGAACAATGGAATCGCCAGGCGCATGCGTCGCTGCGGCCCATCCCCGAAGACGACCTGCCCTACGAGCTGTCGCCGTTCGCCACGGCGTTGAACGACCTGCTGTCGCGCATCCGCAGCATCCTCGTGCGCGAGCGCATGTTTGCCGCTGCTGCCGCGCACCAGCTGCGCACGCCGCTCACCGCGCTGCGCCTGGGCATGACCCGCGCTCGCAACAGCCCCGATCTGGCCAGCGCGCGCGCAGTGCTCGACGAATTGATGCAGGTGACCGAGCACACCGGCCGGCTGGTGCAGCAGCTGATGCTGCTCGGCCGGCTGGACCCCGAGGGCCGCGGCGACGTCGACCGCTCGCCGGTCGACCTGCGCGATGTCGCGCGCGATGTGTGCGGCCTGTTTGCCGAGGTGGCGCTGGAACAGCACGTCGACCTCGAGCTTCAGCTGCCGCCCACGCCCGTCACCATCGTCGCCCAGCCGGACCTGCTCGTGGAGGCGCTCGCCAACCTGATCGACAACGCGCTCAAGGCCGCCGGCCGCAAGGGCCAGGTGCTGGTGGCGGTGATCGAATCGCCCGCCAGCTTGCGCATCTGCGACAGCGGCCCCGGCATCAAGCCGTCCGAACGCAAGGCGATCTTCGAGCGCTACGTGCGCGGTGCCCGCCCGCGCTGGGGAGGCACCGGGCTCGGACTGGCCATCGTGCACGACGTGGCGACGCTGCACGGCGCCACCGTGTCCGTCACCGATGGCGAGCTGGGCGGGGCCTGCTTCACGTTCGAATTCGCTCGAGGCGGCGGCGCGGCCGCCTGAGACTCGAACCGTCAGTCCGGCCGCCGGCCGCGCACGGCGTTCGCACGCGCGCCGTACGTGACGCTGCCATCGGCGGCCGCTGGCAGCCGTTCGCGCAGGCGTTCCTTCAGCCGAGCGGCATCGCCGCCCGGCATCTGCGACAGCCGCGGCGCGATGCGCGGGCCCTTGCGTGCGGCGGCCCAGAAGGCGTCGAAGTCGGCGAACGTCCGCTGCACGGCCAGTTCGTGCGTCTCCACATCGACGAGTCCGGCGTCCGTCCACGACTGCCTCAGCGCCTCCATGCCCGCAGCTTCGACGCTGGGCGGCCACAACGGTTGATGGCCCAGCCGGGCCATCTCCTCCTGCAGCGCGAAATAGGGAAAGCCGCCGCCCAGGATGTCCCAGGCGTAGGCACAAGCGCCGCCGCCGGGCCGGATCACGCGCGCCATCTCCGCGATACCTTTCGCCGGTTCGGGCACGAAGAAGATGACCAATGCCATCACCGCGGCGTCGAAGCCGCCGTCCGCGTAGGGCAGCGCCATCGCGTCGCCTTGCCTGAAATGCACCGGGGCCTTGGCGAAGCGGGCGCGTGCGAAGGCGAGTTGCTCTTGCGATGGATCGACGCCTTGCACGTCGCGCGCGGCGCAACGGTCGATCAGCAGTTCTGTGAAGGCGCCGTTGCCGCAGCCGACGTCCACCCAGCGCAGGCCGGGAGCGGGCGCGAGCCAGTCCAGGAAGGCGTGGCCCGCGAGCAGGCTCCATCGGCCCATGAAGTCTTCGTAGGCCTGGCCATCGTCGAAGCGGATCTGCTGCTCGTCCATCGTGGCTCCTCGGGAAGGAAGCCAAGTATGGCGCGTGTTCGGCGCGCGCCGGACGGCGTGCAGCCGTCGGCGACGCCGCGTCGGGTCAGTTCGCCATCGCGAGCGTCTGCCCGGACTTCTCGGTGCGCTCGCCGGCCATTTCCCACTCGGGCATGCCGCCGCGGAACCAGTAGATGTGCTTGTAGCCGGCGGCGATCGCGGCGCGGCTGGCCTTGTACGACTTCCAGCACTCCGGGCCGTTGCACTGGAACACGATCTTCTGGTCGCGATCGAGCTTGGCCAGGCCCGGGAAGCTGTCGACGTGCGCATCGAACGCCACGTCCTTCAGGCTCTTCTCGGCATACGGCAGCCACAGCGCGCCGGGAATGTGCTTGTCCTTGTATTCGACTTCGATGCGCGTGTCGACCAGCACTGCGCCGTTGCCCACCAGCGTCTTGACCGCTTCGAGATCGACGACGGTCGCGCCGGGCAGCGCCTTGGGCGTGAACGTGCCGAGTTCGGCGACGCGCTTGTATTCGGACAGGTCCGGGTGGGCGTTGACGGGCTTTAGTCCGCATGCCGGGGCGTCGGTCTCGAACCAGTGCGCGAGCTTGCCGCGCGTTTCCGCGGGCAGCTTCTTGTTGACCGTGATCGAGAAGCCGCCGGGCACCGCGGTGGACACGGCCAGCACCTTGGCCACGCCGGCGTGTTCCTTGTCCCAGCCTTCCCATTCGGCGCGACGGACCATCGTCGCTTCCGAGGATCCGAGCAGCAGCGCGAACAGCCCGGCCTGCGGGTAGCGCGCGTATTCCACGTTCTTCAGGTCCTTGAAGCTCAGGCCGTTGGCATTGAGCATGCCGCGCGCCAGGTAGGTGTAGATCGAGTCCTGCTGCGGCAGGTAGATCTGGCCACCGCGCAGCGCATCGACAGACGCGACGCGATTGCGGCCGACCAGCAGGTACTGTTCGTCCGAGTCGGTGGAGCCGACCAGCGTGTAGCCGTGGCCGAGCGCGGAAGCGGCGACCTGCGGCGGCGCGATGAACACGTCGTAGCCGCCGCTGCGCGTAGCGCGCATGGCGTCGGTCAGGTCGTCGGTGGTGGTGACCGTGACCGGCTGGCCCAGCACCTTGGACAGGCGCGTCTCGAGCGCGTCGCGCGACACCATCAGGCCGTCCTTTCGGCTGGTCGGTTCCATGACGACGAGTGCGGTGACGTCTGCCAGTGCCTGCGCGCTAAGAAGGCAGGTCAGCAGGAATGTGGTGAGGTGCTTCACGATTTCGTCCTCATGACGGTGATTACGAATGTCGGCTCGCGGCTTGCGAAAACTCTCTCGGACTGACGGGTCCGGGGTCTTCATCCCTTGTTGCAGCGCGCATGACGATCCTAGGGGTTTTGCATACCCGGTGCTGTATCCAGAAGAAACCTGTTTTGGACAAACAGGAATCAATACGAAACGTCGTCACTGACGTGTCATCGTTCGGCCTGCGTGCCAATCAAGTGCCCAGCGAAGACAGGTGTAAGGACGTGTTTCAATTCCGCCGTGCGTCGAGATTTCCCCACGGCATCGAGTCGGGCGAGGAGCTTGGTCGAACGTCGCACACGCGGCGCGGTCGATGACGATTCGATGACCGTGCTGGGTGGATGGGGATGGCGCGTTGCTCGAACCCTGCAAGGCGATTGGCGCGATTCAGATTCAGCTCGCGAGAAGCTCGCGTTTGAGCAGTCCCAGTTGCACCAGGTCGCGCCGCTCGCCGAGCCAGAATCCCGCCTCGCGCAGCAGGCCCTCCTCGACGAAGCCCAGGCGCTGGAGCAAGGCCAGCGATGGCGCGTTGAGCGGATGCACCTGGGCCTCGATGCGCTCGACGGCCATGTGCTTGAACGCCCACGCGCAGACCGCGTGCAGAGCCTCCCGCATCACGCCATGGCCCTGCGCGTGGCGGGCGAGTTCGTAGCCGGTCATGCAGGTGCGCCAGCCGCGGTTCCAGCGGAACAGGCCGCAGGTGCCCAGCAGCGCACTGCCGCGCGCCGGGTCGGCGTGGACGATGCCCCAGCGCACGCCGGCGGCGGGCGACTGGCGCAGGCCGGCGAAGCCGGCGATGAGTTTTTCAGCGGCCTCCAGATCGATCAGTGGATCGCAGCCGAACCACTTCATCGCTTCGCGATCGGAATGGATCGCGAGCAGCGAGGGTGCGTCGCTGGCGACGATCTCGCGCAGTTGCAGGCGCGTCGTCGACAGCGACGGGAACGCGCCTTCCGTGGTCACGCGGCTGCCAACCGCCACAGCGACGTCAATTCCCTGCTGCGCGCCGCGAAGAGCGGATCGGCGGGGTCGCCGGCCTTCGGGTGCGTGGGCCGCGTGTCGTGGCGCGCCACCACGCGCAGGCCGGACGCGGCGATCCACGCGAGCATCTCGTCGCGCGTGCGCAGGCCCAGGTGCTCGGCCAGGTCCGACATCACGAGCCAGCCTTCGCCGCCGGGCAGCAGGTGCTGCGCCAGGCCATCGAGGAAGGCGCGCAGCATCGCGCTGCCAGGGTCGTAGACGGCGCGTTCGATGGCGGCGTTCGCGGGCGTCGGAACCCATGGCGGGTTGCAGACGGCGAGCGCGGCACGGCCCTCGGGAAACATGTCGGCCGTGATCACGTTCACCTGCTTGGCCAAGCCCAGCCGCGCGACGTTCTCTGTCGCGCAGGCGATCGCGCGCGGGTCCAGATCGGTGGCGACGACCTGCTGCACGCCGCGGCGCGCGAGCAGCGCCGCGATCACGCCGGTGCCGGTGCCGACGTCGAACGCCAGCGACTGCGCGCCCGGTGGCAGCGGCGCCTGCGCGATCAACTGCAGGTACTCGCCGCGCAAGGGCGAGAACACGCCGAACCAGGGATGGATGCGCGCGCCCAGCGCGGGCACGTCCACGCCTTTCTTGCGCCACTCGTGCGCGCCGATCAGGCCCTGCAGCTCGCGCAGCGACGCGATCGACGGCGAGCCGTCGGGCGCGCCCCAGGCCTCGGTGAGCGCAGCACGCACGTCGGGCGCGCGGCGCAGCGCGATGGTGTGGTCGGGTTCGAATTGCACGAGCACGCGCCCGAGCAGCGCCGCGCGCCGCGCCTGCGTCGCGCGGTGGCGCGCGAAGGCGTCGCGCGCGAGCGCGGGGGCGTCCGCGGCTGCACGCGCGGGCGTCGGGGCGCTCGCGCGCGGCTTGTCGCTGCGCGGCGGCTTGTCTACCCGCCGGCCCAGCGCCTGCAGCAATTGCCGCCCGTTCTGGAAGTCGCCACGCCACAGCAGGCCGGTGCCTTCGTTGACCAGCTTGAATGCGACGTTGGCGGTGAATGTGTCGTCTACCGGCAGCAGCGCCGCCGGCTTGTCCTGCGACTCGGAGCGCCAGCGCGCGTGCTTGGGCACGCCGGATTCTTCCCACGTGATCCAGGGGTCTTGTTCGTTCATGCCCGGATCATGACATTGCGCGCGAGCAGGCCGCGCGCCGGCAGCTTCCGGCATGGATCGTCCAGTCCGGCACGGCCCGCGTTCGCGCGGCGCCGCGCGCGACGGATCAGACCCGATTCATCGACAGGCCGGCCGTGCTGCGCAGCCGCTCGATCACGTGCTGCGCGATCTTGGTCAGCGGCAGCACCTCGTGCGCCGCGCCGTGCACGATCGCCTCGCGCGGCATGCCGAACACGACGCAGGTGGCCTCGTCCTGGCAGACGTTGTAGCTGCCGGCGTCCTTCATCGCGCGCATCGCCTTGGCGCCGTCGGCGCCCATGCCGGTGAGCATGATGCCCAGCGCGTTCTGGCCGACGACGCGTGCGGCCGATTCGAACAGCACCTCGACGGAAGGCTTGTGGCGATTGACCGGCTCGCTGTCCGAGACGCGCGCGATGTAGTTGGCGCCCGAACGCTCCACGCTCAGGTGGAAGCCGCCCGGGGCGATGTAGGCGTGGCCGGGCAGGATCCGTTCGCCGTCGGTGGCTTCCTTGACGCGGATCTTGCACAGGCTGTCGAGCCGGTTGGCGTACGACTTGGTGAAGCCCGGCGGCATGTGCTGGGTGATGACGACGCCCGGCGAATCCGGCGGCAGGTTCATCAGCACTTCCTTGGTGGCCTCGGTGCCGCCGGTCGATGCGCCGATGAAGATCAGCTTCTCGGTGGACAGCCGGCCGATGGACTGCGGCGCCGCCTTGACCGGCAGCGCCGCGCCCGCGACCGTGGTCGCCGGACCGGGCGTGTGCGGCTTGGCCACGCGCGCCTTGGACGCCGTGCGCACCTTCTCGGTGATCTCGTCGGCGAGCTGCTTGAGGCCGTCGGCGACGCCGATCTTGGGCTTGGCGACGAAGTCGATCGCTCCCAGCTCCAGTGCCTTGAGCGTGACCTCGGCGCCGCGCTCGGTCAGCGTCGACACCATCACGACCGGCATCGGGCGCAGGCGCATCAGCTTGGAGAGGAAATCGATGCCGTCCATGCGCGGCATCTCGACGTCCAGCGTGATGACGTCCGGATTGAGGTTGCGGATCATCTCGCGTGCGGCGAACGGATCGCTGGCCGAGCCGACGCACTCCATGTCGACCTGGCGATTGATGATCTCGGTCAGGAGACTTCGCACCAGCGCGGAGTCGTCCACCACCACCACACGTGTCTTTGCCATGGATTCTTGTCCGGATTCTTGTTGTCAGAACAGGTCGACCGAGCCGCCACCCGTGGAGGCCGGCGCCGCCTTCTGCGCGGCCATCCGGTCCTGCTGCACCAGGGCCTCGGCGTTGGTGGGCGCCAGGCGCTTGACCATGGCCTTGCCGCTGGCCGGCAGGAAGCACACCTTGCGCGGATAGATCTCGAGCACGTCCTTGGAGACGACGGGAATGCGTTCCATGCTCAGGAAGTCCATGACGAACTTCGTGTTGCGTTCGCCGACGTTGATGCTGTTCATGCCGGCGATCACGGCGCCGCCGCCGAACACCTTGGCTTCCATGTTCATGCGGGTCGCGCCGCGCTTCATCATCTCGTTGATCAGCAGTTCCATCGCGTACGAGCCGTAGCGGCCCGAGTCGCCCGAGCCCTCGGGCAGCATGAAGTGGTTCATGCCGCCGATCTTGGCCTGGCGGTCGTACAGGCACGCGGCGATGCACGAGCCGAGCGTGGTCATCACCAGCAGCTCTTCGTTGTCGACGTAGTACTCGCCCGGCAGCACCTTGACCGCCTCGTTCTGGAAGTGGGTGTCGTAGAAGAAGAACGAAGCCTCGCCGGGCTTGCGTGGGGCTGCCTTCAGCTTTTCCAGGCGCGAGCCGGGGCCTGACGTGGCGCGCAGCAGCGGGGCGCGTGGGGGTGTCGCGCGAGCAGGAGGCGTGGGTTGAAGGGCAGCCATGTGCGAAGAGCCTGAAGGGGTAGGTTGAATCCGTGGCGGGTGGCGATGCGGCGGGTCGCCGTCGTCAGACGCGCTTGTAGATGGTCTTGCCTTGCAGGAGGAACAGGTCCCGCGAGTCGGTGAAGTTCTCCGAGTGGCCGACGAACAGCAGGCTGCCGGGCTTCATCACCGCGTGGATGTGCTCCAGCACCTTGCGCTGGGTCTCGTGGTCGAAATAGATCATCACGTTGCGGCAGAAGACCATGTCGAACGCCTCGCCCAGCGACCACGAGGTGGCCATCAGGTTGAACGTGCGGAACTCGATCATCTTCTGCAGCTCGGGCTTGACGCGCATGAAGCCGGCGTTGGCGCCGGTGCCGCGCATCATGTGCTTTTGCAGGCGCTGCGGCGACAGGCCGCGCGAATCGGCCGCGTACACGCCGCGCTGGGCGGTGGCCAGGACCTTGGTGTCGATGTCGGTGGCCAGCAGCTTGGCGTGGCCGCACCCGTTCTCGAGCAGCGTCATGGCGATCGAATAGGGCTCCTCGCCGGTCGACGCCGCGTTGCACCACAGGCGGACCGGCTTGCCCGCCATCGGCGCGAGCGCTTCGGCCAACGCGTGGAAATGGTGTTCCTCGCGGAAGAACGAGGTCAGGTTGGTCGTCAGGCAGTTGATGAATTCCTGCCATTCGGCATCGCCCGCGGAGCCGCTGGCGCGCTCCAGGCCGTTCAGGTAGTCGGCGAAGCTGCGGTGGCCCGTCTCGCGCAGGCGGCGCGACAGACGGCTGTAGACCATCGCCCGCTTGCCGTCGTGCAGGCTGATGCCCGCGCGCTGGTAGATCAGCTTCTGCACGCGCGTGAAGTCCCCGTTGCTGAACGTGAATTCCTGGCTGGCGGCGTCGGCGTTGTCGAATGCGAGATCGGTGCTCATCGTCTGGTTGTCTGCCCGTGAACCGAGGGTTCGGTATGGGGTTATCGGTCGCTGGACGCCAGTCTCAAGAGTCTTGCCTGCCCTTGGCGGGTCGAGTTGGGGCCTAAATGCGGTTCTTTTCGCGTTTCCGGGTGCCAGGGGGTGGGCTGTAGACTCGGCTGGAACCGAGATGACGTCTGCTCGCATCGCTTTGGTCACCCACCCGCAAAGCCTTTCCCTGTGAATTCGAAGCCTTCCTTCCTGCCATCCGCCGCGTCGGACGCACTGCGCCTGGAACAGGCGCTGTCGCTGCTGACGCAGGCCGGACACGGGCAGCCCGCGGGCGCCGAAGGCAGCACGCCGTGGCTGCAGTCGCTGATCGACGCGTTGTGCGACCTGTCCAGCCGCGACGGCCTGACGGGCCTGGCGAACCGGCGCAACTTCGAGAACGCGATCGCGCGCGAGTCCGACCGCGTCGCGCGTTCCGGCGAGCCGGCGCTGCTGCTGATGCTGGACATCGACCACTTCAAGCGCATCAACGACCAGCACGGCCACGTCGCCGGCGACCTGGTCATCAAGGCCGTCGCCGAGGCGCTCAACGCCACGGTCCGCCCGATGGACCTGGTCGCGCGCATCGGCGGCGAGGAATTCGCCATCATCCTGCCCAACTGCCCGCCGGCGTTCGGCGCGACGGTTGCCGAGCGCATCCGCGCGCGGGTCGAAGGCCAGGCGATCCCGCTCGTCAGCGGCCAGCAGCTCGGCTGCACCATCAGCATCGGCGGCGCCTATGCCCCGCAATGGGTGCGCTCGACGCCGGCCGTCTGGATGGAACGCGCCGACCTGCAGCTCTACCGCGCCAAGTCCGAAGGCCGCAACCGCACCTGCCTGGAACCGACGCCCGTCTCGGTGGTTTCCGCCGAGGAAAAGGGGTTGTTGTTCGCGTCGTCCATTTTTGGGGAAGATTTGTCATGAGCCCGCACGGCCGGCCGAAGGGCGAAAGCAGCGCAGTGCGCAGCACGGAGCGTTTCCAATGAATACGCCGACGGCAACCGCCGGACGACGCGCACGCATCACCGCCATCACCAGCGGCAAGGGCGGCGTGGGCAAGACCTTCCTGTCGGCCAACCTGGCCGCGGCGCTGGCGCGCCAGGGCGAGAAGGTGCTGGTGCTCGACGCCGACCTGGGCCTGGCGAACCTGGACGTGGTGCTCAACCTGTTTCCCAAGATCACGCTGCACGACGTCTTCACCGGCAAGCACACGCTGGAAGAAGCCATCCTCGAGGCGCCGGGCGGCTTCTCGGTGCTGCTGGCCGGCTCCGGCATGGTCGAGTATTCGCGCCTCACGCCCGAGGTGCGCGAGCAGCTCGTGGCCGTCGTCGAGAAGGTGGTGCCGCGCTTCGACCGCATCCTGCTCGATACGGGTGCCGGTATCTCCGACGTCGTGCTGTACACGGTCTCGCTGGCCGACGAGGTGCTGATCGTCGCCACCCCCGAGCCCACCTCGTTGACCGACGCCTACGCCACCATCAAGGTGCTGGCCACGACGCAAGGCCGGCGTGACATCCGCGTGCTGGTCAACCAGGTGAGCAAGCCCGGCGAGGGCCGCATCATCCGCGGCCAGCTGCAGCAGGTGGTCGACCGCTTCGTCAGCCCGGGCCTGGAAGTGCCGGTCAAGCTCGAGTTCGTGGGCGAGGTGCCGATCGACCCGTCGGTGCGCGACGCCGTCAAGCGCCGCCAGTTGCTGCTCGATTGCCTGCCCGGCTCGGCGGCCGCCCAGGCCGTCATCGCCGCCGCGACCCGCCTGCGCGCCTGACATCCTTGCCGTCGCGGGACGCCCGGCCGCGCCCAGGCCCGACAATCCGCGCATGACCGATTCCCCCGCCGATCCCGAGCCGCCCACGCCCTTCGAGCAACTGGGCGGCATCGCTGGCGTGCGAGCGCTGGTCGATCGCTTCTACGACCTGATGGATCTGGAGCCCGACTTCGCCGAGCTGCGCGCGCTGCATCCGACCACGCTGGACGGCTCGCGCGACAAGTTCGCCTGGTTCCTCACCGGCTGGCTCGGCGGCCCCGACCTCTACGTCGAGCGCTTCGGCCACCCGCGCCTGCGCGCGCGCCACCTGCCGTACCCGATCGGCGTCTCGGCGCGCGACCAATGGCTCACCTGCATGGGCCTGGCGATGGCCGAGATCGGCCAGGCCGGCGGCTTCACGCCGCAGATGCGCGAGCGGCTGATGATCTCGTTCGCCGACACGGCCGACCACATGCGCAACCGCGCCGGCTGAGCGAACCCGGGCGCGGCCACCGGGCCGCCGCGTCCGCGGGCCCGGCATGCGGGCCGTGCGTGAAGGCATCGCGGCTGGCCTTCGCAGGTCGCGTCGCGGATCTGCGTTCGAGGCCGCGCGGCTGCAGGCAGGGGTCCGCGCTGATATTTGTTTTTGTTTGTTACTGATCGGTGGGAATTGCCTGCGGCGGCGCATGACGCGCGGCGTCAAGGCTTCCCGACAGCCGCCCTGATCGTGATTTAGTAAGCATCTCGACCTTTCCAGCAGCGATCAGCCCTCTTGCCGGTGAGAGATCATCCGAAAGACCAAAGATGCGGGAGTCTCCCGCAACAGGATCCGAGGTGTCTTGCATGCAACTGCTGCCGCTCCAGGAAGTCGCGAACCAGATCAAGCCGGGCCACCCGCTGGCTTGGGGTATCCGCGACGGCAATGGCAAGCTGCTGCTTGCGCGAGGACATCGCGTGGCCGACGTGCAGATGCTCAACGCGCTGCTGTCGCGCGGCATGTTCGTCGACGCTGCGGAAATGCGCGCGGCGCAGGGCGCGGCCAGCGCCGCCGCCAAGCCCAAGGAAGGGTTCTTCGGCCGCTGGCGTTTGTCGGCCGGTCGCCTCAACACGCTGCTGACGACCTCGCCGGACGGCCTGCGCGCGGCGCTCGACGAAGTCGTCGACGTGCTGATCTCGCTGGCCGACCGCTATCCGGACAAGGTGCTGTTCCAGATCCTGCGCCACGACCAGACCAAGCTGCAGTCGTACGGTGTCTCGCATTCGCTGCACTGCGCCGCGGTGTGCTGCCTGACCGGCAAGCGCATGGGCTGGGACGAATCGCAGCGCCGCATGCTGGTATCCGCGGCCATGTCGATGAACGTGTCGATGATCGAGCTGCAGGGACGACTGGCAGTGCAGGTGGCGCCGCCCACGCCCGACCAGCGTGCCGCCATCGATAGCCATCCGATCCGCAGTGCCCAGATGCTGGCTGAATCGGGCGTCACCGATTCGCTGTGGCTCAAGGCGGTCGAGCAGCACCACGAGCTGACCGACGGCACCGGCTATCCGCGCGGCATCACCGACGTCATCGAGATGGCGCAGGCGCTGCATTACGTGGACGTGTTCACGGCCAAGCTCAGCGCGCGTTCGTCGCGCGTCGCGCTGGCGCCCAACGTCGCCGCGCGCGACATCTTCACCGGCAGCGCCGGCCACCCGCTGGCTGCCGCGCTCGTCAAGGAATTCGGCATCTACCCGCCGGGCTGCTTCGTGCGCCTGGCCTCCGGCGAGATCGCCATCGTCATCCATCGGGGCGAGACGGTGAACACGCCGGTCGTCGCCTGCCTGACCAACATCGCGGGCCAGCCGATGATGCGTCCGGTGCGCCGCGAGACCACCGACAAGGCGAGCGCCATCGTCGCGCTGGTGGCCGACGCGGACGTGATGGTGCGGGTGCCCTGGGAAACGCTGTACCCGGACGACTGAAACCCGGTCAGCGCCCGGCCGCCTCCAGCGCGGCCATGCCCTCGTCCCATGCGGCCGCGATGCCTTCCAGCAGCGTCGCGGCGCCGATCGCCTTCGTCGACGCTACCGCGCGAGCGAGCTTGCCGTCCAGCGTCGTGGCGTCGCGCGCGATCCGCTCGAAGGCGGGCGCGGCTGCATGCAACGGCGAGTTCGCGGATGCCTCCTGCCAGGCCAGTCCGCGCGCGGCGAATCCGCTGGCCGCGGCCAGCCGGCGCACCGTGCAGGATATCCACTGCTCGGCATACCCCGTCCCGTACTCACGCAGCAGCGGCAGGTCGTCCGCCAGGCGCGCGGCGAAGCGGCGCACGGGGTTCGTCGACGGGCGGAACGCCAGGTGGCATCCCAGATGGTGCAGCGCCAGCATCTGCAGTTCCTCGGTCGACCGCGCCAGGCGGCGATCGACGCGGATGATCTGCGCATGCGGCGCGAGCTGGCCTTCGGCCAGTGCCACCGCCGCGGCGCCGACCTCGGCGACGCGGGCGCCGCGCCAGTCGGCGATGGCTTCCAGTTCGGAGGTGCCGCCGTCCAGCCCCAGCAGCTGGGTGGCGTCGTCGCCATGGGCCTGGAACCAGCCCGTGCCGTGCACGTAGGTGATCCGGCACGCAGCCAGATCGACCTCGGTGAGCACGATGGTGGTCTTGGAATGCTCCTGCCGATGGCTGGCGGCGTCGGGCAGCCAGAACGCGTCGACATCGATGCTCAGCGCATGCCCGGCGCTCAGTTGCTCGATCGCGTGCTCGGCGAGCGGGCGCCAGACGGTCAAGGGCTGCACGTCGATGCCGTACAGCGCGCGCAGTTCGTCGTGGCGCGGCGCGAACGGCGTCCATTGGTCGCCCAGGAAATCCAGCGCCACGACGGCTGGCCACAACGCGTGCGGATCCAGGCCCAGCGAGGCCAGCAGCTCGATCCAGGGGCCGAGCAAGCCCAGGTTCATGGACGCGCCGGCGTGCAGCGGATGCGGGCTGGGGACGCCGCCTGCCGCGGCGGGCAGCGCGCGTGCGCGGCGCAGGCCGCTGCCCGACAAGTCCAGGCGCGGCGGCGATGGCGGCGCGGCGACGGCTCTCTTGCGCGGGCTCATGAGACGTGGATGTCGTGCATGGCGCTACTGTAGCGAACGAGCGCCGGCGCGCTGGCGTTGCGGTCAGAATGGCGCCGTGAACGAGCACGCCGCCCTTCCTCCGCAGCCAGGTACGGATCCGTCCGGCGATGCATACGCCCCGCTGGTATGGATCACGCCCGCCGAGCCGGCGCGCGCGAGCGTGCTGTTCCTGCACGGCCTGGACATGTCGCCCGCGCAGCTCGCACCGCTGCTCGGCTCGTTGAACCTGCCGGCGCTGGTCGCCGTGCCGTCCGGGCCGGTGGTGCGCGCCGACGGTGGCCGCGCCTGGTGGCCCGTGGACGACGCGGCGCGCAACGCGCGGCTTGCTGCAGGCCCGTCCGACCTGCACGCCATCCATCCGGCCGGGCGCGCGCCCGCGCGTGACGCGGTGCACGCCGCCGCGTGCGCGCTGCGCGCCCGTGCGCCCGGCCTGCCGTTGGTGGTGGCCGGCTTTTCGCAGGGGGCGATGCTGGCGCTCGACGGCGTGTTCCAGGATCCGCCGCTGCACGTCGACGCGCTGGCCTTGTGGTCGGCCTCGCGCCTGGCGTTCACCGAATGGATGCCCGCGCTGCATCGGTTGCGCGGCGTGCGGATCGACCTGGCGCATGGACATGCCGACGCCAACCTCGCGCTCGCGGCCGGCGAATCGTTGCGGGACGCGCTCGTCGCCGCGGGCGCTGACCTGCGCTGGTCGTCGTTCGACGGCGGCCATGAGATCCCGTTGCGGGCCTGGGTCGGACTGCGTCGATTGGTGCGCGAAGTGGCGACGGCGGCAGACCGCCGGCCGACTTGAGTCCGTCGGGTGTGACTTAACTGGCGAATGGCGCGGTTTTGAGTCCGTGGCCGGCGTCCGGGGCAGGGCGCGTGGACGAGTTTGCGCGATGTCGGCCGGTAGAATTGGTTGCAACGTTTTGTAACCATGCCTGACACTCGCGACACCCCATTGAAACCGCTTTCACCGACGCTGTATCGCGCGGCGTGCGCGGATGATCCTGCTTGCCTGGGTGGGGACGAGGCAGCTTCGCGGATCCGGGCCCTGCGCGGCTTCGCATCGTGACCTTGCTCGAAGGACGCGCCGCACCCGCCCTGGCTCACGCGGAGCTTCGCTCGGAGCAAACCGCCACGCGCGAGGCGCCACCGCACCCGGCAGCCGCAGCCGCGCCGCAGCCGGTGCTGATCGCAGCGGCGGGCCATACCTGTCTTGCGTGGTGGCATGCGCCCGTGGCCGGCCTGGCGTCCGCGCTTCCCCTGGCCGTGGTGCTCGCCAGTTCGTGGGGCGAGGAAGACATGGCGGCCTACGACGACCAGCGCGCGCTGGCGATCGCGTTGGCCGACGCCGGGCTTGGCACGCTGCGTTTCGAATGGCCGGACACCGGCGATTCCTCGGCCGCGACCGGCGCCACCAGCGTCTCCGATTCGCTCGCAGCCTTCGACGCCGCGGCTCGCCACGCACTGGCCCTGTCCGGCCGCGAGCGGCTGGCGTTCGTCGGGCTGCGGCTGGGCGCGCTGCTGGCCGCGCACGCCGCGGCCGCGCGGCTGGATGTCGACGCCCTCGTCGCGCTGATGCCCGTGTCCGGCGGCTGCGCGTTCATTCGCGAACAGGCCGGCGCCAACGCGGTGCCGACCGCGCCCGCGGCGCTGCTGCCCGGCGCGCGCTTCGATCCGGCGGAACTGCCGGTGTCGCTGGGCGGCTTTGCGTTGTCCGTGCGGCGCCTGGAGGCGCTGTCCGCGCTGCGTTGGCCGATGGCCGCCACGACGACGGTGCTGGAGGCCTTGCTGCTGTGGCCGCCGGGCGCGGCGAGCCGAACGGCCGCCGATGCCCTCGCGCGCATGGGCATGCAGGTGCACGAGTGGGCGCAGGACGATCCGTCGGGTCGCCTGGCGGTGGCCGAGATCGTGGGCTGGCTGCGCGAGCGCGCCGTCGACGACACGGTGACGCGCGGCGTGCCGGCGATCGAGGATTTTGGCGTCGCGGACGCCGGCAACGCCCGCGCCAACGCGCGGCTGTCCGCGGCGCGGCTGGAGGCGGCGACGGCGGCGGTGCTCGAGCTGGCGGCCGCCGAGGCGCCGATCTGGATGCGCCTGCGCCAAGGCGACGCCGCGGTGCGCGAGCGCGTCGTGCGCATCGGCGGCGTGCGCGAGACGCTGCTGGCCGGCGTGCTGGGCGAGTGCGAACACGCGAATGTCGCCGCCGGCCGGCCCGCGCCGCGCCATGGCCTGGTGCTGCTGTCGTCCGGGGGCGATCGCCGCGTCGGGCCTCATCGGCTGTGGGTGCCCTGGGCACGGCGCCGGGCTGCGCTCGGCGACGTGGTGCTGCGGCTGGACACGGCAGGCGTCGGCGACAGCGCGCCCGGCGAGCGCAACGACGTTCGCGATGTCGCCCGCGCGCTCGCGTGGCTGCGCCGCGAGCAGGGCGTCGGTGCGTGCACGGTCGCGGGCGTGGGCACCGGCGCGACCAGCGCGTGGCGCGCGGCGCTCGATGGCGTCGGCGTGCAAAAGATCATCGCGATCGATCCGATCCACCTGAGTGGACGAGCGCATCAGTCGATGCTGCCGGATGCCGATACCCCGCGCGCGCTCGCCGCGCGCGCGCGTCACGCGCTGCACCGCCGTGCGCGCGGCCTGGCGCGCTTGCTGCGCTGGCATCGCGAGGACGATCTGGCTACCGAGTGGCTGCGTGCCAGCGCGCGCGGCGTCTCGCTCAACCTTGTCTTTTCCAGCCGCGAGCGCGGCGATTCGCTGCTGCGCGGCGAAGTCGGCCGAGCCGCGGTGCGGCTGGTGCGCGACAGCCGCGTCACCGTCTGTGCCGTCACCGATGCGAGCCCCGGTCTTGCGGACCTGTCCGGCCGCGATGCGTTGTACGACCAGCTCGACGCGCTGGTCGCACTGCCCGGGCGTTCGCATGTCTGCTGAAGCGCTGCGCATGCCGGCCCACCTCCCCCACCTGTCGCACGAACGGTCCAAGCGTGTGCGGCCGGGCGCCACGCGCCTGCTGATCGCCGTGCCCTGGCGCCAGGCCGGTCTGATCGCGCTATGCGCGATCGCAGGTGCGACGGTATCGACGGTGGCATCGACGCGTCAGGCGTACGCACCGGTCGCTCGCGACACCCAGGCGCAGGTTCCGATGTCGCAGCCGATGGCGCTGTTGCTGCCGTTCGAAGCCGCCGATTCGAGCCCGTCCAGGCCGGATCTGGATCGGGGAGCGCTTGTCGCGCGGGACGGCGCATCCGGCGCCGCGTCGATGCAACGCCAGTCCGCGCGCGAGCTCGACGAGTTCGACATCGCGCTGCGCCGCGATCCGCCGGCGGCAGGACGCGTGATCCATGGCCGCCGCGCCGCCGCGTTGCCGGGCCTGGTCGTCGGACTGCTGCTGGGCCTGATGTTGGCCGCGCTGCGCGAACTGCGCGGCGGACGCATGCGCTCGGCGCGCGAGGCCGAGTGGGCGCTTGGCGCGCCGGTGCTTGGCGCGATCCCGACCTTGTCGGCGCGGGCACGCGACGCCTGTGTCTCCAGCCCGATGCCGTTGGACGGCCCGCTGGAGCGCGAATGAAGATGGTGCACGACGACGCGCTGTTCCCGCGCATCGGCCTGGGCGTGCTGGAACACCTCAAGCGCCAGCACGGCGTGCCGGCGGAGGGTGCGCCGGGAAGGGTCGTCCTCGTCAGCAGCACGCGTTCGGGCGAAGGCAAGAGCTTCGTCGCGCAAGGCCTGGCGTCGGTGCTGGCCGAACAGCAGGACGGCGACGTCATCTGGGTGGATGCGGCGTTCGACCGGCCGTCGGCCGATGCCGACATCTCGCGGCGCGGCGCAGCAGGCCTGTCCGAGATCATGACGCTGGGTTCGCTGCAGGGACTCGCGCCCGCCGGCGCCGGGCCGCAGCGGCTGTGGCGCCTCGGGCGCGGCGTGCTGGCGCAGCCCGCGCTGCTGCAGCGTCCCGATGCCGTCACCAAGGGCCTGACGGCACTGCGCGCCGGCTTCGCGCTGATCGTGCTGGATGCGCCGTCGCTGGATGGCTGCGGCGCGCTGCTGGCCGAGACCGATGCCTGCGTGATGGTGGTCGATTCGCGGTACACCTCGCGCCGCGCCGCGCGCCAGGCGCTGGCCGACGCGCGGCTGGGTCCCGAGCGGCTCGCCGGTCTGGTGCTGAATCACCGGCCGCGCCCGATACCGCGCTGGCTGGGCGGCGACTGACGCCCGGTCAGCGCGCCCGTGCAAGGGTCAGCGGCGGACGCCGCCGTCGCCCGTCAGCATCGACAGCTCGACGAAGTGCGACGCCGCGTGCTCGCGGCCGAAGTTCAGGTTGAAGCCGTCGAAGTCGACGTGCTGCAGCGATTCGAGGCCCGTGGCCAGGCCTTCGCGCGTGTTGGCGTGGCCGCGCCGCAGGCCTTCGACGAAGATGCGCGCGTCGACGTAGCCTTCGAGGCTCGAATAGTTGATGGAGAAGTCGGGGCCGGCGGCTTTGGCGGCGTCGAGGTAGTCGCGCACCAGCGGCACGGCCGGCGAGAACGGGTAGGGCATCACCTGGCTGACGACCACGCCCAGGGCGTCTTCCTTCAGCTCGTCGGACAGCGCCTTGGTGCCGACGAACGACACGTTGAAGAACTGGCCGCCGTAGCCGGCCTTGCGCGCCTGGCGGATGAACGCGGCGCAGCTCTTGTACGAGCTGATCTGCACGACGCCATCGGGCTGCGCGGCGACGATGGTCTTGACCGCTTCCTCGACCTTGGTCGTGTTGCGTTCGACCGTGCCCACAGCCACCGGCGCGAGGTCGAGCGCCTTGAGCGCCTTGACGGTGCCGTCCAGGCCGGCCTGGCCGTAGCTGTCGCTCTGGCGGAAGACGGCGATCTTGCTCAGGCCCAGGTTGTGCAACTGGTTGACGATCAGCGCGGTCTCGTCGTCGTAGGAGGCGCGCACGTGGAACACGTTGTGCAGCGCGGGCTGGCGCAGCGCCATGGCGCCGGTGAACGGGCCGAAGAACGGGATGCCAGAATCCTTGACCAGCGGCAGCGAGGCCAGCGAGGTCGGCGTGCCGACGTAGCCGAACAGCGCGAACACGTCGTCGTTGAGGAAGGTCTCGGTATTGGCCTTGGCGCGCGCCGGCTCATAGCCGTCGTCCAGCATGCGCAGCTCGATCTTCTGGCCGTTGATGCCGCCGCTGGCATTGACCTTGTCGAAATACAGGCGGGCGCCGCGGTTGAGCTGGATACCCAGTTGGGCGGACGGGCCGGTATTCGGGGCCGATTGACCCAGGACCAGATTGCCAGATTCCTTGGAAAAAGCGTTGGCCGCGGGCAGGGCGGCCAGCATGCTGAGCATGGTGCGGCGATTGATCATCTTTGTCTGCGCGGGAGGGACGCGCTTCGAGCGAGGTGGAGAACCCAAATTGTCTTTCACGGCATCCGGCGCGATGTCATAAATTGTTGGGCATATGGTGTGGATTTCCCAAACCCGTGAAACCGTTCACGAATCTTCTGCCGAGCAGATGACCTGTTTATGGCAATGATTTTCTGCCAGACACCGGCGTTACCAACGGTTACCATTGCGGCGTTTCGTCATGAAAGCGTTGTCGCCCAGGCACGCTGCGACCTCGCCAAGCCAGGCGCACAACGCGCTGTTCAGCGGGGCGGCTCGACGGGCGGCAGCACGCCGCCCGTCGGTGCGGTCAGGCTCGTGAGGCCGGTGTCGTTGTTGACTTGGGCATGGCCGCGGTCGGTGCGTTGCCCGGCCATGCGCGCCTCCAGTTCCCCGCGGTCGCCATGTGCGTCCGCGGCTTCGCGCATCTCGGCGCGGATGCGCGGCAGCGCGTCGGGGTGCTCGCGCTGCATCAGCGCAACCAGGCCTTCGCGCAGCAGGCAGCACAGGTCCCAGCTCTGTCCGGCCGACGGCGAGCTGACGATCAGCCGCAGCTTCATCGCGCGCTCGCTGGTGTCGACCACCTGCAGCAGGCAGACGCGGCCGTCGTAGTCCTTCGAGCCTTGCGCCAGGCGCGTGGCCTCGGCACGCAGCGGTGCCAGGTCGGTGGTGTAGTCGACCCAGAAGAACACGCTGCCGATGATCTGCGAGGTGGTGCGGGTCCAGTTCTGGAACGGGTTGTCGATGAACCATTGCAGCGGGATCACCAGCCGGCGCTCGTCCCAGATCTTGAGCACGACGTAGGTGCTGGTGATCTCCTCGACGCGGCCCCACTCGCCTTGCACGATCAGCACGTCGTCGATGCGGATCGGCTGCGACAGCGCGATCTGCAGGCCGGCCAGCAGGTTGCCGAACACCGACTTGGCCGCCAGGCCGATCACCAGCGCCGACAAGCCCGCGGATGCGAGCAGGCTGGTGCCGAACTGGCGCGCGCGCGGGAATGTCATCAGGATGAAGGCCGCACCTGCGAACAGCGCGACGCCGATCGCGATGCGCGAGAGCACGCGCGTCTGCGTGAGGATGCGGCGCGCCTCGAGGTTGTCGGCGACGTCCTGCGGATGCAGCAGCGCCACCGCCTCGGCCACGCCGCGCACCGCGGCGATGGCAGCGGTGGTGAAGGCGGCGATCAGCAGCACCGTGATGAACTGGCGCACGCCGTCGACGTGCGGCAGGTTGTCGGGCGCGCCCTCGAGCGCGACCTGCACGGCAATCAGCGGCAGCAGCCAGCGCGCGGGCTTGTCGAGCTGCTTGTTGACGGCTGCTGCGACCGGCGTGTGGCGGCTGATGCGCCGGGCGAACGGACGGATGACCAGGTACGCGAGGACGCCCACCAGGATGGCGCCGATCGCGGTCGCCAGGGGCATCAGCCAGTCGTCGTAGTCGTGCAGGTTCATGGCGCGGCCGGCGCTCGGATGCGCCGCGGAAGACAAGCGACGCAGGCAGCAATTCCCGGGCCCGCCGCTTCAACGGTCGAGTGCGCCGCATGGGCTTGTGCGCGCGTGCCGGCGCGCGACATGGCAGGGGCATACAGTGGCGCGCATGACTCGTCCTGCCGCCATGTCGATTGCCCCATCCGTCGACTGCGAACGCATCCTTCCCGGCTACCAGTTCGCCGATGCCTACAGCGTGCCCGCGCCGCCGGGCATCGACGCGATCGAGGCCACGCGGCTGGCGTTCGCGCGCGGCCCGTTGTGGATCCGCACGCTGATGACGCTGCGCAACCGCCTGGTCGGCCTGGTCGGCCTGAAGCCCGCTCCGTCCACCGGCTTTCCCGTGATCCACCAGTCGCCGCGAGAGGTCGTGCTGGGCTTCGACGACAGGCACCTGGACTTCCGCATCGTCGCGGTCGTCGATGGCGGCTTCGTCACGCTCAACACCATCGTGCGCTGGCACAACGCGTGGGGCCGTGCCTACCTGGCGGCCGTCATGCCGTTCCATCGCGTGATCGCCGCACGCATGGTCGAAGGTGTGGCCTGAGCCAGCACAGCCTGTTCGACGACCTGCCCGAGCCGGTTCCGGCGAACCTGCCCGAAGGGCTGGCCTACGCGACGGAGTTCCTCGCGCGCGACGAGGAGCAGGCGCTGATCGCGCTGATCCGCGCGCTGCCGCTGCAGGCCGCGATCTACAAGCAATACACGGCGCGCCGCCGCGTCGTCAGCTTCGGCGGCAGCTACGACGACGACGCCAACAAGCTGCTGCCGGCGCGCCCGTTGATCGAGGAGCTGTTCCCGCTGCGCGCGCGTGTCGCGCGCTGGGCGGGGGTCGAGCCCCAAGCCATCACGCATACGCTGGTGGCCGAGTACGCGCCCGGCACGCCGCTGGGCTGGCATCGTGACGTGCCCGAGCACGAAGAGGTCTACGGCGTGTCGCTGGGCTCGACGGCCGCGCTGCGCTTTCGGCCGTATCCGCCGGTCGACCCCAAGCGCGCCGACGTCGTCAAGCTGCGTGCCGCGCCACGCTCGATCTACGCGATGCGCGGGCCTGCGCGCTGGGGTTGGCAGCACGGCGTGGCGCCGGTCGACGAGCTGCGCTGGTCGATCACGATGCGCACGGCGCGCACAGCGTCGCGCCAGGATGATGAGCTTGCACCATGAACGATGACGACCTGCAGCGTTTCGTCCAGGCGCAGACGCCCCACCTGGCGGCCGTTCGCAGCGAGCTCGCGGCTGGCCGCAAGCGCACGCATTGGATGTGGTTCGTGTTCCCGCAACTGCGCGGGCCGGGCCGCAGTTCGATGGCGCGGCACTTCGGACTGGCCTCGCGTGACGAGGCGGCTGCCTATCTCGCGCATCCGGTGCTGGGCGCGCGGCTGCGCGAGTGCGTCGGCCTCGTGCTCGGCGTGGACGGCCGCAGCGCGCACGAGATCTTCGGCTCGCCCGACGACCTGAAGCTGCGCTCGTGCCTCACGTTGTTTCGCGAGATCGACGGTACGGACGGCGTCTTCGCGCAGGCGCTGGTTCGGTACTTCGATGGCCGGCCCGACGAGATGACGCTGCAACTGCTGTCCGTCGCGTGATGGCAGCCAAGGCCGCGCGCAGCATCGATTTCGACGCGCCGGCCGAGGACGTCGCTCGCGCGTTGATCGGCGCCACGCTGCTGGTGGACGGCGTCGGCGGCGTGATCGTCGAGACCGAGGCCTACGACCAGACCGACGCCGCGTCGCATACCCACATGGGGCCGACCGCGCGCAACGCCGCGATGTTCGGCCCGTCCGGCCATGCCTACGTCTACCGGTCGTACGGCATCCACTGGTGCCTGAACTTCACGTGCCGGCCCGCCGGACATGGCGCCGGCGTGCTGATACGTGCGCTGGAGCCGCGTGCGGGCATCGCGCAGATGCAGGCGCGGCGCGGCATGGCCGATGAACGCCTCCTGTGCTCGGGCCCGGGACGCCTCGGGCAGGCATTGGGCATCACGATGGCGCACTACGGCCTGCCGCTCGATCGGCCGCCGTTCTTCGTGGCGGCGCCGGACGAGGCCGTTCAGGCTGTCGCCGGGCCGCGCATCGGCATCTCGAAGGCGGTAGACGCGCCCTGGCGCTTCGGACTCGTCGGGTCGCGCTTTCTCAGCACGCCGTTCGGCAAGCCTTAGCCGTCGACTTCGATTCGCGCCACCTCGGGCAGGGCCGCGATCGCCGCCCAATCGAGCGAGCCCAGCACGCGCGCCATGTTCTTGCCGCTCCAGGCGCTCGCCTGCGCGTGCGGCTTCCAGCTCCACGCATCGGTTTCCGGCGTGTCCGCGCCGGTGCGATGGTGCGGGAAGAAGGTGCGGCAGCTGCAGCGCGAGAGGTCGATCGCGTCGTCGGCCACACGCAGCGCGAACAGGTGCAGCCGCTTGGCGGCGATGTAGTCGAACTCGCCCAGATCGACGAGCGCGTCGGGCGGCAGCCGCAGCCCGGCTTCTTCCCAGGCCTCGCGCACCGCCGCGTCGCGCGTCGACTCGCCGGGATCGGCCACGCCCTTGGGAAGATCCCAGCGCGGCGTGCCGGTGGCGTGGCAAGCGAACAGCTGGCCGCGTCTATCGAGCAGCAGCACGCCGCACGAGACCGTGCGCGTCATCGTCAGGACGCCAGCAGCACGATGACCGCGCCCGCGCCGCCTTGCGGGCCGGCCGCCTGTGCGAAGGCGATGATTTCCTGGCGCTGCGCCAGCCACTTGTGCACCTTGGACTTGAGCACCGGCTCGCGCCCCGGCGAGCCGTGGCCCTTGCCGTGGATCACGCGCAGGCAGCGCAGCCCGCGCTGCTCGGCCTGGCGAATGAAGGCGCCGACGGCCTCGCGCGCCTCGTCGCGGCGCAGGCCGTGCAGGTCCAGCTGGTCCTGGATGGCCCACTTGCCCTTGCGCAACTGGGCGAGCACGTCCAGCGAGACGCCGGGACGCCGGAAGCCCAGGCCGTCGTCCGTGAGCAGCAGCGATTCGACATCCACCTCGTCCGACATCGCCTCGGCCAGCGCGCGCGCCTCGTCGAGTTCCTTCTGGCGCGGATGCGCGGCAGGCGGCACGGGCCGCAGGTCGGCGCGCGGCGCGGCCTTGACCGGCTTGACCGTGCCCACCGCCAGCTCGAACTGGCGCCGCTCGCGATCGAGCCGTGCCTTTTCCTCGGCAGCCCGACGTGCGGCCTCTGCCGCCTCGCGCTCCGCGCGCGCGAGCGCCTCGCGGAGATTGCCTAGATCCTGGAGGCTGCGCACTTTCAAGACAAGACCCTCCTGTGGAGGCCGGCGTGCGCGACGGGCCTCGTTCGTCGTTGCAGCCATTTTCGCTGAAGTGCGCAATCCCCTGGGCCGAGCGGCCAGTGCTACGAAGGGACTCTGGCGGGATCGAGGGTTGCTGGATGCCGGTGGCCGTGAAACGCAGCGACATGGACGCTGTAGGGAGGGTTAGCCGCAGGCGTAACCCGCCATTCGTCGGCGCACGGATTCCCCAGGTTTCACTGATGCAATGGCGCCCAGCTCCGCTTGCAGGTGAACGGCGGGTTACGCCTGCGGCTAACCCGCCCTACGCGGCTTTACCGCCCTGGGCCATAGAAGGTCGTATGGCTTTTTTCGTTCACGCTGATACTGAAATCACTTCCAATACTTGCCACACATCCAGCGCACGTTGGTTTTCTATCGAAGTGGACGAGCCATACGTTGTTGGCAGGGCCGCTGGCCGTCGGTTCTCCGTATTGCTCCAATTGCAGGCCTCTCGAAACAGCTTCCTTTTTTGCTATCTGGATCACTTGCGCGATGCTGAGAGGATCGCGTTCGCTCACCCCAAAGCCCAGATATGACCTTTCCTGGCCGAAAGGATCGGAACGATCGACGAAGTGCTGACAACCAGACAGAGAGAGAAAAACAATCAGAACGAGATGGCAGTTGGAACGCATGGCATTTCGTTTTTCTAAACCGGGCTCGTCGCACTTGGCCAGTTGCAGTTACTCATTCTGGCCCGGGGCTACCGCGCGAGCACCACATGCGTCGCCGCCTCCGTCGTGGCCCGCTCGACGACTCGAAAGCCCAACGCGCGCAGGTCCAGCCCGGCAAACAGTGCCTCGCCCCGTCCCAGCACGGCCGGCCCGATCGCCAGGTGCATCTCGTCGACCAGCCCCGCACGCAGGTACTGCCGCACCGTGTCGACGCCGCCACCGATCTTCACGTCCTTGTCGCCCGCGGCAGCGCGCGCCTGCTTCAACGCGGATTCGATGCCGTCGGTCACGAAGTGGAATGTGGTGCCGCCTTCCATCTCGATCGATGGCCGCGCGTGATGGGTGAGGATGTAGGTCGGGGCGTGGTAGGGCGGGTTGTCGCCCCACCAGCCTTTCCAGCTGTGGTCCGGCCAGGGGCCGCGGATCGGCCCGAACATGTTGCGGCCGAGGATGAAGGCGCCGAAGCCGGCCATCGCGCGCTCCGCGTACTGGTCGTCGACGTCGGTGGTGCCGCCGTCCTTGCCGGTCATGGCGCGGAAGGTGCGCGTCGGGAAGAACCATTGGAACAGCTCGGGGCCGTTCTTGCCCAGTGGATCCGCCAGGCTTTGCTCGGGCCCCGCGGCGAATCCGTCCAGGGATACGCCGAAGCCGGCGACTCGGACTTTGGTCATCTTCGATTTCCTCTTCAACCCGTGGATGCGACCCGTCGGTCGCGTGGATGCTCGAGCCGCAAGCGTATCCGAATGGAGGCCGCCGGGCTCACAACAATCCGCGCTCCGCGAAACTGGTGACGCAGCCCGCGCCGACCACCAGGTGATCGAGCACGCGCACCTCGATGACCCGCAGCGCGGCCACCAGCGACTGCGTCAAGGTCTCGTCCGCCCGCGAGGGCTCGGCGACGCCGGACGGATGGTTGTGCACGAGGATGGCCGCGCCGGCGTTGAGCAGCAGCGCCTGGCGCAGCACTTCGCGGGGATAGACGCTGGTCTGCGCCAGCGTGCCGCGAAAGAGCTCCTGCATCTCGATGAGGCGATGCTGCGAGTCGAGGTACAGCACGCCGAAGACTTCGTGGTTCAGCGCACCCAGGCGCAGCGCGACGAAGTCCTTGACCTTCTGCGGCGAGTCGAACACCGGCGCCGCCTTGAGCTGCTGGGCCAGCGTGCGGCGCGCGATCTCCAGCACGGCGGCCAGCTCGGCGCGCTTGGCCGGGCCCAGGCCGGGCGCGCAGGCCATTTGCGCGGGCGTGGCATGCATCAGCCCGGCCAGGCCGTCGAACTGGGCCAGAAGGCGTTCGGCCAGCTGCAGCACGCCGGTGCCGCGCGCGCCGGTGCGCAGCAGCAAGGCCAGCAGCTCGACGTCGGCGAGCGACTGGGCGCCGTGCGCCAGCAGCTTCTCGCGCGGACGGGTGGCGCGAGGCAATTCCTTGATCGACATGGCGGCAGGCCCGGCAGGTAAAATCGGGGTTCGACTGGGGTGAGGCGCCGACCGCGCGCTCCCAGAGCAAGCCGGCGCTTAGAGTGTCGCGCGCACCTCGGCAGGCCGTGCCTGCCCAACTGCCTCATATTCGTGAACATCGTCCAGCCCGACTCGTTCCTGACCTTGCACTACCGCCTCAGCGGCCCGGACGGCGCCGAGGTCGTCAGCACGTTCGACGACAAGCCCGCCACGCTGTCGCTGGGCGCGGGCCAGCTCGCGCCGGCCATCGAGGCCTGCCTGGTCGGCATGGAAGAGGGCGCCCGCATGACCTGGCACCTGGAGGCCGGCGCCGCTTACGGCGAGCGCAATCCCCAGATGCTGCAGCGGGTCACGCGCAGCCTGCTCGCCCAGCACGGCGACGCGAGCGAGGAGTACCGCGTGGGCGACGTCGTCGAGTTCCCGACGCCGGACGGCGCGGGCAAGTTCGCCGGCGTGATCCGCGAGGAAGGCGCCGACTGGCTGCTGTTCGACTTCAACCACCCGCTGGCCGGCCAGCCGGTGACCTTCGAAGCGCAACTGATCGGGGTGTTGTGATGACCGAAGCCCTCACCGACCAGCACAAATTCGTCGACGAGGTCTTGCTCGCGCAGCCGCGCGGCTTTTGCGCCGGCGTCGACCGCGCCATCGAGATCGTCGAGCGCGCGCTCGAGAAGTTCGGCCGCCCGATCTACGTGCGCCACGAGATCGTGCACAACACCTTCGTCGTCAACGACTTGAAGAGCAAGGGCGCGATCTTCATCGAGGATCTGGCCGACGTGCCGCCCGGTGCCACGCTGGTCTTCTCGGCCCACGGCGTGAGCAAGGCCGTGCGCGAGGAAGCGGCGCAGCGCGGCTTCTCGGTGTTCGACGCCACCTGCCCGCTGGTGACCAAGGTGCACGTCGAGGTGTCCAAGCTCGCACGCGAGGGCTACGAGTTCATCATGATCGGCCACAAGGGCCACCCCGAGGTCGAAGGCACGATGGGCCAGCTGCGCGAGGGCATCTACCTCGTCGAGGACGTGGCCGACGTCGCCAACGTCAAGCCGAACAACCCGGCCAAGCTGGCGGTCGTCACGCAGACCACGCTGTCGGTGGACGACGCGGCCCAGATCCTCGAGGCCGTCAAGATCCGCTTTCCGCTCGTGCGCGAGCCCAAGAAGCAGGACATCTGCTACGCCACGCAGAACCGCCAGGACGCGGTCAAGTTCATGGCGCCCAAGGTCGACATCGTGATCGTCGTCGGCAGCCCCACCAGCTCCAACAGCAACCGCCTGCGCGAGCTGGCCGAGCGCCTGGGCACGCCGGCCTACATGGTCGACGGCGAGCAGGACCTCCAGCCCGAATGGTTCGACGGCCGCGCCCGCGTGGGCCTGACGGCCGGCGCCTCGGCGCCCGACGTGCTGGTGCAGGCGGTCATCGATCGGTTGAAGCAGCTTGGCGCGGTCAGCGTGCGCACGATCGACGGCGTCAACGAGACGGTCGAGTTCCCGTTGCCGATGGGCCTGGGCGATCGCAGCATGGCCGAGCTGAGGGCATCGCGATCTTGACGCCAGGCCGCTGAGCGCCGCGCGCGCTCGCCACCGACCGACGTCGCGAACCGAGCGCCCTCGCGGGCCCGCGCGACACCCCGAACACGATCCAAGGAAACGCCCATGCTCGACATCAACCAGCTTCGCCGCGACCTGCCCGCCGTCATCGCCCGACTCGAATTGCGCAAGAACCCCCAGCCGTATCTGGACGTGGCCGCGTACTCGGCGCTCGAGGCCGAGCGCAAGTCGCTGCAGACGCGCACCGAGGAGCTGCAGGCGCGCCGCAACAGCCTGAGCAAGCAGATCGGCGTGCTCAAGGGCAAGGCCGCAAACAGCATCGGCGAGCCTGGCATCGTGCAGCCTTCGCCTCACGCCGAAGAACTGGCGAGACTGATGCGGGATGTCGGCGGCATCGCCGACGAGCTCAAGACCAGCGCCGAACGCCTCGAGGCGTTGCAGGGCGAGCTCAACGAGATCCTGATGAGCTTGCCCAACCTGCCCGACGAGTCGGTGCCGGCGGGCGTGGACGAGACGGGCAACGTCCAGGTGCGCCGCTGGGGCACGCCGGCGACGTTCGACTTCGCGGTCAAGGATCACGTCGACGTCGGCGCGCCGTTGGGCCTGGATCCGGAGACCGGCGCCAAGCTGTCGGGCTCGCGCTTTACCGTGCTGCGCGGCGGCGTGGCCCGCCTGCACCGCGCCCTTGCGCAGTTCATGCTGGACACGCACACCACCGACCACGGCTACACCGAGTGCTACACGCCCTACATCGTCAACCGCGAGGTGCTCGAAGGCACGGGCCAGCTGCCCAAGTTCAAGGAAGACATGTTCTGGGTGCTGCGCGGCGGCGACGACCAGCAGCCCGAGCAGTACCTGATCTCGACCTCGGAGATCTCGCTGACCAACACCGTGCGCGGCGAGATCCTCAAGGCCGAGGACCTGCCCGTCAAGCTGACGGCGCACAGCCCGTGCTTCCGCTCGGAAGCCGGCTCGGCCGGACGCGACACGCGCGGCTTCATCCGCCAGCACCAGTTCGACAAGGTGGAGATGGTGCAGGTGGTGCACCCCGAGCAGAGCATGCAGGCGCTGGAGGACATGACGCATCACGCCGAGACCATCCTGCAGAAGCTGAACCTGCCGTACCGCACGATGCTGCTGTGCGGCGGCGACATGGGCTTCGGCTCGACCAAGACCTACGACCTCGAGGTGTGGCTGCCGGCACAGAACACCTACCGCGAGATCAGCTCATGCTCGAACATGGGCGCGTTCCAGGCCCGCCGCATGCAGGCGCGCTTCCGCAACGCGCAGGGCAAGCCCGAGCTGGTGCACACGCTCAACGGCTCGGGCCTGGCCGTGGGCCGCACGCTGGTCGCCGTGCTGGAGAACTACCAGCAGGCCGACGGCTCGGTGGTCGTGCCGGAAGTGCTGCGCCCGTACATGGGTGGCCTGGCGGTGCTGAAGGCCTGAGATGGACTACCCGTCGTACGACCCGAGCTCGCCCAACACGCCGCTGATCGAAGAGGAGTTGTCAAGCCTCGACGATCTGCTCACGCACCTGCCGTCCGTCGCGTCGATGACGCTGGACGGCATGGACGGCTTCCTGACGGCGCTGCTGGTCGGGCCGTCGCCGATCGCCGCGCGCAACACGTCCGACTGGCTGCCGCTGGTCTGGGGCGGCGACGCGGAGCCCGCGCCGGCGCCGTTCGCCAGCAACCAGAAGCGCAAGCGCACCACGGTGCTGGTGCTGCGTCACCTGCGCAGCATCCAGGCCGCGTTGTCCGGTCCGCCGGATGCGTGGGAGCCGGTCTTCAGCGTGGCCGAAGTGCCCGGCAGGCACGGCGAGGAACTGGCCGATGCGACCGACTGGTGCATGGGCTTTCTGGCCGCGACCGATCTCGAACCCGAAGCCTGGGCATCGCTGCAGGCCGACCCGGAAATCGGGCCCGGCCTGGCGACCATCGCCTGGCTGGGCGGCGACGTCGACGTGGCTGCAGACGCCGAGGATCATCCCAGCGACGAGGAACTCGACGATCCGCAGGTGCGCGACCAACTGAGCCGCGCTACGGCCGAGGTCGTGCTCAAGCTGTGGGCGCGCAGGGCCGCATGAGCGTGCCGCAGCGCGCCCGCGACTGAAGGCGAAGGTTGGTGGCGAAAGCGACTTCCGACCACCCGCTTGCCGCGCTCCCTGCGATCGCGCGCGACGTACTGGCCGCGCTGGCGCTGGGCGCCTTGCCGCGCTCGCGCACGTGGATGACCGGCCTGCTGGCCTCGCCCGCGGCTCGGTCACCGGGCAGTGCCGCGCCGTCCTCCGAGCTGGTGCGCGACGCCCTCGCCAAGCTGCAGACGGCAGGCCTGGTCAGCGAGGACGAGCGGCGGCTCGGCGTCTGGACGCTGCCGATGAACGTGTACCCCTTGGTGTATGCGGACCTGCTCGCGCGCGTGCCGCAGGTCGCATTGCAGGACGCACTGGCACATGCGGACGTCTATGCGGCCAACAGCCTCGGTCGCATGAGCCATGGACGCTTTTCGACGCTGACCGCCGCCGTCGCTCGGGTGCGGCTCGATGCGATGTACGGCGCCTCGCCGGTCGAACTCGCACACCTGCTCGACCGCCTGCCGCCCGGACTGCACGACATCCCCGCGCTGCTGGACACCGCCATCGCCGACTGCGTCGACGACGTGCTGTTCGATCGCCTGCATGCCGGCATGCAAGGTGACCTGCTCGCCGGCGCGCTCGATCGCCTCGGCGCCGCGCTGCAGACGGGCATCGGCCTGGACGCGGCCTTCGTGCGCGAGCGTGCCGCGCTGCTCGTGGCCGACGAGTCCGCGCCGCACACGCAAGGCCTGCGCTGGTCACTGGCGTTCGATCGCCTGCTGTCCGACGCCGCCGACCAGCGCGGCCCGGACTGGCTGGCATCGTTCGGGGCGCTGCTGTCGCCCGCCATCGACGCGCCGGCCGACGGCGACCTGCTGGACGCGATGCGCTCGGCGCATGGCCTGACCATGGCGCCTCGTCCGGCCACCGCGCCGCCGACGTCGGTCGCGGGGCGGCGCGCGCTCGCGCAAGCGATAGCCGCGGCGGCGCTCGTGGCGCAGGGGCGCTGGTCGGATGCCGAGCCCGAGTTCGACGCCGCGTTCACCGCGCTGCGCAAGCTCACCGGCAAGCGGCGCGGGCTGGTGCCGTTGCACGTGGCGCTGGCCAACGTGCTGGCCTTGCTGGCGCAGCAGACGCCGGCGCACCTGGACAAGGCGCTGAAGTTCTGCCTGGCCGAAGGCGGCAAGCGCGAGCCCGTGCTCGACCATCCGCTGGGCGCGATCGCGCTGGCGATCCAGATGCGGCTCGGTGCCGCGCCGCGCGACATGAAGCCGTTCCTGCCGTTCGGCAGCCAGTGGGCTCATCGCAGCGCGTCGCGCGTGGTCTCGCCGCTGGATCACAACCGCTGGCTGATGCGCGCGTGGCTGAAGGAAGGCTCGCTCGCTGAGGGCCTGCCGGCGGCCGAGGCCGACGCCGCGCAGAACCTGAAGAGCGCCTACGACGCGGCCGGGTTCGACGCGCTGTCCGAACAGCTTGGCGCCGCGTTGCGCGTGCTCGCTGGCGAGCACGCGCCGGCGTGGTTCTTCGTGCCGGCCGGCCTGGAGCGCTGGCAGGTGGCGTTGGCCGCGCTGCGCGCCCTCGGCGAACCCGCCACCGCACCCACGGCTGCTGGCGCGCAGGCGGACAACCGCGTCGTCTGGGTGATCGAGACCGGCGACAACGGCGCCATCCGCGCGCTCGTGCCGCACGAACAAAAGCGCGGCGTGCGCGGCTGGGGCGCGCTCAAGGAAGTGCCGCTGAGCCGCCTGCAACGCGGCGCACAGACCTTGACGGCCGCAGACGCCGGCATCGTGCGTGCGATCCGCCAGGAGAACTTCGGCCGCGGCCTGCGCCTGGACCTCGCGCAGGCGATGGGCGCGCTGTTCAACCATCCGCATGTGGCGTTCGCCGAGGCGCCCGAGCAGTTCATCGAGCTGGTCGAGGCCGGCCCGGAGCTCGAGGTCGTCGACGAGGGCGAGCGCCTGCGCGTGCGCATGCAGCCTTCGCTGCAGGTGGCCGCCGATGCGGCGACGGCGCGCTGGGCCGGCAGCGAGGCCGAGCAGAAGGAGCTCGACGCGCTGCGGCTGGTGTCGATCTGGCGCGATGGTCCGCAACGCGCGAAGCTGATCCGCCTGACGGCCTCGCAGAAGCGCGTCGCGCAGCTGCTGGGCCCGACCGGCCTGGACATCCCGCGCACCGGCGCCGCGCAGTTGCAGGAAGTGCTGACCGGCCTGGGCAGCCACTTCCGCATCCACGCGGACGACGCCGAGACCGCGCAGGCCGCACGGGAGCTGGCCGCCGAATCGCGCTTGCGCGCCGAACTGCAACCCGTCGGCGACGGCCTGCAGCTGCGGCTGGTGGCCGCACCGTTCGGCCCCGACTACGCCACCGTCGGCCCGCGCCTGATCCCGGGCCGTGGCCGCGCGCGCGTGGTGGCCACGTTGAAGGGCGAGAGCGTGGGCGTGCAGCGCGACCTCGCGCTGGAGCGTCACCACCTCGACGCGGTGCTCGATACCTGCGCGATGCTGCCCGAGCTCCCGCCCGGCTCGCCGTGCGAATGGCTGCTCGATGCCGCCGACGACGCGCTCGCGCTGGTCGAGCGCCTGCAGCCGCACACCTCCATCCTCGCGCTGGACTGGCCGCAAGGCCGGCCGGTGCGCGTGACCCCGGGCGCACTCGACCAGCTCACGCTGAAGGTGCGCACGCACGAGAACTGGCTGGCGCTGGAGGGCAAGCTCAAGATCGACGAGGAGCTGGTCGTCGGGCTGCAGCAGCTGATCACGTTTGCGTCCGAAGGCAAGAGCCGCTTCATGCCGCTGGGCGACGGCCGCTTCCTCGCGTTGACACAGGAGCTGCGCGAGCGCGTGGCCGACATCGCCGCCGTCACCGAGAAGCAGGTCGCCCGCGCCAACAATCCCGACGAGGTGCGCGCGCCCGCCATCGCCGCCCCGTGGCTGCGCGCCGCGATGGAGGGCGCGCGGGTCGAGCACGACGTGGCGTACGCGGCGCGTCTGGAGGCGCTCGACGAAGCGCGCCGCGTGGTGCCGGCGTTGCCGTCGACGCTGCAGGCCCAGCTGCGGCCGTACCAGGAAGAAGGCTTCGAGTGGGCGATGCGCCTGGCTTCTGCTGGCCTGGGCGCGTGCCTGGCCGACGACATGGGCCTGGGCAAGACGCTGCAGGCGTTGGCCGTGATGTTGGCGCGCGCGGCCAACGGGCCCACGCTGGTCGTGATGCCGACGTCGCTGATCGGCAACTGGCGCTCCGAAGCGCTGCGCTTCGCGCCCTCGCTGCGCGTGCACATCTACGCCGAGAGCGGAAGCACGAGCGAGCGCGCGAGCATCATCGCGGAGATGGGCAAGCACGACGTGCTGCTCGTCTCCTACCCGATGCTGCAGATCGACGGCGAGGCCTTCGCGGACAAGCTGTGGGCCACGCTGGTGCTGGACGAGGCGCAGGCGATCAAGAACGCGGCGGCCAAGCGCAGCCAGGCAGTGTTCGCGCTGCAGGCGACGTTCAGGCTGGCGATGTCGGGCACGCCGATCGAGAACCGCCTGGGCGAGCTGTGGTCGGTGATGCGCGCGTGCAATCCGGGCCTGCTGGGCACGCTGGCGCGCTTCAACGAACGCTTTGCCAACCTGATCGAGCGGCAGCATGACCGCGGCGCGCAGCGCACCCTGAAGCGCCTGATCGCGCCGTTCATCCTGCGCCGCACCAAGGCCCAGGTGCTGGCCGACTTGCCGCCGCGCACCGAGCTCGTGCTGCAGGTGCAGGGCGACGACGCCGAGAAGGCGCACTACGAGGCGCTGCGGCGCGAGGCGCTGGCCGCGGCCGAGAAGAGCCTGTCGGGCGACGGCGCGGGGCAGGCGCACCTGAACATCCTGGCCGGCCTCACCCGCCTGCGCCGCGCGGCCTGCGATCCGCGCCTGGTCACGCCGACCTTGAAGCGCCCCGGCGCCAAGGTGACCGCGTTCGCCGAGCTCGCCACCGAGCTCGTCGCCAACGGCCACAAGGCGCTCGTGTTCAGCCAGTTCGTCGACTTCCTGGCCTTGCTGCGCGAGCCGCTGGACGCCGCCGGCATCGCCTACCAGTACCTGGACGGCAGCACGCCGTCGGCCGAGCGCACGCGCCGCGTCGACGCGTTCCAGGGCGGCGAGGGCGACCTGTTCCTCATCAGCCTGAAGGCCGGCGGCTTCGGCCTGAACCTGACCGTGGCCGACTACGTCGTCATCGCCGACCCGTGGTGGAACCCGGCCGCCGAGGACCAGGCCAGCGGCCGCGCGCACCGCATCGGCCAGCAACGCCCGGTGACGGTCTACCGGCTCGTCAATGCCGGCACGCTGGAGGAAAAGATCCTGACGCTGCACCAGACCAAGCGCGAGCTGGCCGACAGCGTGCTGGACAATGATGGCCAGGCAGTGGCCGCCGTGCCGATGGCGCGCGAGTTGCTCACCCTGATGCGTGGCGACGTGTTGCCCGAGTGACGACGCCAGGCCGAGAACTGTCCTGCAAGGAGTCCGCGTCTTGACCGAAGTCACCGGCATCGACCACATCTACATCACCGTTTCCGACCTCGCGCGCTCGGAGCCGTTCTACGATCGCGTGCTGCGCGACGCGCTGGGCTTTCGCAAGAACACGTTCACGCTGGCCGGCGATCCGCACATCCAGTACTTCAACCGCCTGTTCGGATTCGTGCTGCGCCCCGCGCGGGTGCGTCGCGTGCACGAACCGTACTCGCCGGGACTGCACCATTTCTGCCTGCGCGTCGACTCCGCAGAGGACGTGCAGGCGGTGGCGCGGGACTTGCAAGCATCCGGCATCGCGGCCACCGACGCGCGCCTGTACCCGGAATATGCGGACGACTACTGCGCCACGTTCTTCGAGGATCCGGACGGCGTCCGGCTGGAAGTGACGAACTGGCGCCAGGAGCGCCGCCAACGTGCGGCACACTGGGACGATCCGCAGGCCTGAAATCCCGCGCCGCCCGACTTCAGTTTCTTGCCATCCCGGATTCCATGCCCTACGACTCATCCCAGAAGCCCGAGACCGACCCGAACGCGCCGGGCACGCCGCTGCGGGCCGTGCTCACCGGGCTGGCGATCGACATCTGCGGCACGCAGTTGCTGGCCATCGCTCTGGAGATGATCTACGCCATCCAGATCGGCGCCGCGGGCATGACGCCGGACCAGTTGAACGAGGCGCTGGAGAACATTCCGCCGCAGTCCGGCGTGATGATCGCCGGCCACATGCTGGGCGCCTTGCTGTCGGTCGTGGCAGGCTACGCGTGTGCGCGCATCGTGCAGCGCGACGAATACCGCGTCGGCGCCATCATGGCCGGCGTCGGCGTGATGTTCAACGTGGCGACGATGCCCGACGATGCCGCCTTGGACATGATGCTGCTGCTGGTACTCTGCGACTTCGCCTGCAACATGCTCGGCGTGAAATACGGTGCGGAGTACAACCGCCGCCGCGAAGCGCCGATCGCGCCGTCGGCCGATCCGCCAGCCGACAACCCCGCGCCATGACCGCGCGCCGCGCCGCGATCTGCCTGGCCGCTGTCGCAGCCACGGGCGCCGCGGGCTGGTGGGCCGTCACGGCGTTCATGCCCGAGGCCGCCATCGACATCGACCAGGCGCAGCTGCAGCAGCGCCTGGACGCCCGCTTCCCGCAGAAGAACTGCGCGTTGATGGTCGCCTGCCTGACGCTCGGCAACCCGGTGGTCAGGCTCACCGACGGGTCGCCGCGCATCGGCCTGTCCGCCGACGTGCTGGTGACGCTCGGCCGCCGCGAGATGCCGGGCCAGGTCGCATTCTCCGGCGTGCTGCGCTACGTGCGCTACGACGGCGACTTCTTCCTCGACGACGTGCAGATCGACAACTTCTCGCTCGCCGGTTTCCCGCCCGACCTCGTGCAGGTGGTGCAGGTGCGCGGCCCGGCCGCCTTGCGCCGCGCGCTCGAAGGCCACCCGATCTACACGCTCAAGGGCGACACCGCCCACTCCGCGCTCGCCAAGCTGGCGGTGCGCGACGTGCGCATCGTCGACGGCAAGGTGCGCGTCACGTTCCTGCGCTTCGGCGGCTGAGCAGCCGCCTGTCGGCCGTGCCCAGATGCCCGATTTACCGAAATCGTGCTAGACTGTGAGACTCCGCTCAATCGACCACAGCGGACGCCAAGAATCCTGGAGAGGTGGCAGAGTGGTCGAATGTACCTGACTCGAAATCAGGCGTACCGCAAGGTACCGTGGGTTCGAATCCCACCCTCTCCGCCAAGAAGTGAGCAAAGACGCGCCCTAGAGGCGCGTTTTTCATTGCTTTCTACCAATCGTTCTACCAATCGGCGAAGTGATTGGAATGGCGTTGGCAGGTGCACATTTTGACTTCCGGGCCACCTCGTCGGTGGCCTAGTCTGGTCTGCAAAGGCGGAGACAGCGCATAAACGTCGGCCCTTTCTCTGAGGGGCAATGAAGATTTTTGCAGTATCACCAGGAACAAGTGCTTCTCAAATCGAAATTCATTCCGGGAGCATGAAGCCCGCGCCAGTAGTTGTACCTAACCGGCGGACGCACTCGTCTGACCGACGAAAAGTTGCTGAGCCAGATCCAGCCTCCCGGGAGATCGAAGGCCGCTCAGCGCGCTTGCACCGTCGTTAGGTTGATCGTTTGAAGCAACTCCGATCGTTGTATGACTATCCTTGGCGATGCGTGCTCGAAGATTGGCCGGTTGCCTTCGTCGAACTCAGCCGCAAAGCCTCGACGACCAAGGTCAGCGCCGGCGAAGCACGCCGCGTCGCATAGTAGACGTGATACCCGGGATAGGTGATCGAGAACGGCTCCAGCACAGCCACAAGCGCTCCATCGTGCAGGCGCTTTTCGGCGAGGTCGCGCGGCACCCACGCCAGGCCATGCCCGGCCGCTGCAGCATCCAGCATGAGCTCGCTCGTGTTGAAGATCAGTCGTCCGCTGGTACGCGTCACGACGGTCTTGTCCCGCTGCGTGAACTCCCACTGCAGCAAGCCGCCGTGCGTCGGCAAGCGCAAAGCGATGCAGTCGTGCGCCTCCAGGTCGTGCAACGTCTGCGGTGTTGATCGCTCCGCGAGATACGACGGGCTGCCCACCACCGCCATCCGCATGTCCGGCGCGATGCGCACAGCGATCATGTCGCGTGCGACGTCGCCGCCAAGCCGCACGCCGATGTCGAAGCGATCCGCCACGATGTCGGTGAAGCGGTTGTCGCTGCTGATCTCGATGCGGATATCGGGGTACCTCGGTAGCCAGGGCAGCAGCCGCGGCCAGATCAGGCTGCGCACGGCGTGCTCGGTGGCCGTGATGCGGATGGTGCCTGCCGGCTTGCCGCGTTTCTCGGCCAGCAGTGCGAGCTCGGCATCGATGTCCGCCAGTCGGCTCTCGACGGTGCGGTAGAGCTGCTCGCCTGCCTCGGTCGTCGAGATGCTGCGGGTCGTGCGGTTCAGCAGCTTGAAGTCGAGCCGCTTCTCCAGCCCGCGCACCGCTTGGCTGAGCCCGGATTGCGTCATCCCGAGCTGTGCCGCGGCGCGCGTGAAGCTGCCAGCCCGAACCACCGCGGCAAACGCCGCCAGATCGTCATAACGAGCCATTCAGTAGTTTCTCTTCTAGGACTATGTATATTCAGCAGTCTAGTCATTGAATCATTGGATGCCTAGAGTAGCGGCATACCTTTCAAGGAATGCACGCCATGAAAACTCGCCAACTGGGCCGCAACGGTCCGCTCGTCTCCGCCCTGGGCCTGGGCTGCATGGGCCTGAGCTACGGCTACGGGCCGGCCACGGACACGCAGGATGCCGTCCGGCTCATCCGCGCCGCCTTCGACAAGGGCGTAACCTTCTTCGATACCGCTGAGGCCTACGGCCCCTTCATCAACGAGATTGTCGTGGGCGAAGCGTTGGAGCCGGTGCGCGACCAGGTCGTCATCGCGACCAAGTTCGGCTTTCGCGATGGCGACGTGAACCGGGGGCTCGACAGCCGTCCCCAACGTATCCGCCAAGTCGCCGACGAGGCGCTGAAGCGGCTGCGGACCGACTGCATCGACCTGTTCTACCAACACCGCGTCGATCCGCAGGTGCCGGTGGAGGACGTGGCCGGAACCGTGAAAGACCTGATCAATGAAGGCAAGGTCAAGTTCTTCGGGATGTCCGAGGCCGGCGCCGACAGCATCCGTCGCGCCCATGCGGTGCAACCGGTGGCGGCGCTGCAGAGCGAGTACTCGTTGTGGTGGCGGGAGCCCGAGAAGGACATCCTGCCGCTGCTCGAGGAACTCGGGATCGGCTTCGTACCGTTCAGCCCGCTCGGCAAGGGCTTCCTCACCGGGGCGATCGACGACAAGACCGCGTTCGACGCCACCGACTTCCGCAACACGGTGCCTCGCTTCGCCGCCGAGGCCCGACAGGCCAATCGCGCGCTGGTGGAAGTGCTCGCCGGCATTGCCGCACGGCTGGGCGCGACGCCGGCGCAACTCGCGCTGGGATGGCTGCTGGCGCGCAAGCCCTGGATCGTGCCGATCCCCGGCACGACCAGGTTGCACCGACTCGAAGAGAACTTCCGCGCCGCCCAGTTCGAACTCTCGCCAGGCGTCTTGGGCGAGATCGAGGCGGCAGTGGCCGCCATCCCGGTCCAGGGAGATCGCTACTCGTCGGATCGGCAGAAGCTGGTCAATCGCTGAGCCAGCCCCCGTCTTGCATCGCAGAGGAATCATCATGAGTGAAGTGGTCGTTGTCATCGGAGCCGGCTCGATCGGCCAGGCCTGCGCACGCCGAGTCAGCGCCGGTCGCCGCGTGTTGCTGGCCGACCTGAACGTCGCCAACGCGGAGGCCGCCGCGAAGGTATTGAGCGACGCGGGCTTCGACGTCCGTACGGCCGAGGTGGACGTGTCGTCGCGCGAGTCCGTGCACGCGCTCGTCGAGGAGGCGACGGCGCTCGGCGACGTGTGGGGTGTCATCCACGCTGCCGGCGTCTCGCCATCGCAGGCCTCGCCGGCGACGATCCTCGCAGTCGATCTCTACGGCACTGCGCTGGTCCTCGAAGAGTTCGGCAACGTGATCGTCAAGGGCGGCTCCGGCATCGTCATCGCGTCGCAATCGGGCCATCGACTTGGCGCGCTCGGTGCCGAGCAGAACAGGGCGCTGGCGACGACGCCCACGGAAGACCTTCTGGCGCTGCCCATGCTGCAGCCATCGGAGGTGAAGGATTCCCTTCACGCCTATCAGCTCTCCAAGCGAGGAAATGCGCTGCGCGTGATGTTCGAGGCGGTGCGCTGGGGCAAGCGCGGTGCACGCATCAACACGATCAGCCCGGGCATCATCTTCACGCCGCTCGCGCGTGACGAGTTGAGCGGGCCGCGCGGCGCGGGCTATCGGCGGATGATCGAGCTGAGCCCCGCCGGCCGCGGAGGCACGCCGGACGAGGTCGGGAACGTCGCCGCCCTCCTGATGGGGTCGGAGGGGGCTTTCATCACCGGCAGCGACTTCCTGATGGATGGCGGGGTGACCGCGTCGTACTGGTTCGGGGAACTGGCCCCGCAATGACCACCTCGCCAAGACCGCTCGACATCCTGGTCGTCGGTGCGACCGGCAGTGTCGGGCGCCATGTCGTCGACGAGGCGCTTGCGCAGGGCCACCGCGTCCGCGTCCTGGTGCGCGATCTCGCGAGGGCGCAGCGCCTCCCCGAGGCGGCCCATCGCGAACTCGGTGACCTGACACTTCCCGGCAGTCTCGCCGCGGCCGTCTCAGGCGTCGATGCCGTCGTCTTCACGCACGGCTTCGACGCTGGCAGCCGCAAGATCGTCGAGGATGTCGACTACGGCGGCGTGCGCAACGTCCTCGCAGGGCTCCGACCCGGACAGCGGCCACGCATCGCCCTGATGGCGGCCCGGGCTCATCTCCCGGCGGCAGATAGCGCGCGTCCTCCTGGCGAGTCTGGGCTCGCCCGCGGCCGATCGCAAGACCTTCGAGCTGGTGGCAGAGAAGGGCGCGGAACCCAGCTCTTTCGATTCGTTGTTCGCTCAACTCGACGCCGATCCCGCCGGACAGATCGACGGCGCCCGTGACCCCGACAACATGCCACTCACCAGCGAGCCCAAGAGCGTCGTAGAAGACCTCGCGCGCCTGGCTCGCTGCCCCTGACTCTCAGCAAAGGACAAGGACATGTCATCCGACCACACTTCTCCCAGGAACGCCGACCGAGGATCGCAGCTTCCACGGAGACAGGCATGAAGGTCATGCGCAACGGCAGCAAACCCTCGGTCAAGGGGCCCGACTCCTGGTTCACCGGATCGGTCCGCATCGACAGCCCGTTCCAGGCCGAGGGCGAGGGGCGTCACGGTGGCGCGATCGTCACGTTCGAGCCAGGGGCTCGCACGAACTGGCACACGCATCCTGCAGGGCAGACGCTGGTCGTGTTGTCGGGGGTGGGCTGGACGCAATGCGAAGGTGGTCCGCGCACTGAGATCCGCGCGGGCGACGTGGCGTGGTGCCCGTGTCGCAAGCGGCACTGGCACGGTGCGTCCATCACCACGGCGATGTCCCATCTCGCGATCGCGGAGATGGTCGACGGCAAGGTCGTCGACTGGATGGAACCGGTGACCGACGACCAATACCACGCCGGTCCGCTGATCACCGCATAGCCGTGTCCCGATTGATTCATACCCACCCGAACCGGAGACCCAGATGCAATACGTCACCTTGAACACCGGCGCCCGCATGCCCATCCTGGGCTTCGGCGTCTTCCAGATCGCGGACGCCAAGGAGTGCGAACGCAGCGTCGTCGACGCCATCGATGCCGGCTATCGACTCATCGACACGGCGGCCTCATACAAGAATGAAGAGGCCGTCGGTACCGGCCTGCGCTCGAGCGGCATCGCACGAAGCGAGCTGTTCGTGACCTCCAAACTCTGGGTCGAGGACGCCGGCTACGAGCGCACGCACCAGGCAATCGACAAGTCCCTGAACCGGCTGCAGCTCGACTACCTCGACCTCTACCTGATCCACCAGCCGTTCAGCGATGTCCACGGCTCGTGGCGAGCGATGGAGGAAGCACATCGCACCGGCAAGCTGCGCGCGATCGGCTTGAGCAACTTCCAGCCCGACCGGCTGATGGACATCAAGGCATTCAACGAGGTGACGCCAACTGTCAACCAGATCGAGGTCAACCCCTTCCACCAGCAGGCCGAAAGCGTGAACTTCATGCGCAAGCTCGGCGTGCAGGCCGAGGCCTGGGCACCGTTTGCGGAGGGCAAGAACGGGTTGTTCCAGAACGAGACGCTGGCGACCATCGGCGCGCGTCACGGCAAGAGCGTGGGACAGGTCGTGCTGCGCTGGCTTGTGCAGCGGGACATCGTGGCCCTCGCCAAGTCGGTGCGCAAGGAACGCATGCAGGAGAACTTGGCAGTCTTCGACTTCGAGCTCTCCGGAGAGGAGATGCAGGCCATCGCGACGCTGGAAACTGGCAAGAGCAGCTTCTTCTCTCATCGGGATCCCGCCATCGTGAAGTGGATGAGCGAGCGCAAATTGGGGCTCTGTCGTCCGCATTCATGACGACGCCGCGCGAGCCGCGCTCAGGCAGGCCATCGAGCAAATGAGTGAGGAGTTGCAGGCGGCGCGACCTGGCCATGAAGTCGTCGTCGAGCTTTGCAACCGATTCAAGGTCGCGACGGGGACCGCGCCCCTCGATTCCCTGACTCATATGCCGCCTCTGACTGATTCGCGAGCCGGGTTGGCGCGGCATGTCTCGAAGGAGACCGTTTCGCCGCCTCGGCTGATGGTCTGTCGCACTACGGCGCCGGTCACGCGCATCGGGCGAACCGCCTGGGGGACGCCGTTCATTGTCCGTTTGCGCTCGAGCCGGGAGCGGCATCGCCCCGTGCCTGAGGCACGCGCTGCAACTTGGCGACGTCATAGCCTTGGGAACGCACGAATTCCGTCAAAGAGCGCAAATCCGCGTCGGACATCGTCGGAGACCGCGACATGATCCAGACGTAGTCGCGCTTCTGGCGCGCGATCACGACCTGCATGTAGTCCGGAGACAAGTAGGAAATCCGGTAGTCGGCCTTGAAGGGCCACACGTACTGCTGTCCCCAGACGGCGTTGCTGGTGGAGTCAACGATGATGCCTTTGGACGTGTATGTCTTGACGGCACCGTCGGCCGAATCGGCGTTGAACGTGAACGTGGTGGCCACCGTGCCGTCGGCGTCGAGCCGGTAGCTTTCCTTGGGGTTGTGCGCCCCCTTCTCGAGCCACGTGGGAATGCTCGCGATGACGTACCAGTCCCCCATGAATCGGGACAGGTCCACGTGAGGAACGAGCGTGAGCGGATTCGTCGAGGCCGGTGCGCTTGCGCAACCGGCCAGCACGCTCCCCAGCATCGAGCAGAACAGCACCACTGGACGAAGCTTCATCGGGGTTCCTTGGTTCCATATTGCGCGGGTAGCCGGCAAGAGAGCCGCCGGCGCCACGCGGCACTTAGTCTCTGGCGCTGGCACCGGGTTGAGGTTCGCCGGACGCTGCCTCTTGCTCGGCGGCGCCGAGATAGGCTGCACCGAGGTCACTCAGAACGAGAACCCCCGAGGCATCGTGCGTGACCAGTTCGAGGGCAAACAGAAAGCCCAGCTCTCGAGTCATGTTGGGGACCGAATCGCCCGCCAGCAGCGTGCCCGCGTCGCGCAAGCGGCGCATGATTTCGAACTGGGCAAGGGTGAGTGCGTCGGGCATGATCGTGCCTGCGTTGACGATGGTGATTCCAGACAGCAAGCGCTGTCACCGAGTTCACATGCGCATCAGCCAAGGAGCCGCTGAACGGCGGCCCTCTCCAGGTCCAGGCCTCGGACCACCGACTCGAATGTCGGCCGAACTTCCACATCGGGCGCAAGCCCGGCGGCGGGTGGTTGGCCTGTCGCGAAGCGTGCTATGAGCGGCACGTCCACCTCCAGGCCGCAGGCCGGCAGCCTCAAGAAGAACGCGCCTCCGTTGATGCCCCGCAGGTTGCCGCCAGTCGTCTTTCCAGCGAGCGTTGCCACGCCCGATGCGCGAGTGGAAACGTGAGAGGCCACGCATGCTGGGAGCCTCAGATGCCGATGAGCGCGCCGACCCAACGCGCAACCAGGCCGTCATGGACGAGGCGTCCGTCGACGCTGGCCAGGCAGATGCATTCACTGTTGGCCTGGACAACCGGCTGATGTCGCACCGTCGAATCGGTGCCGTCGAAGTCTCCCTGTGCGAATACAGCTCGCCCATCATCGAACGAGCCGTAGAGTACTTGGGTGAGTTCCTCCCCGGAATGCGAGTGCACGGGCATGCAACTGCCGGCGGCGATACGAAGCAGGAACACGTTCGCTTCCGGCGCGTCGGCCATCTTGACTCGGCTCCAGCGCATGCCCGGCGCCATTGGCCTCCAGCGCGAGATGCGGCAATGCCGGAGGCTGCGCGGCCAATTCATGCCCGCCGGCAACGACGGGTGACGGCTGACCACAGGCGCGGTGGGCTGCACATGCGGCGCGTCGATCCTGGCCATGACCGCCTCGAAGGCGCCGAGAGGGACTTCGGCAGGCGCCTCGTCCAGAACCAGCGAGCCGCCGACCGACTCGAAGCGCCGCACCGCATTCCGGCACGCGGCACACCGCTCGAGATGGGTCGCGACCAGCAGCGCCGGCCCGGCGGCCAAGGTGCCGCCCGCGTGGCGAAGAAGCAAGGAATTGTCGGGATGATGTCGAATCACAGCGGGAACTCTTCCAACAACTGGCGCAGGCGGGCGGCCGCGGCGCGCAGCCTCGTCTTGACAGTGCCGAGCGGCAAGGACAGCTCGGCTGCGATGGTCGAATGCGACTTGTCTTCGTAGAAGCTGAGCTGAACAAGCGTGCGTTGCTCCGAATTCAGCTGCGTCAATGCCGATCGGACGTTGCGGCCCAGGCGGGCCTGGTCCAGACGGTCTTCCGAGCTGACGCCAGGATCTACCAAATCATCGACCTGGGCGCTCTCGAGGGCGAGCCAGGCCGCCCCGGCGCCGCGATGCCGGTCGATGCGCAGGTTTCGCGCGATCGTGAAGAGCCAGGCGGCCACCCGGGCGCGAGCGGGATCGAACTGCTCGGCCTTGCGCCACAGCAGCACGAAAGTGTCCTGCACCAAGTCGTCCACCGACTCCGGTGCGCTCCCTGTGCGAATCAGCCACGACTTCAGCCGTGGGGCGAAATGCCCGAACAGCTGCCCGAAAGCAGCACGGTCCTGGCGGCGGGCGACCGCAAGCATCCAGGCGTCGAATTGGTCCTGATCCATAGCGCCTTCACGCGGGCTCTTGTCGACAAGGCGCAGCTCCGGGCGCCGCCGTGCGGCGGGCGGCGGCGGGCTGGAAGAGGGCGATCCGGTCGGATTGTGGGCCATGTTCCGGATACGAGTGTCACGTCGAATCGGATCTACGAGTCCTCATCGAGAAGCTGCCAGCTCATCCGCAGTGTGTCTTTTCGAGGGATTGGCTCGTGTTACGCTGACCTCATGTGGCGCGAGCCATCTCAGACGGCGGGCGTGACTCGCCGGCGTCGACCGTGCGCTCTACGGTGGCCCGTCATCGAGGCAAATGTTGAGCGTCGCTCGCCGCAACAACGTGCAAGTACTGGGCATGGGGCCGCCCATGCTGTTCGCTCACGGCTTCGGCTGCGATCAGAACATGTGGCGGCTGCTGGCGCCGCGCTTCGCATCGAGGTTCACGACCATCGCGTTCGACCAGGTCGGGAGTGGAAAATCCGATCTCGGCGCCTACGACCCGGTCAAGTACAACACGCTTGAAGGCTACGCGTCGGATGTCATCGAGATCTTGCACGAGTTCGCGCCGGAGCCCGCGATCTTCGTCGGGCACTCCGTTGGCGCCATGATAGGCATGCTGGCCGGCTTGCGGGAACCCACGCTGCTTGCCGGACACATCATGGTCGGACCGTCGCCCTGTTATATCGACGACGGCGACTATCGCGGCGGCTTCTCGCGGCAGGACATCGACAGCCTGCTGCAAATGCTCGAGTCCAACTATCTCGGCTGGTCGAGCACCATGGCGCCGGCCATCATGGGCACGCCGGAACAGCCCGAACTGAGCGTGGAGCTGACCAACAGCTTCTGCCGCACCGATCCGGAGATCGCCAAGCAGTTCGCCCGCGTGACCTTCCTCTCCGACAACCGCCAGGACCTGGATGGGGTCGACACGCCGAGCCTGATCATCCAGTCCTGCGAAGACATCATCGCACCGCTGTTCGTGGGAGAGTACCTTCATGATCACCTGGCCGGAAGCATGCTGAGGGTGGTCGCCAATGTCGGTCACTGCCCGCACCTGAGTGCGCCGAGCGCCAGTGCCGATGCGATGGACGAGTTCCTCGCGACCTTGGGGCATTGAGGTGCCGGACGCGCTGCCAGGCATCGAGCAGCTGTTCGACGGCTTTCCCTGCGGCCTGATCGTCACCTCGGCCGGCGGCACGATACTGACCGTCAACCAGACGTTCTGCGCCTGGATCGGCATGGCGCGCGACGAGCTCGTCGGCCGCAGGAAGCTGCAGGACTTCTTCACCATGGGGGGCCGCATGTTCCACCAGACGCACTGGCTGCCGATGCTGCAGATGCAGGGCTCGCTGTCCGAGGTGAAATTCGAGATCCTGCACAAGGACGGGCATGCGATCCCGATGCTGCTGAACGCCGTGCGCAAGGGGGCTGGCGCCACCGAGTTCCACGAGATCTCGCTGGCCATTTCCGAGGAGCGCAACAAGTACGAGAAGGAACTGCTGCGCGCGCGCGAACGAGCCGACCAGCTGGTACAGCAGCAGCGGCAGGCGCAACGCACCGTGGAAGCGGCGCAATATCGTCTGCAGTTGGCGGTTCGGGTCGGCGCACTGTTTCTGTGGGACGTCGATCTCGAATCAGGACGACGCAGATACGAGCCAGAAGCCGCAACCCTGCTCGGATTCGGATCTCCAACGCCGGTCGACGATCGGATCTTTCGCGCCGCCATCGCGTCGGAGGACGCCGATGCCGAAGAGGCTGCCTTCGAGGTTGCGCTCCAGCACCCAGGCGTCGTTCACACCTGGACGTACCGATTGAACGGAGCGGACGGCGTCCAGCGCGTTGTCACCGCCGCCGGCCAGGCCTTTCGGGACGAGGAGGGCGTGCTGGCGCATTTCGTCGGCGTCCTGACCGACGTCACCGAATCGGAGCGCACCCATGCGCAAGCGCGTGACCGCGCGCTGTTCGCGGAACAGATGATGGCCATCGTTGGCCACGACCTGCGCAATCCGCTTTCGGCCATCGTCATGAGCGCCCAGGTGATCGGACTCGGAGGCGACCTGTCCGAGCAGAAGTCGAAGGCGCTCGCGCGGGTGATGAGCTCGGCGCAGCGGGCGCGCCGGCTGATCGACGAGCTGCTCGACTTTACGTTGGCGCGCGTCGGCCGCGGCCTCTCAGTTTCCAGGGCGCCAGTCGACCTGCACGCGCTGGTGGCAAAGATCGTCGATGAGCTTGCGCCGGCCTTTGCCGGCCGCAGCTTGAAGTTCACCCCCATCGGTAGCGGCGCCTGCAGCGCGGACGCCGATCGCGTCGCTCAGCTGGTGGGCAACCTGGTCGCCAACGCCATGGCCTATGGCGCCGTCGACCGCACCGTCACGGTAACGAGCCGGCTGGGCGGCCCCACGGCACAGATCGCGGTCCACAACGAAGGCGCGCCGATTCGTGACGGCCTGGTCGTCGATATCTTCGAGCCCATGGTGCGTGGGACAGCTGATGGCAGCAGCGCCCGCAGCGTCGGGCTGGGATTGTTCATCGTCCGCGCGATCGCGCGCGCTCACGGCGGCGAGGTCGACGTGCGCTCGTCGATGGAGGACGGTACGACATTCACCTTCGGCTTTCCGGCGAGCGCGGCTGCATGACAAAGCCGTGGCTGGTTCCAACCGCTGGCAAGGAACGCTGAGGCGAAGTGGACGTCGCGTCACCCGAGCCTTGACCCCATCGCGCTGCGCAAGACCGAATTGATTCGCGTCCAACGAGGCGCATCTGTCCGAGGCCCACACAGCGCCGCCTCCGCCGCAATCGAATCCCTTCGAAATGCCCGAAAGATCCACGATGCTCCGCAACGCATTCGGAGCGCCCGGACGAGGGGTTTGCACGATGCATCGCGCACTGACACCGACACGGATCCGGGTTCTCCGCCGAGTGCGCGATGGCGAGCTATGGTCGGCCGACAACCCCCTGGAGAACGAATTGCGCGAGGCCATGTTTCTCGCCGGTCTCGGCTTGCTCGACTACCCTCGCCTGGGAGTGTTCAAGCTGACTTCGCCAGGCGTGCACTACCTGAAGCACGTCGAAGAATCACATCACGACGGGAAGCCGCTCGCGTCCTCTTGAGTCGTGCCCGGCGACCTGCGCGTGGCATGCTGCGCCAAGCCGGAAAGATCGGCAGCGCGTGATTCATCACGGTTGGCGCCCTAGTCGCCCGGTGGCAGCTCTATACCCTTCAACAATTGCCTCATGGACTCATCGACGTCTTTGCTTCGTACCCTTTGCTTTCGGCCACCGGAGGCCAGTTCCCTGAGAAGGGACAGCAACGCATCGACGTCATAGGGCTTGGCAAGAAATCCGTCGTAGTCCCCGAACGACTTCTGCACCACTTCTTCGTTGGTCCCGCTGATGAACAGCAAGGGGATCTCCGAAAGTGCAGGATTCTGTCTAACGGCCACACCGAGTTCCGCCCCGGTCATGTGCGGCATCATGAAATCAGAGACGATCACCGCGGGCTTCTCCCCGCCCAGTTGCTCGAGAGCAGCCCTGCCATTGGCGGCAGAGGCGACCCGGTAGCCGTGCGCTTCCAGGATCAACTGAAGAATCTCGGCCGCGCCGTATTCGTCCTCGACGATCAAGATAAGCTGCATTCGCAGTGGCTCCTCTGCCGGTCGTGCATGTCTCGATAGATCAATCTCGCAGCGCGAATACCGCAGTCTTTGCCAGCGACCCCCGCATCTTGCGCACCGACACTTGCCTGAGCACCTTGTCTCCAGGCAGCGATTCGAGCGAAAACACGTTGTCGAACAGGGCGGCAATACCGGGGGCAAGTGGCGTGCCACTGGCGACGGCGATTTCGGCCGGATCCAAGGTGAAGAGCGCAGTCACACCGCGGCGTCGAAGTTCGAAAAGCAGCCTGCCGATGAATCGATAGCCGCGTTCCTGGAATGCGAGCGTATCGGCCAAGGCGGCTGTGCCATCCAGGATGAGGCGCTTGGCTTTCCCTTCGTCCACCAGCCGCAGGATCTTGTGCCCCATTTCGTCGAGCGACTCGTCGACTTGACCGATGGACTCGATCCGCAGCGCCCCACGTCGAAGTGCGCCCTCGAGATCGATCTTCAAGAAAGCCGCCAGGGCGCAGGCGTCCGAATCGGCTTCGGATGACCCCAGCAGCAACAGCCCGGGTTCCGCCTCGCTGGCGGTCGCTGCGAAGCGGTAGGCCATCGTTGTCTTGCCGGCTCCACTCTCCCCCACAGCCAGAGACATGCTGCCTGACCAGATGCCCTGCTGGCTCAATGCTTCGTCGACTTCGCGCGTCCCCAGCGCCACCGGCGTACGCGGCCCGAGGCCCGTGCGCTGCAGGGGCAAGCTTTCAAGCCTCGGGAAGAAGTGCAAGCCCTCGTCGGTGATGCAGAACGAGTGGCGGCCGCGGACGACCTCGCTGCCGCGGAACTTCCTGACCTGCACCAGGCGCTCCGCCTTCCCGCGAAACAACTGGTCCTCGAACGCGAAGATCCCGTCGACCATGGTCTGCTCCGCACTCAGCGCATTGCCTCGACCCGTCGTCAACACGAGGCAAGTGCAGTTCATGGCGGACACCAGGCTTTGCAGTTCGTGGACAAATTGGCGGACGCCCTCATCGATCCCCGGCGCACTGAGCACCAGGCCGTCAACGACCAGGAATGTCGCTCCGCTGCGCGCGAGTTCACCGCGCAAAAGACCGAGTACGCCCTTGAGGCCTTCCTTCTCCAACTCGCGATAGCCGCTCAGGTAGAACACAAAGGCGTTGACAGCAGACTTCCTGAAGAAGGTCTGGTTGGTCATGTGCTGCACCATGCGCGCATGCGACTCGGAGAGCATGGTCACGTACAACGTCTTGTCGCCATCGACGGCGCGGTTGTAGGCGATCTGATTCGCAAGGGTCGTCTTGCCAACGCCCGGGGGGCCCTCAAGGATGTAAACGCCGCCCTCGAAGAGTCCACCATGCAGAATGTCGTCCAGCCCCGCGACAGTTGAAGGAAACCTTTTCATTTTGGTGCGTCCAATCTACGTAAATGCGGCTTGCAGCGGCGGCTCGGATGCCAGCGCCCGAAGCAACGCCGACTGATCGGTCTGGATCGGACAAAATTCTAGGCATATTTGAGCCGGCGTTCCTTGGCCCGGCGGGATCGTGCGTCACGGGCATCATGATCGCGGTCGCGCTGCACCCGGGCGAGATGCGCGTCAGTATCCAGGGGTCCGTCACGCTGGTCGCGTACCGCGAGGGGGGGCTGGGGGTTCGGCCTGGCCATCGTGCGCCGGCTGGTCGACCTGCTGGAGCTGCGCATGGCGCTGCGCTCCGCGCCGGATCGCGGCACGATGTTCGCGCTGCATCTGCCGGCGGCGCCGGCCGACGACGCGGTCGTCGCCGAGGTGCTGGCGCCGCCAGCGCGCGAGCAATGGCTGGCGCCGGGCGACGTCGTCATCGTGATCGACGACGACCTCGAGATCCAGGCGGCCATGAGCGGGCTGATCGCCAGCTGGGGCTGCGTGGTGTTCTGCGCCGAGGACGTCGAGGGACGGATGCTGCGCCCGATGGCGCTGGGCCGCGCACCGCGCGTGCTGGTGTGCGACGACCGGCTGCGCGGCGGACAGACCGGCCTGGCCATGATCGCGCAACTGCATGCGGCCTTCAACGACGAGCTCCCGGCGGTCCTCGTCACGGGAGACACCGGCGCCGAGCGCCTGCATGAGGCGGCGGCCGGCGGCTGGCCGGTGCTGCACAAGCCGGTGGCCGAGAGCCAGCTGCACGAGGCGATCGAGCAGTCCCTCGCGCGGGCGTGCGCGCCCGAAGCCTAGTCCGACGGTCCAGGCGCGCCGACGAGTCCCGCGGCGCGCGCCACCTCGACGGCCTGCAGGCGATGCATCACGACCGACCTCGACAACGCGGTGGTTGCCCGCGTCCCGGCCGGTTGGCTGATCGCCGGTGGGCATCGACGTCGACGAGCATCACCTGTTCGTCGCCAACTCGGATCGGTTCGGTGGCGGCCGGCACCAGACGATCTCGGTACTCGATGCCAGCCGCCTGGACGCAGCCGCTGCGAACATTCCCGCCGGTGGTTTTCCGCGCGAATTGAGGCTGACGAGCGATGGCAAGAACCTGCTTCTCACCAACTTCGAGTCACAGAGCGTCGAATTGATCGATCTGGCGCGCCTGGCCGAATTCGGCAGCGGGGCAGCCAAGTGAGCGCTGGTCGGCGAAGGTCCGGGCTTGTTCGTCCGCCGGTCGCTGCTGGCGGCAGGCCGAATCCGGCCGTTCAGCCGACCGTGTCCTGGTCCGCGCTCACCACCTGGTTGCGTCCGGCTTCCTTGGCCTTGTAGAGCGCCTCGTCGGCGCGCTTGAACAGGCTGTCGACGTCTTCGCCGGCGCGGCGCAGCGCCACGCCGATGCTGACCGTCACCACGAGATCGGGCTCGAAGGCGGCCGACGCGATGGCCTTGCGGATGGTCTCGGCCAACACCGGGGCGTGGCCCGGGCGCACGCTGGGCAGCAGGATCGCGAATTCCTCGCCGCCCCAGCGCGCCAGCCAGTCGGTCGAGCGCAGTTGCTTGTGCATCAGCGCGACGAGCTGTCGCAGCACGCGGTCGCCGGTGTCGTGTCCGCGGCTGTCGTTGATCCGCTTGAAATGATCCACATCGACCATCAGCAGGGCCAGGGCCTGATCAGGCTGGGCGAAGGCATCGGCCTGCTGGCGCTCCCAGCGCTGCTCGAAACCGTGCCGATTCAGCGCATGCGTCAGCGGATCCGTCGTGGCCAGGGTACGGTAGCGGTTGGCCTCCCGCCTCAGCTTGCTGCTCTGGGCGCGGTACAGCCGCAACTGGGCCAGCGCATAGATGAAGATGCCGATCAGCCACGCGCAAAGGATGCCCAGGTACCAGGTCTCGCGCGTCAGCAGCGGACGCACGAAGGCGATGTGCTGGACCTCCAGGTCATGATCGCCCGCGGTCATGGGGTAGGAGAAATCGATGCCGACCGAGACGACGTTGGACAGGTCGGGCTGCCCCAGCTCGCGCGGAATCTTGTACATGAGTTGCCACCATTCGGCGACCGTGAACTCCTGCAGCTTCAACGAGACCGGATGCTTGAGGTCCTTGGTCGGCAGGAAGACCGCGTTGTACTTGGTGCTGTTGGAATCTTCGGTCTTGGAGTAGCGCGCATCGAAGTTGCGCGCGAACAGGCGCAGCTTGGGCACGTCGCCCTTGTAGACGACCTGCACGTCGACACGCGTGTACTTGGACAGGTCGATGCCGTGGCCCGGGCCGCTGCCGAAAAAGTAGTTGATCGAGCAGTTGTAGCTCGGATCGTCGGTGCCCTTGGGATAGTGGCAGCGCAGGCGGCGGTGCGTGTCGTCCAGCCACTCGCCGGTTGCCTTGACGCCAGGCAGTGGCGTGAAGGTCAGCAGGGCCGGCGATTGCGGCGTGCTCTGCACCTCGAAACGTTCCTCGGGGATCGCGTCGAAACCCAGGATGGCCACCAGCGTCAACAGCACCGCCAGCAGCAGCACCAGCGCATCGCGCTGTCGTTGCTGCGTCTGTGTTGCCAGGAGTTCGGCGCCGGCCGACGTGATCGCGGAGTCCATCGTTGAGCTCAAGTCTTGTGGGCGGGCGCCAATACCGCTCACGCCGACGCGCAACCAGGATAACCGAAAGCTGCGTTTCGCGAGCACCCCGTTTTCGACCGATGCTGCCAACAATGAAGGCCTCGATGCGCCCGACGCCGTGCATGCCGCCGCCGGCATCCGGACGAAGCCGCCGCCGCTTCACTAAACTGGCGGGGTGCGATGCCGTAAAGCTGTTCAGGTGTCATGACGATTGGCAGGAACCGACACGTTGCTGGTCTATGCTGGCCGCGATTTCCAGTTGCCGCAATCGCGTCTGCCGACGCCCGGAGGAACCGATGCGCCCTTTGGTTCGAACCATTCGCCTCGGCCTGGCGCTGCTTGGCTTGTTGCAGGGCGCTGTGGCCAACGCGGCTATCGAGCCGGCCGACGCACAGGCGATCGCCCTGCGCGGCCTGCCGCCGAACGTGGTGGCTTGCCAGGCCTGCCATGGCCCGGAGGGCCAAGGCAACCTGGCGGCCGGCTTCCCGCGGCTCGCAGGCCTGGGACGGAGCTACCTGGTGCAACAGCTCGCGTCGTTCGCGTCCGCCACGCGGCAAAGCCCGGTCATGCAGCCGATTGCCGCGGCCTTGTCGGCGCCGCAGCAAGCGGCGATGGCGGACTACTACGCGAAGATGGCGGCCGCGCCGCAGCACGTCGCCCTCTCGACGGATCCCGCGCCCGCGCAGGCCGGCGCGTGGCTGGCGGCGCGCGGACGATGGTCGGCCGACATCCCCGCGTGCGCCCAATGCCATGGCGCGCAGGGGCTGGGCGTCGGCGAATCCTTTCCCGCGCTCGCGGGGCAGCCGGCCGCCTACATCGCCGCGCAATTGCAGTCGTGGAAGCACGGCACGCGCGCGCCCGGGCCGCAGGCGCTGATGGCCGGGATCGCGGCGAAGCTGTCCGACGAGGACGTGGCCGCATTGGCGGACTACTACGCCGGCGTGGCGGCCGCCGCCACCGAGCGCGCCGCATCGCCGCCGCTCGCGGCGGCGGCGTCGGGCGCGTTCGTGCCTCCGTCCGAGACGGCCATGCCGGACGGCGAATTCGGCAAGGTCGTCCGGCGCGGCGAGCAGATCTTCCTGCACACGCGGCAGAACGCGGGCGCCTACGTGGGCAACACGCTCGATTGCGGCGGCTGCCACCTGGACGCCGGCCGGCGCGCGAAGTCGGCGCCGATGTGGGGCGCCTATGTCCTGTATCCGGCGTTCCGGACCAAGGATGGCGCGGTCAGCACCTTCGCCGCGCGCATCCAGGGCTGCTTCCGGTACAGCATGAACGGCAAGGCGCCGCCGCTGGGCGATCCGGTGCTCGTGGCGCTCGAGTCGTACGCCTACTGGATGGCCAAGGGCGCGCCGGTGGGCACGAAGATCGAAGGCGCTGGCTATCCCAGGCTGCCCGCGCCGGCGCTGCCGGCGGACTACCAGCGCGGCCAGCACGTCTACGACAGCCACTGCGCGCTGTGCCACGGCCCGCAAGGCCAGGGCCAGGAGAGCGGCGGCCAGCCGGCGTTCCCGCCGCTGTGGGGCGCGCAGTCATTCAACTGGGGCGCGGGCATGCACCAGGTCGGCAACGCCGCGGGCTTCATCAAGGCCAACATGCCGTTGAGCCTGGGCGGCTCGCTCAGCGACCAGGAGGCCTGGGACGTCGCCTTGTTCATGGACAGCCATGAGCGGCCGCAGGATCCGCGCTTCGTCGACTCGGTCGACGCGACGCGCAGGAAGTTCCACGACTCGCCCGACTCGATGTATGGCCGCACTGTCGACGGCCATGTTCTTGGCAGCAGCAATCCGTGACGATGTCTTTCGCGACTGCAGCAATGACGCAGTCCTTCCAGATTCCAACGAGGAGAAAACGATGAACCCGATCTCGACGCGCCGCCAGGCGCTGGCGTCCATGGCCTTGCTGTCCGTCGCATCGACGGCGGGCGCTGCCGCGGCGCCCGCCGCCAAGGCCGACCTGGTGCCCGATGGCGCGGCCACCTTGCGCGAGCTGTCCGACCGGCTCGCGCGCACGCCGCGCCGGCGCGACTTCAAGACCGTGCCGATGATCCTCACGTCGGCAAGCGACTGGGACAGCGACGCGCTCGCGCAAGTCATCGCCTACCGCGGCGGCCCCAAGCAGGCCTTCGACAACACCGAGCTCGACGGCCCTTGGCTCAACCTGATGCGCAACTCGATGAACGCGCAGGTCTGGTCGTGGAAGCATCCCGACTTCCTCTGCGTCTCCGCCACGCACGGCAGCGCGCACTTCGCGCTCTATGACGACTTCGTGTGGGAGAAGTACCAGCTCGCCAAGCTGACCAAGGGCAAGTTCGAGTCCAACGTCTTCATCAAGTCCGCGCCGGCCGCGGCGGCCGACCCGAAGGACTTCGAGAAGGCCGACGGCGTGTTCTCGCCCGACGACAACAGCATCGCGGTGCTGCAGCGCCGGGGCGTGGTGTTCATCGCCTGCCACAACCAGATCTGGGAGATGTCGGGCAACCTGATCAAGGCCTCGGTCAACCCGGACGGCCTCTCGCACGAGGCCTTGGCTGCCGAACTGACCAACCACCTGGTCGCCGGCGTGGTGCTGAGCCCGGGCGCCATCGGCACGCTGCCCGAGCTTCAGGCCGCGGGGTTCACGTACGCGAAGTGAGCGGCGCGGGCGCGTCGCCGTTCTCTAAGGAGCAGCGGCCATCGCCTTGAAGCCATAGGCCTGCATCACGGCCAGCGCCTGGGGCGTCTGGACGAAGGCCAGCCAATCGCGCGCCGCGGCCGGATGCGGCGCGGCCGCGACCGCCGCGGCCGAATAGGCCTCGACGGTGTTCTGCGCGGCGGGGATCTGCACCGCCTCGATCGGATGCCCGATCTGGCGCTGGAACACGATCTCCGATTGCCAGGTCACGCCGGCATCGACCTTGTCCTGCATGATCCAGACCGGCGTCTGCCGATGGTGGACCTGCGTCAGCACCGACGTGCCGGACGCGACCTTGCCCTCATAGACCGCCGCGCGCAGCGTCTCGCCGCCCGCCTTCACGAGCGAGGCCTGGATCTGGCGCGACACGCCCTCCGTCACGGTGTTGGGCATGGCCAGGCGCACGTCGGGCCGGGCCAGGCTTTCGAGGCCGGTGACCTGCTTGGGGTTGCCCGCTGCCACCATGATGGCCAGGTCGTTGGTCGCGTAGGACACGAGCGGGCCGCGCAGGGCGCCCTGGTCGATCAAGGTCTTCACGCCGTTCAGTCCGGCCATGTAGACGTCTGGCGGCGTCGTCCAGGTCATGTTGCCCACGGTGATCGTGCCGCCGTTGGCCAGTTGCCGCGCAAGGATGCCGGGCGGCAGCGTCTCGAAGTAGACCGCGCCCTTGTAGGCCGGATAGGCGGCCTCGAAGGCCTTGGTCAGCGGCCCCATCGCGAAGAACGAGTTGCCGGCCACGTACAGCACGAGCTGCGCGTGGCTCGCGTCGCCGTGGAAGTCGGCCAGGTTGTCGGCCTCGACGACGGTCAGCTCGACGCCCTTGCCATGCGCGGGCTCGTTGGCGTCTTCGTGCCAGGGCGGCAGGAGGGTGCCGTCAGTCGGGCGTGCATGCGCCGGCGCCTCGCCGCCCGGCGCGGCGAGCGTGCAGCCGCTTGCGCAGAGCGCCAGCATGGCCAAGGCGCAGGCCTTGGCGGTTGTCGCCTTGAAGACGAGGAAAGTCATGGCATGCGTCCTTCAAGCAAGTGTCGGCGTCGATGGCCTCGCGGCTTCGCGCGTCATGCGCCATTGTCGCCCGGACCATTCCGGGCATGGCTTTGCCCGGTGCCGACCGCTTCGTCATCCACGCTCGTTCCGCATACTCGCTGTCTTTGCGCATCACCCGATGGATGCATGAAGCTGAAGTGATTCTGAACCACCTGCTGCCTCATCTTGCAAGCCTATGCATGGCGGCAGATGATGAGCAAAAGCGACATCGAGAATCGGCGTGAAAGCGGGCGAACGATCGATCTTGCTGAAGACCGACATGCTCGACGGAACTACACCTTCTCATTCGCACGCGAATACCCGCTCGCTGGTATTTGGTTCTGATATCGTCTATCAGGCGTCCGCGTCGATTCGATTCATGTTCGCCGCTACCGGCGTGTTCCTCTTGGCGCTCTTGGCATTCTTGTGGTCGGGCATCCGACTTCCCAGCCCTGGTCGCGATTTCATCGGGCCTTCCCTGGTCTTGTCAGTGGGAGCCAGTTGGATGATCCTGAATGCGCGCGCGCGATTCATCTTCGGAAAGCTCGGGATTGTTGACCGCGGAGCGTTCTTTGCCGGCAAGTTGAAATACTCGGAGATTGCTTCGATCACTTGCAAACGCGACGTCAAGCACGCCAGAGGGGGGCCATTTCACGGCTACCAATTTGAATTTTTCCCCCTCGGTTCCTTCTCTCAAAAGTTGTCGCTCTTCGTACCGGACGCGGAGCCGTTGTCCTATGAGCTCCGAGTGCGATTGAGGCATCTCTTGGAAGTACTGGGGTCTGGCAGTGTTCCGCTATGAGCGGCATCGCTGCGATTGGCCAAGATTGCAAGAGAGAGGCCTGATCAAATCAAGGTCAAGCTCCTGAATCTGACCGTTGAAGACCGGACTCGGCGAGCCTCGATATACGCAGGCGCTTCGCAAGCCTCGACTCTCGGCGCCACCCTACCTGCGCACCGGCATCCACACCCGCTCCACGTATTCGCGCACCGTCCGGTCCGACGAGAACTCGCCCATCCCCGCAATGTTGGCCACGACGCGTGAGTTCCAAGCGGCCGGCGTGCCGAACAGCGTGTCGACGCGCGCCTGCGCCTGCACGTAGTCGGCGAAGTCGGCCATCAGCAGGTAGCCGTCGCGGCGCTGCAGGTCGTCCGTGATGTGGCGGTAGCGCTGCGGATCGCCGGGCGAGAACTCGCCGCTGGCGATGGCGGCGACGGCGCGGGCCAGCGCCGGGTCGCGCTCGATGTACACGGACGGTTGGTAGCCTTCGGCCTTCAAGGCCTTGACGCCGTCGGCGCGCAGGCCGAAGACGAACATGTTGTCCTCGCCCATCGCCTGCGCCATCTCGATGTTGGCGCCGTCCCAGGTGCCGATGGTCAGCGCGCCGTTGAGGGCGAACTTCATGTTGCCGGTGCCCGAGGCCTCGGTGCCGGCGGTGGAGATCTGCTCGCTCAGGTCCGCGGCCGGCATCAGCGTCTCGGCCAGGCCCACGCCGTAGTCCGGCAGGAACACCAGCTTCAGGCGGGCGCTGCTGCGCGGGTCGCTGTCGATCATGCGCGCGACGTCGTGCGCGAGCCGGATGATCAGCTTGGCCTGGTAGTAGGCCGAGGCCGCCTTGCCGGCGATGAAGACGGTGCGCGGCTGCGGCTCGGCACCGTCGATGACGATGGCCTGGTAGCGCGCGACCACCTGCACGATGTTGAGCAGCTGGCGCTTGTATTCGTGGATGCGCTTGGCCTGGACGTCGAACAGCGTGTCGACGTCGATGGCGATGCCCACGCGCTGGCGCACCACTTCGGCCAGCCGCTGCTTGTTGCGGCGCTTCACCGCGGCGAGGCCGTCGCCGAAGGCCGCATCGGCGGCCAGGCCGCGCAGGTCGGCCAGGCCGTCCAGGTCGCTGCGCCAGTTCTGGCCGATCGCGCCGTCGATCAGCGTGCCGAGCTCGGGGTTGGCCTGCATCAGCCAGCGCCGCGGCGTGACGCCGTTGGTCACGTTGTGAAAGCGCTCGGGCCACATCCGCGCCTGGTCGGCGAAGATGGTCTGCACCATCAGCTCGGAGTGCAATGCCGAGACGCCGTTGACCTTGTGCGAGGCCACGATGGCCAGCGCGGCCATGCGCACGGTGCGCTCGCCGTCCTCGCCGATCAGCGAGACGCGGCGCATCATGTCGACGTCGCCGGGGAATCGCTCGCTGACCTCGTTCATGTAGCGCGCGTTGATCTCGTAGACGATCTCCAGGTGCCGCGGCAGCAGCTCGCCGAACATCTTCAGCGGCCAGGTCTCCAGCGCCTCGGGCATCAGCGTGTGGTTGGTGTACGAGACCGCGTCGCGCGTGATCGTCCAGGCAGCGTCCCACAGCAGGCCGTGCTCGTCGATCAGCAGCCGCATCAGTTCGGCCGGCGCGATGGCGGGGTGGGTGTCGTTCAGGTGGATCGCGTTGCGCAGCGCCAGGCCGTCGAGCGTGCCGCGCTCGGCCAGGTGGCGCTCGATCAGGTCCTGCAGCGAGGCGCTGACGAGGAAGGCCTCCTGCTTCAGGCGCAGCACGCGGCCGGCCCAGGTGCTGTCGTCCGGATAGAGCACCCAGTTGAGCGCGTCGGCTTCCTCCAGCGCTCGGCCGGCATCGAGGTGCTCGCCGCGCCGGAACGCGTCGAAGTCGATCGTGCCCGACGCGCAGGCCTGCCACAGGCGCAGCGTCGAGACGTGGCTGCCCTGGTGTGCCGGCACGACCAGGTCGTACGCGCGGGCGACCAGGTGTTCCGACGGCAGCCAGCGCCGCAGGGTGCCTTCGCCCTGCACGCGGCCGCCGAAGGCGACGGTGTAGGTCGCCGCGGGGCGCGCGATCTCCCAAGGATTGCCGTCGCGCATCCAGTCGTCGGGCTGCTCCACCTGCTGGCCGTCCTGGATGCGCTGCGCGAACATGCCGTAGCGATACCGCAGGCCGTATCCGAACGAGGGCAGGCCGGTCTCGGCGAACGAATCCAGGAAGCACGCGGCCAGCCGGCCGAGGCCGCCGTTGCCCAACGCCGCATCGACCTCGCGTTCGAGCACGTCCGGCAGCGACACGCCGCGTGCGGCGAGCACCTCGCGCAGCGCCGGCTCCAGGCCCAGCGCGGCGAGCGCGTTGCCCAGCGAGCGGCCCATCAGGAATTCCATCGACAGGTAGTGCACGCGCCGCACGCCGCCGTCGGCGCGCGCGGCGTCGCTGGCCTGCGTGGCGGCCCAGCGCCGCATCAGCGTCTCGCGCGAGGCGATGGCCGCGGCCCGCAGCGCAGCGGCGACGTCGGGCTTCGCCCCGGATTGATCGAGCTCGCGCGCCAGCGCCGCATGGAAGTCGGCGATGAGGTCGGGCGTGCCGGGCGATGGATGGGTGGCGCTCATTCCGCGATGCTCCGATAGACCGCCAGGTATTGGTCGGCGGCGGTTTCCCAGTCGAACTGTTGCTGCATGGCCCGCGTCTGGACCTTCTTCCATTCACTGCGTCGCCCGTGCAGCGCGAATGCCCGCCGCACGGCGGACAGGTAGTCGCCAACCTCGAAGCGGTCGAACACGAAGCCGGTGGCCGTGTCCTCCGCGAGGTTCTCGAGCGCGCTGTCGACGACGCTGTCGGCCAGCCCGCCCACGCGCCGCACCAGCGGCAGCGTGCCGTAGCGCAGGCCGTAGAGCTGCGTCAGCCCGCAGGGTTCGAAGCGCGAGGGCACGACGATGACGTCGACCCCCGCGACGATGCGATGCGCCATCGGCTCGTCGTAGCCCACCCGCAGCGCCACCTGCGACGGCTGCGCCGCGGCGGCTTCGCGCAGCGCGTTTTCGAGCAGGGCGTCGCCGCTGCCCAGCACCACCAGCTGGCCGCCCCGGCGCAGCATCTCGGGCAAGCCTTCGAGCACCAGCTGGATGCCCTTCTGCTCGGTGAGGCGGCTGACGACGCCGAACAGCGGCGCGTCTGCCTGCACGTCCAGGCCGAACTCGGCCTGCAGGCGCTGGCGGCAGACGGCCTTGCCGGCGGGCTTGGCCGCGTCGTAGCGACGGGCGATGGCGGTGTCGGTGGCCGGATCCCAGATCGCGGGGTCGACGCCGTTGAGGATGCCCGACAGGTCGGCCGAGCGCGCACGCAGCATGCCGTCCAGGCCGCAGCCCTGCTCGACGTCCTGGATCTCCCGCGCATAGGTCGGGCTCACGGTGGTGAGCTTGTCGGCGTAGACCAGCCCGCCCTTCATGAACGAGACCTGGCCCCAGAACTCCAGGCCCTCGAGGCCGAAGTAGTCGCCCGGCAGCTCGAGTTCATGGCGCGTGGCCATCGGGAACGTGCCCTGGAAGGCCAGGTTGTGGATGGTGAAGACCGAGCCGGCGAGCCAGCGGTGCAGCCGGTTGGAGGCCGCCCGCAGGTAGACCGGCGCGAGGCCGGCATGCCAGTCGTGGCTGTGCACGACGTGCGGACGCCAGCCGCGATCCAGCCCCTCGGCCAGCTGCGCGGCGATGCGGCCCAGCAGCGCGAAGCGGCGATGGCTGTCCGCGTAGGGCAGGCCGTCGGCGTCGATGTACGGGTTCTTGCCGTGCGCGTACATCGACGCATCGATCAGATAGCCGACGCCGCCGTCCGGCAACGTGCCGCGCAGCAGCCGCACGCCGCCGGGCAGCGCGAACGCGGTGGCCACCGGCTTGGCGTCGGGCACACCGGCCAGGATCGCCGGGAACGCGGGCAGCAGCACGCGCACGTCGCAGCCGCGCTTGCGCAGGGCCGAGGGCAGGGCGCCGCAGACGTCGGCCAGGCCGCCCGTCTTGAGCAGCGGGAAGAACTCGGAGCAGACCTGCAGGATCTTCACAGCGCGGCCAGCATGTCACGCGTCACCAGCACCACACCGCTGTCGGTGCGATGGAAACGCTGCGCGTCGAGCGCCGGGTCGTCGCCGATCACCATGCCGGGCGGGATCACGCAGCCGCGGTCGATCACCACGTGGCTCAGTCGCGCGTCCTTGCCGATGTCGACGTCGGGCAGCACCACCGCCTGGTCGATCTTCGCGCCCGAGCGCACGTGCACGCGCGAGAACAGCACCGAGCGCGTGACGCTCGCGCCCGAGACGATGCAGCCGCCCGAGACCAGGCTGTCGGAGGCCGAGCCGTGGTGCAGGTCGGCATCGACGAACTTGGCCGGCGACAGCTGCTCCTGGTAGGTCCAGATCGGCCAGCGGCGGTCGTACATGTCCAGTGCCGGCGCGGGCGAGGCCAGGTCCAGGTTGGCGGCCCAGAAGGCGTCGACGGTGCCGACGTCGCGCCAGTAGGGCTCGGTGTGCGGCGGGTTGGGGATGCACGAGCTGGAGAACGGGTGGGCGAAGGCCTGCCCCTCGGCCACGGCCTTGGGGATGATGTCCTTGCCGAAGTCGTGGCTCGACGTGGCGTCGGCGGCGTCCTCTTCCAGCAGGCGGTACAGGTAGTCCGCGTTGAAGATGTAGATGCCCATGCTGCCCAGCGCGCGGTCGGGCTTGCCCGGCATGGCGGGCGGGTTGGCGGGCTTCTCGACGAAGTCGAGGATCTGGCGCTGCTCGTCGATCGCCATCACGCCGAAGGCGGACGCCTCCTCGCGCGGCACCTCCAGGCAGCCGACGGTGACGCCCTTGCCGCCCTCGACGTGGTCGGACAGCATGATGGAGTAGTCCATCTTGTAGACGTGGTCGCCGGCCAGCACCAGGACGTATTCGGGCGGGATGCCGCTCTGGATGATGTCGATGTTCTGGGTGACGGCGTCGGCCGTGCCCATGTACCACTGCTCGTTGACGCGCTGCTGGGCCGGCAGCAGGTCGACCGATTCGTTGAGCTCGCTGCGCATGAAGCTCCAGCCGCGCTGCAGGTGGCGCAGCAGCGAGTGCGACTTGTATTGCGTGGCCACCGCGATGCGGCGGATGCCCGAGTTCAGGCAGTTCGACAGCGCGAAGTCGATGATGCGGAACTTGCCGCCGAAATAGACCGCCGGCTTGGCCCGCCGGTCGGTCAGTTGCATCAGGCGCGAGCCGCGCCCGCCCGCCAGCACGATGGCCGAACAGCGCCGCACCAGGTGCACGCCCGCTTCACCGGGACGAATCTCCATCAGTTGTCTCCTCTTGTCCGATCGCCACCGCGGCAGTCGCGGCCATTCTGCGCGAACCACCGTACCGGAGAAGCGCGATCCGGGCAAGCTGCTTGCAGAGCGATTCGCTCAACTACGAGGCCGTCACGCAACGTCCGCGGAACCGTGGCGGCAGGGGAGTTAAGCTCACAGGCAGATTACCGCGTGCGTCGGGACGAGCGCGTGCGTCGAATGACGCATTGCAAGTGGCGCGCGACCGTGCATCCTGGAACCCTTGTTTCTACCGAACCCAACATGCCCATCGTCCTTGCTTGCCGCATCCTCCCGCCGACCTGCCCGACGCTGCAGGCCTGACCCGATGCTGCACGACGCCGCCATCGACCTCGTCCGCGCCGCCCGCCACAGCGACCCGTTCGCCGTCCTCGGTCCCCATGCCGGCGACGACGGTGCCCTGTGGCTGCGCGCCTTCGTGCCGGGCGCGGCGCGGCTCGAGGTGCTGGCGCGCGCCGATGGCACGTCGCACGGCGAGCTGACGACGCGCCACGCCGACGGCTTCTTCGAAGGGCCGCTGGCGCTCGCCCGCGACGCCTATCGGCTGCGCGCGCACTGGATTGCCGGCGGCAGCGCCGAGTTCGAGGACCCGTATCGCTTTCCGCCCGTGCTCGGCGAGGTCGACGCCTGGCTGCTGTCCGAGGGCACCCACCTGCGTCCCTACGAGGTGATGGGCGCCATCGTGCGCGAATCGGAAGGGGTGGCCGGCACGTCCTTCTCGGTGTGGGCGCCCAACGCCGTGCGCGTCAGCGTTGTCGGCGACTTCAACCTGTGGGACGGCCGCCGCCACCCGATGCGCCTGCGCCGCGAGTGCGGCGTCTGGGAGATCTTCCTGCCGGGCGTCGGGCCGGGCAGCGCCTACAAGTACGAGCTGCTGGCCGCCGACGGCACGCACCTGCCGCTCAAGGCCGACCCGTTCGCGCTGCAGGGCGAACTGCGCCCCGCCACGGCCAGCGTCGTCGGAACGCTGCCGCCGATCGCCGCGACCTCCGAGCAGCGCCGGCGCGCCAACGCGCTGGACGCGCCGATCAGCATCTACGAGGTGCACCTCGGATCGTGGCGGCGCCACGTCGAGGACAACCGCTTCCTGACCTGGGACGAGCTGGCCGACACCCTGGTGCCGTATGCGCGCTGTCTCGGCTTCACCCACCTGGAGCTGATGCCCGTCAGCGAGCACCCGTTCGACGGCTCCTGGGGCTACCAGCCGGTCGGCCTGTACGCGCCCACGGCCCGCTTCGGCGACGCTTCCGGCTTCGCGCGCTTCGTCCAGCGCTGCCATGCCGAAGGGCTGGGCGTGTTGCTCGACTGGGTGCCGGCCCACTTCCCGTCCGACGCCCACGGCCTGGCGCTGTTCGACGGCACGCCGCTGTACGAGCACGCCGATCCGCGCGAAGGCTTCCACCAGGACTGGAACACGCTGATCTACAACTTCGGCCGTGCCGAGGTGCGCAACTTCCTGGTCGCCAACGCCTTGTTCTGGGTCGAGCGCTACGGCGTCGATGGCTTGCGCGTCGACGCGGTCGCCTCCATGCTGTACCGCGACTACAGCCGCAAGGCCGGCGAATGGACGCCCAACATCCACGGCGGGCGCGAGAACCTCGAGGCCATCGCCTTCCTCAAGCGCATGAACGAGGTCGTGGGCGTCGAACGGCCGCAGGCGGTGACCGCGGCCGAGGAGTCGACGGCGTTCCCGGGCGTCTCGCGGCCGGTCTACGCGGGCGGCCTGGGCTTTCACTACAAATGGAACATGGGCTGGATGCACGACACGCTGCAGTACATGGAGCGCGACCCGGTGCACCGCCGCCATCACCAGAACGAGATGAGCTTCTCGCTGGCCTACGCGTTCAGCGAGAACTTCGTGCTGCCGCTCTCGCACGACGAGGTGGTGCACGGCAAGGGCGCGCTGCTGGCCAAGATGCCGGGCGACCGCTGGCAGCAGTTCGCCAACCTGCGCGCGTACTACGGCTTCATGTTCGGCCATCCGGGCAAGAAGCTGCTGTTCATGGGCAGCGAGTTCGGCCAGGAGCGCGAGTGGAACCATGACCGCAGCCTGGACTGGCACCTGCTCGATGGCGCCGATCACCGCGGCCTGAAGCTGCTGGTCAAGGACCTGAACCACCTTTACGCCGCCACGCCCGCGCTGTACGAACGCGACTTCACGCCCGACGGCTTCGAGTGGATCGCCCACGACGACGCCGACCGCTCGGTGCTCAGCTTCGTGCGGCGCGGCGCCAGCCCCGACCAACTGGTGCTGGTGGTCTGCAACTTCACGCCGGTGGTGCAGCAGGACTACCGCGTCGGCGTGCCACGCCTGGGCGCCTGGCGCGAACGCATCAACACCGACTCGGTGCACTACGGCGGCAGCAACGTCGGCACCGCCTTCGGCGAACTCACGGCCGAAGCCGTGCCCTGGAACGGGCAGGCGCAGTCGTTCACGTTCGCGCTGCCGCCGCTGGCCACGGTCTTCTTCGAATGGACAGCCTGAACGCCATGCAGACGGGCCGTCCGTGGCCCCTGGGCGCGCACTGCGATCGCGGCGGCGTCAACTTCGCCGTTTGGTCGACGCGGGCCAAGGCCATCGAGGTGTGCATCTACGACTCCACCGGCGAGCACGAGGTGGCGCGCTGGCCGCTGCCCAAGCGCACCAACGACGTCCATCACGGCTTCCTGCCCGGCGCGCCGGCAGGGCTGATCTACGGCCTGCGCGCGCACGGCCCGTGGCGGCCGGAGCGGGGCGACCGCTTCAACCCGAACAAGCTGCTGCTCGACCCGTACGCGCGCGAGATCGTCGGCACCTTCGAATGGCGCGACGAGCACTTCGGCGCCGACCTGAACTACCCGACCCACCGCGACATGACCGACAACGGCGCCCATGCGCTCAAGGCGCGCGTGGTGGCCGACGACTTCGACTGGCAGGGCGACCGCCATCCCTACACGCCGCTGGCCGACACGGTGCTGTACGAACTGCACGTCAAGGGCTTCACGCGGACGCATCCGGGCGTGCCCGAGACGCTGCGCGGCACCTACGCCGGGCTGGCCAGCGATGCGGCCGTCGCGCACCTGCGTCGGCTGGGCGTCACCGCCGTGAACCTGCTGCCGGTGCACCAGCACATCGACGAACAGCGGCTCGCGCAGCGCGGCCTCGTCAACTACTGGGGCTACAACACGATCGGCTTCTTCTGTCCGGAGCCGCGCCTGGCCGCCGCGCGCGACGCGCGTGACGCGCGCGACGAATTCCGCGCCATGGTGCGGCGTCTGCACGCGGCCGGCATCGAGGTGATCCTGGACGTCGTCTACAACCACAGCGCCGAGGGCGACGAGACCGGCCCGACCGTGTCGTTCCGCGGCCTGGACAACGCCGGCTGGTACCGCCTGCCACCCGAGGCGCGCGCGCACTACGTCAACGACACCGGCTGCGGCAACACGCTGGACCTGAACCAGCCGCACGTGCTGCAGTTCGTCCTCGACAGCCTGCGCTACTGGGCCGGCGAGATGCACGTCGACGGCTTCCGCTTCGACCTGGCCAGCGTGCTGGGCCGCGCCGACGACGGATTCGACAAGCGCAGCGCGTTCTTCACGGCGATCGCGCAGGACCCGCTGCTGTCCACGCTCAAGATGATCGCCGAGCCGTGGGACCTGGGGCCGGGCGGCTACCAGGTCGGCGGCTTCCCGCGCGGCTGGCTCGAGTGGAACGACCGCTTCCGCGACTCGATGCGCTCGTACTGGATCCGCAACAGCGTCTGGCGCGGCGACTTCGCGCTGCGCCTGTGCGGCTCGTCCGACATCTACCAGGCCGCCAGCCGCGTGCCGGCGGAGTCGGTCAACTACATCGTGTCGCACGACGGCTTCACGCTGGCCGACCTGGTGTCGTACGCGCGCCGCCACAACGAGGCCAACGGCGAGAACAACGCCGACGGGCATGGCGACAACCACAGCGCCAACTTCGGCGTCGAAGGGCCGAGCAGCGACCCGGCCATCGTGCAGGCGCGCGGCCGGCTGCAGCGCGCGCTGCTGGCCACGCTGCTGCTGTCGCAAGGCACGCCGATGCTGGCCGCGGGCGACGAGTTCGGCCGCACGCAAGGCGGCAACAACAACGCCTACTGCCAGGACAACGAGACGAGCTGGATCGACTGGTCCCATGTCGACGAGACCATGGTCGACCTGGTGTCGCGCCTGCTCGCGCTGCGCCGCCAGGCCGGCGTGTTCGCCGCGCACTGGCACGACGGCCTGCCCGACCGCTACGGCCTGCCCGACCTGACCTGGCTGCGCGCCGACGGCACCTCGATGCAGGGCGACGACTGGTCGCAGACCGACCGCCAGGTGCTCGCCTGCCTGATCGGCCACCCGGGAAAACTCAAGGTGCCGTTGCTGCTGCTGTTCAACGCCGAGCCCATCGACCGCGCCTACCCGCTGCCCGGCGGCAACTGGCAGGTGGTGCTGCACACCGTCGATCCGCGCGAGCACCTGCGCTGGCGGCTGGGCAACACGCTGTTCCCGCTGCCGGCGCGCAGCGTCGTCGTGATGGCCGCGGCCGGCCACGACCTGAAATTCTGAGGAACCGTCCCATGCGTTTTCCCCGCGCCGCCGGCGTCCTGCTGCACCCGACCTCGCTGCCGGGTCCGCACGGCTCGGGCGACCTGGGGCTGTCGTCGCGCCACTTCGTCGAGTGGCTCGTGGTGGGCGGCCAGCGCCTGTGGCAGATGCTGCCGCTGGGCGACATCGGCCCCGGCAACTCGCCCTACATGAGCCCGTCCGCGTTCGCGGGCAACGTGCTGCTGGTCGATCTGGACGAACTGCGCGTGCGTGGCTGGCTGGACGAGGCCGACCTGGCCGATCCGCCCGGCGCCTCGCTGGCCCGCATCGACTTCGCTGCCGTGACCCCCTGGCGGATGGAACGCCTGGCGCGTGCGGCGCAGCGCTTCCAGGAACAGGCCACCGCCGAAGAACGCGCCGACTTCGAAGCCTTCCAGGCGCGCCACGCCGTGTGGCTGTCCGACTACACGCTGTTCCGCGCGCTCGACGAGCACTTCGACGGCCGCTTCTGGTGCGACTGGGACGCGCCGCTCGCCCATCGCGACCCCGCCGCGCTGGCCGCCGCGCGCCAGGCGCACGCTCCGCGCATCGCGTTCTGGGCGTTCTGCCAGTGGTGCTTCTTCCGCCAGTGGCTGGCGCTGCGCGCCTACGCCAACGAGCGCGGCGTGCGCATCATCGGCGACGTGCCGATCTTCGTGGCCTACCAGAGCGCCGAGACCTGGGCCCATCCCGAGCTGTTCGAGCTCGATGCCGATGGCCGCCAGACGGTCGTCGCCGGCGTGCCGCCCGACCTGTTCAGCGCCACCGGCCAGCACTGGGGCAACCCGCTGTATCGCTGGCCGGCCCATGCGGCCGACGGCTACGCCTGGTGGATCCATCGCATCCGCCACACGTTCGAGCTGGTGGACATCGCCCGCATCGACCACTTCCGGGGCTTCGCTGCGTACTGGGAGATCCCCGGCGGCGAGACCACCGCCATCAACGGCCGCTGGGTGCCGGGCCCGGCCGACGCGTTGTTCGAGGCCGTCACCCGCGAACTGGGCGACCTGCCCATCATCGCCGAAGACCTGGGCGTGATCACGCCCGACGTCGACGCGCTGCGCCGGCGCCTGGGCTTGCCGGGCATGTGCGTGCTGCAGTTCGCCTTCGGCCAGGGCGACGGCGGCCAAAACCGCTACCTGCCGCACAACCACGAGGCGCTCAGCGTGTGCCTGACCGGGAGCCACGACAACGACACCAGCGCCGGCTGGTGGTCGCAGCAGCCCGAGTCTGTGCGCGACCAGTTGCGAGAGTATTTTTCCGTCGACGGGCTGGATGTGGCCGGCACCCTGGTGCGCGCCGCCTTCGCCAGCGTGGCCGACACCGCCGTCGTGCCGATGCAGGACGTGCTGCGCCTGGGCGGCGAGCACCGCATGAACCTGCCCGGCACGGCCACCGGCAATTGGAGCTGGCGCTTCAGCTGGTCGCAGGTCGGGCCGTGGCCGGCGGATGCGCTGCGGCGGATGGTGGAGCTTTACGGGCGAGCGGGACTGACCTGACGGCGTCGCGCTCGACCCAGGGGGGCAGGCACACCGATTGCGGTACTGGCGGATTCCGCTCCGTCGCCAAGGAGGCGTCGGCGTGGCCACGACAAACAGGAACCCGCCCATGTCACCTGGACACAACATTCTCGCCTTCGTCATGGCAGGAGGCGAAGGCTCGCGCCTGGCCCCGCTGACGGCCGAGCGCTCCAAGCCCTCGGTTCCGTTCAACGGCAAGCACCGCATCGTCGACTTCGTGCTGAGCAACCTCGTCAATTCGGAGATCGACTCGATCTACCTGCTGGTGCAGTACAAGTCGCAGTCGCTGATCGAGCACGTGCGCCAGACCTGGACCACCGGCGGCGTGTTCCGCCCGCGCCAGTTCATCACGGTGGTGCCGCCGCAGATGCACCACGGCCAGGAATGGTTCCAGGGCACCGCCGACGCGGTCTGGCAGAACCTGCACCTGATGGATGAACAGCGCCCCGACCTGGTCGCGGTGTTCGGCGCCGATCATATTTACCGCATGGATATCCGTCAGATGGTCGACCACCATGTCAAAACGGGTGCCGACGTGACGGTGGCGACGCTGCCGGTGCCGCGGGCCGAGGCCACCGGCTTCGGCGTGGTGGACGTGGGCGGCGACCATCGCATCACCCGCTTCCTGGAAAAGCCGGCCCAGCCGCCGGCGATGCCCGGCCGGCCCGGGCATTCGCTCGCCTCGATGGGCAACTACATCTTCTCGGCCGACGTGCTGCGCCGTGAACTGCAGCGGGCGCGCGAACTGGGCGAGAGCGACTTCGGCCGCCACATCCTGCCGCGCATCGTGCAGTCGCACCGGCTGATGGCCTACGACTTCGCCAGCAACCGCGTGCCGGGCGTGCACGACTACGAGGAACACGCCTACTGGCGCGACGTCGGCACCATCGACGCCTATTTCGACGCCCACTTCGACACCTTGGGCGCCACGCCGCGCTTCCAGATCACCAACCCGCACTGGCCGATCTTCGCGCTGGCCGACCAGGCGGCGTCCGCGCAGATCGAGGGCGGCAACATCCGCCGCTCGGTCATCGGCTCGGGCTGCGTGGTGGACGGCGCGACGCTGGACCACGCGATGCTCCGGCGCAACGTCTGCGTGCAGGAAGGGGCGGTGCTGGATCACTGCATCCTGATGGAGCGCACCCATATCGGGCGTGGGGCCAAGCTGCGCCGCGTGATCGTCGACCAGGACAACGAGATCCCGCCGGGCGAGTGCATCGGCTTGGACGCGGAGCGTGATCGCGCGCGCTTCACCGTCAGCGACAGCGGCATCGTCGTCGTGCCGCGCGGCTTCTTCCCGCCGACGGCCATCGCACAGCGCGCGCGCCTGCCCATCGCTGCCTGACATCCCTTGTTCGCAGACCGCGGCGGGCGCAATCCTTGCCAAGCGGCGAGCATGAACAGAACCGCACCGATCACCGCCGTCTGGCCCGGACGGCCCTATCCGCTGGGCGCGACCTGGGACGGGCAGGGCGTCAACTTCGCCCTGTTCTCCTCCGGCGCCGAGAGCGTCGAACTGGCGCTGTACGACGGCGCCGGCCGGCGCGAGCTCCAGCGCGTCCAGCTGCGCGAGTGCACCGACCACGTCTGGCACTGCTACCTGCCCGAGGCGCGGCCCGGCCAGCCCTACGGCTACTACATCCGCGGGCCGTACAAGCCGGAGCAGGGGCTGCGCTTCAACCACCACAAGATGCTGGTCGACCCGTACGCGCGCGACTTCGTCGGCCGATTGCGCTGGGGCGACGCGCTGTACGGCTACACGGTGGGGCACCGGCGCGAGGACCTGTCGCTCGACCGCCGCGACAGCGCCGCCTACATGCCCAAGGGCCGCGTGCTCGAGTCGGCCTTCACCTGGGGCGACGACCGCCGCCCCAATGTGACGTGGTCGGACATGGTGGTCTACGAAATGCACGTGCGCGGCTTCACGATGCGCCATCCCGACGTGCCGCCGCAACTGCGCGGCACCTACGCCGGGCTTGGCTCGGCGCCGGTGATCGACTACCTCTCGCGCCTGGGCGTGACCACCATCGAGCTGCTGCCGGTGCACGCCAGCGTCAACGACCGCTACATCGAAGAGAAGGGCCTGCGCAACTACTGGGGCTACAACACCTTCGGCTTCTTCGCTCCGGAGATGCGCTACAGCGCCTCGGACAAGGTCAAGGAGTTCAAGACCATGGTCAAGACGCTGCATGCCGCCGGCATCGAGGTGATCCTGGACGTCGTCTACAACCATACCTGCGAGGGTAATCAGCTGGGGCCCTCGTTGTCGCTGCGCGGCATCGACAACGCCACCTACTATTCGCTGGCCGAGGACAAGCGCTACTACGCCGACTACACCGGCTGCGGCAACTCGCTCAACCTGGAGCATCCGCGCACGCTGCAGCTCGTGATGGACTCGCTGCGCTACTGGGTCGAGGAGATGCACGTCGACGGCTTCCGCTTCGACCTGGCCTCCACGCTGGCGCGCGAGGGCGGCGTCGTCGAGCACTGGGGCGGCTTCTTCGACGTGATCCGCCAGGATCCCGTGCTCAATCGCGTCAAGCTGATCGCCGAGCCGTGGGACCTGGGCTGGGGCGGCTACCAGGTCGGCAACTTCCCGCCCGGCTGGGCCGAATGGAACGACCGCTACCGCGACGGCATGCGCTGCTACTGGAAGGGCGACGGCGGCCAACTGGGCGAGTTCGCGCGCCGCTTCACCGGCTCGGCCGACCTGTACGAAGCCGCCGGCAAGAAGCCGGGCGCCAGCGTCAACTTCATCACCGCGCACGACGGCTTCACGCTGCACGACCTGGTCTCGTACAACGGCAAGCACAACGAGGCCAACGGCGAGGACAACCGCGACGGCAACGACAACAACCGCTCGTGGAACTGCGGCGCCGAAGGGCCGACCGACGACCGCGAGATCAACGCGCTGCGCGAACGCCAGAAGCGCAATTTCCTGGCGACGATGCTGCTGTCGCAAGGCATCCCGATGCTGGTGGCGGGCGACGAGTTCGGCCGTTCGCAGGGTGGCAACAACAACGCCTATTGCCACGACGACGAGATCAGCTGGCTGGACTGGACGCCCGGCGCCGACGGCGACGCGCTGCGCCGCTTCGTGCGCACGGTGCTGGGCCTGCGCCGCGAGCACGCGAGCTTTCGCCGGCGCGACTTCCTCTCGGGCCGCGAGGCGGCCGACGGCGGCGTCAAGGACGTGCTGTGGCTGCGCCCGGACGGCCAGGAGATGACGCCCGACGACTGGAACCAGGAACACGCGCGCTGCCTGGGCATGTTCCTGTCTGGCGCCGGCATCGATGCGGTCGACCCGCAAGGGCGCCCCATCGTCGACGATGACTTCCTGCTGCTGTTCAACGCCGACGGCGGCGACGTCGCGTTCACGCTGCCGCCATTGCCCGGCGCGCCGTGGCAACTGGTGATCGACACCTTCGAGACGGGCGGCCTGCCGCCGGCGCGCACGCTGGTGGGCGATACCGGTTTGCCGGTGCGCGCGCGCTCGCTGGTGGTGCTGCAACGGGAACTCGCGGCGGGCAGGGCGGCGCGTGACGGCCGTGCATGAGATGCCGTTCGGCGCGGCGCCGCTGGCTGGCGGCGGCGTGCTGTTCCGCTTGTGGGCGCCGGCGGCGGCGCGTGCAGGCCTCGAGCTCGATGGCACCGCGCCGGTCGCGATGACCGCGCTGGCCGACGGCTGGCACGAGCTGGCCGTGCCCGCCGCGCGCGCGGGCACGCGCTACCGCTTCGTGTTGCCCGATGGCCAGGCCGTGGCCGATCCGGCGTCGCGCGCCAACCCGGATGGCGTGCATGGCGCCAGCATGGTCGTCGATGCCGCATCGTTCGCATGGCACGACAGCGAATGGCCTGGCCGCCGGTGGCATGAGGCCGTCATCTGCGAAGTCCACATCGGCACCTTCACCGAGGCCGGCACCTTCGCCGGCGCGATCGAACGGCTGCCGGAACTGGCCGAGACCGGATTCACCGCCATCGAGCTGATGCCCGTCGCCCAGTTCGCCGGCCAGCGCGGCTGGGGCTATGACGGCGTGCTGCCGTTCGCGCCGCACGCCGCCTACGGCACGCCGGACGACTTGCGCCGGCTGGTCGATGCCGCGCACGCGCTGGGCCTGATGGTGCTGCTGGACGTCGTCTACAACCACTTCGGCCCCGATGGAAATTACCTGCACGCGTATTGCCCCGACTTCTTCGACGCCAGCCGCCAGACGCCGTGGGGCTCGGCGATCGCGTTCAACGGCCCGCGCGCCGAGCCGGTGCGCGCGTTCTTCGTCCACAACGCGTGCTACTGGATCAACGAGTTCCACATCGACGGTCTGCGCATCGATGCCGTGCACGCGATCCAGGACGACTCGCCGCTGCACCTGTGCGAAGAGATCGCGGTCGCCTTGCGCGCCGCAGGTGCCGCGGCCCAGCCGCCGCGCGCCGTCCACCTGATGCTGGAGAACGACGACAACGCGGCCTGGCTGCTCGAACGCGACGAGACCGGCGAGCCGGTGGCCGCCGACGCGCAGTGGAACGAGGACCTGCACCACGCTGCGCACGTGCTGGCGACGGGCCAGGTCGACGGCTACTACGCCGACTATGCCGATGAGCCGCTGTCGCGCCTGGGCCGCGCACTGGCCGAGGGCTTCGCCTACCAGGGCGAGACATCGACATTGCGCGGCAAGCCGCACGGCGAGCCCAGCGCGCAACTGCCGTCAGTGGCCTTCGTTGCATTCCTGCAGAACCACGACCAGGTCGGCAACCGTGCGTTCGGCGAACGCATCGCGGCGCTGGTCGACGATGCCGGCGCGCAGCGGCTCGAGGCATTGCGCGCGGCGCTGCTGCTCGCACCCCAGGTGCCGCTGATGTTCATGGGCGAGGAGTGGGATGCCTCGACGCCCTTCCTCTACTTCTGCGACTTCCACGGCGAGCTGGCCGACGCGGTGCGCGATGGGCGGCGCCAGGAGTTCACGCGCTTCGCGGCCTTCGCCGACGCGCGAGCGCGGGCGCGCATTCCCGATCCCAACGACACCACGACCTTCGCCGCCTGCGTGCTGCGTCGCGCTGAACGCCGGCAGGCCCCGCACGCCGCCCGCCTCGAGGCGACCCGCACGCTGCTGGCGTTGCGCCAACGCCATCTCGTGCCGCGCCTGGCGCGCCGCAGCCTGGGCGGCACCTACGACGCCGACGCGGGCCTGCTGCAGGTGCACTGGGTGCTGGGCGACGGCGCGCTGTGGCACCTCGCGCTGAACCTGCGCGACGAGGCCGTGAGCCTGCCAATGGCGGGCGCGCTCGTGCACGCGCTGCGCGCGGGCGACGCGCAAGTGGGCGCGCGCGGCGTGCGCGTGAGCGTCGAGCCGGTGGACGGCGGAGCGTCGTCGTGAAGGGCGCCACGCGCGCACGCATCCCGCGCGCAACCTATCGATTGCAGTTCCACGCCGGCTTCGACTTCGACGCCGCCATTGCCATCCTGCCCTACCTGCAGCGCCTGGGCGTGAGCCATGTCTACGCGTCGCCGCTGCTGAGCGCGCGGCCGGGCAGCACGCACGGCTACGACGTCACCGACTGCACGCAGATCAACCCCGAGCTGGGCGGCCTGGCCGGCTTCGAGCGCTTCAGCGACGCGCTGCACGCGCACGGGCTGGGGCTGCTGCTGGACATCGTGCCCAACCACATGGGCGTCGGTGCCGACAACGCCTGGTGGATGGATGTGCTCGAGCACGGCCAGGCCTCGGCGCATGCGCGCTGGTTCGACATCGACTGGACGCGTGGGCGGCTCGTGCTGCCCGCGCTGGGCCGGCGGCTGCAGGGCGCTCTGGCCGACGGCCAATTGAGCGTCGCGCTCGGGGACGATGGCCGTTTCTCGCTGCGCTATTTCGACCATCGCTTCGCGCTCGACCCCGCCACGCTGGCGTCGGTGCTGGCGCGCGCGGCGGCGTCGTGCGCCGGGGCGGAACGCGACGCGTTGTCGGCGCTCGCCGCCGACCATGCCGCGCTGCCGGCGCGAGAGCCTGGCGCGGTCGGGCGACGCGTGTCCGCCGCCGCGGCGCTTCGCGAGCGGCTGCGTGCGTTGCAAGGCGAATCATCGACGGTGCGGGGCGCGCTGGACGCCGCGCTCGCCCGGACCAACGAGCCTTCCGAGCTGGTCGACCTGCTGGCTGCGCAGGCCTGGCGCCTGGCATCGTGGCGCGATGCCTCCGACGTGATCACCTATCGCCGCTTCTTCGACGTCAACGAGCTCGCCGCGTTGCGCATGGAAGAGCCCGAGGTGTTCGAGGCGACGCACGGCCTGGTGCTGGATCTGGCCGCCACGGGCCGCATCGATGGCCTGCGCATCGACCACCCCGACGGCCTGCGCGATCCGGCGCAGTACTTCGATCGCCTGCAGGCCGGCTACGCGCGGCGCGTGAATGCCAGCGCCGACGAACTGCCGTTGTACGTTGTCGCTGAAAAGATCGAGGCCGAAGGCGAGGTGCTGCCCCGCTGGGCGCTGCACGGCACCACCGGCTACCGCTTCGCCAACGAGGTCAACGGCGTGCTGGTCGATCCGTCCGCACAGCCGCGTTTCGACCGACTGTGGCGCCGCTATGGCGCCGGCGAGCGCGACTTCCACGCGCATGCGCGGCGCGGCAAGCACGAGGCCATCCAGCGCGCGTTCCGCGGCGAGCTCGAAGCGCTGACCGACGCGCTCGCGGCCCTCGCCGCCGACTCGCCCGCCGCGCGCGACTTCCCGCGCGCCGCCATGCGCGACGCGCTCGCCCGCGTGGCGGTACTGCTGCCCGTCTATCGAACCTACGTCGTCGACCGACCGTCCGAGCAGGACGAGCGCCTGATCGCCGGCGCCGTCGCCGAGGCGGCACGGCAGCGCCCACGCCTGGACGCCGACGTGCTGGCGTTCGTACAGGACGCTCTGCTGGCACGCGTCGCGACCGATGCCGACGACGCGCAACGCGCCCGCGTGCAAGCGCTCGCACAACGCTTCCAGCAATTGACTGCACCTGTCGCCGCCAAAGGCGTCGAGGACACGGCCTTCTACCGGTATCACCGCTTCGTGCCGCTGGATGAAGTGGGTGGCGAGCCGTCGCGCTTCGGCGTGGCGCGCACCGCTTTCCACGCGGCCAACGCGCAGCGCGTGCAGCATTGGCGGCACGGCCTGCTCGCCACGTCCACGCATGACAACAAGCGCTCGGAAGACGTGCGCTGCCGCCTGGACGTGCTGAGCGAGCGCCCGGCGGCCTGGCGACTGCTGCTCGCGCGCATGGAACGCGCGGCGGCCGGATGGCAAGCGCAAGGCGCCGCGCTGCCGGCGCCCGCGGACCGCTATCTGCTGTTGCAGTCGGTATTGGGCACGTTGCCCGCGGGCGGATTTCCAAAGGACGATGGCGCCGAGGCGCTGGTCGAACGCCTCGTTCAATACGCCGTGAAGGCCGCGCGCGAGGCCAAGGTGCACACGAGCTGGAGCGATGTCGACGCCGGCTACGAAGCCGCGCTGCGCGACTTCGTCGTCCGCATGATGGCCAGCCCGCTGCGGGGCGACTGGCAGCGCGATGCGGACGCGCTGGCCTGGTTCGGCGGCTTCAACAGCGTCGCGATGACCCTGCTCAAGCTTGCCGCGCCGGGCGTCCCGGACATCTACCAAGGGACCGAGCTGATCGACCTCAGCCTGGTCGATCCGGACAACCGGCGGCCGGTGGACTACGCGTCGCGCGCGGCATTGCTGGACGAGCTGCGCGCGCTGGCCGAACGCGCGGACTGGAAGGCGGACCTGCGCGAACTCGCGGCGGCGCCGCACGACGGCCGGCTGAAGCTGTGGACGATCCAGCGCGTGCTGGCCCATCGCGCGCGATACGAAGCGCTGTTTCGCGACGGCCGCTACGCCTCGCTGCGATCGGTGGGCGACCGCGAGCACCACGTCGTCGCGTTCGAGCGATCGCACGAGGGCCGCGCGCTCATCGTCGTCGTTGCCCGATGGATCGCGCGGCTGACGGGCGGACAGCAACTGCCGCCGACTGGCGATGCCCTGTGGGGCGACACGTGGCTGGCGCTGCCGCAGATCACGCCCGGCTGCCTGCTTCGCAACGTGCTGACCAACGAGGTCATCACCGTCCAGGACGGGGGCATCCGGCTCGCGCGACTCTTCGACACGCTGCCGGTGGCCATGCTCGAACCTGACGCCGACTGAAAGCGCACCGTCGGGCTGGCCCGGTTCGGCAGCGAATGTCGGTTGCCGCCATCCGGCATCCACATCCCGACGGAGCCGCCATGACCACCAGCCCCTCGCCGCAAGCCAGGCCGACGATGCCATCGTCCGACAAGCCGCATGGCCAGGCGATCCAGACTGGCGCGCTGTCCGGCGGCCAGCCGGGGCAGGGCGTCGATACCCCGTCGTGCAAGGGCCAGTCGAACGTCGACGCCGCCGTGGCGCAGGGCGTCGAGTACGGCAAGGACAACCTGCGCAAGCGCTGAGAGCCCGCGCCAGGGTTGCTCGACGTCGATCCATGACGGATCGAGCCGGCGGATGCGCCGTCGTCCCGCCATTGCCGGGCATTGAAAGGACACGAGCAGTGGTCATCGGCGACTGCGGGGCGGGAGGGGAATACGCCGGGATCGACAGACAGAGCCTTTCGCGGCGCGCACGAACGAGGATCGAGGTGGTGAACGAACTCGCTTGCGGTTTTGGCCGTGAAAGTCATTCCACATCGGGCCGGCCGCATCAGGCCGCCAGCGCCCGAGCAATGGTTCCCACCGTCTTGAGCGCTGCGTGGAAGTTCTTGTGGTCGGGATGCCCGAAGTTGATCCGCACATGATGTCTGAAGCGATGGTCGGCCGAGAACAGGTGGCCCGGCGCCAGGCTGATGCCCTGCGACAGGGCCAGCCGGTGGAGTTCCAGCGCGTCGATCTTCGAGGGCAGTTCCACCCAGATGAAGTAGCCGCCTTCCGGCTGCGTGGCCCGCGTGCCGGGCGGAAAGTGCTTGGCGATGCCGCGCAGCGTGGCATGGCGATGCTGCGCCAGTGTCGCCCGCAACTGACGCAGGTGCCGGTCGTAGCCGCCATGTTCGAGGTATTCGCTCAAGCCCTCCTGCGAAGGCAAGGGCGCGGCGATCGAACTCATCAGCTTGCGCTGCGCGACCTCGCCGGCGTAGCGGCCCGCCGCCGCCCAGCCGACGCGGTAGCCCGGTGCCAGCGACTTGGAGAAGGAACTGCAGTGCATGACCCAGCCCGCGCGATCCCACGCTTTTGCGGGCCGGGGTTTGCTGGCGCCGAAATATAGCTCGCCATAGACGTCATCTTCGATCAGCGGCACCTCGCGCCTGGCGAGCAGTTCCACCAGGGCTTGCTTGGCGTCGTCCGGCATCAGGCTGCCAAGCGGATTCTGAAAGTTGGGCATGAGCCAGCAGGCCTTGACCGGATGCCGTTCCATGACCGCGGCCAGCGCGGACACGTCGATGCCCGTGCGCGGATGGGTGGCGATTTCGACGGCGCGCAGGCCGCGGCGTTCCAGCGCTTGCAGCGCGGCATAGAAGGTCGGCGACTCGACGGCCACCAGGTCGCCGGGCTGGGTGACGCTCTCCAGGCAGAGGTTCAGCGCTTCCATCGCGCCGTTGGTGATGACCAGCTCCTCGGTGTCCACGCCGCAACCCATCCCCAGATAGCGCAGCCCGATCTGGCGGCGCAGCGTGGCGCTGCCGGGCGACAGGTCTTCGACCGTGCGCCACGGGTCCAGCCGGCGCAGCGCCTTGCCCGTGGCGAGCGCGAGCTTGGGCAGGGGAAACAGCAGCGGACTGGGGAAGGCCGAACCCATCGGCACGAGCGCCCGATTCCTGGCGTGGCCCAGCACCTGGAAGACCAGTTCGGAGACCTCGACGGCGCGCTCTTTCGCCACCGGCCTGGAACTCTCCGGCTCCTGCTGCCAGGCCGCCGCGTGGCTGACAAAGTAGCCGGAACGGGGGCGGGCCTCGAGCAGACCACGCGCCTCCAGCAGGTAGTAAGCCTCGAAGACGGTGGACGGGCTCACGCCGCGATTGCGGCTCGCCTCCCGGACCGAAGGCACACGCTCGCCCGGCCGCAACTGGCCGTGGGCAATGGACTCGGCGATCTCTTGTGCCAGGGCTTCATAGCGCTTCATGCGTGCTTCGTCATCGCGTGCAACTGATATGCACAAGTAGCGGATTGGTCACCACTGTACTTTCACAAGAAGTTTCCTGGAAAAGCCCCCATGCCGTTGATCTGATCCGCTGTTTTTTGGCAAATCTGAGTCTGTGATCTCGCCGACCTTTTTGGCACAGTAGCGGCTGCAGGCAGCAGGATCGTCATGGGGGCGCCATGCGGCATCCAGCTCGGCTTGAACCATTGCCCAGGCTGCTGACTGACCTTGCCCCTGGGATCCGCATCCCATAACCGGCGGCATTACGCGGCTCGCTTTTCCTGGGCAGCGAGCCAAGCCCGTTCGAATTGCATCGGGCTGACATAGCCCAGCGTCGAG